>Ga0187893_10008403_pt1 | contig 16287 bp, 23 predicted proteins | sample MA1701074metaG_FD_139574 | JGI IMG/M metagenome (GOLD analysis project Ga0187893, IMG submission 139574) | White microbial mat communities from a basaltic lava cave in the Kipuka Kanohina Cave System on the Island of Hawaii, USA - MA170107-4 metaG ...
AATATCGTAATAGCTTGGAGGATTGCTACATACCATGTTCCTCTTTGTATCAGCTGGATACTACTGATGAAAGTGGTTCTTCATCCACACACAAAAAAAGCTAAAATTGCATAGAAAGCACTTGATCTAGAGAAAATATTTCGTATATCCACACCCGTTATATCATATGTATTAGATACTTTCTGCATGATGCAAAACCCAGAGCAAGTTAATGCATTAGAAGACTATCTATCATCACTATACATCCTATCCCACAGCGAAAGTACAGTTAGTTCATACAGAATGGCGATCATAAACAAGAACAAAGTAGGATTCAGAGACTTTCTGCATCAAAAATACAATCTGGATGAGATACAGCTTGCAGACAAGATTAAAAATGGAGATCTTGACACATACAAGATCTTAAAGGAGTTTGTGATATTTCTTGATAAATTTGGATACAAGCCCAAATCTATTCAAGGACGAATGGCTGCAGTCAAAGGATATCTTAGACATCTTGGTGTAAAGGTACATTCTGAAGATTACAAACAAAATGTGCGTTTGCCCAAAACTCTTCGTCATAGAGAGGAACCTATGACAAAGGAGATAATCTTAAGAGTTCTTAGAAATGTTCCACCAAAGATCCAGACAGTCATTCTGGTTTTAACAGCAAGTGGTATGAGAATTGGTGAGCTTGTTCAGCTAAAATTATCAGATATTGACTTTGGAACAAACCCAACAACCATTAGACTAAGAGCAGAAACAACAAAGACAAGGGAAGCAAGAGAGACGTTTCTTACTTCTGAGGCAACAAATTCACTCAAGGATTATCTGAGAAGATACTTTGGATGGAAAGATGGACAAGAAAATGAACATCTAAAGGATGTTGCAATATTTGGAAGAACATCACTAGTCAAATCCAAGAAGAGAACACCAGACACTAAACAGTCATCATATCTTTTGATGAGTGGGCTTTTGATGAAGATCCTGTCGTATTATCTTGATAAAGTGCCAGGATTAGACAACAAGAATTCAAACGGAAGAAGAGTGATTCACTTTCATGCTTTTCGCAAGTTCTTTAGAACAACAGTAGGAAATGTTTGTGGAAGAGACTTTGCCGAATCACTGATTGGTCATCATTTCTACATGGATACTTACTATAATATGACATCAGAGAAGCAGCGTGAGATGTACCTTAAAGCTGAACCATATCTGACCATTTCAGACGCTACAAAAATGGAGAGCAGTTTGAAGTACCTGTCAGAAAAGTATCAGAAACTTGAAGCAAAATACAATAATCTGATGATGCGTCTTGATGAAATAAGTATTCCAACACCAAATATGTCACAATAAGTTAATCTTAAAGTAATTCAATTAATTATAGATAAAAATGAATAGTAAAAACCCATACCAATCTATCGATATGATCATAGAAGGACTTGATGATTGTATTGAAAATTTTAATGAGACCCGTGATCTAGTAATAGAACACCAAACTGGGGTTGCTGAAGGTTTTTTTGAAGGATATAGGTTTATGTTAGAGTACTATGATCTTGCACTAATTAAAACAAAAGAACAACTTGGGAAATTTAATAATTATAATTTAAGATATCCGGATCTAGATGATAAATTAGATTTAATGGATGAAAAGATGAATATTTTAACAAAAATGTTAGAGTTACATGAAGAGTGGATTAGTACAGATGAAGTTATGCAGAAAAAAAAATAAAGAAAATGAACTGAGATGACCATTCCCGATTCCAAAACAATTGTAAATCCTTTACTAAATTACCTAAAAGATGGTAAAGAACATTCAATGAAAGAAGTTGAAGAGTATTTGGCCTCTCATTTTAAATTAAACGAGAACGAAAAAAATCAGCCTAAACCAAGTGGTCATGAAACTTTATTTCATAATAGAATACACTGGGCAAAATTTTATCTAAAGAAAGATGGATTGATTAATGACCCCAAAAGATCCTTTACTAGAATAACTTCTGAAGGATTGCAAACATTGAGACAGAGGTCACAAAAATAAAGGGTAGCTGAGAATAACCTGGTAAATAACAAGAATCTATCTATAGGAGATATAGGAATGGATGTGTAAAGACTAATGAGTTCTCAGATCAGTTCAAAAGAATATTGGACATTTAGAAACCAAAGTAACAAGAAGTTCACTCATGGATTACATTTGTATCCTGCAAGAATGCATCCAGAAATTGCCAGAAACATCATATTCGATTATGCTGACGATAAAAGAAAAATCATAATAGACCCGTTCGTAGGTTCAGGAGGAGTATTAATTGAAGCCATGTTTCATGGTAATAATTCTGTTGGATTTGACATAAATCCATTTGCGGTACTTTTAACCAAAGTAAAGACTACTATAATTAATCCAAAAAGAGCTGAAGAAGAATATCTTAAGATCTTAGAAAAATCAAAACGTGATTATCGAAAAGGAGGATTCTATCCAAAATTAATACCAAATAATTTCGACATTAAATTCTGGCACAAACCTAATGTGATCAAAAAATTGAGTATCATTAAACATCATCTATACAATTCTGACTCAAACAAGAAAATAGTTGATTTCCTAAAGATTTGCCTTTCGTTGACAGTGAGAATCTCTGACAATCAAAGGAAAAGTGAATACAAAAATTATAGAATGGATAAGGATGAATTAAAAAATTTTAAACCAAATGTTTTTGATATATTTCAAGAAATTTGCCAAAGGAATTGTCAATTGGCATCAGATTTCAAGAATATGATGGGAGGTAGGGATACAAAGGCAATAGTAACATATGGTAATGCTCTTAATTTTTCAGAGAATTTTAAGAAGTTAGAATTGGATGATTCTCATGGACATTTGATTATGACTTCTCCTCCTTATGGAGATCATGACACAACAGTGGCATATGGACAATTTTCTATGCATCCAGGTCTTTGGTTAGATCTACAGGAATTCCAATTAAGGGAAGTTGATAGAAAATGTCTTGGTGGACAAAGAAAAAATGATCTGAAAGATATGGATTTGCAGTCACCAAGGCTGGCTTTAGATCTTAAAGAAGTCATTAGAAGAGATCCCATAAGAGCACAAGATGTTTACTCTTTCTTTTATGATTTAGACAGGTCTCTAGAACAATTTTCAAAGATACTAAAACATGGAAAGAGTCATCTTTGTTTTGTTGTTGGAAATAGGAATGTAAGAAGAGTTTCTATTCACACTGATGAGATTCTTATTGAACTTGGAAAGAAATACGATTTCAAACACCTTACAACATATCCAAGAAGTATTCCGAATAAGTTAATGTCTGTGAGAAATGCTCCAGAAAATATAGTAAATAATTCAGGTAAAACTATGACAGAAGAAAGTATTGTTTTGATGAAATATTAAATTTTTTTCTCAATAATATGTTTTGATTAAAATGAAATACAAGACAAGCTAAACCAGTTATGATCAAATTCTTTTTGCCTTTTAAAAAACCTAAATCTATCTTGAAGCATCTAAATACCCAAGTCCAAAATAAGATATTGCATCAGAGGTTGCTTCCATCAAATCTTTTATTGTATAATCATCATGATATTTGATAACTTTTCCCTCAATAAGTAAGAATAATGCATATGTCTGAATCCCAACATAGTTAACGTACTTATCTATTAGCTTCTTTTTGGGTAAATCAGGATGTAGTAATTGGTATTGTATGAGAGATGGATGTGATATATTTATCCAAATTGTAACTTTATTGTCTGAATTAATATCAACACTTGCACCTCTCTTATCATTAGTTCCGAAAAATTTCTCCCATTTTGTTTTTGATTTTTCTCTGCTTATTGATTTGAATATTGGAGGATCGATTAAACTTCGATTCCGATTCGATTCTAAATCTGGAGTTACAATTCTAGTATAAGGTACTGAAGGTGGTGGAGGTGGTGGAGGTGGTGGTGGAGGTGGTGGTGGAATTGTAGGAATGGGTTTAGCTATTTTAATAGGGATATCAAAAACAAATCTGTCTTTTTTATTCTCTAATATTTTAAGTTGAAAATGAATTATTTGATCAACTTTTAAATTATTAAAACCTAAAGCAGGTTTTAGTGTTAGTGTATAAACCCCTGTTCTTAATCTACTTCGTAATGCAATATCATGACTAAATTCAACACTTCCTAACCCCAGATCTTCATTTAGATATTGATCTTCAGCATCAGTTTCAAACTTTAATGTAATATGACTGTTTAATGGACACAATACCACAGGAATTATTTCTGTCATTAATTCGGACCTCTTTTTGATTGAAAGAAGGACGGAGATTTAACTCCAAATTTAACATCTTTATATTTTTTCCCTCTCTTCTTTATCAGCTTTATACCACCAGCTGCAACTGGAAGTTGCGTTCCAAAAAGTAACTCTCGCATTAACGGGTTATCTTTACTCAATTTTTCAATAATCCTCTGAGTATACTTTTCATCTAATTCCACATCTGAAGTACTTTCAAAAAACTTGTCATTATTTACCTTTTTGATTTCATCATCATCAGATATTTGTTTTTTAACAAATTCTTTTAATAAAATTGCCTCATCAGTTTCTTCCATAAATGCCCTTTCTACTCGAAATATCTTGTCTCTTATCTCAATAGGCATGTAATTAACATCTACTACAACTAACAAACTTCCCTCAAGATTGTACAACTTTAATCTGCCTAGATAGCCTTCTTTTTCTCTTGCATGTACTTGGCCATTCAAAACATAAACTACTGAACTACCTCCCAACCAATTCTCAGATTGATCAGACCCTCCTTTTTCTGTATTTAAAATCCATTTTGTAATTTTTACTTCCCCCTCTAAACCATCTATTCTTACAATTTCTGGACCTTTTGGCCATCCAGGTCTTATCAGTTTATTTTCACCTTTATCAAATTGTAAAATTGAATTTAATAGTCCTGTTAGATATGCAGCATCCCCACTCCCTTTAATTCTAGTTCCCCATTCTCTTAATTCTATCATTTTTATTGGTATAGGTAATTGATAGAATACCTCAGACCTCAATTGACGTGCTCCTTCACTCCATAAATCAGCATTTATTGCATTTCGTAAAGGAAAATCAAATAGCTTGACTAATGTTCCACTTTGTATGGGTTCTGAGTAAGCTACTTGTGTACCCATACTCCTTATCTTTTTCAATTCAGATTCTTTTTGTTTGTTGGTTAGGCTCCTTGATATTTGAGGCAGATGTTTTGGAGGAATCAATCCCAATTTATCAGCCTTAAAACTTGGAATATGATCATCCGGTGCCAAATATCCATACCATGAAGTTTCATTACTATTCCTGCGTGGAAATTTTGTAATAAGTGTCCAACCCCACTCTTCTTTTCTTTGGTATATTTCTTCGATGGTTATTTTTGATATGTCATAAGTTTTATCAACAATAACTCGAGCACTTTTTTCAACTAATGTTGGTGCTCGTTTGGTAACAATCAATACATAATCTGAAAATTTGTAAGATCCACTACTCCCCTGATTATATCTTCCCTGAACAAATGGAATTCCCAACTTGTATGGCCTCTTCCTTGCTGGTAATGATAAAAATGAGAATTTCATAAAATCTGGTGTTTGACCCTCACCAAAATCTACCAGATTGAGTGTAAGTTTTTTCTCATCTCGTCCAGTGGCAGTGCAAAAAATTTCACATACATCTGATATATCCTTTTCATATTTTCCTAGCTTTCCATCCGGTATGTTGAAGAATTGTTCAGTTGCCTCAGTCATAGTTTTAGGAGCAGTGATTGTATCCCAAGGATCAATCCCTTTTTCTACACATTTTCTCATAAGAATAGAATCAATCGAATTAGTACATCTTTCACCCAAAGCAAGTTCAGGTGATGGGCTTTGACCCCGAATTATTGTTTCGTTGCTATAATCTTCATTGATTGGTTTCCACAAATCTCTGTCTAATAATTTGAAATCTGTTAGAATATTCTTGACATCCTGTGTACTTTGAGCTTCATAAATTAATTTTTTAATTAATTCGTCCATTTCCATCCCCCAAGTACCTTCAAAAGAGAATTTTGCTCTATAAAATTATGATCTTGAAATGATACTAATTTTTTCTTATTTTTTTGTAAATTAGTTTTGTTTAATAGAATTTTTATTGTTTTTTCACACATCTCTTTTCTTCTAGTAGTTATTCTAATGACTCCACGACAAACAGCACATGTTTGTGTTCTTTTGGTTTCTACACTTGGTTGTGAAAAAATTTCAAGGCATGACTTGCATCGCATTTTAAACTCCTCTCTTGGATGATTTGAGGTAACTTTCTAGGAAAATGTCTGTTATTCTATAGATGCTGTAGTTTTTGCCAATTTTCTGCATCTGTCTCATAGTACGGATTTGTTTCTTTGATGGTTTGGCTTTACCCGTTTTTACTTCTACCAACTCAACGTAAGGTTTGTCTGATTTATCGTATTTTATAGCAATAAAGTCAGAACCTCTGCCAGTTTTGATTATCTTGAAGCCATGCTTTTCATAGTCTTCTTTTGCTATCTTTTCACCCATTTTTCCTTTCTGTATATTAGAAGTCAAAATACATGATTGTTCAGATTTAGACATAGTCATCTAGTCTCCTATAAAAGAGGGTTGGAAGTGATTGTTGTAATTTGGAATAAAGTTTAGTGAAAGATTTGGCTTCATTCTTGACATATTCTGTTATCTTGTCATAATCTCGAGCAGAATACCACTCAGGTATCTTATCACCACTTTCGTGTTTGCCAAGTATGTTATGATATCCTTTGAATCTTCCACCATTAAGAAGAATCATAACATGTTTCAAATCAATATGAGGGCGATTTAGAAAGAATAATGTGTCTACATCAAGACCAAGATGCTGTTTAATTTTAGCGGATATGAATTTGAAATCAAATGTTAAATTATTACCTACTGGCACAAATCTCCATGGATTTGATTCAATCAAGAGCGACGCAGCAGCACTAACAATATTTTTTTCAGACTGGCCTTCATCCCATATCTTCAAAATCTTTAAAGGACCAACCGGATATCCCTTAGTTATATCAAGTCTCTGATATTGAATGGTTAGAATTTTATCTTGTGTAGGGTCTAAACCAGTAGTTTCTGTATCAAAATATACAAGCGTCATTTTAGAATCTCCTTACTCTTGCAGGGTTGAATGCAAGAATACCTTCAAATTCTGCACTTCTGAGCATGTTATGGTCAAAAGTCAACAATGTCCAAGACAGAATTTTGCACGCAGCAAGAATCAAACTATCTGGGAAATGACATATGTTATACTTTCGTTCTATATTTTGTGCTTCTGCTTTCATAGCATCAGTTGTTGCAAATACATAGACTTCCTTACGTAAGATTGCTGAAATTTTTTGGAGGGTTTCTTCTCTTGAAAGTCCAGTTACTTTATGAACTTCGGCAAATACTATGTCTTGGATGACTATTCGTGAATGTTTACCTTTGAAAAGGGCAAGTATCTTGAGTGCAGCCTGTGGACTCCTGAGGATTCCTATTACTACACAGGAGTCCAGTACTACCATTTGTTCGTAAGATTGTTCTGTACTCATCATACTATTTTTGACTGCGTTAATGATGAATATAAGGATAACTAATAGTCACTATAATGTGATTGATCGCTTTTATTCGTGAGGCACGAATGCTATTTAGATCTATTATATTGAATATATGTTTATATAATAATTTAGAAAATTGGAGTCAGCATGCTCATAAAAATAGACATTGAGAATGAAATATTTCAAAAAATAAAGCAACTTATCAATGAAGGAAAATATCAAGATCTCTACCAATTTGTAACCATAGCAATAAACAATCAGGTTCATGAGGAATTTGCAAATCTTGATTCAGACACTCAGCTCTCTCTGATTACGGGAAAACAGATCCCTATTGGGAAGACAGCAAGATTATTTTCAGAAACAAAATCTACCCCAGAGCAAGCAACTGATCCAAATTGGCGCAGATTGTTAGAAGAAACAATTCCACAAAAATCTGAAGTTGAAGTTAAGCATGATGATCTTATTTGGAGTTTTTACAACAGATTCTTACCTGTAAAGATTGTTATTTATCAACTTGCAACAATGGTAGCAGGTCATGGAAGTTGGGTTGAACTTACAGATCTACAATCACTTTCTTATGAATTAGCTTTAAAGATTTCAGAAAATCTTAGAGGATATGAAGAGCAACATGATCTATCTAGAAATCAAAAATTATCAACTGGTCTTCCAACTCCTTTAAGTGAATTAAATGGTGTAAAACGTATAAAAGAAAGAAGAAAGATTGAAGATAAGATAAACTCTAGCCGTAAAAGATTCATGGAACAATTTGTTGGTAAAAGAATTCATCTAGTGGATGAAAATGTTGATAAATTCAAAGGAGCATGTTTTGATACGGGTTTGATGGCAGTGAAATTTTTGGGAGATACAACCTTGGTAAATTTGACACAAACTGGAAAGGAGTTTGTACTTCTTAATAATCCTATATTAAATGAAAAAAGAAAAGACATTTCATTTTCTAATGATGAAGTTGAGTTTATTTTAAAAAAAATTATTCCAAAATTCAAGCTTGAAAATATCATAATTAATAGACTCTTTCATGAATTGAAAAATGCAAAATTATTGGCTGACCAAATTAATGAAATTTTCAAAGAAGAGAAAATGAAATTCTTACAAGAAAAAAGAGGAAATAATACAAAAATTCAAGATGAAATCAAGGAGGATGTATTAGTACGAGAAAGGATAGCCACAATGGGTAGACTCTCTGAACTTGGCCTTGTTAAATGGGAAATTGATAAGAAAGGATATTCTATCTATGTATTGAAAAAATGATATAGAATTATGATTTCTATAATTGAGGAAATAGAAAATATTAAGAAATATTGTATGTGTTGTGGAGAAAAGATATCTGAATCTGAACCATATCTATACAAAAATAGAATTGAAATAAAATGTCAAAACGTGGCAATGTAATCCACAAGATCATTTTTGCTTAGAATATAAGTTCAAAACGATTTGAGAAACAAATATCAATGTCAAAGATAGAAATTTCATATAAACATTCATTATATTACTAAATTTAACAATTAGTATTGTTAGAGTTTTTTTTAATTAATTTTTGTAATGGATGAAGTGATATTGCAACTGGAAGCCAATGTGGTTTCTTATAATCCATTATCTTTTTTGCTATGGGAAGAGTTAGCAATTGACCATCTAGTGCATACAGCCAAGGGGAACATGGTTTAACTTGCAATTTGATTTCTTTTTGCAATCCACTAATTGAATCTACAAGTAAATTGTTGTTGGTGATCCATATGATGAGATTCTTAAACTTATGATGAAATATGGAAACTTTTTCTTCAGAATTTTTTATCAAATTCTCATCTTTTAGGAGTCTCTCAATCTCCACAAAGCTGGCATCAGGACATAATTCAATAAATCTCATAATTTCTTGTTTGGCTAGCACTAAATCATTTGTAGTCGAAGATGGGGCGACAATGTTTTCATTATATTGTTTTTCATCAACAGTCATTGATCGTCGTTCCTCCATTTGTAAATTTGAATTCAGATTCAGCACCATCAATGACGTTTTTATCCGATAAGATATATTGAATTATTTCATTATCATTTAAAATCCTGTTATTAAACTCAAATTCAAATCGTCCTTTGAGATACTTGTCTTTAAATATACTTACGCACGATTCGTCCAATGACGAAATGGCGATCAATGAAGAAGCACTGTCTTCATAACCCTCTGTTGGCCAGTAAGTGTCCCGTGTCTTGTTACTAGGATCTTGCTCCTTCTCGACTATTCCATGTTCTATGAGTGTTTCAAGGTAAGATTCCCTAATTTGCTTCACAGACATCTGCTTCTTGTTATGTTCAATCTGGAATGTTCTTATGTCATTGCCAATCACCACTTTTCTTTCCAGTGTGTTTCCAAATCCAAACTCTACAATCTTACCATACTTTCGCCACGCTGGCAAGAATATCTCCCTAAACCACTGCATCTTATTTGGAGGAACAATATCATAATCCTTCATCAGCTGAAAAGCCCATATTACATCTGCTTTGGTTACAACAGGAATTATTCTGCCATTAATTACTAATTTGGGTCTGCAGTGGGAGTAGCACATGCAGTGAAGGTCTACCATAGTTAGAAATCTCTTGAATTGTCTCCAGCGATATCCTGCCTCTTGTGGAAACTGCTTGTGCAATTCCTCCAGGAATGGATTAATTATCTCTCCTCCCGATTCTTGTATTTGCTGAATTAATTTACCTATAAGAATTGAGAGAGTTGTTTTCTCTTCATTACTAATTATATGCTCAGCACGAAGTTCTTTTGGAAGCCCGTACAATTTTGCAATTAATTCCATACCTTCTCTGTACTTTTGAGAGCTTGAGGTAGGAGAAATTATGTTGAATCTGGTAAATGTCTCATCCCATCTGGAATTTTTGCTTTCATCTTTTGCGGTACAAACTAGGATAGCAGGTGTTCCACGAAACACTACTTTGAAGGTCTTGTTTTGTCCACTCTCTTTGTTTACAAACCTATGCTCGCTGTACTCTTCATCGCTTGATAAAGTAGAATACAGTGCTTCGAGAAGTCTTTGATCAGGTGGTTCTTTGAATATTATCCATTTGTTTCTGAGGTCTATTAGGTATCGTGCTTCGCCTTCAAGCTGCCTCTTTTGCTCTAGCAGTGCACTTACACCAGCAGCCACATCTGTACTGCCTGAATCCTTCTCCAGTTTCTTGGCCTGCTTTATTTGCTCATCAAGATGGTCTAATTTTTCTTGGATTGGATGGTAATTCTTGTCTACAATGATCCCATAGTCGTACTTGAAAGCCTGTGGTGTAACACTACCCAAAGTTATGACATTCTCCTTCGGGAAGTGCTGTGCTATCTGCAGTACAGGATAGGTCTTTCCTTCAGATGACCTTTCCATTACCATTAGGTGCGTAGGTTTTGAAGTGAAAGTAGAAAGACCATTAAACAAAATATGATAAATTAGCGCTAGGTCTCCCTTGACAGTTTTGGAGATGAGACCTATGCACTTTAGTAAAACATCAATTTTTTCTAGTGCTAGTGTCATTTACTATGATCTCCTCAGAAATCAAATGCAATCTACCATCATCATCCAAGTGAACAACAAATGTTGGTATCTTGCCAAACAGCTGCAGCCAGCGCGGGTGCAATGCTATGATTAGGTAGCCTTCAAAAAAATATGAAGGAGCAGAAGTTAATTTTTTCAAAATTCGCTCCTTGCTCCACCATTAAGATCGTATGCCATAATCAGTCTTTTTATGACATCTAACATGGTTTCCCCTTTAGATCTTATTTCAGCAAGATCTTTTTCTATTTCATCAGGTATTTCGATTGTTATCATATGCATCATCCTCCAATTTATGATATTGTTTTTCTTCATACGAAGAAGCCCTTCGGCCATAAAATATCTCTATTATAGAGATAATTCAAAAGTGGTATTAACTTGCTTAAAAAGAAGGTGTATACTCTCATTATATCATACATAAGCTCTGACAGCTAAAAATCAAGATTGTATGAGAATCTCCTTTTCCCTCAAACTCAGAGACAGAGAGAGGGGAATATTCTGGTAACCCTCACACATATGGCAGACGTTGTTTCAAACTCCACCGGTCTGTAAGATCCATTTTTGTAATTCATAATGTCTCCCCCACTCTCTGTCTCTGATCTAAAAGATATATTGTTATTCTGCACTGTCTCTCCCCCTCCCTCTCTCTGACTAGTATGGTGTTTGTATAACATCCTACAATACCACCTAGATCACGTTGACAACCAGCTAAATACTTTGAAATGATACTTTCTGCATGACAAAGGTAATTCTACCAATCATTCTTTTCATTTTACTAATATTAACAATCATTTTTGCTTTAGTGGATCAGTTGTGGTACTATTCTATCCTGACATTTTCTTTAGCACTAATAATTACGATAGTTTGTTGGATGTGGAATATTTCAGGATTGTTGACTGATAAAGTACATGAATTTTTTGATAAAGATAAATCATAATGATCTAAATTAAAGTTAGTTAGTTTTTTACAGTAAAACACTATCATCTTAATAGAATATTGTCAACAAGAAATGAATACCAATTTTTCATCAACCATTTTATTTAGGAATTAAATTTTGATATGCATAAATTAGATTTTCCATAGCACATACATCGGGGGAGACAGAGAATACTCCTTGGTCATCGGAATCTTTGCATTGATCTATAAGTTTCCTTACTATACTTACTTGGCAGATTTGTGCACGGGCTTCAGCTCCCTTCTCTGCAAGTTTAGTCTCTTCACTTAAACAATATTCATATATTCTATGACCAATTGCTTTGAGACATTCTTCACCTGTAGGATATAATTCAGTGTCTATACTATTTACTCCATAACACGAATCTGGTAATTCTTTCATTTGTTCAATTCTTTCTTCTTCTGGGGTGAGGGGAGGGGTAGTAACCAAAGCTATTACGACTATTACTATCACGAGAATAAAGAAAATGCCTATAATTCCCAAAGCAATTGTTTTGAGAGTTATGGGTTGGTTATTCATAATTTATTGTAATAATATTGTAGCTAAGATGTATTTAACTGGTAATAATGGACAAAACCCACACTACAGGATAGCTACAAGATAGCTACTTGGTAGATTCTTATCTTCTTGGATTTATTCTTGCTAGCAAATATAGAAAAAAAGTACTTCAAGCATTGCAGGATAAACCCCTAACTCCTGCTACAATTGCAGAAAAGACAGGGATCTATCCAAGCCATGTTAGCATGACATTGGTTGAGCTAACAAAGAAGAATCTTGTTGTTTGTCTTACACCTAAACTAAAGAAAGGGAGGTTGTATGATCTTACAAAAGAAGGTTCTGGTATTTTGAAGTATTTAGAATAATTAAATCAAGTTATGTGTATTGTTCTATTAGGTTGATCACCCATTTTGCAACACCAATTATACCTACTACAAGAAGACCAATTATAAGTATTACAAAAACTATTGAAATTATTGCAAGTCCAAAATTTGTGTTTTGACAAGCTTGAGATGAACCATTTTTACATGAAGTTTCTAATGCTTGATTACCTACATTCTCTATGACTTGTTTTGAAGTATCAATTACCACATCTGTTTTGTAGCTTTCTTCTGCATTTTTTATGGAAGATTTAGTATCAGTTGTGTTTTCATTTGGTAATACACTGAATGCCAAAAATAGAATAAATATTGTAATAATGCCAGGAATTGTGATTTTTCTAGTCATAATCTTATCTCTTCAAAGTGATATTTAAAATTAAAAACTTGATTGCTTTTCTAAGATTTAGGTAACATCTTCTGTTCTTGTGGCATTTCTTTAGCTGCTTCAGCAATACCAAGCATCATATTTTTGAAAGCATCTTTCATTTGTTCTGGTTCTACATCATTTTCATCAGTATTGTCATAAATGAAATCGCGCATTGCCTGTTTGATTGCTTCTTGTCTTGAAAATCCCCATCTATTACAAATCCTATCAAATCGTTCTATCAATTGATTTGGTATGTTGACAACAACTTTTGAATATCTAATTTTAGATTTTCTACCTGTGCTGGATGACAATTTTATCACTATGACAAGGTATTATTTGGTAATAAATATTACTAAATAATAGTCGAATTTGGTATAGAATTAGGATAGTTAAATGCTTATGTATATGATTGAGTTAGTACAAGATATGGCAAATAACAATCCAATTGAAGCGATAAGACATCAACTTAACAAAATACCAGAAAAGGATAATCAAGGAAATTATAACAGGTTAGGCTGGCAAATACTTACCTACATTTTTGGAAAAGCAATAGAAGAATCTAACAATCCAAAATTGAAGAATCTGGGCAAAGTTATGAGAGTTGGAGCAAAACAATCGTTTGCAGATTATGCAGTACAAAAGATTGTAAATTGGCTAGACAAGATGTTGGATTCAAAATCATGTCCTTATTGCGGATATGTTAATAATCTCAATGATGTATTTTGTAACCAATGTCGTAATTATTTCTATTAATCAAAATTATCAACAATATCTAAAGATGTAAAATCAATCTAAAGTTTTACCAAATTAGCAAAAATTTTTTATTATTTTTGGTTTTGTTTTGTATAAAACTTGATCAAATTTTTGATTCTTTTTTCTCCACTTGGATGAGTTTCAGAATTGGTTTTTAGTCCTTTTTCTTCATAAACTTTTTTTATAGCACTTATTGCAACTTCTTGTTTCACATTCATAGCTCCACCTATATCTGCTTTCAATTCTGTTTTGTGGGAAATTATGTTAAAGATAAACAAAAGCGTTGCCAATGATGCAAGCCATATCAAAATATTAGGAATATTCAATTGGCTAATAATCCAAATTGCTATTGGAAATCCAATAAATAATGGAAGAACTTGCTTTATTTGGTTTTTATCCAAATGACTAAGTTCATGACCCCCAATAAACAAGATTTCATCTTTTGTAAATTTCTCAAAGAACTTTTTTCCAAATACAATCTTTTGAGTTATAGTATTTGTGTAGGCATAAGTCTTATGATATGTGGTGTAGAATGCTTGTTTGGGTAGTTTTATTCCTCTTTTTTGTGCTAATGTATATAATTCTGGAATATCAATAGGTTCGAGTTTCTTCTTTGCAAATATATCTTCTAAAATGGGTGTAAATCTCTGAACAAAAAACATCATCATAATTTGTGATGAAGCTACTGCTGCTAATAGTACACCAAATTTGATATAAGATGGTGGCAAAAATGCATACAACAAGACAGATATGATAATTGTTATGTAAAGTGCTTGTCTTTCACGAAATCCTGACTTAATATAAGCAAACAAATTTTGTTTATACAACTATTTCATATTATACTTACAAACTTTTAAAATTATGTTTTGGTTATTTGCTATGTTATTGTTAGCATTTTACATAGAAATTAAAGATCAGGTTTATTTCGAATATTGATTTTATACAAATATGGTTCATATTAGTAGTCCTGGTTTTGCAGGTACTAGAAGAGTAATGATCTTTATTGATGGAGCATATCTTAGAAGAAACATGAAAAAGATGTTTCAACATGATGAAATTAATTATGAATTATTAGTTAATGAACTTAGAACATTCACATCATATGGAAAATTATTCCCAGAATTAATTCGTGCATATTATTATGATGCCAACTTTAAAGCAGAACAAACTGATATGATTCTAGATAATGACGATGATATTGAACTAGATCCTGTAGCTATGGATATGCTGGCTCCAATCTACGAGGAAAAACAATCAATATTTAGAGAACAAGAAAAATATCTGAAACAATTCAAAAACTATGATTATTTTGAAGTTAGATTAGGTAGGTTAAAAAAAACAAAGAGAGGATTAAAGCAGAAAGGTGTAGACACTATAATTGCTATAGATATGATCTCAAAAGCATATGAAAATCATTATGATGTAGCAGTTCTATTAAGTGGAGATGATGATCTATTGGATGTAGTAAATATTGTCAAAAATACAGGGAAAAGGGTATTTGGAGCATTTTTTGAAAAAACAATATCCCAAGAACTTCAAGATAGTTTTGACAAGAGAAAAATCTTAACTATGGAATATATGAAAAATATACAACCTGCTTACAAAACAAGACAAACCTAAATAATTTTGAAATGTTGTATGTGTATGGATTTAATATTTGATATAATGTCCTCAGGTAATTATTTGGATAGTAAGGCAGAGATAGATAAAAAGCACAAAGTTGTTTGTGCTGGCCGTGACAATTTACATGATCTTATAGAAGATGAAAAAATTGTAGATTATGCAGAAAAGAATCATTTAACGGTAGTTACAAGAGATGTAAATTTTGTAAAATTATGTTGTAAAAAGAATATTCCAGTTGCAGTATTAAGAGGAAATTATCTCTTTCTTATTGAAGATGCAATTCAAATGTTTGGTCCAGAACCTCCAAATGAATTGTTTTCATAAGGATGATTTGCTATTCCTACTTTTACCCGTGAAAATGGGTTTTATGTAGAATAAATACTCGATAGAAAGCACTTTATTTTCAAAGAGTCTCTTTTCTTTTGTGAATTATAACAACAAAGTAGTTGTAGTTACAGGAGCATCAAGTGGTATAGGAGAAGAATCGGCCGTAGAGTTTGCTAGACGACGTAGTTCTGTGGTGCTTGTCTCACGAAGAAAGGAAAAACTTGATGACGTAACAAAAAAACTCACTAAATATGGCTCAGAAATCCTTGCGTGT
>Ga0187893_10008405_pt1 | contig 16284 bp, 6 predicted proteins | sample MA1701074metaG_FD_139574 | JGI IMG/M metagenome (GOLD analysis project Ga0187893, IMG submission 139574) | White microbial mat communities from a basaltic lava cave in the Kipuka Kanohina Cave System on the Island of Hawaii, USA - MA170107-4 metaG ...
CGGCGCCCTCGCCGGCACATCCGCTGCGTTGGGGTCGCCGCCCTCGCCCGCCCGTCTGCCGCTGTGGGGCAGGCCCCCCGGCCTGCTGCCGGCGCCCTCGCCGGCACGTCCGCGGCACCCGGGCCCCCCGGCCTGAGCCCGCAGGCTATCCTTAAATAATCCCCGCCGATGTATTTCTACACCGCCTTTCTGCTGCGCTATCTGCGGCCGCACGCCGCCAAGGCCCTCCTGCTCGCGGTCTGCCTCTTTACCGCTGTCGGCGTTCAGCTCTACATCCCGCAGATTGTCCGATCGTTCATTGATCTCGCCACCTCCCGCGGCCCGGTCGCCGATCTCGGCCGGCTCGCGCTGAGCTACCTCGCCCTCGCCTTCGTCAACCAGGGCCTTTCGGCCGCGTCGACGTATCTTTCCGCCAACGTCGGATGGGGTGCGACCAACGCCTTGCGCGCCGACCTGTTCCGGCACGCGCTCAGCCTCGACATGGCCTATCACAAGGACCGCACCCCCGGCGAAATGATCGAGCGCATCGACGGCGATGTCACCAGCGTCTCGAACTTCTTCTCGGTGTTTGTCGTGCGCGTTGCCGGCGCGCTCCTTCTCACCGCTGGAATCCTTGTCCTGCTCTGGCGCGAGGACTGGCGAGTCGGGCTTGCGTTGACGGTGTTCACGCTGATCGCCGCCGCTGTCCTGCACCTTCGACGAGAGATTGCCGTGGCCCCCACACGCGACGAGCGTGAGGCGACGGCGAGACTCTACGGATTCATCGAGGAGCGCCTTCACGGCATCGACGATATCCGCGCCAACGGCGCCGGCCGCTACGTGATGCACCGTTTCCTCCAGGTCCAGCGTGAATGGTTCGACCGCTCATTCCACGCCTGGTGGCTGCGGAGCACCATCTGGATCTCCATGGGCGTGATGTTCGCTGCCGGCTATCTGCTCACGCTCGGCTTGGGCGTCAGCCTGCATCTGGCCGGCGTCGTGACGCTGGGGACCGTCTACATGTTCTACAACTACATGGCGATGCTCGAGTCGCCGCTCGATCAGATCACGCAGCAGCTTCAGGAGTTCCAGCGCGCCGCCGCCGGACTGCGCCGCGTGCGCGAGCTCACCGCGGCCGAGCGCACCGTTCCCGAAGGCAGCCTTGTTTTGCCGCCGCGGCCGGCGCATGCCGTCACTTTCGACGACGTTCGATTTCGCTACGGAGAGAGCGACGTTCTCAAGGGCCTCAGCTTCCATCTCGACCCCGGCGAGCGGCTCGGCTTGATCGGCCGTACCGGCAGCGGTAAGACCACGCTCGTCCGGCTGCTCTTCCGACTGTATGACGCCACGGGCGGGCGCGTTCTCATCGACGGCGAGGATATCCGCGGCACGCGTGTCGATGCTCTGCGCCGGTGCGTGGGCCTGGTCACCCAGGACGTGCAGTTGTTTCATGGAACGGTTCGCGACAACATAACGTTCTTCGACGCCGGCATTTCCGATTCGCGCATCGAGAAGGTACTCGATGAGCTAGGGATCCTGACCTGGGTGCGAGGCCTGCGGCGAGGTCTCGACACGCAGCTCGAAGCGGGTGGCGCCGGGCTGTCGGCTGGAGAGTCGCAATTGGTTGCCTTCGCCCGCGTGTTTCTCAAGAATCCCGGCCTGGTGATCCTCGATGAGCCGAGCAGCCGCCTCGATCCCGCGACCGAGCGGCTTCTGGCGCACGCCTTTGAGCGGCTTCTCGAAAACCGGACCGGCATCGTCATTGCCCATCGCCTGGAGACCGTCGAGCGCGCCGGCAGGATCATGGTTCTTTCCGGCGGACGCATTCTCGAATTCGGTCAGCGCGAGGCCCTCGCCGCCGATCCCGCCTCGCGCTATTACGCTCTGCGGCGGATTTCCGCCCAGGCGGGACCCGACGCCAGCCTGGACGAGCGCCTGGAAAGTCTCGGCGGATGACCACCCGTCAATACATGCTGCGGCTGTTCGCCTGGCGGCGCACCGAGTTTCTCCGGAACATTCTGGCGTGGGCTGTCTTCCACGTGATTCCGCTCTCTTCCGGTCTCATCGTGAAGGGGATCTTCGACTCGCTGTCCCAGGGCGCTGCCGCCGGGATGAATGCGTGGTCGCTCCTCGCCGTTCTCGCCGTGGCCTACGCCGCACGGCAGACGACCTTCATCTTCGGGTTCCGGCTCTTTAGCCGCTACTACCTCGCCGTCGAGGTATTCCTTCGGCGGAACCTGCTCGACTACCTCCTGCTCGCGCCGCGATCGCGCGTGCTGCCCGAGTCGCCCGCCGAGGCTGTCTCGCGTTTCCGCGACGACGTCAACGATGTTGCCAACTACGCCGAGACGTGGATCGATCTCGGCGGATACACCCTCTATGCGATCGGCGCCATTTCGTTGATGATCTGGATCGACCCGCTGATCGCGGCGGTCGTCTGCGCGCCGATGCTCGTTGTGATGCTGCTCATGCGCCGGCTCTCCACCGTCATCCGCGCCTACCGGCGGCGCATGCGCGAGGCCACCGCCCGGGTGACCGAATCCATCGGCGAGGCGTTCGCCGCGGTGCAGGCTGTCAAAGTCGCCGGGCAGGAGGACTCCATGACCGAGCACTTCCGCACCTTGGGTGTCGAACGGCGACGGCGCGCCCTGGCCGATGTCCTGCTCACCGAGATGATCCGCGCGGTCAACGCCGGGCTCGTCTATATAGGCAACGGCCTCATGATGGCGCTGGCGGCTTCCAAACTGCGCGCCGGCACCTTTACCGTTGGCGACCTGGCCCTTTTCATCCATGTCCTGCCGCGCGTCACCAATATTCTGACCTTCATCGGCGATGTCATCGCCCAGCACCGCCGCGTCCGCGTCGCCACCGACCGCATGGAACACCTGCTCGTCGACGCGCCGCCCGGCGTGATCGTCGATCCCCGGCCCATCGATCTCTCCGGCCCGATTCCCCCGTTCCACACGATTGTGCCCGAGGGTGAGAGCCTGGAGACCCTCGAAGTTCGCGGGCTCAGCTACACCTACCCGGGCTCCACCGCTGGAATCCACAACGTCAGCTTCCACCTGTCGCGCGGCGAGTTTGTGGTCATCACCGGACGGATCGGCTCCGGCAAGAGTACTTTGCTGCGCGTCTTGCAGGGTCTGGCGCCGCGCAGCGCCGGCGAGATCCTTTGGAACGGCCGCGCCGTGGATGATCCGGCTTCATTCTTCGTCCCGCCGCATTCCAGCTACACGGCGCAGGCCCCGCGCCTGTTCAGCGAGACGCTACGCGACAACGTCCTCTTCGGCGATCCCGAAGACGACCGTCTGCCGCGAGCGCTGGATCTTGCCGCGATGAGCCCGGACCTGGAGGCGCTCGAGGTCGGCCTGGACACGCTCGTCGGAGCCCGCGGCGTCAAACTCTCCGGCGGCCAGGTGCAGCGCGCCGGAGCGGCGCGCATGTTCGTCCGGAGCACGGACCTGCTCATCTTCGACGATCTCTCCTCGGCGCTCGACGTGGCCACCGAGCGCCAGCTCTGGGAGAGCCTCTTCCGGCAGGGCCAGGCGACTTGCCTTGTCGTAAGCCACCGCCCGGTTGCGCTGCGGCGAGCGACGCAGGTGCTGCTGATGAGCGAAGGCCGGATCGTGGCCGCCGGACGACTGGAGGAGCTGCTGGAAACCAACGCCGAAATGCGCCACCTGTGGGTCGGGCAGACGGTTTGAAGAGGGGACGCGAACTCCGGCGATATGGCGATATAGTTGCCGAGGCGAAGACGTGACCTAAACGTCTCGTCCTCGCCTTGACAGGTAGCTCGATATCAGAACGGATTCCCTCGTTCAGTTCGGCCTCAGCCTTGGCTCGGCGAATAGTTGGTGGAACCAGGACATGCGGAACCTCCTTAGGCCGGATCCATGATCCGCGCAATGGCACCGACGAGCTGCCCCCATCGGGACCGCTCGGCGGCGAGATGTTTCTTCCCGGCAGTAGTAAGCCGGTAGTACTTGGCGCGCTGCTTGTTCTCCGTCATCTTCCACTCCGATGCAATCCAGCCCTGCTTTTCCAACCTATGCAACGCCGGGTAGAGCGAGCCATGCTCCACCTGCAAAAGCTCATCAGAACCAGACCGAATGGCAAGCCCAATCCCGTGGCCGTGCTGGTGTCCCCGCTTGAGAGTGCGCAGGATGAGCATGTCGAGCGTTCCCTGAAGCAACTCGATCCGGTTTTGATAGCGTTCGTTTCGTGGCATCGGAGGGTAGAAGACAGACTACCACATTAGGTGGTCGACTGTCTTCCACCCCTCCTGGGATCGCTGGCGTCGGAAGGCAGGAAGAAGAAGAAGTCCCGACACACAGAAGGGAGGTAGCATTGCGCCCTTGCGCGACCCTCAAGCTCGGATATTTTCCGCTACCCATCGCAGAGGCCGAACGCATCGGACGCTATCTGGCATTTTGCGCCTCGCCATTCGCCTCGTTGGATCCGTGTATCGGGGATGGGAGCGCCTTCGCGAAGATCGCTGGCGACGAACAAGCCCTGCGGTACGGGATCGAACTGGATGCCTGCCGCGCCGAGCAGGCCCGCGCGGCGGCCCACCAAGTGATTCAGATGGAATGTTCCCCGGCCCGTCAAAACAGAAGCCGCAGGGCCAATTGGATGTTCCGGGGTATATTTTGCTGGCCGCTGATTACACCAAAGGCGTTCGAGTTGATGTTCGTATTCGGTACGGCGAACTGCACGCGGTTGAAGGCGTTAAAGGCTTCGGCGCGGAATTGCAGCCGGAATCTTTCGGTGATCTGCGTATTCTTGAAAACGGAAATGTCGAAGTTGTTGATTCCAACGCACCGCAGGTTCGGCATGATGCGGGGCGCATTGCCGAACGTGAACGGGGCGTTAAAGGAGAACACCGAGGTATCGAAATAACGCAACAGCCGGCTGGTCACCGGACCGCTCAGCGTTGGGTTCTTTCCACTCCAATTCGGCCGCTGGGTGCCCGCGAAACTTCCGCTGCCATTCCCGCCATTGACCTGCACCGGAAATCCGCTCTGGAAGGTCGTGTTGCCATTGATCTGCCAGCCGCCAATAATCTTGCCGGCCGCGCCACGGCCGCTGAGAAAGGGCTTGCCGGGCCCGAACGGAAGCTCGTAGATGTAGCTGAGCACCAGGGTCTGCGGCGTGTCCCAGGACGATAGCGCCCGCTCGCCGCGCAGGTTGTAAAAATTCTGAGGCGGAGCACCCGAGAACGACTCTCCGGGAAACCCGTTCACACTCGGGATCATGTCGTCGATTTCCTTGGCGACCGTGTAGGCCCCCTGAATCGTGAATCCCTTCGACATACGGTGTTCTATGCGCAGCAGCAGAGCGTTATAGGAGGAGTTGCCGTAGTTCGCGTTCCTGCTGGACACACCCAGGAACTGTGGATACGGTCGCAGCGACTGGCCCCGTGTGATGGTCTGGGCGGCGAGAGTGCCCTGCGTGATCACTCCGTAGTACGGGTTGGGCACCAGGCTGTTCAATTGGGCGCCAAGGGCGAGGTGTTGAGGCGCCAACTGATCCCATTCCTGGATTCCCATCAGGTGGATACCGTGAGAGCCGGAGTAGGCGATTTCGGCCACCGTGTCCCAGGGAAGCTTCCGCTGAATATTGAAGTTCCAGGTTTGCGTGTAAGGCTGTTTCGCGTTTCTATCAAGGATCGTCAGCGATTGACCGAGATTCGTCAACAGCCCGGCGGCGCTGCCAGTCGCCTGGCAAAAGCCGGCCGGGAAGGGGTTGGATAGCACCGCATAGGGCGTCAGGCCGTTGTCCAGGCTGGTGGCCACCGGCGTAGAGCAGATAAAGCCGGTCTGGGGCAGCGCACTGTTATTCCTGCCGTTTCCCCAGCTATTGCCGTAGAAGATTCCGTATCCGGCGCGAACCACCATGTGATCGCCGAAACTATACGCCATTCCCACACGCGGGCCGAAGTTCTTTCTGTTGGCGTTCCAGTTGTGTTCAGCCAGGCCTCCGACGCCCGGGAACAACAGTCCTCCGCGCACCGGCGTCCCGTTCGGTAAGGTGGCTGTGCCGCTGAAATCGAAATTCGCGACCTGGTTGTTGGCTTCGACGCGCGGCGTCTCATACTCCCAGCGGAGCCCGAGGTTCACCGTCAAGTGCTGGGTCGCCTTGTAGTCGTCCTGGAAGTAGATGCCGTAGTACGGCTGCGAGTAGTCGCCATGCAGCTCCGTTACGTTGTGCGTTCCGCCCGACATGGTTCCCAACAGGAAAGACGCATAACCAAACCCTGCGGTCGTGCTGCTGACCAGCGGGTTCGGACCTTGCGTGAAGCCCGCCGACGAGGCGTAGGAGCCGGTACTGCTGTTGGCGAGCCGCGTCGTGTACTTCCCTAACCCGTACATGCCTCCGAATTTCAGTTGGTGTTTCCCGGATATCTTGGACAGGTTCGCCTTGCCTTCATAACGATCCGACACGTCATATTCGTTGAAATAATTGCCGAGACTCGACATCTCGCCCGGGGCGATCGCCGGGAATCCCAGGCTGATGCTGCCCGCGGCCAGGTAGGACGGGAATCCCAGCTTGGTGGGGTCGAACCCGTTGGATAATCCAAAGGCCTGGTAGAACCACCGCGCCCAGGAGACCACGAATTCTCCGAACAACGACGGTGACAAGGTCTTAGTCAATTTTCCCAGGACATAGGGATGATGCTGGGGCTTGGTGGAATATCCCGGGCTGGCGATGTTGCTGCTGCCGAATGTCGCGGGATTGGCCCAGGTACTTAGGTTCGCCCTGGAAATCTTTGCCATCACCAGAGTCGTGGAGTTCAACTGGTGATCCACCCGGCCGGAGTAGTTGTCCGTCTCCCGCAGTGCGGAACCGGTGAAGAAGAAGTTATTGAGTCCCGTGTTGGGGTTGCCCGCCGAGGTCGGCGCCGGATAATAGTCCTGGATGTTCTTTGCGACGGGGTCGATCCTGTCAGCCGGGATCCGATTGCCGGCGAATGGCGAACGCAGGTAGGCGGCGGGATTGTTCGGATCCTGGCGCGTTGTCCGCGGGTCGTAGATCATCACCAATTGGCCGGATCCGGAGAGGGTCCTGGAAAAGTCTCCGGCCCGTTGGAGCTCGCTTGGAACGCTGGTCGTCGTGACAACGGGGCTTTTCTGCCGCAGCCCTTCGTAGGCGAAGAAGAAGAACGTGCGATTCCGAATGATTGGACCGCCCACCGTTCCGCCGAACTGGTTGTAACGCAGCACCGGGCGGAGTCTGCCGACGGAATTGGAGAAGAAGTCGTTGGCAGCCAGGACGTCATTGCGGAAGTAGTTGAACAGGCTGCCATGGAGCTGGTTGGTCCCGCTCTTCGAGACGACGTTGATCACTCCGCCGCCGGAGTTGGCGTACTCCGCGCTGAAATTGCTGGTTTGGATGCGGAACTGCTGGACCTCCTCGACCTGCGGGCTGTACTCCGGGCCGTTGAACGTAAGATTCGTATTGTTGCCTCCGTCCAGCATGAACTGACTCTGGTTGGGCCGCGAGCCGTTGATCGAGAAGAACTGGTAGTGGCTCTCGAGCACCGCGTTCAAAGTGGTCTGCCGAGTTGCGCGAACGCCTGGAACGAGGGTCACCAGCGCGTTCGAATTGCGTCCCAGCATGGGGAGATCCTCCACCTTCTCCGGATCCACGACGGCTCCAATCGCGTTGCTTCCTGCATCCAGCAGCGGCGCCGAGTCCGTCACGGTGATGGATTCAGTGGTGGCTCCTACCTCCAGGGTGAAATCGAGCTTGACGGTCTGGGCGACCTTCAACTCGACACTGGAGCGGCTAACAGCACGAAAGCCTTCCGCTTGCACGCTGATGCGGTAGAGCCCCGGCTGGAGAAGTGGAATCGTATAGATTCCCGCCTGGTTAGTCTTGGCTTCCCACCGGATGCCGGTTCTTTCATTAACGACGGTGAGGCTGGCATTGGGCACGACAGAGCCGGTTGCGTCCTGGATCGTGCCGGTGATTTCCGCAGTCAATTGCGCGTGCGCTGTACCTGTTGCAGTTATGATCAACAGCGCGACAAGCAGGATGGGACGTAGAAGTTCTTGCTGCATGGCTGCCTCCTTGGCCGGACGTGGCGAGCGTCACTCTCCAACAAGTACAATTAGAACGAAAGACGGCCTGTGAACTGGATCTGCCGCGGCGTCCAATACGAGGTCTGGAGCTGCAAGATGCCGTCTGTAGCGCCGGGGTTGGGGAGCCCCTGCTGGTTAAAGGCATTGAAGGCGTCGATGTTGAACCGCAGCCGGACGCGCTCGGTAATGCTGAACTCCTTGTAGAGCGAGATATCCGTCTGGAAGTTCTTCGGCCCTTGCAGCACCATCGCATTGAACGGATTGGCGCCGGACGGACCGGGCGCGAACGCGGTCGTGACCTGCTGGCCGTTGTTCAGCCTGACCGTCACGTTGTTGTTGCCGAAGTTCGGCTGCCCGGGCGTGTTGTTGATCGGCGCCAGGTAGGGCTGGTAGCTCGACGGAACACCCTGCACGCCGCGGCTGGCCGCGTTGATCACCGTTGGCGGCAGGTAGCCGTTGAACCACAGATATGCGTCGCGGCAGACGCCCGAGCGGCAGTCCGTCACCGGCGCGCCGTCTTTGTAGAGCGTGATCGGGTTCGTGGCGCCCCAGTTCGTGTTGGTCACCTGGAAGGACTGCGATACCACGGTACCCGCGAAAGCGATCTGATAGCCGCCGATCAGGGCGTCGAGGAGCCGGTTGCTGCCCCTTAGGAAGCGCCGGCCCTTGCCGAACGGCAAATCCACAATTCCGTTGAAGGTAACGCGGTGCTTCGGAATCGCCGTATCCGGGCGATAGTTCTGCCAGCGGTTGAATTCGCGGCTTGGTTCAAGCTGGGTACCAACGTCCATTCCTTCGGGAATCGCGCCGGGAGCGAAGATCGGGGCCGGATAGAGCACGTTGTCACGGAACGTGTTGCCACCCACGCGGAAGGCCTGCGAGAGGACGTAAAAGACCTGATAGCTGAAGCCGTTGCGGAACGGACGCTGATAGTTGAACTGCAGCGCGCTGTCGTTGGAGAAGCCGAACTTGGTCGACTGCGTGATACCGCCCCAGGTGCGCTGATCGTAAGGACGGGTGGCGACGCCGGCGAATCTTCCCGTCGGCAGCGCCGTGCCGGTCCTCACTTGCCACACATAGGTGGAAGGAGCCTCGTTAATAAGATAGTTCTGGTCGAGGTTTTCGCCGTGCGTGAACACGTACGAGGCGCGGAACACGGAGCCGTCCCGGAATGGCTGCTCGATGGTGAAGTTCGCCTCTTGCACGCGGGCCGGCGGATAGTCGACGCTCGCTCTGGTACCCGCGCCAATGCCGGGCAGCAGCGCGTCGATGGAATTGCTGTTCACCACATCAGGGCTGTTGACCCCGGTAACTACCGTTAGCGGGTTGCGCAGAAGGAAGTTCGGCAAACCATCCGGCGACTGCGCCGCGGAAGTGTAGCTCTGCGAATAGCTGGCGGTGAATGGATAGCCGGCTGTCAGATAGCGGATGGAGTTTCGGACGGGCACGGGATAGATGTATACGCCGTAGCCGCCGCGGATTACCGTGCCGCCGCGGCCGAACGACGGCATGTAGGCGAAGCCGAGCCGCGGCATGATGTTCGCATTACTGCTGTTGAAGCCGCGCGAAGGCAAGCCCGCCTCCTGCATATTCATGAACTTCACGCCGAGGTTGCGAAGGTTGGTAATCAACGCGTTGTGAGTCAGGCCTTCCTGGACGTAGTAGTCAAGCGGTCGGGGCAGCACCAGCGCGTTATTGATGGGGTCGAAGGTCACCAGGTAATCGTTGGCGGCGCGCGGCGCCGGGTGGGCTTCCCAACGAAGCCCGAGGTTGAGGGTGAACCGTTGGGTGACGCGCCAGTTGTCCTGGAAGTAGGAATCGAACTCGATCAGCGAGCAGTTGTTGAACGGAGCATTACGATTCTGGCTGAAACTGGAGGCAGCTCCGAGGAAAAAGTCGGCGTCCTGATAGCCAGTGTTCGGCCTCGCGTTGAAGTTCGTTCCGGTTGTCGGATCATAAATCCCCGTGGCGAGGCTGGTGAATGCGATCAGGTCCGGCGAACGGTCAGACATGTAGCCGAACTTCTCGTGGCGGATGCGTCCGCCGAACGCGAACTGATGCTTGCCCCAGATTAAGTTCATGTTCTCGTCGAGCGTCGTCAGGCGCTGGCTCATGCCGTAGTTCCACTGCGAGCCGCCGTAGGGCATCAACAAGTTCGCGCCGATCGCCGGGAATCCGATCTGGCCGAAGTTGTTGGGCAGACCGAACTGCTGCTCATAATTCTTCTGCGAAGCTTCGTTGCCTTCGACGTACATGCGCTGCCACTGCATGCTGAGAATCGTCTCGGAGAAAAACGTCGGCGAGAAGGTTTTGGAGAGACCCATCGCCCCGCTGATGGTCTGGATCGGGATGCGCTGGTAGCCGGTGGCTCCCTCGGGCAGGTCGGCGCTGGCGATGTTGGCGGGCGAGTTCGAAGGATAATTGCGCAGCGCCTGCTGTTGCTGATCGATCTCCGTGAAGCGGAAGTAGGCGCGGTTCTTTTCGTTGAATACGTGATCGAGGCGGACCGTGTAGTTCGGCACCGTTTGCTCGGTCGGGTTCTGCCCGTTGAGGTTGAAGTTGACCAGCGGATTGTCCGCCGAGGTGGGCAGGGGCGTGGCGGCATAGAGTGTCTTGGCCAGCGGGCTGATTCGTTGCAGCGGAATCTGGTTGTTGCCGAAAGGCAGGCGGGCATAGTTGTTTTCCCGGCTCTGCGTCGTGTTCGGATCGTACAACTGCTGCAACAGCCCGGCGCTGTTTACCAACCCGCTGAAGTCGCCATTCCGCATCGGCACCGTCGGCACCCTCATCAGTTGCTGGCGACTTTGGCGCAAAGAGAAGCGCTCGTAGGCATAGAAGAAGAATGATCGATTCCTGCCGTTGTACACTCCCGGAATCCAGATCGGCCCTCCGATGGATGCACCGAATTCATTGCGAATCAGCGGCGGCGCCGAAAAGTCCGCCGGATCCTGCCGGGCCCGCGCGATTCCGAAATAGTTGTTGCGGGCGGTTTCGAAGAACGATCCGTGGAACTCGTTGGTGCCCGACTTCGTGGTCAGGATGACGGTCGCCGGCGTGGAGAATTGGGCGCTAGAATTGAGCGTTTCAAAGCGCGCTTCCTGCACGGAGTCGGGGTCGGGCAGCGTCGCCTGCGCGGAATTGGATTCGCCGCCGAAATTGCGGTTGGTCATGGGCGCGCCGTCCTGCGAGTACTCCATCGCTTCCTGCATAAGGCCGTTGGCGCGCGTGCCGTTGCCTTCCAGGCCGGGCACCGTCCTCGCCGCCAGGCCGAGCACGTTGCGGCCGTTCTGCGGGAGCTGCATGATGCGGGCGGCGTCGAGTTGAGTGTTGACGGTGCCGCTGTCGTAGGTCGCCAGTTGGAGCGTTTCACCGCTCACCGTGACCGTTTCGGTGACTTCGCCGACGGTCAAGTGCGGATTAAAGACCAGGACCTGGCCGTTCTGCAGCGTGATCGTCGACTCCGATTTCTTCATGCCGGGCGCGCTGAACGTCACCTTATAGGTTCCCGCGAAAAGTCCTTTGAGCGCAAAGAAACCTTCCGCGTTCGAGGTAGTCTCAATCATGACGCCGGTAGCCTGGTTCAGTGCTTGCACGGAGCAGTTCGGGATACTGGCCGACGTAGTGTCCTGCACAGTCCCTTGTATGGTGCCCGCGCCGCTTTGCCCCCACAGAGCAAACGAGGCGGTCAGCAGCAACAGGGCCGCGCGGGTATTCGTGGCCCGTAAAACGCTACGGATAGTGGAAGTCATCATGCGCCCCCTAAGTTGTCCCCTGGATGGGGTCCTTGCAGCACACCCTCTATCGGGTAGGGCGAGCATATCACAGTTCGCGGCCGGCAACATCTGTTACGATGGCCACGCATGAGGGTGGGAGCGCTACTTCTGGCACTGTGGGCGAGTGCCGTGTTCGCGCAGCCAGATCGGGTCTGCGCCGGCTGCCATCAGGCAGTTTGGGATTCCTACCGGAAGACGGGCATGGGGCGGTCCTTCTCCCGGCCCTCCACGGAAAACACGCCGATCCCCGAAGGCGCCTATTTTCACGCGCCTTCGGAAAGCTACTTCACCATGCTGTTTCGCGGCGGCGAGTTCTTTCAGCGGCGGCATCAGTTGGACTCCCGCGGCCGCGAGATCAACGTCAAGGAGAAGCGCGTCGACTTTGTCATGGGGTCCGGCCATCATGCTCGCGCCTATCTGCATCGGACCCCGGCGTACACGTTGATTGAGCTGCCTTTGGGCTGGTACGCGGAGAAGGGCGGCTTCTGGGCCATGAATCCGGGTTTCGACCGTCCCGATCACGACGGCTTCCGCCGGTTAGTCAACTACGACTGCATGTTTTGTCACAACGCTTACCCGAAGATTCCCTCCCGAAACGAGAAGCCATGGATGGAGCCGGTTTATCAGGGCGCGCTGCCTGAGGGCATCGATTGCGAGCGCTGTCATGGCTCCGGGGCGCGGCACATGGAGTTGGCGGCCAGCCCCGTCGCAGCGCGCGAGTCGGTTCGCGAGGCGATCGTTAATCCGACGCGGCTCGACCCCGAGCGCCAGATGGAGATCTGCATGGCTTGCCATCTGGAGACGACCAGCTTTCCGCTGCCCAATGCGATTCGCCGCTACGAGCGCGGTCCGTTTTCGTTTCGGCCGGGCGAAGGCTTGGCGAATTTCATTCTGAACTTCGATCACGCGCCCGGAACGGGGCGCGAAGATAAGTTCGAGTTCGTCGGCGCGGTATACCGGCTGCGGCAGTCGGCGTGTTTTCTCAAGAGTTCCGGCAAGATGCTGTGCACTACCTGCCACAATCCGCATGAGGCTCCCAGAGGGCGGCAGGCCGAGCGGCACTACAGCGGCGTTTGCCTGAGTTGTCACAGCGCACCGCTAAGCGCCGCTTCGCACGCCGGGCGGAGCGATTGCGTCGAGTGCCACATGCCGAAGCGGCGGACGGAGGACGTCGTCCATGCCGTCGTGACGGATCACTACATCCAGCGGCGAATGCCCGCGGGAGACCTGCTGGCCGCGCGTGCGGAGCGGCAGGACGCGTATCGCGGCGAAGTGGTGCCTTATTATCCGGCAACGCTCCCGCACACACCGGAGGGCGATCTGTACCGTGCAGTCGCGCAGGTCAAGCAGAAGAGCAATCTGAAGGCGGGCATCGCGCAATTGACGGCGGCGATTGCCAGGTATGCTCCGCCGCGGGCGGAATGGTACTTCGATCTGGCCGAGGCCCTGGAGCACGATGGCCAGTTGGCAAGGGCACTGGGGTTGTATCGCGAGGTAACGCGGCGGGATCCTTCGTCCCCGGCCGGGTGGCAAAGGCTCGGAACGGCGTTGCGGCGGTCGTCTCGCAATGCCGAGGCCGTCCCCGCACTGCAACGCTCGATCACACTGGCCCCCGGGCGAGCGCTGACTTGGCATGAACTCGGGCTGGCATACCGATCTCTGGGGCGGACAGCCGATGCGCTCGATGCGTTGGGAAAGTCCATCGAGCATGACCCGGAATTGCCGGAGGCGCACAACAATCTTGGCATCCTTCAACTGGCCGCCGGCCACCCCCCGCGCGCCGAAGCTTCGTTTCGCGAAGCGATCCGCATCAAGCCGGGCTACGCCGATGCTCGCGGGAATCTGGCGAATCTGCTGGCTGTGGATGGACGGCTGGCTGAGGCGCAAGTGGAGTTTGACCGGGCGCTTCGGCTCCGGCCTGGCGACGCGGGCACCCGCTATAACTATGCGATGCTGCTGGGGAAATTGGGCCGTTACGACGATGCGCAGCGGGAACTCGATGCCTGCTTACAGGCCGATCCCGCCTTTGCCGACGCCCATGAACTGTTGGGCGATCTGCTGCTGGCGCGTAATCAGGCGCGCGAGGCAACTCCGCACTATCGAGAGGCAGCCCGGTTGCGGCCCGAGTCGGCGCGTGCGGTTTTCGGCTTGGGCATGGCGCTGGCCGCCACCGGCAACCCCGCCGGCGCGATCCCGTATCTAGAGAAGGCGGCGGCTGGGCCGGACGTGGAGATCCGCCAGCGTGCCGTGGAGGTACTGCAAAGGCTGAAACAGGCTGTTAATCGGCAACGCGACTAGAAAACGAACTTTAGGGCCAACTGGATAATGCGCGGGTCTCCGGCATCGCCAGAAAGCGTGTTATTCACGCTCCCGAAGCCGCCGCCGGAGACATTGGTAACCGGATTGGCGAAATTGGTCTGATTGAAGATATTGAAGAACTCGGCGCGGAACTGCACATTAACCGATTCGGTAATTCGAGTGTTCTTGAACACTCCCATGTCCCAGCTATACAGGTGAGGCCCGTAAAACGCGCCTTTGCCGACGTCGCCGAACGTGCCGAGGTCGTTGACGGCGAAAGCCGCCCGGTTGAACCACACGCGCTTGTCGGAGCCCGTTGGAACCTCGCGGCTGACACTGGTCAACTTCGCGCGGTCCGAGCCGATGCCGGTGCGGGAGTTGTCCTGGCCGCTCGTAATCGTCAGGGGCGTGCCTGTCTGGAATTGCCCCAGGCCGGTCCACTGCCAGCCGTTGAGCAGGGTCCTGGCGAAGCCGTTGTCCGTGGCCAGCTTCGGCAGCTCGTACACGTAGCTCACCACAAAGCGGTGCTTGTGATCAAAGTCTCCGGGCCCCCAGGCCATGCGGGCCGTGTCGGGGATGTTGTAAGGAAGTACGTTGCTGTAGTTGTCCAGCGTCTTCGACCACGTGTAGTTGGCCAACACCGTGAAGCCCTCCGAGAAGCGCTTGGTGAGCGATGTCTGGAGCGAGTGATAATTGGATCGCCGATCCTGGTCGAACAAGTTAATGCTGGCGTAGAGCGGGGCAAACAGGCGGCGGGCATCCGTGCCGCGGTTGTCGCCCGGTGTGTAGACCGCCGGGTTCAAGTTAATCGTCATGCGCCCGTAGTTGGTGGCCGAGCCCACGTAGGCGGCTCGCCCCAGCCACGTCGGGAGAAATTCACGCTCGAGCACCAGGTTCCAGTTGTAAGTCAGCGCGGTTTCCTGCCGGCGGTCGTAGGTCTCGACCAGCACGGGGCTGGGGAACGGCGTATCCGGTTGCCCGATATTTTCGATTCGCACCAGGTTGAAATCGGTGCGTCCGAGGTACGGATCCGAGAACGGCCCCTGTGGCTGCGTCAGTTGCAGCCGGATGCTCCACGGCGGCGCATTGACGGCCCCGTTGTTAAACTCGCCCAGAATGGCCTGATCGTAAAACATGCCCGCGCCACCGCGCACGCTCGTCTTGCCGTCGCCGAAGACATCCCAGGCGAAGCCGAAACGCCCGGCGATGTTATTGTAGTCGCCCAGTGTGCCGTCCTTGGGGAAGCCCGAGTCGCCGCGGAAGCTCTCGCCGACCGGCGCGTTTCTGAAACTTGGCGACTTGACTCCGCCCAGGTAGTCCTCGACGCGGAAGCGCATGATGCGACCGCGCGTCTCATGCCAGGGCGGGGTCGGCTCATAGCGCAGGCCAAGATTCAGCGTCAGTCGCCGCATCACCTTCCAGTCATCCTGGAGGAACAGGGCGGCATACGTCACACGGTTGGCCTTGTACTCGCCGGTGCCCTGGTCGAAACTGCGGAGACGGCCGAGAAAGTAGTCAGCCATGGAGAGACCCGTTGAGAAGCTCGAAGTATCTCCCGTGAAAACAAAGTGACCCGCGCGCCGGAACTCGTTGACGATATCGACGCGATTGCGGTTCACTGTGGCGCCGAAGGAAATACTGTGGCGGCCGATGATCCAGCTCGTCTGGTTGCCGAACTCGAACATCGTTCGCGGGAACTTGGCTTCGAGATTGTCGTTGATGCTGAAGAAGCCCGAGACATTGATCTCGGAGATCGAGGGCAGCGTCGGGTAGATCGGGAGTCTCACACCAAGCTGCTGCATACTCGGTACACCTTCGAAGAAAGGCCCGCGGGCTGCATGCACGCGGCTGAACCCGACATGAAAGTCGTTCAGCAACCCGGCGTTGAAGGTTCGCATCCAGCTCATCACGGCATTCTGATTGCGAACGCGCGAGGCGAGAGTGGGATTGGTGTAGGAAAGCAGGTTTGACCGATCGAACGTGCCGGCATTCAGAAAATGGTCGATGAAATACCGCCCGCTCACGCGGTCCTTGGTGGTCCACTGATGATCGATCTTAACGACGCCTTGGTCCAGTTGGTGCTGGATGGGTCGCGGAATGCGCATGAATCCGTCGCCTCCGACCTCGGGTATGAAGGAGTTCACCTTGAC
>Ga0187893_10008406_pt1 | contig 16283 bp, 17 predicted proteins | sample MA1701074metaG_FD_139574 | JGI IMG/M metagenome (GOLD analysis project Ga0187893, IMG submission 139574) | White microbial mat communities from a basaltic lava cave in the Kipuka Kanohina Cave System on the Island of Hawaii, USA - MA170107-4 metaG ...
CTTGCGCCCGGCGCGACGGTGATCCTGCCCAGCTTCACGTTCATGGCGACGGCGCAGGCCGTGCTCTACGCCGGCGGAACGCCGCTCTTCGCCGAGGTCGAAGAGGATCTCACGATGTCACCGGCGGATCTGGCCTCGCTCCTGGCCGCCCGCCGTGGCGTCGGCGCCGTCGTGCCGGTGCACACGTATGGCCTGCCGTGTCGTGTGGACGACCTCCGCCACGTGGTCGAGGAGGCGGCGCGAGCCAGTCGGCATCGGATCGTGACGGTCTACGACGCGGCGCATGCGTTCGGCTCGGCGGTGGGTGATCGCCGGGTCGGCACGTTCGGCGACGCGGAGGTCTTCTCCCTGTCCGCGACCAAGATCCTGGTGAGCGTCGAGGGGGGCTTGGTGGCCAGTCACGATGGCGAGCTGATCCGTCGCGTCCGCAGGATGCGGAACTACGGGATCGAGGACGGATACGAGGCGCATTGGCCGGGGCTCAACGGGAAGATGAGCGAGCTCCACGCGCTGGTCGGGCTGCACAATCTCCGTCGCCTGGAGGCGGTGATGGAGGAGCGCCAGCGGAAGGCCTCGGACTATCTGGCGCGGATCGGGCGGAACACCGGGTTCCGGACGTTACCGCCGCCCGCGAAGGTCACCCATACGTTCAAGGACTTCACCGTCGTCCTGCCGGAGACGCTCGCCGGCCGCCGGGACGCCGTGCTGGCGCTGTTGAGATCGCGGGGCGTCGACACGCGGGCGTACTTCTTCCCGCCGGTGCACGAGCAGCCGTTCTTCCGTCGCTTTGCCGACCGACCGCTGCCCCGCACGGAGTCGCTGTCCCGTCTGGTGATCACGGTGCCGTTCTACACGACGATGAGCGACGCGGACATGGATCAGGTGGTCAGCGCCCTGGCCGAGGCTGAACGGAGTCTGGCGTGAACTGTCTCGTCACCGGCGGCGCGGGCTATCTCGGCGCCGTGCTCGTGCCGAAGCTGCTGATGCGCGGTCATCAGGTGCGCATTCTCGACGTCGGGTACTTCGGCCTGGGGCACCTGCGATCGCTCCGCCCGGCGGTCGAGGTCGTGCGCGAGGACGTGCGCCGGGCCGCCGCCGACCGCGCCTTCCGCGATGAGTTGCTGCGCGGATGCGAGTGCGTGATCCATCTGGCGGCGATTTCCAACGATCCGTCGGCGGAGCTCAACCCGGAACTGACGCGCGCGGTCAACTTCGACGCGACCTGCGCGCTGGGCGAGGCTGCGCGGGAGCGAGGTGTGCGCTTTCTGTTCTCGTCGTCGTGCTCGGTGTACGGCGAAGCCGACGTCGAAGCCGACGAGGATACCGAGCCGAAGCCCTTGACCACCTACGCCGTGTCCAAGGTGCAGGCGGAGCAGGCGCTCCAGCAGCTCGCGACCCGTGCGTGGCGACCGGTGATCCTGCGCAACGGCACCCTCTTCGGATACTCCCCGCGGATGCGGTTCGACCTGGTGGTGAACATCTTCAGTCTGCACAGTACGCTCTCCAACGACATCAAGGTCTTTGGCGACGGATCGCAGCAGCGCCCGTTCCTGCACGTGGACGACTGCGCGCGGGCGATCGTCCATTTCGCGGAGGGGCCCGGGTACGCGGAGCTGTGCTACAACATCGCCCACCAGAATCTGCGAGTCGTCGATGTCGCGGCGGTGTTCGCCCGCGTGAATCCACGCCTGAAGGTGACGCATCTCGAGACGCCGGACGCGGACCGGCGGAACTATGCGGTGTCGACGGCGCGCATGCGCAAGGCCGGGTTCGAAACGCGCGTCGATCTGGAGTTCGGCGCTACGGAGATGATCGAGGCCATCATCACCGGCCGGATCCCGGATCCCGAGTCTGTGTACTACCGCAACGCCAAGTGGCTCAAAGAGCTGAGCCGGATCGGCTCGACGGACCATGGCCAGATCATCGGTCTCGTGGAGACGCTCGCGCAGATGCGCTGGCCACGCGCATGACCGGCGTGGACCTGGTCATCATCGGCGCAGGCGGCCACGGCAGCGAGCTGCAGTCCTACGTGGGCGACCTGATCGCCGCAGGCGAGCGCATCCGGGCGCTCGGCTTCCTCGATGACCAGAAGCCGCGTGGGACGTGGGGCGCCACCGAGGTCCTGGGCGGCGTCGAGGCGCTGCGCATGATGTCGCGAGCGAGCGAGGGGTGGGCCGTGCGCTACATCACCGCGATCGGTGACAACGCCGCGCGGGAGCGCTGTGTGGCGGCGGTGGACCGCTTGCAGCTCGGCAACGTGATGCCGTGGACGCTGCGTCATCCCGGCGCGATGGTCGGCGCCGATGTGGAGATCGGGCAGGGGACCTGCCTCGCGCCCGGCAGCATCCTCACGACACGCGTGCGGCTCGGCCGGCATTGCATCGTCAACGTCAACGCGTCCGTGTCGCACGACTCGGTGATCGGAGACTTTGTGAACCTCAATCCCGGCTCGGTCATCTGTGGAGGGGCGACCATCGGGACCGGCTGCTACATCGGAGCCGGCGCCACCGTGCTGGACAAGGTCTCCATCGGCGACTGGACGGTGATCGGGGCCGGAGCCGTCGTCATCCGGGACTTACCGCCGGGTGTCACCGCCGTGGGTGTGCCCGCTCACATCATCGAGCATTCCGTTCCGTCGAGCTAGTGTTGGGGTCCGCCGCTTCTCCACTCGTGAGTTTCGTGGTCCCGTGCTTCAACTATGGGCGATACCTGCCGGACTGTCTGGATAGCATCTTCGGCCAAGAGGGTGGCGTCCAGTTCGAGGTCGTCGTCATCGACGACGGTTCCACGGATAACACGAAAGACGTCATCGGATCGTACCGTGATCCCCGAATGCGTGCCTTCACGCACGGAAGCAACCTGGGCCATGTCCAGACGATCAACGAAGGGCTGGCTGAAGCCCGCGGTGCCTTCATCGCCCGGATCGATCCTGATGATCGGTACCGCTCGTGTTTTCTCTCAGCAGTCGTGGATAAGTTCGCGACGTATCCCGAGGTCGGCCTGGTCTATGGCGACGCGGCACTGATCAACGATCGCGGCGAGATCACGCAAGAGCGCTGCGATCGGGTGCACGGAGGCCGCGACTTCGAGGGCAACGAGTTCATTCGGCTGCTCGAACACAACTTCATCTGCTCGGCAACCGTCATCGCGCGCCGGGAGGCCTGGCGGGCTGCTTTACCGGTTCCCGATGACCTTGCCTTCCATGATTGGTATTTCACGATCCAGATGGCGAGGACTCATCCTTTCTACTACGTGAACACAGTGTTGAGTGAATACCGTGTCCACGAACAGAATCACCACGCCAGGATCGTGCGGGAGAAGCGCGAGGAGCCCTCGATGCTGTGGCTCCTGGACCGCATCTTCAGCGAGCCGGAGACGATTCAGGAGATGGAAGCACGGAAACAGCGCGCAAGACGGCGCGTGTATGGCGCCCGATATGCCGAGCTGGCGGACAAGTATTTCTTCTTCGGCATGATGCGTGATGCCAGACGATGTTACGTCCGCGCCGTGGCGTACCGTCCGCGATATCTGTTGCGCGCCGCCATCGTGCGCCGCCTGGCCGGGACCCTCGTGGGCCGCGAGCGCTACGAGGCCGCGAAGTCGCTCTTCAATGGAGCGCTCGGCAGGGGCCGGACGGGCTGAGAGATGAAGGTCATCCAGGTGCCGTTCGGCTTTTATCCAGACCCCGTGGGGGGCACCGAGATCTACGTGGAAAGGCTGGCTGGGCGCCTGGACGATCACGGAGTGGAGGTGGTGATCGCAGCGCCGGGAGGCCGCTCCGGGTCGTATCGGCACGACGGGTTGCGCGTGCGCCGTTTCGCGGTGGCTCCGACAGTTGACGATGTGAGAGACCTCTACGGCGAGGGAGATCGCGTCGCGGCGAGGGCCTTCGGCGAGATCCTCGACAGCGAGCGACCCGAGCTGGTGCATCTCCATGCGTTCACCAGGGGGGTGTCGCTGCGGCTGGTGCGTGAGGCGAAGGCCCGACGGGCCCCGGTGGTGTTCACCTATCACACTCCGACGGTCTCCTGCCAGCGGGGCACCCTGATGCGCTGGGGCAGCGAGGTGTGCAGCGGGCAACTGGACGCAGGCTTGTGCGCGCGGTGCACGCTGCATGGCCTCGGCTTGCCGAGGCCCCTGGCCGAGATCGCCGGTCGGCTCCCGGCGGCGGCCGGCAGTCTTGCCGCCGCGATGCTGCCGTCTGGGAGTCTTGCGACGGCTCTGCGCATGCGGGAGCTGGTCGCCACCCGCCACACGGCCTGCCGCGCCCTACTACACGAAACAGACCGGGTGGTCGCCCTGTGTCAATGGGTATGGGATCTGCTGGTACTCAACGGTGTGCATCCGGCGAAGATCACCCTTTCTCGCCAGGGCGTGAACGGCGAGTCCTTGATCCCGGATCGGACGGCCTCTAGCCAGCGGACGGGCCCAGTCCGGGTCGCCTTTCTCGGGCGCCTGGATCCAACCAAAGGGGCGCATGTCCTCATCTCCGCGCTGCGGTCTGCGGTCGACCTGCCAGTCACCCTCGACCTCTACGGAATCGTCCACGGCGAGGCGGAGGCCATGTACCTGGCAAGGCTGCGAGAGCTGGCGGCCGGGGATCCTCGGATCCGATTTCGTGACGCGATCTCTGCGAGCGCCGTGGTCGCCTGCCTCGAGGATCACGACGCGATGGCGGTGCCGTCGCAGTGGCTGGAAACGGGACCGCTCGTGGTACTGGAGGCCTTGGCGGCCGGCACGCCGGTCGTGGGCTCCAGACTGGGCGGTGTTGCCGAACTGATCGAAGATGGTGTCAACGGCCTGTTGGTCGAGGCAGGCGCGCCGGAGGCCTGGCGGAGGGCGCTTCAACGGCTCTGCAGCGACCCCGAGTTGCTCGTCCATCTGCGCAAGGGTATTCGCCCGCCGCGAACCATGGCCACGGTTGCCGCGGAGATGCACGAGCTCTACCGAGCCATCTTGCGGACCCGTTCGAGACATCCGGACGCGACAATGCCGGCATAGGAGCCATGTACACGCTGGAGCGATGGAGCAGTGCCCTGCGGCACTCTCGCTGGATGGAGAAAGCTGATTGGTTGTGGGACCGCGTGCGCCCGGCGTACGAGGGGACGATCGGCATTCTCGGTCGAAATGGCCTCAAACGAACGATCAACGGCACCGATCAGATGCTGATTCTGCCTCGATTCCGGGGCATGCCAGAGACCTACGAGCCCGACGTCTGGACGAGTTTGATGAAGAACGTGCAGCGTGACGATGTGGTCGTCGATGTCGGCGCATTCATCGGGCTCTATTCGGTGGCCCTCGCGAGACGATGTGGGCCGGCGGGGAAAGTCGTCGCGTTCGAGCCCGATCCGGAGAACTTCGGAGCTCTGCGGGCGCACATCGAGCTGAACGGCATCCGGGATCGCATCGAGCTCATCCAGGCGGCTGTGGGGGAGCAGGACGGGGTTGTCTCGTTCGAGAGTGGAAGGAGCAGCGAGTCTCGCATCGCGGCGAACGGACCGATGCGGGTGCGCTGCGTGCGCTTGGACTCGATCTTCGCAGACCGGCCAATGAACGTCCTCAAGATCGACGTCGAAGGCTACGAGGAAGCGGCGCTCAAGGGGACGCTCGGCCTGCTGCGCGATCCGCATCGTTGCCCGCGCCGGATCTACCTCGAGGTGCACCCGTTCGCCTGGGCCCAGCTGGGAACGACGAGCGAGTCGCTCCTCAGGTTGCTGGCCGAATGCGACTACGGGGTTTCGCGACTCGACGGATCGCCGGTCGAACACATCGGCTCGTGGGGAGAGATCGTGGCTCACAAGATCCGTTGAATGGCCCCTCGAATGAATGGAGCGTGAAGACGCTGCGTCGCCGGGTCCTCTACGTTCAGTACACCAATCCTGCCGCATACCCGCCGCTCGAGCACAGCTCGCGCTTGCTGGCGCGGGACCGCTGGGATGTGCTGTTTGTCGGAACGGGTGCGCTCGGCGCCGATGCGCTCGAGTTCCCGCCGCATGAGCGAATCAGGGTGTGGCGCGTGCCGTTCTGTCCGCCGGGATTTCGGCAGAAGGCGCACTACGTGTTGTTCGCGGTGCGCGCCCTGACGTTCGCGCTGCTTTGGCGGCCGCAATGGGTGTACGCCTCAGATCTCCTGTCCTGCCCCATCGCGCTGCTGCTGAGCTTTCTGCCGGGAATCCGGGTCGTGTACCACGAGCATGACTCTCCGGTTGAGATGTCGGGCGGCCCGTTTGTTCGGCTATGTCTGCTGTCCAGGAAGTGGGTAGCTCACCGCGCCCGCCTGTGTGTGTTGCCCAACGACCGGCGAGTCGAGCGGTTTTCGCGACAGACGGGCAGGAAGGGAAGCATCTTCTGTGCGCGGAATTGTCCCACCCGCGAGGAGGTCACAGGGCCGCGTCCATCGCTCAATGGCGGCGGACTGCGCGTGCTGTATCACGGTTCTATCGTGCCATCGCGCCTGCCGCCGGCGGTGCTGACCGCTTTGAGAGCGTTGCCCCCTGAGGTGCGACTCAGGATCGTCGGTTATGAGACCACAGGCTACCCAGGATACACGCGTCAAATCCGAGCGCTGGCGACTGACCTCGGCATTCACGACCGTGTCGAGGTCATCGGGCCGCTTCCCACGAGGAGGGAGCTCCTCGAGCGATGCCGCGAGTGTCAAGTCGGCATCACCCTTCTGTCAAAAGGCAGTGTCGATCCGAACGAACAATGGATGACAGGCGCCTCGAACAAACCGTTCGACTACCTCGCGTCCGGGCTGGCCCTGCTCGTATCCGACCTGCCGGACTGGCGAGCGACATACGTCGACCCCGGCTATGGTCTGGCTTGTGACCCCGACGCGCCGGAGAGCATAGCGGCCGCCCTGCGATGGTTCCTCGAGCATCCGAACGAAACGCGAGAGATGGGCGAGCGGGGTCGACAGCGGGTCATGGTCGAATGGAACTACGAATCCGAGTTCGCGCCTGTATTGGACAGGATGAACGCGGATGGTCGCCGATAATGTCGTGGCGACTCCGACACCTGCCCGGCTGCCTGCGCATGTTGCCGGCAGGCACGCCTGGCAAGACGCGAATTGCGAGGCCCTGCTCGGCTCTCGCCTGGGCCGCCGGGACCTTCTCGTCAGCGGTCGGCACGGGAGGTTCACGGTTCCCAGCGCGCATGAGCCAATCGGGTTCCATCTCCTCGTGGACGGCGCGAGGGATACGAAATGCTGGTCGGCACGCGTCAAAGGAGATAGCCCGTGTTCCATTCGAGCGATCCTGAGCAGACCGCTGGGCGATGACGTCAGATGCTAGTGGTCATTGAGACGCACCCCATTCAATATCACGCTCCGGTGTACCGGGCCCTGGCAGGACTGTATGGAGTTCCGGTCACCGTCATCTACGGTTCTGACTTCAGCGTGAACGGATATCTGGATGCGGAGTTCGGAGCGAGCTTCGCCTGGGACACTGACCTGCTCTCGGGGTACAAATCAGTCTTCCTGTCTGAGGTGTCGCGTGAGGGCGCTCGCGGCCTCGAAGAGATATCGACTCGAGGCCTGCGCGCGGCGATGAGGGAGGTCGCGCCCAAGGTGGTGCTCCTGGTGGGGTATAGCCCGCGATTTCACCGAGCGGGCTTGTATCAAGCGTCGAGAGCCGGATATCCCGTGTTGTTTCGCGGAGAGACCACGGACCACGCAGTTCGCCGTGGTGTCATGAAGGCCTGGGTTCGCGACCGTGTACTGGGATGGCTCTACCGATGGTGCGCGAGGCTTCTCTACGTCGGTCAGCGGTCGCGCGAGCACTTCAGGCGCTTGGGTGTGCCGGAGGAGAAGCTCATTTTTTCCCCGTACGGTGTCGACACGAGGACGTTTCACCCTGGAGAGCAGGGGCGAAGTCGTCATCGGGCCAGTGTTCGTCGAAACCTGGGCATCGCAGACCACGAGACCGTCGTGCTGTTTTCGGGCAAGCTCGTCTCGAGGAAGGCGCCGGACCTGCTGGTGCAAGCCGTCCGGCGACTGAACCCGGAGCTTCGTGAAAGAATAGTCATTCTGTTCATGGGAGACGGAGAGTTACGCTCGATACTGGAGCGCCTTGCCCAGGCCCCACCGGCGCTCAGGGTGTCGTTTCTGGGGTTTCAAAACCAGACGCATCTGAGCCGTTACTATCACTGCGCCGACGTCCTGGTGCTTCCGAGCCGGCACTCGGAGACGTGGGGCCTGGTGGTGAATGAAGCGCTGCATCACGGTCTGCCATGCGTGGTCTCGAAGGATGTGGGGTGTGCCCCGGACCTGATCGAGCCTGGAGTCACCGGGCAGCTGTTTGACACCGGGTCTGACGAGAGCCTGGCCTCCGCTCTCCAGAGGACGTTGCCGCTGGTCGGACGCGGCGAGATTCGCGAGCGCTGCAGGGAGAAAGTCGGCGGCTACAGCGTGGAGCGAGCCGCGGACGGTATCGCGCGAGCCTATGCGGCCGTTGCCGGGACGCAATGAGGCCCGGGGTCTTCGAAGGCCGCAGGCTTCTGATCGTCGGCAATCCCGATCCGGTGCACGTCGGAGCGCACCTGAACCGAGCCGCCTTGCGTCTGGGCCTGGATGTGAGATTGGCCGATACCCGAGAGGCCTTCAAGGGTGGTCCCTGGCGAACCAGATTCGACTGGTGGCTCCGGGGGCGTCGACCGTCCAGCCTCGGCGAGTTCAGCCAGCAGGTTGTTCATCACTGTCGAGAGTATCGGCCCGTCTGGCTGCTGTCGGTCGGGCTGGCGCCGATCGAGAGCGAGGCGCTTGGAGCGATCGGCAATGTGGGCGTGAAGCGCCTGAACTATCTCACGGACGACCCCTGGAACCCGGCTCTCCGGGCTCCCTGGTTCGCAAAGGCGCTGCCGCTTTACGACCACATCTTTTCTCCCCGGCGGGCTAACCTGGAAGAGCTGCAGCGAGTCAGTCGGGGCAGCGTATCGCACTTGCCGTTCGCTTACTCCCCCGACATCCACTTCCCGGAGACCGTTGGCGGAGAAGAATCGGAGTCGTTCGACGTGCTCTTTGCCGGCGGGGCCGACCGCGACCGCATTCCCTACATCGTCGCCTTGATCGAGGGCGGCTTCAAGGTTGGTCTGTTCGGTGGCTACTGGGATCGGTATTCGAAGACCCGGATGCACACGCGGGGCTTTGCCGACGCTGGCGCACTGCGGCGGGCCATCGCGAGCTCGAAGGTCGCCCTGTGTCTCGTACGGCGGGCCAACCGGGATGGGACCTCGATGCGGAGCTTCGAGATCGCGGCCATCGGAGCCTGCATGCTGGTCGAGGACACGCCGGAGCACCGCGATCTGTTCGGCACGGATGGAAAGGCGGTTCGCTACTTTCGCAACTCGGAGGAGATGAGGCAGCGACTTCGCTGTCTCATGGGCGACCACCGGGAGCGACAACGGCTTGCTGAAGCCGCGCATGGAGTGATCACATCCGGCAAGCACACCTACGCGGACCGTCTCACGGCGATGCTCGCCTCGACAAGGGAATCCGACCCCTTGCGATGACCTATCTTGCGGATGGCCTCCTACTGCTACCCTGACTTGCCGCGCAGCGGCCTCGGCAACCTGCTCCTGGTCTGGGCTCGAGCAGCCGTGTTCGGTCACATCAATCACCTGCCCATGCTAGGCCCTCGATGGGGGATGATCCGGCTCGGCCCATTGTTTCGCGCCGAGAGCCGCAGGCGCTTGTACTACGGCTACTTCAAGGGATCCGGTATCGTGGGCAGCCTCAAGCGGAGTGCCGTTCTCCGTTCTCATCAGCGCATTGTCGATCCCCCGATCGGGCCGCTCTCGCGGCAGGACATGGCGGCCTCGAACCGCGTGTACGTCTTCCGCAAGTCACCGCACTGGGCGGACTATTTCGATGGGATCAGGGAGCACCGTGATTTCGTACGAGATGCGCTGCAAGAAATGCTCGCGGCGCGGCACAGACAACAGCTGGAGCGTGCGTCGCCGCCGGTCGTCGGCGTCCATGTCCGGCGCGGCGATTTTCGCGAGCTGCGGCCTGGAGAGGACTTCACGCAAACCGGAGGAGTGCGCGCGCCCCTTGCTTACTTCCAGTATGTCATGAACATGATCAGGAAGATCGCGGGCGCCACGTTGCCGGTTACCCTGTTTTCCGATGGAGACGACTCCGAGCTCCGGGAGTTGCTGCGCATGCCCGATGTGGCGCGGTCCAGAAATCATTCCGATATCGTCGATCTCTTGCTCCTGGCCAGGAGCCAAATTATCGTCTCTTCCCCAGGGAGCACGTTCAGCTACTGGTCCGGGTTCCTGTCGGACGCTCCGGTCATCCACGAAAGGAGCCATGTACATGCGTGTACACGGCCAGCGGCCGTCAACCAGAGTGTCTTCGAAGGGGGTGTATCCTGCTCGGACCAGCGCTGGCCCGCGTTCCTCGAGGACAATATTCGGACCACCGCCCGCCTGATGTCCGGCTGGCCCTCGTGAAAATCGCCATCGTCGTCCACGGGCGCTTCCACGCCTTCGACGTGGCCCGGGAACTGCTGCGGAGAGGTCATGAGGTAACGGTCTTCACCAACTATCCCGGGTGGGCGGCGGAGTGGTTTGGGGTGCCCGGCGAACGCGTGCGGAGCTTTGCAATTCATGGGCTGCTGAGCCGGGCAGTCTCGAGGCTGCCGAAGCTGCAGCGCCGCTCGGAAGCGTGGCTCCATTCGATGTTCGGCCGGTGGGCATGCGGCGCGCTTGCGGAAGGACACTGGGACATCATCCATCCCTGGAGCGGAATCGCGGAGGAGACCCTTGGCGCCTGGGCTGGCAATCCAACCTCGTGCTTGCTCATGCGTGGATCGAGTCACATCCGTGCCCAAGCGAGGCTGCTGGCGGAGGAGGAGCAGAGAGCGCACGTGCCGCAGGATCGGCCTAGCCCGTGGATGATTGCCCGCGAGGAGAGGGAATATGCCCTGGCGGATGCGATCGTTGTGCCGTCGACCTTTGCTTACGAGAGCTTCGTGCGCGAGAGCGTCCCTCGCGAGAAGCTCAGGCTGTTGCAGCTCGGCGTCAGCCGCGCGGATTTTCGACCGTCGACCAGGACAGTGGAGGCGCGATGTCAGCGCATCCTCGCAGGCGGACCACTCCGGATCCTCTTCGTCGGCGCCCTATCCTTTCGGAAGGGGATCCTCGACTTGCTGGCAATCGCCTCGAGACTGAAAGGAGCGAACTTCGAGTTTCGGCTCGTTGGACCGCGACCCGCTGAGGTCGCTCGGATAACCGCGACCCTCCGCACCGTGGCGACCGTCCTACCGAAGCAGGCCCAGGCAGATCTGCCGGAGACATACGCGTGGGGCGACGTGTTCGTGTTCCCGACAATCGAAGATGGCTATCCCATTGTGTTAGCCCAAGCCGCGGCCGGCGGACTCCCCATTTTGACTACCACCAACTGCTCTGGTCCCGATATCATCCGTGAGGGAGAGACAGGCTGGGTACTGCCAGTCCGGGATCCCGAGGCCTTCGTTCAGCGGCTGCTCTGGTGCGATGGGCACCGTGTCGAGCTGGCGGGCATGACGCGGCGGATCCATGAAGAGCTTCAGCAGCGAGACTGGGCGGACGTGGCGGCGGAGTTCGAGGCGATCTGTGAGGAGCGGGTGAGTACGCGGACGATGCGAGGCCATCGAGATGGACGATAGCGGCGCTCTCGCGTTGTGGCTTGCGATCTCGGCAGGCGGCGCTGCGATAACCTGGTACGTGCGCTGGAAGCGAGAGCAGGTGGGCGCCGGCCTGGTGGTCGCCTACATCCTGGCCTTCCTGCTTTTCCACTGGCTGGGGGCGGTCCTCTATCTCCTGCCGTGGCATTCCTTGTACCCGCTCGCCGTGATCGAAGCCGGCACGCGGCTGAGTGCCTACGCCATGGTGGCCTTCGCGCTCGGAAGCGCAGTGATCGCCCCTTTGCTGATGAAGACGCTACGGCTTTCCAAGGCGCGAGTGACCACGAGTCCGGCCCCGCGTCAGCTGATCGTCGTTTACATGGTGATCGGGCTGTTCTGCTATCTGGCTCTGACGGTTGCCGGCCGGGTGCCGACCGTGGGCGCGCTGCTGGGCGTCGGCTGGAACTTCCTGGTCGCTGGACTCGGCCTGGCTTGCTGGACGGCTGCGCGAGAGAGAAGGTTCAGCGCCTTGGGATGGTGGCTGGCCGTCAGCGCTTGCCTGCCGCTCTTCACCCTCGCCACGCAGGGTTTTGTGAGCTTCGGGATGGGGGCGCTGCTGGTGGTGGTGACGCTGTTCGCAGGCCTCATTCGCCCGCGGTCGAAAGTGGCGCTCGTGGGCGTGCTTGTCGGCTACGTGTGGCTCTCCTTCTATGTGAGCTATATGCGGGATCGGCTGGATATCCGTGCCGTGGTGTGGGGCGGGGAATCGGTTGAGAAGCGCATCGAGCAGATCTACCAGACCGTGAGCAACTTCGAATGGTTTGATGCATGGGACAACGAGCACCTGCTGCGAATCGATATGCGACTCAACCAGAATTACCTGGTCGGGGCGGCGGAGATGTACCTGGACTCGGGGCGTGAGCAGTACGCGCACGGGGCGACATTGTGGGCGGCGGCCGTCGCCGTCATCCCTCGAGCGCTCTGGCCGGATAAGCCCGTGGGCGCTGGTAGCGGAGACCTGGTCAGCCAGTACACCGGGATCCAGTTTCAACCGGGCACAAGTGTCGGCATCGGACAGGTGATGGAATTCTACGTGAACTTCGGCACGGCCGGGATCGTCGTCGGGTTCCTGCTCCTCGGCTGCGTGCTCACGCTGGTGGATTCGGTAGCTGGTCAGCACTTGCTGGCGGGCAATTGGCAAAAGTTCGTGCTCTGGTACCTGCCCGGCCTGGGCTTACTCCAGGTTGGAGGATCGCTGGTGGAGGTTACCGGAACCGCCGGGGCGGGTCTCGTGATGGCACTGGCGGTCAACTGGTGCTTGCAGCACGGCTGGGGGAAGAACAAGAGGCGCCCCATCCCGGTCGGCCGTGATCGGTTATCCCGACCCGGTGCCGCCGGAATGCCTACCCGCCCGGATTCTTCCTCTCTGGTGGGCTGATCTGATCAACGACGCGCGGGCGACTGGGTATAGGAGGTCGGCCGGCCGAACCGCTGGAGGGGGGATCCTCGGCCTGTTTCCCGCGTTCGATGCCGTCGGCGGCGTGCAGGTAAGTGGACAGGTCGCCTGGGCCAAAATAGTCGAAGCCTGGGGCACGAGATCGGGAAGCCTGCATCTCTTTACCTATGCGAATCACCACGAGCGCCGCATCCATCCGGCCGGTCATCAGCGCCTCGGGCGCTCCGGTTCGCACGCGCGCGCGGCGCTGGCCGCGCTCCGAAGACCCTGGCCCGTTCGCATGATCCTCGTCTGGCATCTCTCGCTGATGAAGCTGCTCCCATTCTTCCGAGCGCCGAGTGCCAAAGTCGTCGTGTTCCTGCACGGGATCGAGGCGTGGAGACCGCAGGGCTGGCTCTCCCGCGCGCTTCTGCGTAGGGCGGATCTGTTCCTCACAAACAGTGATCACACGTGGCAGCGATTCGTGAACGCAAATCCGCAGTACGGCTGCGCATCGCACCGGACGGTACACCTGGGCGTCCTCACTCCGATTGTTGGAAGCCTTCCTCCTACCCGGCCTTGTCCTACAGCCCTGATGTTGAGCCGACTGCTTTCGGGCGAGGACTACAAGGGCCATCGGGAGGTGATCGACGTGTGGCCCGTCGTCATGCAGCGGATACCGGATGCGGAACTGTGGATCGCAGGGGACGGCGACCTGAGACCGGAACTCGAGCGCCGGGTGACAGCGCATGGTATCGAACGCCATGTGCGTTTCTGGGGTGAGGTGTCGGAGGTGAAGAAACAGGAGTTGCTGGCGGGCTGCCGGTGCTTTGCGCTTCCGAGTCGGGCCGAGGGATTCGGGTTGGTGTACCTCGAGGCCATGCGGCTGGGCCGGCCCTCTCTGGTCAGCACGTTCGACGCGGGCCGAGAGGTGGTCAGTCCGCCCGAAGGGGGGCTGTTCGCCGATCCGGATAAGCCCGACGCTTTGGCCGAGGCGCTTTACCGACTCTTGACGGCAGGACCCGAATGGCTCGCGTGGTCCGAGCGGGCCCGTGCGCGTTACGAAGCGCACTTCACCGCCGACTGTTTCAAGGAGCGACTCATGGGCGCTCTGGGGCATCTCCTCGGGTCATAGATGGCAGACTCAGGGCGTGTCGTCCTGGCCCTGATGCGGGAAGTGGGCCACGCGCCTCGGAGCTTCTCGGTGGTGTTCTCCGAGCGTCCATACGACGAGGCCCGGTACTCGCGCGCCGTCGCCAGTCGGTTCCGATCGGAGCATTCGGAGATCCTCCTGAAGGAGGCCGATCTGCTCGAGCAGCTTCCCGAGGCGCTGGCCGCGCTCGATCAGCCGAGCGGCGATGGCGTCAACGCCTACGTCGTCTCGAGGGCGGTCCGAGCGGCCGGAATGAAGGTAGCGCTGTCGGGACAGGGCGGCGATGAGCTCTTCGGCGGCTATCCGTCGTTCCGCCGTCTGAGGCGGGCGGGCGGGGTGCTGAGGGTCTGGGGCACGCTTCCGGCGGGTATGCGCCAGCAGGCCGGAGCCGCTGCCGGCGTGCTCCTGGCGTCGTGGCGCTGGGGGGGAAAGGCGGCTCGTCTGACCGCGACCGACGGCACGTTGTCCGCGGTGCTGCCGATCATCCGGCAGCTCTTCGGTCCCGCCGAGCGCCGCGCATTGCTGGCGACCCACTGGCTCGAGCGCGTCGATGGGGGCGAGGAGCCGTATGTCGATCTCCTGCGCGAGGCGTACGCCCGCGCGGTGTGGGCCGGACTGTTCACGCGGATCTCCTTTGCCGAGGCCCGCACCTACATGCACGACGTGCTGCTGCGAGACGCCGACCAGATGAGTATGGCGCACGGCCTCGAGGTGCGCGTGCCCTTCCTCGACCACCCGCTTGTCGAATACGTGATGGGGATGCCGGATGCGCACAAGCGCGGGAATGGGATACCGAAGCGCTTACTCGTCCAGAGTGTGACCCCGGTGCTGCCGGACGAGGTCGTCCGCCGTCCTAAACAGGGCTTCACACTGCCTTTCGACATCTGGATGCGTAGAGGGTTTCGTACGTTCTGCGAAGAGCGGCTGAACTTCGAACGAGTCGCTGACCGAGGTATCTTTCAACCCGAGCGGGTCCAAACGCTTTGGCGTAGTTTTCTGGATGGCCGCCCTCAGGCATCCTGGTCCCGCCTATGCGTGCTGATTGTCCTGGAAGAATGGCTCGAGCGGAACGGATTGCGGGGAGCGTGACACGCAGGCGGGAATCATGAGGGTGTTGCAGGTGATCCCCTCTTTTTATCCCGCGCAAGGATACGGTGGGGCAGTACAGTCCGTTTATCGGCTGTCTTGCCATCTGGCGAAGCATGGGCACGACGTCAAAGTATTGACCACCGACGCCAATGGCCGCCGCCGCAGTCTCGACACCATCACCGATCAAGAAGTCCAGCTCACTAAAACACTCCATGTCCGATACTGCCGTCGGATGCTGGCAGAATCTGTTTCACCCCGACTGCTGCGCCTGTTACCTGCATACATCGATTGGGCGGAGATCGTCCACCTGACCGCGGAGCGTTTCAGCGATGGAGCGGGTCGACCCGGTCGTTCGTGAAAATGGGGTGGGAATTGGTCTGTCGTCTAGCGCGGCCGAGGAAATTGGTGCTGCATGCGACGTCTGAAGAGGAAGCGCTGACCAGCGCCGAGAGATCTGGTGTGACCACGACGGCAGTGATATCCAATGGCGTGGACGTCCCAGAGCCAGCGCTCTCTCTCACCGACAGTGGTGTTCTACGGCTCCTGTATCTGGGCCGCCTCGAAGCGAAGAAGGGCATCGAGAATCTGCTCATGGCTTGCAAGAGATTGCAGGACCAGAGCCGGGTGCGATGGTCACTCACGGTTGCCGGTTCCGGCGATCAACGGTACGTGAAGCGGCTCTGCCGCACATCGATGAGCCGGCGTTATCAGACGTGGCGAGAATCGTCGGCCACGTCGAGGGAGATGCCAAGCGGACACTCTTCGAAAACGCGGATATCGTTGTGCTCCCCTCCTACACGGAGAACTTCGGCCTTGTGGTGGGCGAGGCTCTGGCGCATGGTGTGCCCGTGATCGCGAGCCGAGGCACGCCCTGGCGTCGTCGGGTTTCTCCTGCTCGGCACCGTGCTCATGCTGGTCGACGTGGCGGCTGGTCAACGCCTCGTGAGGAGCGACTGGCAGGGGTTCAACCGCTGGTACGTCCCCGGGCTCGCGTTGTTGC
>Ga0187893_10008407_pt1 | contig 16280 bp, 19 predicted proteins | sample MA1701074metaG_FD_139574 | JGI IMG/M metagenome (GOLD analysis project Ga0187893, IMG submission 139574) | White microbial mat communities from a basaltic lava cave in the Kipuka Kanohina Cave System on the Island of Hawaii, USA - MA170107-4 metaG ...
CAGACGCAGAGCAACGAACACGCAACAACAAACCCGAGCAGCCTCGAAAAACAGAAGCTTAAATTCTGCGTCGAGTGGTCTAAACAATGGGGTCCACCGCTAGATGAGTGAATTCGAAGAAGATCAGTTCCGCGTGCACGGCTTCCCCTCTGGCATAGCTGGTCTGGGGAGATTTCATAGCGATGTCAAAAGCAGCAGCAGCCGCGGACGCGGACGCGGCGGCTGGAGCGGTTGAAGCCATGGCCGGCGTCCCAGACGCGTCTTCGCCAGTCCCGGCAGGTGAGGTCAAATGATCGGTGGAAGCCTCATGCATCAGGTCGTCATCCTCTTCGGCAAAAAAATCTTCCAGCTCCGCCAAATCGCTTTTCGAAATCATAAAAAATCAGCCATCAACAGGATTCCGCGCGCGTCCCCTCCGCGCTGGGCCTTTCCTACCAAGGTAAAGTGTGGGGCGTTACATCCAAGCCGCCCAATACTTTGTTCCTATGCCGGTGATAGCCTAAAGCTATGAGGCGGGAGGGTTGCTTTCGTTGAGCCGATGACGTGATGGTCAGTGAGCGGCCAATGGAGCAGCACACAGAACTGCGTTCACCGTGTGGAGGAACATCTCTGGAGTGAATGGCTTTTGCAGGCTGGAGGAGAGCCAAAGCCGGGCATGGGCGTCTCTATTAGCCAGCCAGGCAGAGCCTGAAGCCATGATGATGGGCAACGTCATGCCGGCCTCGCGCACCCGCCCCGCCAGTTCCAGGCCGGTCAATTGCGGCATGTCGTAGTCGGTAATCAGCAGTTCGTAGTGCTTGCGTTGGAGTGCCTCCCAGGCGGCCTGGCCGTCACCGGCGAGGTCCACGCCATAACCGGCCTGCAACAGGATCTCTCCGTAAATGTCTCGAATCGCCACGTTGTTATCTACGTAAAGAATAGTCGGAGAGGCTCCGACGGTTCTGGTTGAAGGAAAAGTTTGATGGAGTCGCGCATTCACAGTCCCTGCCTTCCGCCAATACCCATGCGACTCGTGCTCCGGAGGGGTTCTGCCATTTGCAGCCGGGAGAACCCGGTGGTCGCTCCCGACTGATCGAATGTCGATACCAGAAAATCCATGTTGCCTCTTCGAGCCGCGCGCTGCAGGTAGGCGAACTGCGCCAGGGCGGGGACCCCAACTTTGTCCGGTGGCGCATCGAACAGGACGGCCAGAGTGCTTTGGTCGTCTTGCGCTTCGCTTTTGTGAGCCAGCCAGCCGTCAATCCACGCTTTAACTTCGGCGGGCAGTTCTCCGGCACCGCGAGTCGCGATGAGAATCATGTCGGCCTGAGCGGCATCCCTGGCCGCGACGTCTCTCATCTCTCGAATCCGCAGGACATCGAATTTCCACAATCGCAACCCAGGATCAGAATGGCCCTGCAAAGTGCATACGAGGTGGTCCCACGCTTTCTTCGCGCGTTCGGCTGTGCTGGCGTCCTCATAAGCCATCACGGCGGTGAAGGTCCTTTTCATCAGCATCATCTTCACGCGCGGTGATGAACTGGCCCAATACTTTGTTGGCATCGCGTCCATAGCCTGCGGCTATGAAGCCTGAAAGCGGGTACGCGTTGCCTGAGGGAAACGGAGAAGAAGGAGATCAGTGCAGCCGGGCCGCGTTGCTTTTGACAATCTCGATGTATTGGTGGAGGGCCTTGGAACGGTTCTCCTGATGCCAGGCGGCCCAATAGTCAGCCTTGAGCGGCGCCGCCAGCGGACGAAAAACCACGCCGGGATGAGCCAGACGTTTGATTTGCTCGCGCGCCAGCGCTACGCCCAAATCATCGGCGACGAAACTCAAAAGGTCGGGTTCCAGTTCCACATCCTGCAAAATCCTGGGAGTGAATCCCGCCTGCTGACAAACGCCACACAACCAGGCGTGTGAGCCGGGATGAGTCGTTTCGGACATCGTCACGAAGAACAGCGGCTTCAGATCCTCCATCTTGATTTTGCTCTTTTTCGCCAGGGCATGTTTGACCGGCAAAACGACCACCAACTTATGCTGGCCGATGCACTCCCAGGCGAGCATCCCGAAGTTCTTATGGTTGGCCGGGGGGCGGCCGCCCACAAAGCCAAAGTCGATTTTCCGCGCGTCCAGAGCGCGAAGTTGTTCGGCTGGCGTCATGTCGAACAGGTTGACGGCGATCTCCGGACGCTTCCGGCTGAATTCCACCAGCGTGCCGGGCAGCAGGTCGAAGTTGAACTTGGACAAATAGCCGAGATTCAGTTGGCCAGTTTCGCCCCGGCTGAGCCGCTGCACGGCCTGCACGCTTTCCAGGCTTTGCGCGACCAGCCGTCTGGCATCGACCAGGAAGCTTCTCCCTTCGTCGGTCAGCGAAACCTGGTTCTTGCTCCGGTTCAGCAGGCGCACGCCCAGCTCCGCTTCCAGGTTGTGAATTTGTCGGGTGAGAGACGGCTGCGCGAGACGCAACTTTTCCGCAGCCTTAGTGAAGTTTAACTCTTCGGCCACAGCCACGAAGTATCTCAGATGGCGTAATTCCATGCCGCGTGCCCGCAGTTTAGCAAAGGCTCTTGGCTTGGCAACCGCGCGGTGGCCGCGGCGCCCCCAAGCCTGCGGCCATGCCGGCGTGCTCGACATCGGGGGAGTGACCGCGACAACGTTCGCTGGCAAACCCCTGTTCCGGGCCTCGCTCATGACCGCTCGACCTGCTATCGCATCGCCGTCTGAAAACCGTGATCGCGGAACCGGGGCGGTGGTCGTTCCCTACTCCTGTTCCGCGGTCACGGTGTTGAGAATTTTTACTTCCCGCCGATGCAGCAGGCGACCGAGTGGTTCCAGCGTTCGCCAGTACAGCATGGCCGTCAGCAGCGCGAGGAGCACGGAGAGAATAAGATTTACCGGGACCAGGACCGGCCAACCCGCCAGTTGCCAGAGCAATTCCAGCAAGGGCGGCACGAACACCGGCAACATCACCAGCGGAAACAGCAACTGGGACAGCACCATCACCAGCACCGCCACCGCAGGCATCTTGGTCGGCTTCATTGAGCCGGCCCCGATGCGAAAAGGCGAGAGAATGGAGAGCAGGTTGCCAGCAAGACTCCCGAGCAGCAACAGCGTCGCCAGTTGAAAGACCGCGGCCACGGCGGCCAGGGTCGGGAGCCGCAGCCAGAATGACATCATCGCCAGCACCAACAGACCGGCCGTCGCGCCCACCGGCCAGCTCGCGATATTTTTTCCGAGCAGAATGAGCCGGCGATCCACCGGCGACAGCACGAAGGCGCGAAAACCCTGACGGTCAAATCCAAACTGGTTTGCGAGAAACTGCACCAGCATGAAAAGCGAAAACACCATCGCGCCCACGACGATGAACGGCTTGGCGGCGGCCGGGATTTTTGGTGCAGCCCGCCAAAACACTGACGCGCCGAGAATCACCGTCACGATGAACGCTGTTCCCCAGGCCATCTTCACTTCCGGCGCGCGGAGCATCGAACGGAACGTGCCCAGCGCCACGGCGGCGGCTTGCTCGGGTACAACGGGCAGACGGAGTTCGAGCAGGCTCCTGCCGGCTTTGACGGACGAAGCGGTCGCGCTGGTGGCCGGTGTGACCACGGGAGCAGCGGACTGGCCACCGGTTTGGCCCTGATAAAACTTCACCGTGCCGCGATACGCCCGCCGCAGTCCGAGCGCGGCGAGGCCGAGACAGCCACATGTTCCGAGCAATGCGGGCCACACGCGATTCTCCGCCAGGCCCAACGCGCCATACGGCAGCCAGAGCGGCGGCACGAATTTTTGCACCGCGATCAGTTTGTTGGCCTTCTCCTTTTCCTTGGCCTGACGCGCGGCGCGGTCGCGTTGCACTTCTTCCGGCGTTGCGTTCTTCGGCCGCTTGGATCGGTCGCGACCAAACACATTGAAGTAAAAATTCGGCAACTGGGCGGTCAGGATAAACGCGAGCGTGATGCCCATGATGATTCCGCGGCGCCGGCGCGGGTTGCTCATCATCGCCGCCAGCCACCCACGCAGGCAATAGGTCCACGCGGAGATCATGAAGACCATGCTCCAGGCCAGCGGCAGGAGCAGCAGCATCGCCGGGCCGCGGGAGAACGTGAGGCCGATGGCCAGCCCGGTCATCGCCGGCAACATCAGGATGATGCTCAGCGCAAAATGCGACGCGACGTAGTTGATGACGAACATCTGCCCGAGCGCCACCGGCAGGTGCATGAGCCGCTGCAGGTCAATCGTCTCCGATCGCTGCAACTCCGACATCAATCCGATCAGCCAAAAAAAAAGAAACGCCAGGGTCACGCCGAGCCAGATGCCCATCACGACCTCCGGCTTCGCTTCGCCCAATCCCAGGGCCGCACCGAGCAAACCGCCGACGAAAGTCGCTCCGCCCAGGACCACGGCGCTCACGGCGACGATGACCGCCATCACCGCGCCGAATCCGCCGGCACGCCGCCACTGATTGCGCGTGAGCCGCCAGCGCAGCCAGAGAATGGTCTTTAGTTGATCCCAGTTCAATCAAGCCTCCAGCCAGCTCAGCTTCTGCCGCTCCTGCGAATCATCCCCCACGACCGCCAGGAACTTGTCCTCCAGCGATCCGTCGCGGCGCAATTCCTCCATCGTGCCCTGATGCACCATCTGCCCGCGGGCAATGATGCCCACGTCGGTGCACAGTTTTTCCACAATCTCCAGCACATGCGACGTCAGAAAGACCGTCGCTCCGCGCTTGACGCATTGCCGGAGCGTGTCGCGCAACACTCGCGACGCCACCGCGTCCACGCCCTCGAACGGTTCGTCGAGGAACAACAATTCCGGATTCGGAATCAGCGCGGCGGCGAGGGCGAGTTTCTTCTTCATGCCGTGGGAAAATTCCAGCGTGAGTTTCTTTTCCTCCCTCGCCAGGTCCATCATCGCGAGCAACTCTTCGCCGCGGGCTTTCACCGTCTCCGGCGGCAGGAGATACATGCGGCCGACGAAGGTGAGGTATTCGCGCGCCGTCAGGTTGTCGAACAGGGCGAGATTCTCCGGCACGACGCCGACGCGGCGTTTGACTTCGAGGGCGCGGCGCGGATCACTGATGTCCTCGCCGAGCACGCGGACGCTGCCCCCGGTGGGCGCCAGCAGGCCGGTGAGCATCTTGATGGTGGTGGATTTGCCCGCGCCGTTCGGCCCGAGGAAGCCATAAAAACATCCGGTGGGCACGCGCAGGCTGAGTTGATTGACGGCGCGGAAGGCGCCGAAGTCGCGCGTGAGTTCAGTCGTTTCGAGGGCGACATTCATGGCGTGGTCAGGGACGGGAGGCTAGCTGTCGTATAGGACCAGGACAATCGTAAACAAAGCCGCCGAGCGTGTGTGGCGCATCCCTGACACTGCCCGCCCGATGCCGCCGGGTGGACTCACCCTGGACGTTCTGTTGTTTCCTTCCGGCCAGAATTTGGTTCACTCCCTGCGTGCCGTCTGAGAACACCGAGCAACGCAAGCTGGCTGCTCGCGCTTGCGGGTGTGGCTTTGGCCTGCTGAAATGAATCCATGACGCCGGACCACGATCCTGACGCGCTGAGGGAACAAGCCCCGCCCTACGCGCCGCCGCCTGAGACGCAGCGGTTGATTGATGAGCTGTATCGCGAGGAATTGCGCGAGGCGCGGGCGATGAAGCCGGCGGAGAAGGTTTTGGCGGGGCAGCAACTCTTTGAAAGTGCCTGTCGGATCACGCTGGCGGGCATTCGCAACCAGAATCCCGGATTGTCCGAGGAACAATGCCTGGAGATTTTGCGCCAGCGACTCGTGTTGCAGCGGAGACTGGAGGAAACCTCGTGACGATTGACGACGTGGCGTTGCGGGTATCGGAGGCGCTTGGCGCGGCGGGGGTGCCGTTCATGCTGGTGGGCGGGTTTTCGAGCAATTACCACGGCATCCCGCGTTCGACGAAGGACGCGGACTTTGTGGTGCAGTTGAGCGCGCCCTTGAATGAGGCGTTCGCCCGCACCCTCGGGCCGGACTTCGAGGCGGAACCGCAGTTGTCCTTCGAGACGAACACGGGCACGCAGCGGCAGGAGTTTCGCGTGGCGGGCACGCTGTTCAAGGTCGAGGTCTTCCGGCTTTCCGAGGACGCGCACGATCAGGAACGCTTCCAGCGGCGTCAACCGGTGATGGTGGATGGCCGGCAGGTGTTTTTCCCGACAGCGGAGGACGTGATCATCTGGAAGCTGCGCTGGAGGCGGTCGAAGGATCGTGACGATGTCCGTGCCGTTATCGGCGTGCAGGGCGACAAGCTCGACTGGCCTTACATCGAAGGCTGGTGCGATCGGCACGGCACGCGGGCATTGCTGGAGGAGATTCGCCGCACCGTGCCGAAGCTCTGACGATTCATGCCGTCCGAAAACACCGAACAACGCAAGCTGGCCGCCATCAAGTTCACGGACGTGGTGGGCTACAGCGCGCTCTCGCTCCGGTGGGCACGCGCAGGCTGAGTTGATTGACGGCGCGGAAGGCGCCGAAGTCGCGCGTGAGATGGGGCGTTTCGACGGCGACATTCATGGCGTGGTGAAGGCACGGGAGGCTAACTGTCGTCTATGACCAGGGCAATCGTAAAGACAGCCGCCGATCATGTGTGAACTCAGGATTGCCGCACATCCTCTGCCCGTGCCACGTCTGTAGCTTGTCGCGCCGAAGCATCGCGAACGCGGAAACGCTCGCATCTGACCGCTCGACTCGCTACAAACCGACCATGCCGATGACGCCTGAAGAATTCAGAGGTTTTGTGAATAGCCAAAACGATTCGGCAATTCTCGGTCTTTGTCTTGGGGAAGACATGATTCCGTATGTTTTCGAACCCGAACCCGATAAGTGGAACACATTCCGAGATTTCGTTTCGGCCGAGCTAGGCGTGGCTCGAAACGACATTCGCATTGTCGGTAGCGGCCGACTTGGATTTAGCATGAAACCAAGAATGAAACTGAAGAGTTTCAGCGACAAGTCAGACATTGATGTGGTAATCGTAAACTCTGCAATGTTTGATTGGCTTTGGTTGGCATTGCTGCGTGCAGCTTATCCTCGCTTCCCTCTAACTCAAACACTTGGCGGGTGGCTAAGAAAACGGAGAAACGAAATCTACACTGGATGGCTAACACCACTTGAAATCCGACTCGATCTGACAATCCACGGCGCCAAGGCCAAACCAGTCGTAGAGTTCAATGCGCGGTGGTTTAACACCTTAAAGCTGGCGTCCCAGATCCCACCAAGACGCCACGAAGATGTTAGCGGGCGTCTTTATCGCTCGTGGGAACACGCAGAGCTTTACCACCTGCAAAGTCTTGCGGCACTGCGCAGATCACTAACAGAATAGAAGACCAATATGAAACATGCCTCACGCCCACAGACGATTGCTTGGTTTCAAGAACACTATAAGGGAGGTAGACTCCAACTCCGCCCGCCCTTTCAACGAAAGCCTGTATGGCTGGCCAAACAGCGATGCTCCCTGATCGAGTCTGTTCTCATGGACATTCCGATTCCTGAAATTTATGTGCAAGTGACCCAAGCTGAAGATGGAAGTGAAGAGTATGGAGTTGTTGATGGACAGCAAAGATTGAGGACGCTTCTCCAGTTCGTAGGCATTGAAAAAGAGCAAGACCAAGACACCGAAGAGGACAACAATAGTTTCGCATTGGATACACTGCCGGTGAGTTCAATCCATAAGGACAAGACATTTGCCGACATCACTGGCGAGACAAGAAAACTCTTTTTCCGATACGAGATTTGCGTTCGTTTCCTTTACACCGACGACCGTCGTGAGGTTGAGGACGTATTCAAACGTCTGAACAAGTTTATGATGCCGCTCAAGCCGCAGGAACTTCGCAACGCCACTTACCACGGAGCATTCGCCAAACTGTCCGAGCAATTGGCGGACGAGGATTATTGGGCGGTGAACCGGATCGTCAGCCCTGCTGCGATCCGTCGCATGGCAGACATCGAAATGATGAGCGATCTCTTGATCGGTCTCCTGCACGGTCCTCAAGGTGGATCGGCGAAGCTTATTGACCAGTACTACGAACAATACGAGCCATTCGAGGAGGAATTTCCGGAGGAAAACAGAATCAAACGATTGTTCGCAAAAGACCTTGAAACAATTAAGCGACTGTTCCCCGAGATCGGAGAAGTCCCCCGATGGAGCAATCGCGCGGATTTTTATAGCCTTTTCATCGCGCTCGGCCACTTGCTTCAACACCACGACCTCCCGACGAGTGCGGAGAAGAAACTGCGAGAGCAGCTTTGCAGCTTTGCGGAAGACGTGAATAAGCGCCTCGAAAACCCGGATGCTAAAACAAGTGCCGCCTCGGCAGCTTACGCGAGGGCGATTGAAAAAGGTTCAAATGATAAGGCGAGGCGCGTAGATAGGCACGAATCGCTGGTTGGTGTGATTCAGCCGTTTCTCAAGGAGAAGAAATGAGGAGGAGCTATCACAATTCAGTTTACAGCGTTTTTAACTCCGACAGTCTTGAGTGGCTAAAGTCGAGACGGGCCGGTTCCTTCCACGCAGTCGTCACGGACCCACCATTCGCCGTAATCGAGTATTCCGCAAAGGAACTCAACAAGCGACGGCGGCGACGAGGTGGCATTTGGAGATTGCCAAACGCTTTCGACGGGGCAGTTCGTCAACCAATGCCGCGCTTCACCGTCCTCAGCGACCATGACAGGATGGGGGTTTTTGCATTTCATCTCCGCCTCGCACCGGAATTGTTTCGAGTACTCGTGCCGGGAGCTCATGTTATCTTGGCGTCGCAATGCTTGATTTCGCATCTTGTTGCTCAGGCATTTTGCATGGCAGGGTTTGAATCTCGGGGGCAAATCATTCGTGTTGTGAAACGACTTCGCGGAGGAGATCGGCCTAAGTTCGGGGACAAGGAATTTCGGGAAGTGTCGGTCATTCCTCGGTCGTGTTCCGAGCCTTGGTTGTTGTTTCGAAAGCCATGCGAAGGGCGTGTGCGGGAAAATCTTCGTCGATATGGAACGGGTGGGCTTCGTCGTCCCTCCGAAGATGTGCCATTTTCTGATTTGTTAGAAATCCCACCGGCAAGACCGAACGAGCGTGCATTGGCGAATCATCCGTCGCTGAAACCTCAAGCGTTAATGCGGCTACTAGTTCGCGCCTCACTCCCGCTTGGCAAGGGCGTCATTCTTGATCCCTTCATGGGGTCGGGGGCAACGATTGCAGCCGCAACAAATCTCGGACTCCAAAGCGTAGGCGTTGAACTGGACTATAAATACTTCCGCATGGCTCGGTCCGCGATACCGAAGCTTGCTCACTTCGAGTCAAATGGCCTTTGATAGGTTTTGATGCCCGGTATCAAGTGAGCACCGACAAACGCAGCGGCACCACCAACGACCCCAACGGCCCATTCAAGGACCGCCGCAGTTATTTGCCGAACGCCCACAAGTGGTTTGCGGCGCGGACGTAGAGTTTGTCATCCGCGATGGCGGGCGTAGCGGTGATGCGTTCGCCGAGTTTGTTTCGGGCCAGCACGTTCAAGGTGTCCGCGGCTTCAATCACCGCGACGTTGCCGCGCGTGGACGCGAAGTAAATCTTTCCGTCCGCCGCAACCGGTGACGCCCAGTATTGGCCGTCGGCCTCAAGGCGTTCCTGCTCGTAGAGCGCTTCACCGGTTTTCGCCCGATAACACGTGAGGCGGCCGCCGTCCTGAATCAGATATAAGCGTCCGCGATAGAACAACGGGGATGGGACCGTGGCCGCGCCGCGTTTGTTTTTCCAGGCCACATGGGTGGCTGTCACATCGCCTGAGCCGGGCGCGCGCAAAGCAAATATCCCCCAATCGCCTTTCGACATCATGGCCACGGAGGCGTCCCATTCCGCTTCGGTGATAAAGCCATCCTTGTTTTCGTCAATCGCGTTGAACACCGGTTTGCTGCCGATCATCCCTTTGGCTTCGTCGCGTGCGATCTTTTGATCGGCGTTCGCGTCCATTTCCTTCTGCTGGGACGCGAACGATGGGAGCTTCATGCCGCCCATGCTGCGGGACGCGGTGAAAAGTTGTCCCTCGCCCAGGACGGGCGTCGGACAGACGCTGATGGCTTCCAAACCGTTCGCCGACCATTGCTCCTTGCCGTCCTTCAAGCCGTAACCGACGACGCGCAAACTTCCCGCAAGCACCACGTCCTTGACCGTGCCGCGTTGCCACAGGATGGGCGTGGTGTAACTGCTCGCAAACATCGGGCGGGGTGTTTCCCAAACGGTTTGCCCGGTGCGGGCATCCACCGCCAGCAACGACGATTTGCCTTCCTCCTGATCGCGATTGACGATGACCAATCCATCCATCACCACCGGCGACGTGCCGCTCCCGTTGAGCGAGACGACCAGCGGCAGCGGCTTGCGCCAGATTTCGCGTCCCTCGAAGTCGTAAGCCAGCAGGCCGTACGAGCCGAAGTAGGAGTACACACGTTCACCATCGGTGGCCGGCGTGGCGCTGGCGGGGCTGCTGTCAGGATTCACCTCTTCGATCTGTTCGGCGGGCGCGAACTGACGCCAAAGGACTTTGCCATCGCGACGCCGCATGCAAAGGGTTCTCAACTTTTGCTCGGCAAAGCCGGTCAGGAAAATGCGGTCCTCCCAAATACACGGCGAGGACAGGCCGGCGGGCAGCGCGGTTTTCCAGAGGAGATTGGTCGCCGGCCCGAACTCGACGGGTGGTTGGTCCGACTCCGACACGCCGGCACAATTCGTTCCGCGGAATTGCGGCCACACCGCCGCGGCCTGGACAACATGACCGGAGAGAATTGTGATGGCGGCAGGCCAAAGAACGCAACGGAGCCGTTTTGATTGGGTGCATCGCATGCGCCCGGTTTCTCTCTTTGGGCCAGGGATGTCGAGAGCAAAGGCGCTTGTTCTTGAGCGGCGCGTGATCGGGTGGTGTTTCCGAACGGCAACCGCGGCGCGCTTGCCATAGCTAAAAGCTATTGCCAATCATTTTTCCAGGTATTGGCGCGAGACGGCGCACGGGACGATCTTGGAGGAGCATGAAAATGTTTACTCCGAAAGCCGTGGGCAGTGGCCGCCCGGGTGATGAACTGATAAGAGATAATTCGAGTTCAACCACGGGTCAACGCCGGGTAGATGCCGCAGCCTGGAAGGAAATTGTGGCCCATTACCAGGAGCCTTCCTTCCCGCGGGCACTCTGGCAGACGGTCAACACACTCGTTCCTTACGCAGCTCTCTGGTATCTGATGTACCTCAGCTTGGCCATGTCCTGGTGGATTACTATGCCGCTGGCGATCCTGGCGGGAGCGTTTCTCGTGCGGGTCTTCATCATTTTTCACGATTGCGGGCACGGCTCGTTTTTCAATTCCCGGAAGGCCAACGACGCTTTGGGGATTATCACCGGCCTGTTGACCTTCACCCCTTACTTGCACTGGCGACGGGAACACGCCACTCATCATGCGACTTCCGGTGATCTGGATCGGCGCGGCATCGGCGACCTCTGGACGATGACGGTGCAGGAATACCTGGAGTCGTCCCGCTCGAAGCGGTTCGCCTATCGGCTCGCGCGCAACCCGATCATTCTGTTTGTGGCGGCCCCGCTATTTCTGCTCCTGGTGAAACACCGGTTCCCCAAAGCCGACGCGGGCCAGCAGGAGCGCTGGTGGGTGCATGGGACCAATCTGGCGTTGTTGGGAATGGCCCTCTCCCTGATCGCCGTCTTCGGCCTCAAGGCTTATCTGCTCATTCAATTGACCGTGCTCCTGGTGGCCGGCTCGGTCGGATTCTGGTTGTTCTATGTGCAGCATCAGTTCGACGGCGTTTACTGGGAACGCGGCGAAGATTGGGATTACACCGCGGCGGCGCTGCAAGGCAGTTCGTTCTACAAACTGCCCAGGGTGCTGCAATGGTTCTCAGGGAACATTGGCTTTCATCACATTCATCATCTCACTTCGCGCATTCCCAATTACAACCTGGAAAGATGCCATAGAGCACATCCGCTGTTTCAGAGCGTGAAGCCAGTCACTTTGTTCTCCAGCTTGAAGTCACTCACGTTTCGTCTTTGGGATGAACAGCGTCGTAAACTGGTCGGCTACCGCCACCTGAAATCTTTTCGAAGGCAACTAATCTGAGCGGCCCACTGACCAGGTGGCACCCGCAGAATCCGGAGGTCGAATTGGCCGTGGATTTTTCAGGTCGCCTTTGGACTTTTAACAATCTGATCCCGGTTCGTTCGGAGATGGTCGAAGCGGAAGCCAAGGTGCGGATGGGCATGGCCGCAGCGTTCCGCTCCGGCAATCTCGGCTTCATGACCAAATCCAGATGAAGAACACCCAGACCGACACCGGCCCTTGCATTCAAGTGATCTCTGGCTTCTCCACTTACTGGCGCCTCCCCGGGCTGCTGCTCTGCCTGGCCCCGGAAGCCCGCGCGGCCACGCGTTTGTGGGATGGCGGCGACTCATCGGACAGCAATTGGCGGAGCCGGGACAATTGGCAGCTTCTCTTTCCAGTCGCCACCACCCAGACTCAAGCCGCCACCGCCACTTCGGCCAATTCCAGAAAGCCTTTCAATTGGAAAGCACGCGTCGGGTGGCGCAATTTGCGCAACGCTTTGGCTTCAATCTGGCGGATGCGTTCGCGGGTGAGTTTGTAGTGCTTGCCCAATTCTTCCAGGGTGCGCCCGTAACCGTCCACCAGACCGAACCGCATTTCTATGACCCTGCGCTCGCGTTCGTTCAGGGTGCCCAGAACATGATCCAGCTTCTCTTTCAAAAGGCTGGTGCCCGTCATGACGGCCGGGTTCTCCGCCGACTTATCCTCGATGAAATCACCCAGGCAGGCGTCATCGCCGTCGCCAACCGCGGACTGCATGGAGATCGGGCTCTGGGCCATCTTAAGAATAGCCCGCACGCGTTCGCTGGAAAGCTGCATTTCGTCGCCAATTTCCTCCGGCGTGGCTTCGCGGCCGAATTCCTGGAACAGTTCCTTTTGCGCCCGCATCAGCTTGCCGAGGATTTCGATCATGTGCACCGGGATGCGAATGGTGCGGGCCTGGTCGGCAATGGCGCGGGTGATCCCCTGGCGAATCCACCAGGTGGCGTAAGTCGAGAATTTATAGCCCCGGCGGTATTCGAATTTTTCGACGCCCCTCATCAAGCCGATGTTGCCTTCCTGGATGAGGTCCAGGAAGGGCAGGCCGCGGTTGGTGTATTTCTTGGCGATGGAGATGACCAGCCGCAGGTTGGCTTCCGCCATTTCAGTCCTGGCCTCGTGGGTCTTCGCCGCGTACTGATTCAATTCCTTGTGGGCCTTGAGGTAGTCCCCATAAGGCATGCGCACAAATCCCTCCAATGCCCGGATCTTCTGTTTCTCAGATTGGATGGTCGCCTGCTGTTGCTCGGATTTGCGCTGGAGTTCCAAATCCCCGATGACGCGCAGGCTGGTGCGAATCTTGTCGTGAATGTTCTGCGTCACCAGGACCATTTCCTCGATGACCCTCTGCTTGTAATAAAACCTGGGGAAGGCTTCCTGGAGCCGCCGGTCGAGTTTCTTAAACTCTTTGAAAAGCTTTTCCTTCGCCGAAGTTTTGGGCGCTTGCTGCCAGCGCGCATATTTTTCATCCACTCTGCGGTCCAATTCGCGAACCGTTTTGGTGAGCTGACGCAATACCTTCAAATGCTCATCGCGGCTCTCTATCTTCTTGTCCACGATCACGCGGTCAAACCGTTCCTTCGGCGGTTCGGAAACCAACTTTTCCGCCAGCGCAATGTGTTCCTTGGCGGCAAATCCGAAGCCGTAAAGCAGTCGCTTCTGGTCGTTCTCGGACGCTTCCATCCGCTTGCAGATCGCCACCTCCTGTTCGCGCGTCAGCAGCGGGACTTTGCCCATCTGTCGCATATACATGCGGACTGGATCATCGAGAATATCCAGCTGACCTTTCTCCTTCTCCTCCTCACCCTCCGCTGCCTCCGGTTGCTTGACGCGATCCACCTCAGCCTGATCCACAACCTCCACTTCAAGGCTGTTCAGCTTGGAATAGATCTGGTCGAGGTCATCCGCCGTGACCGTGGTTTCCGCCAACGCATCACTGATGTCGTCGTGGCTCAGGTGCCCCTGTTCCTTGGCGAGTCTGAGCAATTCGCGGATCTTTTCGGTCAGATCCACACCTGATTTGGTCTTGATCGAATCGGCATCCGCCTGGGCGCCACCGCTCGCAGCATCTGTGGAGAGGGTCGTGACTCTGGAAGTCTGGCGAGAATAACCAAGACCAGCCACTGGTTTGTTTGCGCACGTAGCAGAGGCAGTGACAGGAACAGCTCTGGTACGACGACCCGCTCTGGTTGGGAGGATTCTGGCGACCGCTCGGTTGTGTTTGGATTTCAGCATATTCGTTTGATCCCGCAATGCGGAGGTACGAGAGCCGGCCAGCCTGCCGTTTGAATGCTTCCCAGTCAAACATTTGCTCAAAGAATCTCAGGGTCGAGCCGTGACCGACCACGACCCATCGTCGCAGCGGGCAGACACGTCAACATTGGGCAACCCCCAGGGCGATCGCTTTTCTGCGAACGGAACCTCCCGCGGAGGTCAGGCTCTTAATTTTGGCCGTTCAATTGCGTTTTGAGCGCGCCGAGCATTTGGTTGAAGAAGAGGGCGGATTCAAGGGTGGTCGTAATGGTCGAATCGAAATTGACGAGCGTGGGCAGGGAACGTTGAGTTGGAATATCGTAATACGGAAGAACCGCTTTGATGCCGCCCGTCGCGCCCACGCGGGAATACGAATCCTGCACGTGGATTTGCCTGGTTACCGTGATTTGATAGCCAAGCCTGACCAGGAGGTCTTCGTAGGAATTCGTGCCGCGCACCGCTTCGCGGAGGGCTTCCCGGTCAGAAGAGATGCAGTCGAGAACCGCCTTGAGTCCTTTGAATGATTCGCGGGACAAGACACGGTCGAAATTTTGCTGCGGCGTTTCCACGCAGGTATTGGCTGGTTGACTCGTCGCCGGAGTGAAGGCACGCGGGTCTCTGATTAACAGAGACCCGCTGCAACTATCCATCTGATTTAGCGATTGGAATAGCCGTAACCGCGACCGTTATTGGAGCGTTCCTCGCGCGGGCGGGCTTCATTGACGGTCAAGGCGCGTCCTTTGCAATCTCTGCCATTTAACGCCTGGATGGCAGCTTTAGCCCCTTCCTCGGTGTTCATGGTAACGAAGGCAAAGCCACGGGGCCGACCGGTGAATTTGTCCATGATGACATTGATCTCGTTCACCGGGCCGTGTTCGGAAAGCATGTTCCGGAGATCGCTTTCGGTGACGTCAAAGGAAAGATTTCCCACGTATAGTTTTGTACTCATGATGATTCTATGATTTAGACCTACTGCTCTTTCCCAGACTGTTCCCGACGATCGGGTTTCAAATCATCATTTGAAAAAACAAATTCAACTGAAGATCTACCATGCCTTGAAAGCGGCTGGCTGCCTAATAACCAATATGACCGTAGGGGAGGGCGGGGCGTATGCAAACTCTATTTCAATAAATCGCACCTGCCACTTTTCACGAAGGTTGTCGTTTTGTTGGAACAGGGCGCCGGGGCAGTCCATACCTTTAAAGCATCGCCAACCCAGTTTCTAAGTATTGGCGCGGATGCGCCCAAACGACAAACATGGAGCGGGATGAAACCATATACGCGGACGGCCTCAGTGGTTTGGGAGGGCTCTCACCAACATGGTGAGGGAGCCATCACCACACAGAGTGCTGTCCTCAAGAAAGCTCCTTATGTCGCCGGCAACCACCCGGGACGGGGGAAAGGCACGAACCCGCCTGAGCTGATCGCGGCGGCGCATGCCAGCAGCTTCTCGATGGCTCTGGCCAATGAACTGGGACACGCGGGTTATTGTCCTGAGCAGATTGATACCACAGCAACGGTCACGATGGAGCATGTCCCTGCGGGATGGACGATGACCGGGATCCACCTGGATGTCATTGCCTGCGTGCCACGCGCGGCGCAGTGCGACTTTATCGACGCGGCCGTGCGGGCCAAAACGAGTTGTTCCATCTCGCGATTGCTGCACGCCAAAGTTTCGATGTTCGCCAAACTGAAACGGCGCGGGGCGGCAGTACGGCTTCCACCCGGATCGCGCCGGAAGTTAAGCGCGGTCTTACCGCGAAAGGCTATTTCGACCAATTGATGTCAGCGACCTCCGGCAAAGCCGGAGGCTTGTAAATTGTGAACCGCTCAAAGCGGGTTAGTCTTGGAGCCGCTCAAAGCGGCTTTCGCCTCCGAACAGTCCTAACTGGTCGAGACGTTGGTC
>Ga0187893_10008408_pt1 | contig 16278 bp, 9 predicted proteins | sample MA1701074metaG_FD_139574 | JGI IMG/M metagenome (GOLD analysis project Ga0187893, IMG submission 139574) | White microbial mat communities from a basaltic lava cave in the Kipuka Kanohina Cave System on the Island of Hawaii, USA - MA170107-4 metaG ...
CGCCGCCATCATCGAGAGCACGCTTGCGACGTTCTCGGTGCCCGCGCGACGGCCGTCCTCCTGCTTGCCGCCGACCAGCAGCGGAGCCGTGCGTGAACGTCGTGGGCATTTGAGGAAGCCGACACCCTTTGGTCCGCCAAACTTGTGCGCGCAGCCGCTGACGAAATCACACCCCCCCAGGCCGCGCACCGGAAGTTTACCCATCCACTGCGCGGCGTCGCAGAGGAACAGCGCGCCCGCATCGCGGCATTTTGCCAGTGCCTCGCCCCACGGCTGCAACACGCCCGTCTCGTTGTTCGCCGCCATGACGGCCACCAGCGCGGGCTTACGCTTCTTCAACCCATCGCGCAACCAGTCCAGTTCCACCATGCCAGCCCGCGTTACGGGCATTCGCCGGGCGCGCTTCGGGAAATAAACATCCGCCGCCGCCAGGACGCACGGATGTTCGATGCCCGACACCCACACTTCCGCATCCGACGGCGCGACGCGAGCGAGGTGGTGAAAAACCATGTTGTTCGACTCCGTGGCACCGGACGTCCACACGATGTCCATCGCGTCGCAGCCAAGGAACGCCGCCAGCTCCTCTCGCGCAGACTGGAGAGCTGCCTCCGCGCGCTGTCCCATCCGGTGCGGACTGGATGGGTTGCCAATAAACTTCTCCGTCGCTTCGAGCCAGGCCGCCCGCGCCTCTGGCGTTACCGGCGTCGTGGCGTTGTGATCGAAGTAAAGCATGGCCGCAGGATAGAACTGCCAGCCGCCGTTTCAAGCCACCTTGCATACTACAAGACTTCTCTGCGGCCGTGGCAGGCAGCCAAAGCCTCTCAAAGCTTTCGCACCTGAATGCTCCCGCCGCCGCTGCGGAGCACCACAGCCTTTCCGCCACCATTCACCGGTCCTTTCAAGTGATTGCGAGGTCCCTTGCCGGGCTTTTCGTCGCTGGCCACAGACAACTCGGTGCTCACCACGCCGCCGGAGGTGGATGCGTCCAGATCAAACGCGGAATTCTCAGGCACGCGCAACGTCACGCCGCCCCCGGAGGTAGCGAGATTGACCTCATCCGATGGCGGCGACGCGAACTGCGCAGCAATCGGGCCGCCGGACGTTTTGCCGTCCACTTTGCCCGCGACGTTTTCAACCGTAATCCCGCCTCCGCTGCTCTTCACTTGCACCGCTCCACGAAAATCCTTCACCGTGACTGGCCCGCCGGCCGTTTTGCCGTCAAACGATCCCGATCCGCCGGACACCTCGATACTGCCGCCACTCGTTTTCACCTGCTGTTCGCCCTCACAATCCACCACTCGGATGGCGCCACCCGGTGTGCTGCCGGCCAGCGGACCACGGACCCGCGCGAAACTGAGTCCGCCGCCGCTCGTGCCGGCCTTCACCTCCCCGGTGAGATCACTCACCGCGATGGCGCCTCCAGCCGTCTTGAGCTGCGCGTTGAACTTGGTGGGCACAGTGATGGTGTACTTTCCTTCGGTGCGCTGCTTGCCGCGCGAAGGCCCATTGTTCCTGGTGGGCGCACGCGATTCGATTTTCAGTGTGTCTCCTTCCGGCGTGAACGTCACCGGCCGGTCCGCAAGGAATTCCTCCTCCTCGGCCTTGGTGGGACGAGTGATCTTGCGAAGCACATCGACGACTACCTCGCCGGCGTCGTGCGTCTTCACGTCCAGCGAGCCGAAGTCCACATCCACGACGAGCGTGCCACCGGGCTGGACGGCGAATCGTTTGCTGATGTGTTCTTCCGTCTCGGCACAAACGGCGACGCAAGTAGCGAACAGCAGGAGGGTCGTGAGTTTCATGGTTGTGATAATGGTTGTCGTTTCTTATTGAACGATGCGACAAGCCTTTTGGATCGGCGAAATGAATCTGATTTTCAAACCACGCGCCGCACTACAGCTCGTCTGGTTCACTGTGGTCCCCATTTGGTGTTCTTGAGAAAGGCCAGCAGATCGGCCAATTCCTGGCGGCTCAACTGCTCGTCCAACCCCTGCGGCATCACGCTGACAGCGCCGGGGCGCATCTCGGTGATGTCCGAGCGGGCGATGCGAACCTCCGTGGTCGGGCCAGTCGCAAGCAGGACTTCCTCCGGCGAGTCTTTGCGCAAGACGCCGCTCTGTTCCTCGCCGTCTTTCGTGGCCACCACCACCGGCTCATAGCTGCGCACGAAGCTGGCGCTTGGATACACAATGGCCTCCAGCAAATCCCGCTCGCTGCGGACTTCGCTGATGCGAGTGAGGTCCGGCCCCACCTTGCCGCCCTGGTAGCCAAGCGCGTGGCACGTCAGGCACGCCGTCTTCGTGCTGTTGAAAATCGCCTGGCCGCGGCGGATGTCACCCTTCCCCTTCACTTCGGCCAGCAGGCTTTCGAGATGCGCTTTCTGTTTGGCGGCATCCACGTTGATCGCGGCCAACAATTCCTCGCCTTGCTGCTGAACCACCGCCGGAAAGTTTGTCAGGCGCGGACGCAGCACGTCGGCACGCAATGCCGCGGCGCCCTTCGATTCCTTCAGCGCCGCCAGCAGCCGCAGCCCCAGCGCCTCGCCCGGCAACCGCTCGAAGGCCGGAAGCACCTTTGGGACTTCCATTGGTCCGAGGCCTTTGAGCGCATCGGCCAGCGTGCTTAGTTGGGTTTCGCTCAATTTTGCCTTCGCGATCACACTGGCCGACGCGTTCCGGATCGGCACGGGCTGGCTGGGGGCGAGATTGCTCAACAGAAAATCGAACAGGCCCGAATCAACTTCACTCAACCCGCCCGGCACGGCCGCCAGGGCGTCAAGGCGAATGTCAGCGGGCACTTTGGCCGCGCGCCCGATCTGCTGGAGCGCATCGGCCAATTCCCTGCCTCCGCCCTTCGGGGACGGCAGTTGCCGCGCCGCCACGACAGCCGCACGCAGAACCTCTTTGTCCTCGGTGCTCAACGCCGTAGTCACCGCGCTGTGCCAGGCGGCTGGCGGTTCCTTCAAACCCGCCCGCCCCATTGCACGGAGCGCCGTTGCCCGCGCGGGCAAAGACGCCGCGGAATCACGCGCCGTGGCGGCCAGCAATTCCTGCACAGAGGCGTCCTTTGCGAATTGGGCAAGCTGGCTTTGCAGTTCGGTGTACTCGGCATCACTCAATCCCTTGGCCGCGAGTCGTTCGCGGAAAAAGCCCGCGAGCGCGCCGCCCCATTCAGAATGGCGTCCCGCAATCCACGACGCAGCCTGCCGCAATGCCGTGTCGCTCGAAGCGAGATGAGGCGTAACGTCCTCCGCTTTCAAATCGCCGCCTTCGATTTGATCCAGGGCGATGAGCGCGGCCCGGCGGGTGAAGACGTTGTCGGAAGCGAGTGACCGGCGCATCGCTGGGGCGTCCGCGATTTCAATCAACGCATGGATGAGTGAATGGCTCAGGACGGCATCCTTCACGCCGGTCTGGCCGATGGCATTGAGCAGCGCCGGCACGGAAGCTTTGTCGCGCAGCCGGCCCAGGCCTTCGGCGGCGAGGCGCGTCATGCGCGCCGACTCCGGTTTGACCGCCGCGTTCTTCGCATGCTGGCTCAATGTTTCGCGGAAACCGGCCGCCGAGCGCGGGCTGGCTTTCCACACGGCCTGCTTGAGCGAGACCTCCGTCGAATACTGGCGTAACGGCGGCGGGCCGGTCAGATGGCGATAAGCGGTGGTGCGTTCCTCGGCGGCGAGCACCTTTGCGCCGTTTCGCCGGACGCGATAGATGCCGCCGAACACGTCCGCCTTGGCCAGTTGCGAACTGGGACAACAGAGCTTGTACCACGCGCCGGTATCGACGATGAGCAGCGAGCCGTCGGCATCTTCAAGCACGTCCGTGGGATGAAAGTCGATGCTGTCGCTGACCACGAAATCGCTGTCGGTGCTGGCATAGCTGGCGCCGTCTGGCCGCAGAACGTGGCGCGTGATCTTGCGCAGGTTGAACTGGGCAGCGAAGAGATTGTCCTGATAGCCCGCGCCGAACGACGAAGAAATGGAGCGGCAGAGAGCGCTGGGCACCGAGGCGCCGAGTTGCACGAAGGGATGGAGCAGGTCGGGGCCGGTGCGTTTCACCCGTCCATCGTCGATCACGTTGTTCGCCTTGCCGAAGACTCCGCCATAGACGGCGTGCGCGATGCCGTCGCGATAGCCGGGCTGGCTGAAGTCGATGAATGTGCTGGTGAAAAGCACTTCGCCTTCCGGCGTGAAAACAATTTCGACCGGGTTGTCCATGCCGCCGGACATGATCACGTCGAGGTCCGCCCCGTTGGGCCGCGCGCGGTAGATGTGCGAGGCCTTGTCCTTCAGCACGCGGCCATTGCCGAGCGTGTGCGTTTGCTCTTCAAACGCGCCTTTGGTCCAGTAGAGATAACCGTCAGGGCCAAGGTGCGGGCCGTGGATGTCGTTCGCGCAACCGGTCAGTGTTCCGCCTTTGAACCATTCCTCGCGCCGTTCGGCCACACCGTCACCGTCGCCGTCGGTGAACTTCCAGATGCTCGGCGGCGCGGCGACGTAAACGGAACCGTCGTGCCAGAGGCAGCCCTGCGGGAACATCACCTTGTCAGCGAACACGACGGATTGGTCGAACTTGCCGTCGCCATCGGTATCTTCAAGGCGCAAGACGCGATGCTTCGGGTTCTTGAGTTGTTCGGAAGGTTTCTCATTGGAGCCGGACGAATCGGTGACATAAAGCCGGCCCTGGTCATCGAAGCTCGCGCTCACGGGCCGCAGGAGGACGTTCGTGTCCGCGACGAGCTGGATGTCGAAGCCATCCGGCAGCGTGAACGTCTGGCCGGCCAGCGTGACCTGTGCAGCCCGGCTGACCGAGCATTGGAGGAGGACGACAGCGGAGAGAGCGAAGAAGCGTTGGTTCATAGGCATGGCTCGTGTTTGAGATGCGGCCTAACAGCCCGTTCAAAAGCCAATCAATCGACGTAGCCACCGACGTGAAGAGGCGGATTCCTTCGGAATTCCACACCACATATTCCGCCTCGTTACCTCGGCGCTACTTGTTTGAACGGCTGCTAAAGGCAATGGCGAAATTGAAACTCCCGCCGGACGCTTTGGCGATTCTATTTTTCGCGACCAAAGACGAGAGTGGCATTGGCTTTCCATTCTCGCTAGGCTGCGCCGAAGTCGCATGAGCGTACCATCATCATCCGGCTCAGCGCTCACGCGCGAAGCCATCCTGCGCGCCCTGAGTTCACTTTCGGAGGAACTCGGCAAACAGGGCGTGACCGGCGAAGTCTGCCTGTTCGGCGGCACGGTGATGGTCCTCGCGTTCACTGCGCGGCTCTCAACCAAGGACGTGGACGCGATTTTCCTGCCCACCCCACTCATCCGCGACCTCGCCCGTCGCATCGGCGAAGAGCAGCAGTTGCCCGATAACTGGCTGAACGACGGCGTGAAAGGCTACGTTTCCGCCCGGCATGAGACCACGCCCGGGGACCTTCCACAGTTCCCTCATTTGCGTCTCACGATGCCCGTTCCCGAGTATTTGCTCGCGATGAAGTGCATGGCGGCGCGCCTCGGCGGCACCACGGGCGAACCAACAGACATCCCCGACATCGTCTTCCTCATCCGGCATCTTGGCCTTGGTTCGGCACGCGCAGTCCTCGATGTGGTCGGCCAGTATTACCCCGCCAATCGCATCCCCGTGAAGACACAGTATCTGGTCGAAGGATTGTTCGAGGAGGGCAAGGTATGAGGCCCAAAACACTGGCGGAAGTCGCCGCGCTCGCCGCGCAGGGAGACTCATTTGATCGCTGCCTGGCCAATTTCCTCGACGAATTCTACGCCACGCCCAACGCCGCCGCGCTCGCTACCGTCCCCGCGCTCCTCGCGCCGCAGTTCGGCGACACTGGCCGCGTGCGCGATGCCTACCTTGCTGCCACCGCTGAAGAACTGGCGCGGCGCTTTGACCTGCCAATGCCTGCGTGGACAGTCGGAGAACAGCGCCAACTCCACCGGCCGTGGTTCGCCACGCCGCTGGCCGCCCTGCGCGCCGTCCTCCTCCTTGAAAGCCCGCCCGCCTTCCGCGCGCGCAACCTTTTCGTGAGCGAGAACGCGCTGTCCCGCGCGTGAACGAAACGCTGGGATTCGGCTCGTGCTTCATCTCATCGCCTGCCGCAACGCCTGCGTCTCTTTCAAGAGTTCGCGTGCCGCAGCGAGCAGGTGGCCAGATGAATCCGCGGTTCCAACCTCCTCATGGCGCGCTTCGTCCGGATCGCCCAGGCCGGTGTCGCGCAAGTGGCGGAGGCGTTCGAGGATCATGGTGCGAACTTCCGGCGCGTTGTCGATGCCGTGGAAAAAGCCGCGGTGCATCGAATCGTCCTGCGCGCCGAGCTGCCCGTGGTGTCCGCCGCCGCTGCCGCCCCCCGCCGTCGTCACTTCCAGGTCGTAAATGCCGAGCAGGCGCTGCAGCGGCCCCTGACCGACGGTGATTTGCTGGATGTTGGCGAAGGTCAGCGTGGACTCGCGCACGTTCCAGATGCCGGTGCGGATGCGCAGGCTGCGATCGGTGACGATGTACCAACGCATCTCGTAATCGAGCCGCACGAGCATGAAGGTGAAGGGAATCTGGGCTACGAAACCGACAATGCCGATCACCTCCACGATATCAATGACCAGATTCACTCCGCTGGGAGCTTTCTTGCCCACCGTGGTGTGCCAGAAAGTCAAAAAGGCGATGATGCCGATGAGGCCGGACACCTGCCGCAAGATCCAAAGGATAAGATTGAGTTTGTAGAAGTTCACTGCGGCACGAAACACTTTCACTGAACCCGGCGAGCCCGCCGGCGCCTGAGGCTCGGGCGGCACCTTCAGCAGGCGCAGGAAGATGGTTTTGAGCTTCTCGTGCATGGGTATTGGTCAGCCGCGACGCTACAATTGAGCCACCGCGATCTGGAGTGCGGCGAGTTCTCGCCGCTTTGAGCAGGCGACTTGTCGCCGTCGCACGGGAGCGCCGCGAGCCGCTAAACGCGGCTCTGCCTGACCGACCAGTCGGCCAGGCAGCCAAAGCGGAGACAAGTCTCCGCACTCCAAATCTTGTTCATTCGTATTGGATCCCAGCATAACGGCGGTTCAAGAGCCACTGGTTTGCTTCCGCTCCATGGCCTCGCGCAAGGCGCGCACTTCAGCGCTCACGGCGCGGAGTGTGGAAGCCAGTTCGGCGGCAGTCTGAGCGTCCAGAGCCGACGTGCCAGCGCCTCCTGCAGCCGACGGAGCGCCCGCAGTGACGCCCTTTTCCTTCGCGCCGCGCATTTTGGTGTAGAGGAAGTCGCGCACGGCCTCGAACTCGAGCAACCCTTCGATGGTCATCTCCGCGGTCGCGCTGCCACTGGCGGTCTGGATGAGCACCCGGCCCAGCCCCAGCCAGCGTTCGAGAAAGTTCGAGCGGAGATGGATGTCCTGGATGCGCGAGTAATTCAGGATGACTTCGCGGCGGAAGAGAATGCCCCAGCGCATCGACACGCCCTCGGCGTCGAACTTGTAGCGCATGGTGTGGTAGCGGAAGTAGTTTGGGAGGATCAGAATCGGGAAGAGCGGCAACACCAGCAGGCAGCAAAGGAAGTAATAGGTCATCAGCTTCGGATGCGGGCGTTCGATAGCGAGAATCGCCGCTGGATCGAACGGCGCTGGCGGTGAGTTGAAACTCATAGGCTGTTGGTCAATGACCAATGGAGATCCATGCTGTTTAGCCACCCGCCAGCGCGGCAAGCAGCGGTTGCACGAACCAATTCGGAAACACACCCAGCAGCAGCACCGCGCCCGCGAGCAGCACCAACATCAGGCTTGTCGCTTTCGACGTCGTCAAAGCCGGCGCACCGGGCCCCGCTTCAGCCACGAACGCCTGCTTAAGCACTTGCAGGTAGTAGTAGAGCGATACCGCGCTCATCGCTATGGCGAGAATCACCAACCAAAGCAGGCCCAGGCTCGCCGAGCCGCCGCCTTTGACGAACAGGCCGGCCTTGAACAAGTAGAACTTCCCGAAGAAACCCGCGAGCGGCGGAATGCCAGCAAGCGACAACAGGAAAATCATCAGACAGAACGCGAGCAATGGCGAACGCTTGCTCAGTCCGGCGAAGTCCGCCAGCCTTTCACCCCCTGCCCTGTCCTGCACCACGGCCACCACCGCGAACGCGCCGACCGTTGTCAGCGCGTACGTCGTCGCGTAATAGAGCACGGCGGCGAAGCCGTCGGCTCTCTGGTTCGCCAGCACGCCTACCAGCGCGTAGCCCGCGTGAGCAACCGCGGAGTAGGCCAACAACCGCTTCACACTGCTCTGGGCGATGGCGGCGAGATTACCGACGATCACCGAGAGCGCCGCCAGCACGGCGAGAACCGGCACCCAACCTTGGGCGTAGTTCCGCCATGCACCGCTGCCTTCCGCGCCGGCGAAGCCGAGCATCATCACTTTGGCGAGGATAAAAAAGCTGGCAACTTTCGACCCGCTGGCGATGAAGGCCGCGGTGGGCGTCGGCGCACCCTGATAAGCATCGGGCGCCCATAGGTGGAATGGCACCGCCGCCACCTTGAAGCCGAAGCCGACGACAATCATCAACATCGCCACGATAAGCAGCGGGTCAGTCTTGGCGCTCGCAACTCTGGCCGCCATCCTGGCGAGATTCAGTTCACCAGTCAGGCCATATGCCAGGCTCAATCCGAACAACAGGAACGCCGCCGACACGCCGCCGATCAGAAAATACTTCAGGGCTGCCTCCGCCGACTGGATGTTCTGCTTGTTGAACGCGGTCATCACGTAGAGGCACAGGCTGAGCAGTTCGAGCGAGACGAAGATGAGTAGCGTGTTCTCCGTGCTGACGAGGAACATCATTCCCACCGTGGCCAGCAGCAGCAGTGCGAAGTATTCACCGGCGTGTTCGGTGAATTTCGTCTCGAGCGACACGAGCGCCGTGCAAATGGTGAGCACCAGCAGGACGCCCTTGATGAGTTGCGAGAGCGGGTTCACCACCAGCATCCCGTCGAGATAACCCACGGGGGTGCTGTGCGGCGACAAGAAGAGCGCCGCGCCTGCTGCCACGCATCCCAGCGCAGTCAGCCACGCGCCCCAGCGCAGACGCACCGCCGCCGGCTCGCCGCGCAGCGTAACGAGGTCAACAACGAGGGCGCCGAGCGCTGCGACAACCAGCAGTGTCTCCGGCGCAGCAAACGTGAGCAGGTCGGAATAGTTCACGCGCCTCTCCTCTCAAGCGGATCAGCGGAGGAGGTTGTCTGCTGATCATAAATTGGCGACACAGCAGATCGGAGATCGGCGCTACGCGAATCGGTTGTGGGTTGGGGCAGCATCTGCGTCGTGTTGCGCAGTGGAGTACACAGACGCCGCAAGAAAAGCCACAGTTTTTGCCGCAAAAGCAGTTGCCAGCCGGAAGGGCCGCTGACAATGTGGCGATAGGTTCCAAAAACCTTTAACGGTTATGAAAACGCATCCGTTCGCTCTTGCCGTTGCGTGCGCGACGGCTCTCTTGACCCCCCACATTGCCGGAGCGTTCTCCATCTCGGCAGTCAGTCTTTCGCCCAGCAACGTCGTTCCGCCGATGACGGAATTGCGCCTGACCATCGACATCATCACTCCCAGCCAGGGGACGTGGCTTTACGCCCCTACGCAAATCTCTTCCAACGCAGCCGGACTGCGCGTGGACGTTTTCCCGACCAGCGGTCCGCTCACGGCCATTGGCTCGTTGCGGGAAACGGTCACGTTGGGAACCTTCCCGGTCGGCAGCTGCAATTACGAAGTAGTGATCCATCCGAACTTCCAGGTGAACTGGGGCACGCGTACGAATCGGGGAAGCTTCACCGTTCAGGCCACGGCACCGGTCGTCTGGATCGAAACTATCGACCCGGCAACTTCCGAGCCTTACAGCAGTGGCGTCGTGGTTCCAGGAAAGTTTTTGATCTCCCGCAGTGGCCCGATGAACGGACCATTGCGCGTGTTCCTGCAGTACGGCGGCACCGCTGGCAACAGCGTCGATTATCGCCAGATGCCGTCGTCCATCGAAATCCCTGCCGTGTGGCCTTTCGCGGCAGTGCTGGACGTCGTCGCGCTGCCGGACACTCTCGTTGAGGGCAAGGAGACCGTTGAGGTAACGCTGTTGCCGGCAGCGGCCCAGGAATATCGCGTGGATCCCAACCGCCAATCCGGGCGTGTGATCATCTTCGACCGGCAGACGCCGCTGGTCCTGCCGACGCTGAGCATCGAAGCCACGGAGCCTGAAACCAGAGAATGCGCGCTAAATGAGTTTTGTCCATTCCTGGGCGGACGTCTGACGATTCGTCGCACCGGCGAGTTGGATTACCCGCTGCCTGTTTATGTAGCCGTCGAGGGGACGGCCGTTCGGGGTGTTGACTATGGATTGGTTTTACCCGATCCGTCCCAGCAAGGTTTCTCGCATTATTTGACGTTGCCCGCCGGCCAGGGCCGCTGGGACCTGATTGTCGCCCCAATCGACGACGTATTAGCGGAAGGCGACGAGACCGCAACGCTGCGCCTGCCGGAGCTAGCCATCGACACATCCCAAGTCTTCCCGCCGCTGGATTACATCGTCGATGCCGGACGCGCTTCCGCCACAGTGGTCATTCACGACAACGATCCGCTCGGCATCCCGCTGGTGAGCATTGAACCCGTTGACACCAATGCCGCCGAAACACTCATTTCGCAGAGCTTCGTTAACACGGCGCATTTTCGCGTGTCGCGCAAGGGCCGGCTGGACCGTGAACTCCTCGTGTTTCTCAACCTGGAACAAGGCTCGGCCCGGCAGGGCGTCGATTATCGGCTGCAAGGCGTTGAAACCGGCTCCGTCGTTCGCATCCGCGCCGGTGAAGCATCGGCCACCGTGTCGCTGATTCCGCTCGACGACGAGTTGTATGAAGGAGAGGAGTACGCGTTCTTCCATCTCATCGCCCCACCGCCTGGCCATGACGCTTACGAGTCCGATTATCCCCGTTCTTCGATCCGCATCACCATCCAGGACAATGATCCGGTCACGACGCGGCTCGAAATTACGTCGCCCCGCGACGGCGAGCATTTTCAGGCCGGCGCGGTCATTCCGCTGCGCAGCCAAATCATCGGGCCGGGCGGCAACAGCGATTCGTGGAGCGTGGAATTCTTCGACGGGGATCAGCTCATCGGAACGACGCGACTCGGCGGAACGATCTGGTGGAACAACGCCATCGGGGGGCCGCACCTCATCAACGCGCGCGCTTACAACCCGGCGGGTGTTCCCGGACAGGACATCCTGGTCGCGCCACCGGTGTCGATTTCTGTGGGGCCGGGACCGGCGTGGCCTGTGGTCAGGATCGGCGCGGGGCGGGGCCAAACACTGGAGCCGTGTCCGGCGTGCTTTTCGGTGCCGGCAGTGTTTACGATCTCACGGACCGGGCCGACGCACGAGGCACTGAATGTCTATTTGGAATATGACGGCCCGGCTAAGCCGGGTGTCGATTATCAGGCGCTGCCGCATCGCGTCACGATTCCGCCGGGGACGAACGCAGCGCATGTGTCTGTGATGGCCATTGATGATCAGTTGGTCGAAGGGCCGGAGATCGTACGCGCCACTATCGTCACCCCTGAGCTGGCTACGTTGGGATACGTTGTCAGCTATTACGCCAGCGAGGCGATGGTGGTGATTAACGATGACGAATCCGGCGCGCCGGAGATCCGCCTGGACATCGTTGAGCCGGACGATGGCGCTCAGTTCGCGCCGGGAACCACCATTGAGATTTCCGCGCTCGGCGTGTGGACGCGCGGCGAAGTGGATCGGCCCGTCGAATTCTTTGCCGGCAACGCGCTGATCGGGCGCTCGAATCCACCACAGTTGGGCCGGCCTACGATTCCCGGCCTGCCGAGCGTTCACACGATTCTCTGGACGAACCCGCCTTCGGGCCGGCATGCGTTGACGGCGCGATTCGAACGCGCACCGGGCCTCAGTATCACTTCGCCGCCGGTGAACATCACCGTGGGGCCGGAACCTACTTTGCCCATCATTGCCTTTGAGACGCTCACCGTAGAAACAAGGGAACCAATCACCGACGGTACCTTCTTCATTCCGCTGGTGCCAATCAAGCGCACCGGCGCAAGTCCGGACCTCATTCTGCACTTTGAAATCAGCGGCACCGCCACGGAAGGCACCGACTATCTCGAGCTTGCGCGACAGATTTTGTACCCAGCCGCTGCCTCAGGACTTGGTCTCAACATCCACGCCCTGGTGGATCTAATCAGGGAGACTGACGAAACCATCGTCATCAAGCTGGTCCAGCCGGAGTTGGGCAGCTCAGGGTATCGGATCGACCCGCAACGCGACACGGTGGTGGTTACCATTCACGACAGCCCGCCGCTGCCAGTGCCAATCGTAAGCATGAGCGCGATTCGGACCGAAACAACGGAACCTTCTTCGAGACTGTCACCGAAATCTGCCCCTGGCTTGTTCAGGATTTCACGGAGCGCACCTTTCGAGCAAGAACTGGAAGTCCATCTCACATACCGCGGCACGGCTAAATCCGGCGAGGATTACTTGCCGTTACCAGGCGCCGTTGTCATTCCGGCCGGCAGCAATTCGTTGGACCTTCAAGTCGTCGCCAGGAGAGATTTGCTCGCGGAGGGGGACGAGACGGTTGAGGCACAACTGGATCGAGATCGTTTTTTCATCGTTTTCCCGCGGTATCTGGTCGATCCGGATCATGCTTTGGATCGAGTCGTCATTCACGACCGTCCACCGGTGACGCCGCTCATCTCGATCACCCGGCCTGCCAGCGGCACCGACTTTCCGCCGGACATGCCCATTGAAATCGTCACCGACACTCGCGATCCAGATGGCTACGTACGCCGGGTGGAGTTCTTGGCCGATGGTCGGAAGATTGGCGAAGCGAATGTCGAGTTCATTCGCCCGCCCGACCCGGGCCAATCGCAGACGTTCACGTTTGTCTGGCGTCAGCCTTCGCCCGGCGCGCACATGCTCACTGCACGGGCCACGGACGACGAAGGCACCACAGGGGTGTCCGCTCCGGTGTCGATTACTGTGGCGAGGTCGGAGACGTTGCCGATTGTGACGGTGATCGCTCCTGATCCATTCGCCGTGGAGCCGCGCTCCAACAGCGTCCTCAACATCGCCACCTTCCGCATCCGCCGATTCGGGCCAACCAACGAGCCTTTGGTCGTGGCGTATTCCCTTCGCGGTACGGCTGGAAACGGGAGCGACTACGAAAGGCTCACTGGGCTGGCCATCATCCCGGCCGGACACCGTTCGGCGTCTGTGATTATTCGTCCGCTGCCGGATAACCTGAACGAAGGTCTCGAAACGGTGCTGTTGAGCCTGGAACAACCGCAGCCTCAGCCAGGGGTTCCGGTGAGCCACTCGTATCGTTTGGGCCGGCCGCGCAATGCCGTGGGCCTGATCAGCGACGGTCCCTGGTCGCACACACCGGGTGTGGCACGGTGCCTGAGCTTGCCCGGCGGCTTGGTGCATCTGTGCTTCGCCGCCCAAGCCGGTCATAACTTCCGCGTCGAATCCACCGACGACTTCCGGAATTGGCAGACGCTCTTCGACGCCTTCGCCGACGAAGACGGATGGCACTTCATTGACGCCGACATGGCGGAGCACCCGCACCGATTTTATCGGCTCAGACCCGAGCCGGTGGTGGAACCTGACGAATAAATCAAAAGATTTCGGAACGCGCTCGGTCCCCGAGCGCAGCGCGCACAACTACTCCAGAGGCCGGCGAACATTGGGAGCTTCTGGCAGTCCTGGCCGCTGCGGGCGGGGACCGCCCGCGCTCCGCTGTGGTTGCGGCGTCAGCCGCGCTGCGAAGGTCATGGTTTGGCCGCCTTCCACAAGCCTTCAAACAGAGGCGAATGGAGTGCAGGCACGATCAAGTCCAGTAACAGGCGCGGATAGAGTCCGATGAGCAGCGTGGTCGCGATGAGCAACGCGGCGCCGATACGCTCGGGGATCGTGATCGGTTCCAGTGCGGTCTCCCTCTCCTGGGGGAGAGGGTTGGGGTGAGGGCGGGCCAACGCACTGGATCCACTCGCGTCCGAGAAGAACGCCTTGCCCACTACGCGCAACGTGTAAGCAACGCCGATGAGGATGCCCACGCCCGCCAGGACGGCAAAGGTCGGCCATGCCTTCCACGCGCCGATCAGCACTTGAAACTCCGCCACGAAACCGCTGAAGCCGGGCATCCCCATCGACGCCAGTCCCGCAATAACGAACGTCACCGCCGCGAATGGCAGTGCTTTGCTCAGGCGCATCACTTCCAGTTCATCGAGCACGCGCGTGTGCGCGCGGTCGTAAACCATCCGCCCCACCACGGCGAAGAGCAGTCCCGCGATGACGCCGTGCGAAAACATTTGCAGCACGGCACCGCTCAGGCCGATGGCCGAAAGCGTCATCAAACCCAGCAGCACAAAGCCCATGTGGCTCACGCTGGAGTAACCAATGACGAACTTAAAATCCTTCTGCACCAGCGCGACCATCGCGCCAAAGACGATGCCGATGACGGCGAGTAACCCGAACACGTCCCGCCAGGACTCGAAGCCCAGCACGGGACTGGTCCAATCGCTCAACCCTTGCGGGAACAAGACCATCGCCACGCGCAGACAGCCATACGCGCCCAGCTTCATGATCACGCCCGCCAGCAGCATCGACGCCGCAGTCGGCGCGGCGACATGGCCCGTAGGCGCCCAGGTATGGAACGGCCACAGGCCCGCGAGAATGGCAAAGCCGGTGAAGACGAGGGGGAAGGCCCACATCTGGAACTCGCGCGGGAAGGGAAACTTTGACAATTCCACAAGACTGAACGTGCCTTCGCCGGAGATCGGCACATCGAATGGGAAGCTTCCTGGATTCGCTGCGGCGAGCACATAGGCCGCAATCAGACCGATGAGCACCATCGCGCTGCCCACGAACGAGTAGAGCGCGAGCTTCATCGCGCCGTACTCGCGGCAGGTGGAACCCCAGATGGCGATGAGGAAATACTTCGGTACGATGGCCAGTTCGTAGAAGACAAAAAGCAGGAACAAATCGAAGCTCAGAAACACGCCGTACACGCCGCCGATCAGCGCGAGGAAAAACGCGAAGAACTCCTTGGCCCGGTGCTCGACGTTCCACGAGAACAACACACCCACCACCGCCGCCAGCCCTGTGAGCACCAGCAGCGTGATGCTGATGCCGTCCACGGCGAGATGATAGCGGATACCCAACGAGGGAACCCAGGCGCGATCGGCAACCGTCATCACCCCGGTATCGGCGCTGAATTGGAGTGCGCCGGCCAAAGCCACCACCAATCCAGCCGTCGCGGAAAGCATCGCCACGGTGCGCGCTTGACGCGCGTCACCCGGCTTCAACGCCAGCAGCCAGGCTGCGCCGATGAAGGAGAGGTAAATGGTCCAGGCAAGCATCTACGATGAGCGCGAGTGGTTAGCTGTGAGCATGAGTTAGCCGTGACGCGCAGTGGAGTACACATCCCCCTGGGGAAAAGCCACTGATTTTTCGATTCAGGCCCGTAACGCCGAAAGTTGACTGAGCATGCGGACGATTGTTCCGTGCGATCCGGACACGGGCTCCACGGCACATCCGGTACCGCCCATGCAAAATAAATTTACTCGCAGCGCTTGGGGTTTGCCGCGCGCAAATGCTGTCCATCTGTGCAACCAATCCTTCAAACCGTTGGTCGCTTTGCCTTTGGCGATTCTCCGGCTGGAGCGACATAGGCGATTTTCCACCAGATTCGACGGGGTATTTCTTATGCTGCAATTCCTTGTTGGATCAGCCCGTTTCGCGAGCAGTCAGAGATGAACGATGTATGAACGGCAACCGCTCAACGGAATGAGTCGCCTGGATGCCATCAAGGATTGGGAAGACCGTGTCAAACAGGTCTCCCACTTTTGCGCGTTCTTCAAACGCGCCTACGGAATTTCGCCTTCCGCTTTCCGTTCGCGGTAATCTGCCAAACAGGTGGACCGTGTTCCGACGACCACGGGACGCTGGTCTCCGACCCGGCACTGCCCGCCGGACGTGCGTTCGCGCCGGTGCGGAGACCGGCGCTCCAAAACCAAGTCAATTTTCCCAACCGTGTTCCTGTGATGGAGCGGCGAAAATGTCCGTTGCAACTCGGTCCACCACGGCGGCCGGGCGGGCAGGATACGATAGCCGCCATAGCCGAAAGGCCCCCACGGATCCTGGAACAGAAAGTTGCCTTGGGACTTGTAGAACTCGCCGGCGCCTTCCGCCACCGTGCCCGGATTGGCCAGCGCCTGTTCGGCGGCGAAACGCTCCATC
>Ga0187893_10008411_pt1 | contig 16272 bp, 19 predicted proteins | sample MA1701074metaG_FD_139574 | JGI IMG/M metagenome (GOLD analysis project Ga0187893, IMG submission 139574) | White microbial mat communities from a basaltic lava cave in the Kipuka Kanohina Cave System on the Island of Hawaii, USA - MA170107-4 metaG ...
GATCGCGCAAGTGCCGACCACGTTCAAGGACACCTGGACCTGGGCCTCGCTGCGCACCGGCGCCGAAGGCATGCAGCCGTTCGAATATTTCAAATATCGCTATTATGAAAAATGGCTGATGGGCATCAGTCAGTTCTTCGTCGATCGCGGCTACGTGTCCGCCGAAGAATTGACCACCTTGACCGAACACTACCGTGCGAATCCCGATGCGCCACTACCAGAGAAGCCTAATCCGCCACTCAAAGAACAGGTGGTTCGATACCTCCATCATGGCGATTCCGGTCTGCGGAGACCATTGGCTCCCGCTCGCTTTGCCGTCGGTGAGACGGTCTCTGTCGCCGATCCTGAGGCTGCCGATCACACCCGACTCCCAGGCTTTTTACGCAACAAGAAGGGCACCGTCACCGAAGAGTATCCCGGCGTGTTCGAATACTTTGTCTCGACGGGACCGGACGGGTTATCCGGACTTCAGCATGTGTATTGCGTGTCATTTCGCGCGTCGGACATTTGGGGCGCAGACAAGAGCGAACCCCACACCGCCATTTATGCCGACCTGTTTGAGGCCTACCTGAAGCCGGCTCCCTAACGTCACGTGAGGACAGCCATGGCCCCACTCTTTGAATATGATAAGAATCGTGAAGCCGCCAACGCCGCCAAAGTCCGCGCATTGGAGGCGTTGCTGATCAAAAAGGGCGTGCTGGGCAGTGATTCCGTCGACGCCGTGCTGAATCATTTCGAAACTGTTGCCGGCCCGTTTAACGGCGCCCGGATCGTGGCGCGTGCGTGGGTGGATCCAGCCTATAAACAGCGGTTGCTGGACGATACGCCGAAGGCCATCGGTGAACTGCAATTCCCAGGCATGACTGGCGCAGAAGGCGAGCATATGAAGGCCGTGGCCAATAGCGAGTCTGTACACAATTTGATCATTTGCACCCTCTGCTCATGCTATCCGTGGCCCGTGTTGGGCCTGCCGCCATACTGGTACAAAGATCCGGTATTCCGAGCACGCGGCGTGCGTGAACCACACGCCGTGTTGCGTGAGTTCGGGACGCCGATTCCGGCAGAGAAAGAAGTGAAGGTGTGGGACAGCAGCGCGCAGATCCGCTGGTTTGTCATTCCTGAGCGGCCGGCGAACTCTGAACATCTAAACGAAGCGCAACTTGCGGCGCTGGTGACACCGGAAGCCATGATGGGCGTGGCACTGGTTCCTTCTCCGTCAGCCGCATAAGGTATTCGATGTTTACGCGATTTGAAGAATATGCCGCGACGCAGATGCTCGGGCACCCTGACTCCCCACCGCGCAAGGATGGCAAGTTGTTCTTTCACGAAGAATGGCAACGCATAGTGTTCGGGATGGCGCTGGCGCTGTCCAAGCAGGGCCATTTCGAGTGGGAGGATTTCAGACAGAACCTTATGAGCAGCATCGCGGATTGGGAACACGAGGCCTGTGACGGGAACACACGGTGGGACTACTATGAGCGCTACACTATGGCACTCATCGCGATGCTCGAACAATGCGGAATTCTGAAGCCGGGCGAACTCGAGCAACAGAGGACGCCATATGAAATAAACACGTAGTCCCTCTGACATAGCATTCACTCCTTGCACATTGTCCGTACAAGACACCGCCTGTGTAATTTCGAGTTCAACTGTGACTGGGTGGAGTAACGACACTAGACCACAGGCGAACAATATTTTAAGCAACCTGCAGGTCCAGAAGGAGGACGTATGTTAGAGCAATCAGCCAGTCAATCCGACACATCGTTGCTCGATCTTCTGACCCTCGCATTGGTCGTCAGGGGGCTGGGTGTCTGTAGAGATGAGACGGTGTCGGATCTTCGCCGGTATGTCCACTCCCAAGCGATGACGCACACCTCAAGGGAATTCGATGCGTCTCTTGCACGTGCCAAACGGCACTTTGCCCAAGGAGGTGCCCATCTCTTTCTCTGTGACGGGGAGCCGTGTCGGCAACGGAGACGGTTTGAGGTTATCTCCTCCAGGTTGCAGGATGACGCTAAACGTATCGGCTGTCAGATCTCACCCACGGCGTGTCAAGGGCCTTGCAAGCAAGCGCCCGTGGCGTTGCTGCGGGTAGGTCACGGGTGTGAACTGTTTGCCCAGTTCGTCCGCCGTCGGGAATGGGAGGCGGTGTTGGAGTTCGCTCAACGAGCGACTCTGGCCAAGACCGTGCTCGTCAATGCCGGGACGTCGCAGCCGTTCCGTTACGATCCCGTCCATGAACCGGTGAAGCCTAGCGCAGTGCTCGAATCTGCTCGTTTCCTCTTGGGACATTTCGAAGGGACGGTGGAGTTGCCCCTGGAGCAACGATCGATCCAAAAGGAGGTCGTCGGATGTTGGGAGGCTGGCGGGCGATTTTTGAGTCTTCGGATGGCGGCCACGTATCGACGGATAAACGGTTCGTGGGATCGGCATCAGGCCTTGATTATCCTCGGTCCAGACGAGCAGACCGGTGCACTCGTGAGCCGCGCATACACGGATGGGGGAATGATCCATGAGTTTCACATCGTTATCGAGGAGAAGCGGCTCATGTTTGCGGATAAGGTGCCCCACCACCTGCCCGCTGTGGCCGCTCGAAAAGTGCTGACTCCCACCGTGCACGGCTATGAGGAGACCCTGGAACTGGACCGGGGCCGTGGAGTCTTCGAACCCTATTACAGTATCCCCATTCAGAGAAAGCAAAGCGCGGTTGCTTTCTGACTCAGCTGAGAGGTCCAAAGGAAGCCCAGTGAATCATCGCAACCTTTACTCACGTCTTCTCCTCCCCCAGGCACACACTCAGCCTCACACCGAACAGAGCCTTGCCCCTCGTTGATAGAAAACATAGGGCCTACTAGAAAAATTTCTCCATCAGCTAGAACCACCGCGGCCTGCGGATCCACCGCTTCCACCGCGTGGATGTAGTAATGGCACGCGCCGGGGTGGGTACGGGTTGCGCGAGAGTACTCACTTGAGCTGGCGTACGATTTCATTGGTGCCGGGGTCGGGAGTACCATCGGGTCGCCAGTAATTCCACGGGACCTTTGTAACGACGAGAAATGGAGCCTTCCAAGGCGAAGTGGAGCCGTCATGACACCGGCACAAGCTGCAGAACTCCAAGCGAAGTGGAAATCACTGGTTAATCCATCAGCCTGCGGTAAACCCATCCCAAGAAGCTCTGCTGCGTAGCATCTCTCTACAAAGTCCCTTGCGCCTTCGAGTCTTCATTTCACATGTTCCGGTGGTAGCCTTCGATCGGCAACGGAACGCTAGCCTTTTCCTAGACGCGAACCACTGACAAGAAGGGACACCATGAAATGCAGACGATGTCAGGGTGCCATGAGAGAAGAGCAGTTCTTGATCTGGAGCGGGCTGAAGGATTCATGTGGATGCGGGGCTGGAGATGTCGGGACTGCGGCCTCGGTGGGGATGGGCGCATATTGCTGAGTAGCTCGACATTGCCCCACCACTCGACACGCCCGGCGTTCGGAGACCGAGAGCGTCGCCTGTGCATGGCACACCGCTTCTCGGCGTCGGGCCGGGCTCAGAAGTTTCCCGCGGCCACCTCCTTCAAGATACTATTGTCGAGCGAGAGATCGGCCACCAAGCGCTTCAGTCGCACATTCTCCTGTTCCAGACCCTTCAGTCGTTTGGCTTGATCGACCCGCAGCCCGCCATATTCTTTTTTCCACCGATAGTAGGTCTGTTCCGTGATCCCCAACTTCCGACAGACCTCCGCGATCCCGAACCCTTTGCCCGTTTCAATCTCAATCGTCCGCAGCTGTCCGATGATCTCCTCAGCCGTGTACCGTTTCCGTGCCATACCCCCTCCTTTCGTCGGCTGGAATCCTAACTCCAGATCCGACCTGGTTTATAGGGGGCAGGTCACAGATAAGAGTCAGGACGGAGAAAGGACAGAGACCGTCGGGCGACACACTTGCTCTTAGAAGGGTTCTTGATGCATCCTGATTCTCTTGCCGAGGCTCATAGAGAGATGAACACTGATAAACTCAGACTGTTTGAGCTGCTAAAAACGGATGAGGCGGCGGGCACTATTCTTTTCCAAGGTCGCCGCATGCTTCTCATGGACGCAGATGCGATGGGATTGCTCCGTAAAGGGCTGATCGAGAGTGTGGGGTTCGACCGGGCACGACGAATCTTCATGCGCTTTGGTTATGCCTGTGGGTATCGCGACGCATTGACCTCCAAAGACTGGCAGGCTGCCGACAACGTGAGCGAGTGGTGGTCGATCGGTCCGAAGCTGCATACGCTTGAGGGCGTGGTTCGCGTCCGGATCATTCACTCACGAATCGATAAAACCAATGGGGTGTTTGAAGTGGATGCGGAATGGGTCAACTCGTACGAAGCGGAGCAACATCGAGCGCATTTCGGCGTGGCTGACTCTCCGGTCTGTTGGACGCTGGTCGGTTATGCGACTGGACATGCTACGGCGGTGTTCGGTCGAGACGTGTGGTGTGAGGAAAAAGAATGCATCGGCAAGGGCGATGGGCGCTGTCTGGTCATCGCACGGGCGGCTAACCAGTCAGGTGAGGAGATGCGCGCGCTCAAGGTCGATGATAAAGAGGAGGATGTCCATGCTGAACTCCGTCGGCTACTCGAAGCCCTCGACCGGCGTGAAAAGGATCTGAAGCGTCAACAGATTAAAGTGAGTACCCTGGAATCGCAGCTCAGTTCCTTGCGAGAAGCGATTAAAGAATCCGTCGGCGCCGAAGAGATCGTTGGAACCAGTGCTGGGTTCCGAAGCGTGATGCAGGAGGTCAAGCGTGTCGCCTCAGCAGACACGACCGTGCTGATTTGCGGCGAAACTGGTACCGGCAAAGACATGGTCGCCCGCTTGCTCCATGCCCACAGCGGCCGTAATGAACAGCCATTCATTACCGTCGATTGCACAGCGTTGCCCAAGAGCTTAGTCGAGAGTGAGCTGTTCGGACATGAAAAGGGTGCCTTTACCGGGGCGTTCAAGCAGAAGCTTGGACGGTTCGAAATCGCCAACGGCGGCACGATCTTTCTTGATGAAGTCGGCGACTTGCCGATGGAGACACAGGCAAAGTTTTTACGAGCGTTGCAGAAAGGTGAGTTCGAACGAGTGGGCGGGACGCGGACCATCAAAGTGGATGTCCGGGTCCTCGCGGCGACCAACCGGCAGCTTGATAAGCTGGTGACCGAAGGACAATTCCGCCAAGATCTTTTTTATCGATTGAATGCCTTTCCTCTTCATATCCCGCCATTGCGAGAACGACCGGAGGATATTACTCTGCTCATCCATTACTTCGTGGAACGATATAGTTCCCGGTTCAAGAAAGAGATTGTATCGGTCGATCCGCAATCGCTTGAGTGTCTCCGTCAGTATCACTGGCCAGGCAATATTAGGGAACTGGAGCATATTATCGAGCGCGCGGTCTTATTGACAGAAGGGGAAATATTGACGGTGGACAATCCGCTTAGCCCAGCGGAGCGCTCACCGGTAGATACACCTGGGTTGTCACGTGCCAGGCCATTGTCCCTCGCGAAGATGGAGCAGGCATATATCGAAGAAATCATCCGACATACACACGGTCTTATCGCAGGGAAAGGAGGTGCAGCTGACATCCTCGGCTTGCCAGCCTCTACGCTACGCAATCGCATGAAGAAATTAGGCCTCAAGTAGCACGCAATCTTTCTGTTCCCTGAGTTCCCCATTCTCTATTTTTTCCGACGCCGTGGACGGACGCCGCATCTGGCGTCGAACGCCGTATGTGGCGTTACTTTTCCCTTGTTCCCTCCTCAGGTGACAAGAAGCGTCGTCCGCCTTCCCTTATTCCATCACGCATTTAGCAGGTGGACGCACGCCTCGCGTCTGCCTGGCAACCGGCTTGCTTAATCGACAGCATGTCGACAAGGAAGCTGGCATGACAGGGACAGGGGCTCAGATCGGGGTTTCCTTAACGATGCACGCTTTCTTGACCGACCCATCTGGAGCTTCTCTATAGAAGACACTATTGACCCTGCAGGTCGGTCATCCGCCGCTGGCGAGCCGTCCGTCCGTTAGACAGTAAACTCCGCAATGTGCCACACGCACTGAACAAACACACGCAAGCGTATTTGAAGGACGTTGAAAGGAGGATAGGCAATGGATCAGATCAAACCCATTCTTGTAACGGGGGCGACGGGACAGCAAGGCGGCGCGGTGGCGCACAGTCTGCTGCGGCAAGGACAGAGAGTCAGAATTCTCACGCGAAATCCGATAAGGCGGTGGCGCTGGTCGGGACCAAAGCTGAAGTGGTCAAGGGTGACCTGAGCGACCTTGCCAGTCTACAAGCCGCCGTGCGAGGCGTGGAGGGTGTCTTCGCCATGTCCACGCCGTTTGAGGCTGGCATGGAGGCCGAAGTTCAACAGGGCACGATGCTGGCCAACGCAGCGAAGCAGGCCGGCGTCGAGCATTATGTCTATACGTCGGTAGCCGGCGCGGACCGCAATACGGGCGTTCCCCATTTTGAGACCAAGTGGAAAGTCGAGCAATACCTCCGTCGGATCGGGATTCCTGTGACGGTGTTGCGACCTGCGGCGTTCATGGAGAACTTCGGTACGTACTTCAAACCTTCCGCAGAAGGCGTGCTGTCGCTTCCAGTGCGGCCTGAAACCAAGTTGCAGATGATTGCCTTACACGATATCGGCGAGTTTGGTGCGGCGGCATCGTTCGCTCCCAGGACTTTTTCGGGCAGACGATCGAGCTCGCGGGCGATGAACTCACAATGCTGGAGGTCACGACCCTACTCGCACGCACGGCGGGCCATCCCATCCGGTTTCAGCGGTTTCCAGATGATCAGGTACAAACAGCCATGGGGGATGACTTAGCGTTGATGTTTCGGTGGCTCAATGAGGTTGGCTACTCGGTGAATATTTTGGCTCTTCGTCAGCGGTACGGTATTCCACTCACCAAGTTCGCTGATCTGATCGCCACGGCAGAGTGGGCGAGGGGATAAGCAAAGAGATGGAATTGGAGCTTCGGGAAAGCTTCGAGTTCTATGGTGAAGCGGTTTCGAGGGTGGGGACATGGATCAGGCGACAAGGAGGGGTAGGATCTTTCGTGTGGCCTGCGGTACGGTGGGATACCTGCTGCTCGCACCGAGCGCCTGGTTGTTGGCGCAAATTGGGACTTCAGCGCCCTCGACCGCTCAAGAGCAAGATCACGGACCCAACAACCAGACTGGCCGCTTCGGCCCGACCGTACCTATATCCGCGACGCCTAGTCTTGCGTCTGCTGGAGCGGCCCAGGCCCCTCCAATGACAGAGCGCCCAGGTGACGCTGACATTGGCAGTATGCGGAGCGGGAGAATGGGGCCGACACCCTACAAGGTGCTCCGTTACGAGGAAGACTATAGTTACCTCAAGGACCCCAGCCGCCGTACCGATTTTTGGGACCCAATCAAGTACATCCCTTTAGGAGGCCGGGAGGACCGGTATCTCTCCATTGGGGGCGAGATACGAGAACGCTATGAATTCTTTCACAACGAGGAGGCAGGAAGTGCACCTGCCGACGGGCATGGCAACAATGGATACGCGCTCCAGCGATATATGCTGCACGGTGATCTGCACCTCGGGCCCTCGTTCCGTTTCTTCGGGCAAATCTGGAGTGGCTTGGAGAATGGGCGTATCGGTGGGCCACGACCGGACATCGACGAGGATACCTTCGACGTCCACCAGGCGTTTGTGGATTTCGTGCTGCCGCTCGGCAAGCACGACACACTGACTTGGCGCATAGGGCGACAGGAGATGACGTACGGCAGCCGCCGACTCATTGATGTACGGGAGGTACCGAACCTGCGCCGTTCGTTCGACGCCGTGCGATTCTTGTTGCGCAGTGGGGAGTGGTCGGTGGATGGGTTCCTGTCCAAGCCGGTCCGCAACCGACCCGATGTGTTCGATAACGATCCTGACCCGAATCGGTCACTATGGGGCCTCTATGCTGTCCATCCCCTTACCCTGCTCCCTGATGGTCACACCGACCTCTATTACCTCGGTTTCGAGAACCAGCAGGGTCGCTTCGACCAGGGCACAGCGAACGAACATCGTCACTCGCTAGGCACGCGAATATGGGGCAAACCACTTCCCTGGGAATACAATTTCGAGTTCATCTGGCAGTTCGGCACATTCGGATCAGGCACCATTCAGGCTTGGGCGGTTGCCTCAGCTACGTACTACAACTTCAGCAATCTGCCCTTGCGTCCTCGCCTGGGCCTGGTTGCCGATATCACCAGTGGCGACCGTGATCCAAGGTCGGCCAACCTGCAGACCTATAACCCGCTCTTTCCCACGGGAGCGTACTTTAATTTGCAGGATCCTGCCGGCCCACAGAATTTCATGCACGTGCATCCATTCCTCGATCTGCACGTTACGGAGCGCGTGACAGCCACAGCCGATTGGGCCTTCTTTTGGCGGGAGAGTCCGGATGACGGCGTATATCGGATCTCCGGTACTCCGTTTCGAACTGGACAGTTGAGTCGAAAACTGTACGTCGGCAGTTCGCCCGCACTCACGGTGACATGGAAGGTAACCAGACACGTTACGCTATTGGCGGGTTATGTCCACTTCTTTTCAGGGCCGTTCTTGAATGAGACGCCGCCAGACAAGGACGTCGATTACTTCACAACCTGGATCACCTATATGTTCTAGTCATTGGCGAGAGTTTATCGTCCCGTTTTCTCATTACAAGCGAACAGCTCTGATATCCTATGACTCTTAACAAGGAGTATGAAGTTGGCTATCTATATGGAAATTCGATTCTCGTTCAGGCAATGCACAGTTCCCTGAAAATCGACTACAGCAGCGATGGTAGTAGTGAAGCTTGTACGGGCAGCCTCCTGACAGTATCGGCCTACCGGGCCTCCACATTGCGCAATTGCATGAAGAACTCGGACCTCAAGTAGCAACATCCATCCTGCTTGCTGATTTCCCTACCGTCTTTTCCGAAGCCGTTGGTGGGCACCGTATCTGGCGTCGAACGCCGTATGTGGCGTTGCTCTTTCTACGTTCATCACGAAATTGTGAACGGCGTTGTCCGCCTTCTTCTTGGTTTCCCAGCACTTAACAGACAGAAGCAGGCATCGCGACTCTCTGGCAACTAATTTGCTCACCGCGGAGATCGTCTCTCTCACTTTTTTCTATCCTACTTCTACAAGGAGGGCCTCATGAGTACGCCCCAGACCAAAGGGATGATTGATCTCGATGATGCAGCTATGCTGCTGATCGACCATCAGAGCGGCCTTTTTCAGACCGTCAAGGACCTACACGTTCCCGAGCTTCGTGCTAACGTGGTCACCCTCGCCAAGGTGGCGACACTGGCCAGGATACCGGTGATCACCACCGCCTCCGTACCTCAAGGGCCGAACGGGCCGCTGATCCCGGAGATTCACAAGTTCGCGCCGCATGCGAAGTACATCGCCCGGCGCGGCCAGATCAATGCCTGGGACAATCCGGACTTCGTCGCCGCAGTCGAAGCGACCGGTCGCAGAACCTTGATCATCGCTGCCACTATCACCAGCGTATGCATGGCCTTCGTCTGCATCTCCGCTGTGAATGCCGGCTACAAGGTGTTCGCCGTGATCGACGCCTCTGGCACCTATTCGAAGATGGCACAGGAGATCACCTTGGCGCGCGTCGTGCAAGCGGGCGTATTCCCGGTTGATACGGCCGCCGTCTGTTCTGAACTGCAGAAGACCTGGAGTCGGCCTGATGCCGCTGAGTGGGCCGAGGCTTACAGCGCGGTCTTCCCCCCCTATCAACTTTTGATTGAGAGCTACGCGAAAGCGCAGGAAGTCGTGACCAATCACGAAGTACTGGATTCCAAACGCTAAGGGAAAGTAGTTCCAAGGTATAGCCACCGGAACTTTTCTCAAACAACACTAGAGGAGACCACATCATGGCTAGTGAACCGATTCGCGACCCCGTCAAGGATCAGTTGCTCACACCCAAGAACTCGGCACTGATCATCATCGATTACCAGCCGGTCCAAGTGAATTCGATCGCGTCCATGGACCGGCAGTTGCTGATCAACAACATCGTCGGCGTCGCCAAGATCGGCCTCGCCTACGGACTGCCGATTATTCACTCCACCGTGAACGTCAAGACCGGCCTGAACAAGCCGCCCATTCCTGGGCTCCGCAAAGTGCTCAAGGACCTGCCGACCTACGACCGCACCACGATCAATTCGTGGGAAGACGTGGAGTTCGTCAAGGCGGTGAAGGCGACCGGCCGCAAGAAGCTGATCATGACCGCATTGTGGACTGAGGCCTGTCTGACCTTTCCCTCACTGGATGCAATGAATGAAGGCTTTGAAGTCTACGTCGTGGTCGACGCGGTAGGCGGCACTTCGGTCGCCGCCCATGAGGCGGCCCTGCGGAGGATCGAACAGGCGGGCGGTAAGCCGATCCCATGGGTGCAGCTCCTGTGCGAATTGCAGCGTGACTGGGTGCGCAAAGAGACGGTACCGGCGTTTATGAACCTCTTTATCGAGACCGGTGGTACCGCAGGCATCCAGTTCTCCTACGACCGCGAAAGTGATGATGCGGGTGTTATAGGAGTCTCGAAAGATGCCATGCAGAAGGTGCTCACGAAGTAGCGCGCTCTTTCGTGATGACATGGCCATTGGTGCCACCTCAACACGCATCTGCACTGGCCCCGATGGTGAATCGCATGTCGGGGGCCGCCGTATTCGTCTGACGGACACCGGGCCATCGGTCGGCTGTCGGTGCTTATTCTTGCCGTGGGCCTTTCGTGAGGAAGACACGGAGCCAGCTCAAGTAGGCGTTGGAGATCTCCCATGAGGCGCTCATCCGTGAGTTCGTGACAGGAAGACATTGCGATGAATGAGTTGACCATTGTTGTCGTTCTGAAGGTGCGTGAAGGTGTCGAAAAGGAACTGCGTGGGGTGCTGACCGCCTTAGTCCCGCCATCACGCCAAGACCACGGCAACCTGCAATATGAGGTTTATGTGGACCGAGCTGAGCCGCGATGTTTCGTCTTTGTCGAACGCTGGACCGACGAAGCGGCACAAGTCAAGCACGATCAGGAGAGCGACCACATCAGGCAATTTAAGACGAACCACGGAAACAAGATCGAGAAGGCCGACGTTTACAGACTCGAGAGGATCGCCTGAAACACAGCAAGCGAGTGCACTCCAGGGAGATCGAGGCGGCCCTGCTGAGGATCGAACAGGCGGGTGGCAAGCCGATCAGGTTGCCACAATTACTGTGCGAGCTATAGAGAGACTGGGTGCGCAAGGAGACGGTCGCGGCGTTCATCGACATGGTTGTGCTGTACAGCTGGAGGAATCAACTATGAAGGAGCAAGCGAAAGATCAGCCGGTGCTGGATCACATTCAGGACCTGGTCGCCGAGGAGCATCGACTTTACTCACACGGCTCATTGAAAGATTCCGATCGAGCGCGACTGGCCAAGCTCGAAGTTGAACTCGATCAGTGCTGGGACCTTCTGCGTCAACGCCGCGCGCTACGGGATGTCGGACTTAACCCAAACGACGCGCAGGTCCGTCCGCCTGAAATCGTCGAGAAATACGAGCAGTAGCGGGGGTGGTGAGAATGAGCGACGGCTCAGCGGCGTAGCATCGCTGATATCGAGGGAGGAACCATGGACAACATGAAACACGTGGTGAAGGTGTACCAGCCTGTTTCGGCCCATTGGGTGGGGGACGGGTTTCCTGTCCGAAACATGTTCTCAGATGAGAATCTGGGAGAGGCGATCAGCCCGTTTTTACTCCTTGACTACGCCGGTCCTGCCGAGTTTCCGCCGTCCAGCGAGCAGCGTGGTGTGGGTGAGCATCCACACCGAGGATTTGAAACCGTGACGATCGTCTACCACGGCGAACTGGTGCACCGGGATTCGGCAGGCAACCACGGTACGATTGGGCCCGGCGATGTCCAATGGATGACGGCGGCTTCAGGCATCGTGCATGAGGAGAAACACGAACCGGGTTTCGCGAAACGCGGCGGTATGCTGGAGATGGTGCAGTTGTGGGTAAACCTACCGAAAGCCAATAAGATGGGGCCTCCCCGCTATCAGACGATATTGAACGAGCAGATTCCGGTGGTCTATCTCGCTCAAAGCGCGGGCCAGGTACGGGTGATCGCCGGAGAATTCCGCGGCGTGAAAGGTCCGGCGAGGACTTTTACACCGATCCACGCCTACGATGTGCAAATCAGCGCCAATCAGCACGTGGAATTAGACTTGCCCTCGGGCTACAACACCGGGCTCTTTGTTCGGAAAGGATCGGTGGTGCTGAACCAATCGCATGAGGTTGGAGAAGTGGAATTTGCATTGTGCAGCACGCCGGGGAATCGGATCGGCATCCAAGCCAAAGAAGAAGCGATGCTCTTGATCCTCAGTGGAGAACCGATCAATGAGCCAGTGGCCTGGAGTGGTCCCTTCGTGATGAACACGCAAGAGGAACTGGCCCAAGCGATGACCGATTATCGGGCGGGGAGGATGGGGCATCCCATCTGAACCGACTATACGGTGGCCTAACAACTGGGGGCGGATCACAATGGGCGATCTTTTATGACAACGGTGCGAATCCATTTATGCTGGAACCCGGTAATGGAACGATCAATTTCCTGAAAAAGGGGGTCCCGAAGCGCCTCCTCACCCAGAATTATTTAATTTTTGGAAACCGGCTTGATCGGAAATAGCTCCGCCAGTGAGGTCAAAGCGAACAAGAAGGCGAAAAACATGATCATAAATCAGACATATGAACGACGATCATTCACAGTTCGTACCTGAGAATGGAACTAGCGCATCCGTGCAACGGTCAATGGCATTGTATAAGCATCGTGCACACTTCCCTGCTTGTTTTGTTGGAATTGGTGCACGTTTGCCAAGCCAGTATGAAACCGCAAAATCAAGTTCCTCTATGACCTTCTCTTCCTTGTAGGGGAACACCCCGAGAGTCACCTTTATTCCTCGTTTCACTAGAACCTGTCCATAGGCTGAGAACTTATCAATTGGCTTTCGGGTAATTATCTTGTCAGCTGCGCTCCACACTCGATTTAAGAACCTTTCGGTATTCGCAGGAGACAATCTCGCAATCCATTCTTGCTGCGAGGAAGGGATGAAGACACAGACCAATGTCAAATCCGTAATATCATACCCAGCTTGCTCAAGGAGATACCCGTATAGTCGAAGCTGTGCTTGATGAGATGGAAAGAGCCGTGGTGTGTTCGTCACCTTATAATCTATAATACGAGAGACTCGTCGCCCCTTGCAGCGGAGCGCATCAGCACATCCGATTAGTGGAAGCCCCTTGTAGTTTCCCTGCAGGCTGTATTCGAGAAGGATAAGGGTCTCGTCTCGCCTTAGACGCCTCTGAAGTTCTGCGGGTTCGATGCCAGCGGCACTCCGTTCGACCGTTAAATGAAAGTCTTCACCAAGCTCAACTCGTTCGTCGGCTCGTCCACGTTCTTCATGTACTTTCGCAGTTTCGACCTCTTCGATTCCACCTGGTACGGACACACGACTGCTCGTGGGGTTGTCGAGCCAAAGATCGACTTGCTTTTCACAATACATTTGCTGAGCAATGAGACTTACTGGCAATGAACGATATGGAAGATACTCTATAGGAAGCCTTGGCCTATATTTCCACTGGCGCTTGGCAGCACTCATTCGCCTCTCTCCGGCCTGCATCTCTTATTCATTTACTTTCGTCGCGTCGGCAGGGCGTTATCATTGCGCTTCGCCTCGATGGCGTTTGTTATATGAGTCGTATCGGCAGAGATCCGAGCAGAACGTTTTCAACTTTAGAGTCTTGTGGAGGAAATACTTCCCACACCATTGGCACTTTTTCACAATACGTCGCTCATATTGAAACACAGCATCCACAAGCTGAAGGAGCATCCACGACAAAGTCCTCGCCGCGTCGTCCCCTTCATCGTCGAAATAGACAAAGCCACTGCTGTGAATCACAGCGCGTCTTGTCTCTGATGCAACAAATACTGTTTTGATCATCTCAATGATCTTCCTTTCTTCTTCAAAGTGAGAGATCCCCCAAGGCTGGCCAGAAGGGTCTACTAACTGCTTTGTCAATTTGTATCCAACATCCCTCGTTTTAAGTCGCTCTACCCAAGTGGTCCCTTCTTTCCCCTCGCGTTGGCGGTCCACGAGTTCGGTTTTGGCAATGATGAAATCCAGCACTTGTTTGGCCTTGTCCTGTAACTCCAGGGTTAACTCAAAGGATGCCTCCATTGCAGATATCTTGGGCAAGTCGTGAATGGTCTCTGTAATGGCCTCTTCGAGCGTTCGAATGACTTTGTCACTATCTTCTTTCTTAAAAGAACCTCCTATGCCGATATCCGTGCTGACGTTGGTCATGATGTCAGAAGCCCGCATCCTCTTCCTTACAGCGCCGTTACAAGTTAAATATGTAATGGTGCAGAACTGCTCTTTATCCATCGCATGCCAAAGAGTATCAGCCCAATCTCCCTTCCGTATGTTTGCATTGGCGAAGGTCAACAGAGAATCAAAGTTCTCAGGACGCGTATGATTCCGCCAGTCGGATTCGACTCTGGTCCACTTTGATTTTGGTTTGGCTTTCCGATCATTCATGCTAATGATCTCCTTCAAAAAAGCTTTCGATTCACACTAACAAAGGTCACAATGCCTCACAATGCCTTATAGCACGGCAACTTACGAATTTCGTATGTTTGCCGTGTAACATCAACGGAGGAGCGTATGTGCTGGGTCAAATGAGAAGGGTGATGAGATGAATCAAAATAGATCAGGTGTAAAGATGCGTACAATGCCAAAGGTAAAGGTAGTGGATTGGGTAGACATCTCTGAGGATTTTCGGGAAGGGTTAATTCTTGGCAACGGGGCTAGCATAGCCCTTCATCAAGGATTTGCATACCGATCCTTACTCGAAGAGGCCAGAAAGAGTCAGTTCATTTCGGAAAACGTGGAAAATGTTTTTGATCACTTGAGTACCACAGACTTTGAACGGGTACTGCGAATGCTCTGGCATACATCTAGGATCAATAAGGCTCTAAGAATCAAAGATAAAAAGACGACGGAGGCATATGAGAGCATTCGCGCTGCCCTGGTGCAAACAGTAACGACCATCCATCCTGTTCACACAAAGATCAGGGCTAATCTTCCACATATCGCGAAGTTCATGAAACGGTTCAAGACGGTCGTGAGCTTGAATTACGACCTTCTTGTCTATTGGACAATGCTTTGGGCGAATGAGCGCCACCGGAATCGCTTTAAGGATTGTTTCGATCATGGTGAATTCGATTCTGATTGGCAAGATTACCGCGAACCCTATGGCACCGCGACACGTTCAACATTGGTCTTCTATCCGCATGGGAATTTGGCATTGGCAACAGACCTAGACGGCAATGAAAGCAAGTTGAGCGCGAGCATCGCCTCCAACCTTCTCTCGACAATAGAATCAAAATGGAATTCGGGCGAACATGCTCCTCTATTTGTTAGCGAAGGCACTAGTAAACAGAAAGTTGCTGCTATTCGTAGGAGTCACTACCTGAAAACAGTTTATGACTCAGTGCTTCCTGAACTCGGGAAAAGAGTAGCCATTTTAGGATGGTCATTAAGCCCAGGCGATAAACATATTCTCAAGGCGATTGCCTGTGGCAAGCTGGAGGAAGTCGCTGTTTCCGTACGGACCTCCGAACCGAGGTTGGAAGAGAAGTGCACTGAGATCCAAAAGAAGATACAGGAAGCTGCGACAAGACGTACCGTAAAGGTGATATTCTTTGACGCGAATAGTGAGGGATGCTGGATGAATGCGTGATTCCGTGAAGGGCTAAGGGACAATTATCTGACAGACTGAGTGTTTTTAGGGGACAGTCATTTAAGGGCATGAGGGGTCAAGACACTTTTCATGTGTCGATTTTCAATGATCATAGGTGTGATGAGTTGACCAGTAGGCAACAGCAGCCCAAGGGAATTTAGAACATTTGGCTGCTGTCGCCTTCCTTCATAAGTTGCTTAGTGCTTTTGAACCTCGTTCCACCATAGATTTCGTGTAGGGTTTACTTCATCCTCCTTGTTTAAACCGCGCCTGTGAATTCAAAGCTCAGAATCATTTAACAGATCGGAAAACATGGCGAAAACATGAGCGTGATTGAAACACGGGTTCAAATCCCGTTGGGACCACCAAACCGAGCGTGCTCGTGTTGTCCGCTCTTTATCGCCTTATCGTGGTCTGGTGCGGGCGCATAGAAACCTCAAGCGCCTGCCTCTCTTTCCA
>Ga0187893_10008412_pt1 | contig 16270 bp, 18 predicted proteins | sample MA1701074metaG_FD_139574 | JGI IMG/M metagenome (GOLD analysis project Ga0187893, IMG submission 139574) | White microbial mat communities from a basaltic lava cave in the Kipuka Kanohina Cave System on the Island of Hawaii, USA - MA170107-4 metaG ...
CCCGGGTTGGCGCCTGACGATCGGGTGGTAAGCTGTTGGCTCCGCCGCGGGGTGGAGCAGTCTGGTAGCTCGTCGGGCTCATAACCCGAAGGTCGCAGGTTCAAATCCTGCCCCCGCCACCAAGAGATGGTCACCGAGTTTGGCCGAGCGAGTTCACCTCGGTGAACTATGCGGCCGGGTTGGTGGCCCATTGACCCAAATCGGGCGTGAACTACTGCCCCGCAGAGCACGAAAGAGCCCGCCGAGTTGCTCGGCGGGCTCTTCTTGTTCGGTGAGGCCCGATCGCGGCAAGTCCATCCCGCGCCGGTAGCCGGAGGTCGCCCTCCGGCTACTCGATCTCGGGCTTCGGCCGCCCTGGTGGCGGCTTCGAGGGCTTTGCCGGGGGGCGGGCGGTCCGGTCCTTCCGGGCGGCAGCACGACGCTGCGCACGATTCATCGGGCGACGGCTCGCACCTGTCTCGTCCGGAGCAGTGCCGTCGTCGATTGACGCCTCGTCGTCAACATCGTCTTGCGGCTCGGCCTTCTCGCCGGCGGCCTGCGCCTGGCCGCCACCGGGCTCGTCGGCGTGCGCATCGACCTCCTGCGGCTCGTCGTCGAGCGTGAATTCGTAGCCAGGCTCGCAGAGCCGTGCGATGTCCCAGGGGTCGGACAGGCCGTTCTCCATGTACCAGCGCAGGGCGACCTGGATGTTGCGAGCGACGAGCGTCGGCGAGTAGTAGAGCGCCTGCTTGACCGTGCCGAAGCAGTAGATAGTCCCGCGGTCGAACTCCGTCACCTGGACCTTGTCGTCCGCGTAGGCCCGCTCGACGGTGGTCCGTCGGCAGTAGGACTGGTACCACTTCGTCGTGCCCCACAGGAGGCGCTGCTGCTCACGCTCAGTCGACGGGTCGTCGATGACGACTACCTCGCCGCAGGAGCACGACCCGTCAGGCGGGCACGAGGTGAGCGGGCGCTTGTGCGGCGCCCTCATTGACCTCGGGTTGTTGGGGCATCGCACCTTGTACCCGGCGTACGGGGTCGCCGGCCCCGCCCACCGCTGCGCCCCGGATTGCGTCTGGCCGTGGCGGACGAAGGAGAACTGCGCGCGGCGGTCGAACTCCGCCATCCGCTGTTCGCGCTCCGCCTTGGACGCCCCGAACCCGGGCCGAGCGAGGTCGTCCATGCTGTCGGGCAGGCCGGATGTGAAGAACCCTCCGGCGATCTTCTTGATGCGGATCACCCGCTCGGTCGGCTTGCCCTCGTCGCGGATCACCGTGTGGTCGACGCGGCGTCGCCACTGCTTCGCCAGGAGGTCCGACACGATGTCGTCCACGAACTCCTGAGCCGGGCGGCAGAACCGGTCAGGGTCCAAGCGGGTGTAGCCCCGGTCGGCGATGAGGTCCCTCACATCAATCCCGAAGTGGCGAGCGAGGCGGAGCATCTCGATGGCGGAGTCGCCGGCGTAGGACGACGCCGGCACCACCGCGGCGGCGTAGAGAAACGGCGCCGTCGGCCGCCCGTTCCGATCGGGAGCGCCGACCATCGTGTTGTTGTCCCAGCCGACGAAGTGCGGGCTGACGCCCGGCCGGCGCGAGCGGTGCCCGTAGCGGGCGTCTTCGTCCTTGGTCGGCACCCGCCGGCCGTCCGGCCCCAGCGGCGCCAGCGGCATCATCGTCCCGTCCGGTCCGGCACGGCCCTTCTTCGGCTTGGGCGCAGTGGCCAGCGAGTGGTAGTCGTCGCCCACGTCTCCGGCGGCCGTCGGCGCGTCCGGCGTGAAGTGGAACAGCGGCTTGGCCCACGCCTCCATGTCCGACCAGTCGATGACCATGTCCATCGCCGCGGGGATCTCGTCGGGCCTGGACGCCTGGGCCATCGCGGTCAGGTACCAGTTGTGATCGGCAGCCATGTACCGGCACGTCACGGGGCAGGCAAGGACCTCGCCCGTCTCCGCATCGGCCGGAGGGTGGTCGTGGTCGGCGAGAACCGTCGGGTCCGCAAGGATGGCGGCGATCTGGCGCATCGGTTTCTCGATCTGGCGGTAGCTGACGGCGTTCCCGCGTCCGTCCACCACGTTCAGGCGCCGCTGGAGCGGGAAGGGCAACGAGCGCAGCGCAAGCCGGACCTGGCGGTGATGACCGCGCCGGCCGAGCATTGCGAGCATCTCTTTGCCGATCAGCAGAGTCCTCAACGTGACCTGCCGGCGGTCGTGCCAGTTCAGTCGCTCCTCCAGGACGCGGCGAACCTCGGTGGCCCGGTCGACCACCCATGAGGCCACGACGAATGCGGCGAGCGGCGTGAGCGTCTCCCAGTTGTGGCGATCGGAGTCGCGGGAGGGGACGTTCACGGGCGACCTCCCGCCAGGATCTGCATCGCTGACGGCGGGTCCACCGGCGGCATGTACGCGAGGAGGTCCACAAGGCCCTGCTGCTCGCGGACGCCGGCGGCGTCGATGACCAGGTCGATCCGGGTGCCGAGGACGAGGTGCGAGACCAACCAAGTGGACCGATAGCGCCAGGTGTTGGGCCACGGCGTGCACGGCCCGGGCCGGAACTTGTGGACCATCTCGCCGACGTTCTTGCGGTGAGCGTTCTCGTGCAGGAGCGGTCCGGTGGGGTAGCGCGCCGCCAGCTCGCGGACCGGCTCGACGTACTGCAGGAGGATGGGCACTTGGTGCGACGCGTCGGGACGCTCGACGACCACACACCAGACGCCGTGGACCTGAACGATGTGCGCGGCGGTTACGGCTCGCAGGGCCTTGGCCTTGAGGCCGGCTCCCAGGCCAAGGTTGTGCATCGCCTCCGCGGCGCGGCGCGTCACTCTTGCCTGCCGGGCGATGTCCTCGGCGAGCAGGTCGACTTCCAGCGCGGTGTACGGGGGCTTCAGCGTCCTACTGGCGAGCCGAGTGGGCTCCGGGAGCCACGGAGCGTCCCTTGTGACCTCGCGGGCGATGGCCCGAAGCCGGGAGCGCATGTTCGACCGGAACGACGCCTCGGTGTCGGCGGTCCAAGCCGTGAACTCTTCAATCCGGAGGGGATGGAAGACCGTCTCCTCGTCCAGCTCCAGGCCGCGCTGGACGGCCCAGCCCGACAGGCGGCTGACGGCGATCATGGAGTGCCTTGAGGACTGGACGGTCGGTGGCCGGATCGCCAGCACGATGCGGACGACGAACTCCTGGATGAGCGGCCACAACTCCCGCCATGGGCTCTTCATCGGCCGGTAGCCGTGGACCTGGCGCTCGACCGCGGGGTTCAGCGTCGCGCCGAAGATGCCCCGCTCGATCTGCTCGCCGTCCCGCAGGAGGAGCCCGTCCCCGACAACGCCGTCGGGCCGGGCGACGGGCAGCGTCCGCCCGGTGTGGTCGCGCTTCGGCGGCCTCGCCGGCATCAGCGGGCCCCCCCTCGCGGCATGTGGGAGGTGATCCACCCGCGACACGGGCGCGTTGAACTAGAGTTCTGCAAGTTCCTTCCTTTCAGGGGAGAGCGACCGAGGGGCCTCTCGTTGCAGCGAGGGCCCCTCATTTCTTTCTGGGGCCGTCCGGCCCGCGGCGGTTACGGCGGGCGGCCTCAGCGGGCATGTGGCTCACTGGCGGTGGCGCCCTGAGTCGAGCTGGCGTCCGGGCCATTTAGGCAAGAAGGGAAACGTCCTGTCGGCACACTGTCGATTACTTTCGACACCATAGCCTATGGCGAGGCTGTGACACGGACGGCTTAGGGTGATCCTGTGCCTCGTCCCCGCCGCCGCCCGCCTCGGGCGCACGTCGTCGGCGGGGAGTGGCCCGCAGCCCAGCTCGACGGTGACGCCGCAGCGGTTGCGGCCCAGCAGTTCGTCGCCAACCTGGCTGCTGCCACCGTAGGCATGTCCTTGCGGGCGGTTGAGGCGGTCACGGGCGTCGACCATGACACTGTGGCGAGGGTCCTTCGGGGGGACACCTGGCCCGACATGGCGACCGTCGCCAACCTGGAGCACGGGCTCGGCAAGAAGTTGTGGCCGGAGCCCAGCCAGGCCGAGGGGACAGCCGCGCAGGACACCAGCGGCGACTAGCCCGCCACGGCACCGCCGTTGGCCTCCCGGAGGCGCTGCGACCCTTCCTGACCCACGATCCATGCCATCTCTATGCCGGGCGCGAGACCGGCAATCGCGGCGCCGGCGCGTTCCGAGGGGCGAAGTACATGCCCTTCATCCCGGGATAAGTCCCGGCGCTGGGAGCGACCGTGCGACGGCTGTACTGCAGATCAACACTCGCGGTTCGGAGGGCGCCACCCGTCGAGCCGCACTAATTCCCTGCTAGACAAGGGGTGCCTTGACACCCACTCGGCGGCCCCTCTGCCCGCGATGCAGGAAGCTGCCGGTCCCCGACTACAGCGGCATGGGGCCTCAGCCCCGGTACTGCGGGGAACGCTCGTGCTACGACGCCTTTTACGACCGGAAGCGCCAGGAGGCGAAGGACGCAGCGAGGACCGATGCCGTGCAGCGCGCCCTCGTGATCGAGGGCCAGCGGCTCCGCAAGGAGATGCTGCGCAAGGTGGCCGCCGTCGTGGGGGTCGAGGGATCGCCCAAGCGAGTGATCGCCCAGCGGTTGCCCCGGGGCGGCGCATTGGTGATCTTGAACGACCGCGAGCGGCGCGAGGTGCTCATCCGCCTGGACGCACTCGACGTGGCGGTCGCCCGTGCGATCGAGGTGCTCCTGGCCTCCCGCCTCTCGGCCCACCGGGCGGTCGGTCGGGCGTTGCGAGACCACCGCAACGTGCTCGGCCTCTTCGGCCGTGACTACCTCCTTAGCGAGGTTTCGGAGCGGTGACCAGGTGACGATTGCCTTCCCCGGCCCCCACCGCTTGCATGGTCGTGGCGCGACCCGCTCGTTTGGACTCGCGGTCCGAAGCGCGTAGTGAGTGATCCGGAATAACTCGACCTTCCCGTCGATCGAGCGCCTGATCTGCTGGTCAGCGAGCCGGTTGGCCGCTCAGTCCCCGTACTTAACCCGGAACCTTCCCGCCGGTCCCCCGTGGGCTGAGACTCGGCGGGGCCCGTCCGGCAGACTCGCGAGTGGATGCGGCAGGACGCTCCGTCGCGCTGAGGAGGTTGAGATGCCCGAGGAACTCCGGCTGAGTGACAAGGCAGTCGAGTTGATGGCGTACCTGTCGATGAAGGGCGGCGCCACCGAGCAGCAGATCGTCGCCGACGTGTGGCCGGCCGAGACCCCCGAGCGCGGGGTCGAACGCCTTGCCGAGGCGGTGGCGGAGGTCAACCGGGCCGCCACGGCGGCCACCGCGAACCCGAGTCCCGCGATCTTCGGCCCCGGCCAGGACCCGGCGGATGTCGCCCGGGCAGGTCCCCGGCTGCTGGTGCGCGTCCTCGGCCGGCCCCGCGTCGACGTGTACCAGGACGGCGAGCCCTATCCCTGACCCGTGGCCACGCCCGGCGACCTGAGCTGACCATCCACCAGTTCGTCGTGCCCCCTCAATATGGTCGGGGGCGTGTCAAGCACCATCTTGACGGCCGATGTCGAGCGGCTCCTCGCAGGGCTCGACGCAGCGCAGGCCAGGGCCGTCATGGACCCCTCGCCCGTGCTCGCCATCCAGGCCGGAGCCGGCTCGGGCAAGACGCGGGTGCTCACCAGGCGGATCGCCCGGCGCGTGGTCGAGGGGTCGGCCGACCCCAAGCATGTCCTGGCCCTGACCTTCACCAACAAGGCGGCGGGCGAGATGCGGTCGCGGCTCGCCGGCCTGCTCGGCGAGGAAGCCGTCCGGCGTCGCCAGCGCTACCTCCCTCGGCGAACGCCCGGGCCGACGGTCGTGACCTTCCACCGCCTCGGCTCGTTGATCCTGGAGCGGTGGGCCACGGACCACGGCGAGTACCGGCGCAAACCGACCCGTCGGCGCCTAGGCCTGATGGCCGAGGCCCTCGAAGGGATCAGGGAGGAGACGCTCACCCCCGAGGCGCTCGGCCGCGAGGTGGAGTGGGCGAAGGGCCGGATGATCACGCCCGAGGACTACGCCGCCGCCGCAGGGGCGGCCCGCAGGGCGGTCGTCGTCGGTCCCGAGGACGTCGACCTGGGGCGGGTCGCCGCCGCCTACGCGGCCTACGAGCGGCTCAAGCGCCGCCGCATGGTGCTCGACGTCGACGATTTCGTGGTCGAGGCGATCCGCACGCTGGAGAGCGACCCCGGGTTCCTCGCCGGCCGCCGCTACTGGCACCGGCACATGTTCGTCGACGAGTACCAGGATCTCAACCCTCGGGAGTTCCGGCTCCTGCGAGCGCTCGTCGGCGACGACCCCGACCTCTGCGTGGTGGGCGACCCCAACCAGGCCATCTACGGCTGGAACGGCGCCGACCCCACCCTGCTGCTGAACTTCACGACCCACTTCCCCGGTGCCTCGGTCGTCCGTCTCGACGCGAACTACCGATGCCGTGCGCCCATCGTCGAGGCAGCAGCCGCGGTGCTCGGCGTCCCCGCTCCGCAGGTCCGGCCTGACGCAGAGGAGGGCCCGCTGCCGGCGCTGTGGTCATTCGCCGACGAGCGGGCCGAGGCCGAAGGCGTCGCCCGAGCGGTGACCCGCCTCGTGCGGGACTACGGACCCGGCGGCGTCGCCGTGCTCGCCCCCTTCAGGGCGCAGCTCCTGCCGGTCGCCGGGCTGCTGCGGTCCGCCGGCGTCCCCACCGAGATGGTCGGCGCCTCGTTGTTGGACGAGCCTGAGGTGAAGGCGGTCATCGCCTACCTGCGCCGGTTCGGTCCCGTGAAGCGAGGCCGGCCGCTCGTCGAGATCGCTGACGACGTGCGTGACCTGTGCGAGCGGTCGGCGCTCGGCATTCCCTTCGACGACCCGCCCTGGGCTTATGAGGAGACGGTCGAGGAGCCGGACCCCGACGACCCGGAAGTCGCGGCGAGGCAGGCGAACCTCGACGGCTTCGTGGACCTCCTGGACGAGTTCTACGACGCCCAGCCGCGGGGCGACTTCGAGTCCTTCGTCGAATGGGCTGCCACCGTCCTCAGCCGTCGCGAGGTCGGCATGCGTGGTGGAGGCGTCAAACTGAGCACAGTGCACTCTGCGAAGGGCCTGGAGTGGCGTGCCGTCGTCGTGATGGGACTTGTGGAAGGCGCCCTCCCGAGCCGACAGACGCGGACGCCGGCAGCCCTGGAGGAGAGCCGCAGGCTCCTCTACGTGGCGCTCACCAGAGCGAGCGACGAGCTGGCCTGCACCTGGTCGGTGTCCCGTTCGGTCGGGTCAGGCCGCGTGGAGACGGAGCCCTCGCGCTTCCTCGCGCGCATGCCACGCCGCGACGGTGACGAGGGGATTCGACGTGTGCAGGCGTACCCCGGCCAGTCCGACCCCGAGGCTGCCCGTCGCTTCTTCAGCGAGTGGCGGGGTCGCCTCGGCAAGCCGACCGGCGACGGCTGACCGACCGCCACTGTCCCAGCCGAGAAGGCGGGCTTGATCGTCAGCCCGATGCGACCCTCCCATCCCGACGGCGACCCTCGGTGGACAGAGGGGCGGACAGGTCGGGCTGCCTGATCAACGGGGAGAGCCGTGCTTCCTGAGCCGGCGCGCCTTTGCCAGCGCGTCTCGGAGCAGGACCGCCTCGGCCTTGATTCCGGTGAAGTCCTGGTAGCGGCGACGGGCGAGAGACGCGTGGTGGCCGGAGGGGTGGAGCAGAGGAACGGCCGCCACACGGGCGCCGGCAAGCCGGGCCTCCACAACCGTCGGCTCGGGGTTGCTCGCCCCCTGCCACGCAACCAGGTCCGGGCTCATCGCCACCATGAAGCGGCGGGCGTCCGAGCCGAGCGTGGCGACGACGCTGGGCTGCATCACCTTCGATCTGCTCCTCCAGGAAGCGCCGGCACCACGCCCGGAACTCGGGATCGTCAGCGCCGGGGAACCGGCCGGTGGCCTCGGCGCCTGCCTTCAGCCCCACGTAGGCGTTGGTGAAGAAGCACTCGGACGCGGCGAGGTCCGCGGCTACGAGCAGCCGGTAGAGGTTTCGCCAGGTCCGCATCGGGCGGTCAGGGCCGCCGTGGGCCTGGCCCGATGCGAGGCGGCGGAGGAAGGCCGCCTCCGAGTCGAGGTTGTGGCCGACGAACATCACCCCGCCGTACGGGAACCGAGGGAGCGCCTCCGCCGGGTTCGTCACGACGAGGCCGGCAGCGGCCGAGAAGAACGCCGTGCCGCTGAGGTAGGACGGCACCGCGACGACGCCCGGCGGGTGGCGCAGCAATGCCGCCAAGCGCCGCCGGAACCTCTCGACCGGGTGCTCGCCGTCGGCCACCGGATCGACCCTATGGGTGCAGCCGGGCGGCCATAGCCTTCCGGGGGTGGCGGATCACTTGAGCATCGTCGAGAAGCTGGCGGATTGGTCGCCGTGGGTGCCCTTCGAGGACGCGCTCGCGGCTGCGTCTCTGCTTCCGGGCGTCTACATGGCACGGGAGGGCAGCGACGGCCCCGTCGTGTACGTCGGCATGGCCGGCGAGCGCCCCGGGGGTGGCCGGCCGAAAGGGCTGCGGGGCCGCCTCGGAGTGTACGTCACCGGCAAGGGGCTCGTCAGCGGGCTGGGGGAGGCGGTGATGGACCGGGCCCTGGCCGACGCCGGCTGGCTGCGCCAGCGCCTTGCCGAGGTCGAGGCCGGGAGCCCGATGCGGGCCAAGGAGTGGGGCCGGTCGGCCTTCGCCCGGGCCGGCCTTCAGCTTCGTTGGGCGGTGACCGCAGATCGCGCAACGGCCGTGGCGCTGGAGCGCCGCATCCAGGCGGTTCTCGCCCGATCGGGGCTTTGGAACCGCAGCATGCCGGTCGTCTTCGGGGGCGCCGAGGAAGCGGAACCGTGACCGGCAGCGGCTCCTCGCGCGCTCCCCGCCCCTCCTCCCGCTCGTACGAGCGCATCGGGAAGGCGGACCTCCGCCGCCTCGGCCAACTTGCGGCGGAGGACCGTGACTACTTCTACCGCCGCCGGCCCGAGTACCGGGGCCGGCTGTTCTGCGTCGCCCTCTGTCAGGGCGCGGCCCAGCACTACTTGGACGTTGAGCGGGGCGCCGCCAAACCCAACGGCGTGAAGGACTTCGATGTCTACTCCTTCTTCGCGAACATCGGCGGCAAACGGTTCCCCGCCGATCGACGACAGCGGCACACGGACTTCGGGCCGTCGGGGTTCGGCCGGGAGCAGGCGCCGGACCCCCGTTGGCGGCACTACACGGGACGCCGCGTCGACTTCCTCTTCCGAGGCCTTGCCGTCTCGTTGGGCGACGACCCGGTGGAGGCGCTGCGCCGCTATCTCGGCGCAGGGAGGACCAAGACGGCCCGGCTGCTAGCGCTCAAGGGCGCCGTGCTGATCGAGCCCGAGCAACTCCTGGGCAGGATCGCCTGGCCGCATACGGGGCCGGTAGGGCTGACGCTCGACGGCGAGCCGGGGGTGCGAGGGCGCCAGCGTCGTTCTCACCCCGGACGCTGGTGACTCTGAATGACTGGCCCCCGGCTATGGACGAATTCACCGTATACGGTCGACGGTAAACGGTCTACTGAGGTTGAAGCGGTGTAAGCCCTACCCATTACAACTGTTGAAGTGGGATACGCTGAAATCCTCGAGATTGGGCGCATCCTCGGGCACCTTGCTGCTCGGAGCCGCCCGCTGGTCAGGGTCAAGCCGCTCCATTCGGATAGATCGGGTAGGTGCACATGGACTGGTTGGTTCGTAACCTGCGAGACGCCGTCATTGTCATTGCGGTCGTCGCTTCAGGCGTTCTGTGGGCGATCTCCTTCACCCAGGCCCGTCGGCAAACGGAGCGCATCCGTGCCACTCCCGGCCTGCTCACCGACTCCGAGCGCGCCATCATGGAGACAGCGTCGCTCGACCAGGCCAACCACGTGGTGATGGCCGTCCGGGCACGCCGAAGGGCCGAGCTTGCGGCGTTCGTGGAGCGGCATGCGGCCAACGGGGCACGGTGGACCATGACCACGCCGACGGGCGTCGCTGTCGCCGTGGAGGCCCGCCAGCCCGGGGACTTCGCCCAACTCGTAACGGCCGACCGGGTGGACTGGGACTGGGATCCCTCGGCTCACCGCCTGGCCGTATGGCGCCACCGGCGACGGGTGCGAGCCGTGCCGCCGACGGCGTGCTTCTTCACCCCTGCGCCTCGCCCGTGAACGCCGTAGTCGGCCCCGACGACCTCCGCCATCTCGTCGAGGAGTTGGCCGTCCCCCGCAGCTCCCTCCACGAACCTGGCGCCGCCGCAGCGACCGAGGAGGCGCTGGCGGAAGAGTTCGGCTCGGCAGGCTGGGAGGTCGAGCGCCAGGCGTTCCACCGCCGGGTCGCGCTGGGCGTCCGCGGCCGACGCTTCGGCGTCCCGTGGCTCTACCACTCCCTGCATGGGGTGAACGTCGTCGCTCGTCAGGAAGGGCAGGACGCAGCCCAGGTTGTTGTCGTGGCCCACCGTGACACGGTGCGGGGCAGCCCCGGGGCCGACGACAACGCCTCCGGGCTCGCCGTGCTCGTCGCTCTGGCCCGGACGCTCGGGCCCCTGTCCTCCCGCCTATCGCTGGTGCTGGCCGCGACCGACATGGAGGAGATGTGGGCACTCGGCGCCCCGCCACTGGTGAGAGACCTGCTGCAACGAGGGCCGGTCGAGGCCGCCATCGTCGTGGACGCCATCGGCTTCACCAGCGGGCCGGGCACACAGCGCTACCCGCCGGGCTTCAGGCTGGCCTTCCGGCGCCAAGCCGGCGCGCTCAGGGCGCGGGGCCGCCGCGGGGACTTCGCCGCTGTCATCCATGGCCGGGACGCAGCCGGCCTGGCATCAGCGGTGGTGGACGGGATCGCCGCTTCGGCGGGAGGTCCCGGCGCCGTCGCCCTGCCCGTGCCGACCTGGGTCGCAAGGCTGGGTGGCCGGTCGAGGGGCCTCGCCCCTGTCATCTCGACCCTGTGCCGCAGCGACAACCGGGCATTCTGGGCGGCAGGCATCCCGACCGTGCTCGTGACCGGCAGCGGCAACTACCGCAACCCCCACTACCACCGAGCTTCCGGCGAGCCCGACACTCTCGACTACGACCACCTGGCCGCCGTGGTCGCCGGCTGCCTCCGTGCCGTGTCGTCGGCTGCCGGTGTCGGCAGCGAGCCGGTGGCCGCAGCGGACCAGTCGTGCTCCGGCGAGGCCGTCTGAGGTGGCGAAGAAGCGAGCCCGCAAGGGCGGGCGCTACACGCCGCCCAAGCGACTTCGGCCGCCCGAGGCGGAGTTGCCCGAGCCGGCGAGGCGGCGCAAGGGGGGCGCCCGCAAGAGGCGGGCGGAGGAGCGCCGTCGCCTCGTTGCGCTCGATCGCCAGGCGAGCGCCATGGTGGACCTCATGTACGCCGGCTGGGACGCACACGCCCCAGAGGAGCTGTGCGCCCTCGTCGAGGTCGCGGCCGTGAACGCCGCTTTCCCCGATCAAGACCTCTTCCGGGGCAACGCACGGGATGCCGACCTCGATGCGCCCCTGTGGTGCCGGGGCGAAGTCGAGGACGACGACGAGGAGGAGGCCGCCCAGGAGCGGGCGTTCCTGGGCCGCTGCGCTCGGGGCTCCGGCCTGCCTCCGGCCCAGACGGCCAGGGACCTGGTGGCGGTGGCCGAGCACTACGGCCTTCTCAGGCGCGACGCCACCGGCCGCCTCGTCACTGCCGAGACGTTGCCCTTGGTCACGGACCTCGGCCTTCTTGAGCCCGAGCAGGCCGAGGAGTTCCTCGCCTGGCGACGTGGCCAGGTTCTCGCCGAACTGCCCGAGTCCATCCTCGACGAGTTCGAGCGCAGGGAATCCGACGAGTGGCGGACGACGCCGGGCGATCTCGCCCGGCTGCTCCGCGTCGACCTCGACCTCATGCGGCAGGCCCTGGAACGGCTCAAGAGCGAACGATGCGTCTCGCTGTCGCCCGACCCGGCCGTGCTCGGAGACGGCGACGACTTCACCCTGGCCTGGGTGCTCGACCCCTACGAGTACGACTTCAACCGCTCTGGCGAGGCTGAGACGCGCACGCCAAACCCGCCTCCGCTTCGCTTACTCCGTCCATAGTCACCGGCGGGAACGCTGGTCACGACTTCGACCATCCCGGCTCGGCGCCCATTGTCGAAGTCGGCGGCTTCGATCGGAGCGCAGGCGTTGCAACTCGGCCTGGGCCCGGTTGGACAGAACCGCGCCATGGACGGCCTGGAGCAGCGCTGCGGCCAGATCGGCCCGGCCCGAGTAGTCCCGGATCGGCAGTCGGTGGCGCCGCCCATCCATTCCCCGGAGGGTGACTGAGCCCGGCTCGGGAGTCGCCGGGGCCTCGACGCTGACCAGGTCGCCGAGGTCAACCGACCACCGGTAGACGACGCTCCAGTAGCTCAGCCTGTCGCCGGCCAACGTGAGGGTCGACAGTAGAGCGACGGCGCCGGCGGCGATCAGGAGCACAGCCACGCCGACGGCTACCGCCAGCCTCGCCGGCGACGACCTCTCGAACACGACGCCGGAGAGCAGGAACAGTGTGGCCACGGCGAACAGCGGGGCCGCTGATGCGGGCGCCTGTTTGAAGACGACCTCGCCCGACGCCCGACGCTCGCTGCCGCTCATTCGCTGTCGCTCCTCGGTGATGCGGCGAGTCCCGCCTCAGCGGGCTTGTCGAGCTGTAGTTCGGCCGGGGCCTCGTCGCTCAGGGCCGGGGCGGCGACGAAGTTCTTGCCCGGCCAACACTGGACCCTGTCGGTGTCGGAGTGGGTCCAGTCGCCGTCGCTGTCCTGGTCGAGAACCTCACCGCAGTTCTCACATGTCACCTCATCGCCGTCCGCCAAGATGGCGTTCACCACCAGCCTGCTCGGCACCTCGGCGTAGCGCGGAGCAACGGACTCGATCTCGCCGCCCCGAGGGCCACGCTCCACGGAGATCGTGACCATGCCCTTCTCCTCCAGGTGGCGGTAGGCGCCGCGACTGCCGATCTCCGAGAGTGGTACGGGCCGCCCGGTGCGGCGGTTCCACTTGATGAGGCGGACGAGGGCGTCGGCCTGGTGCGCAGTCAGCCGCCGGTTCGGCGTCTTCCCCATGACGCCTAGCCCGCCACGGGCTGCTGCTCGCTCGGGTTGGAGGGCTGTGGCGGCTGGGGGCCGGCGCCGCCTCTGCCCCACCCGCCGCCTGGCCCGCGGCCCCGCAGGAGGCTGGTGATGGTCCACATGAACCATAGGAAGAGGGGGACGATGGCCACATAGATCCACCGGTCCGTGCCCAGCAGCGCGCTGATCGCCCACGTGCCGATCGCCCAGGCTGGCATGAACCACGCCATCGTGACCCCAATGCGGATGCTGAGATCGGCGGCCCGCCATCCCGAGCGCGAGGCCGCGTAGTACATCATCGCCATGGCCGCTGCGCACGCTTCGAGCAGGACGAGGCCTCCGTTCACCCACCAGAACACGATCCCCGTCGCCCATCCCAACACGGCCACCGGCCGTCTCCACTTCGCTGAATCCATGACTGGCCTCCCAGTTGCTTCGTCAGTCCTCACCATGCCGGGTCCGGACCGGTCGCTTCGACGACCACCACCCCGAACTCGTCCCTTTGCTGCTGGAGAACGTTGACGCCTCGACCGCCAGGATCGAGAGTGCCCACCGCTCGGGTCCAACAGTCCGCTCGCCGACGTCCAGCCGGCATCCGCTACACCAGCGAGCCCGGCCCGCCCCGCCCTTGCTCGACGCCGGTCGGCACCAACCCGAGGCGCTATCGGGCTGGCCAGGCGACCTGGCAAGGCCCTTCGCTATCTGACTACGGCATGGTCATGGCACGGCCACCGAACCCTTCACCCGACCCGGAGGCAGACCATGACCATCCCGCAGGGCAGCTACGACATGCCGACGGTGCCCATGGCGGGGCCCGATCGGCGGCGCTGGACCCCAGAGCAGGTCCGGGGCGCCGGAGCCACTCGTGCCGCCTACCCTCCGTTCGACCCGCACCGGGTAGGTGCGTTGCGCTTCATATCGCTGGTGGCCGCCTTCGGCCCCTGTGTCCTCTGGGCGTTCTGGACCGATGGTGGCCGGCAGCCCATGCCGCCCTGGTTGGCCGTTGCCCTGCTTGCGGTCGTCCTCATCGGGTGCGCCTGTTGGCTGACGTTCGTGTTCCCGGGCTATGTCCGCCTCGTGTCCATGCTTCGCGACGGGGAGACCGTTGTCAGCACCTGGGCGCCGCCCGCCAAGGCGCTTCGGCGGGGCACGTTGATCGTCCTGCTGGATGAGAACCAGATCGAGGGGTGGGAGGAGGGTCCCGGCACCGACGACCGTCCCTACGTAGTAGAGGTTCAGGCCGTCGAGCGGTCAAAGGACGGATCGGTCACGGTCCGGCTGCCCGAGGGGCACTGGCGGCGCTACGAACGGGGTCAGGGCGACCTCGTTGGCTGGCGCGTGACGGTCGGCCCGACTCTCACTCGCCTCGCCGGCTGGCGGCTCGATCGCGGCCGGCGGCCCGCCGCCGAAGTATGAGAGCGCCCAGGCCGACGGCCCGCGCGGACCGGGCTCCTTGAGTCGCGCTCGGATGGGCGGGCTGTTCGTCGCGCCCGACTCAGGATCACCGCCGCACGTCGTAGACCTTGCCCTTACCACGAGGGGCTTGTCCTCGGGTCCCTTGACGTACGGCGCGATCCACTGCTGGCGATGAAGCCCCGTCGAGGGGGAGGTACTGGTTGCGCCAGTGGCCATCGACGACCCACCGGTGCGACCAGTCGACCTCTGCTGTCGCCTGCTCCTGGGGCGTCGGCCGACGCTGGCGGCGCAGCGTGACGACATGAACGGCCCCGGCCTCGGGCAAGGCTTGGGCGCGCCGCCGGGCCGCTCGATCAGGCCTGGTCGGCGTGACCACGGCGATGCGCTGTGCGCTGATCGCCCAGAGCGCCTTGAGGAAGCGAGCCGCCTCGTGCATGCCGTCCTCGGGCCGCCAGCCCGGATCCCCGAAGGTCCAGTCGACCGGGTGGGCCACACGCAGCGGCGGCAGCTTCGCCCGGTCCGCGTCCGGCAGCGGGTCCTCGTGGGGCCCGTCGTCCTCGCGGGACTGGTAGCAGAGCGCTCGAAGTGCGGACGCCCCCTCGATCCGCCATGGACGGCCCGCACCGGGATGGCCACCGTACCGGAGTCGTCGTGGAGGAAGAACGGCTTGTCGAGCCAGAGGAAGCCGTTGGGGCAAGGCAGATCGGCGCGCTCGATGCTCTCCTCGGGCATCGAGGCCGAAGCACTGTCCACCAGGTCCACCACGTCCGGGGTAACCGACCAGGTGACCCGCCTCCCTGAGCAGGCCGCTCTCCCGTCCAGCCGGGCTCGACACCTCCTCGGCGGAAGCGCGGCGGCCGCCCCCATTGCCGACGGCCTTGTCGATCCAGCCCGGGTCCCGGAAGTTGTCCGTCAGCGCCCGGAGGTCGGCGGTCGACTTCCAGCTCCTGACCTGGCGAGCAGCCTCCTGGAGGACCGCCAGTGGGTTCCGGGGGTTGGAGACCCTTCCTGAGTCGCCAGAACCGGAGGTGGCGGCTGGCCGGGCTCGGGGCAACTTATCCGGCGAGCGGCCGCCGAACAGTGGGTCGCCCGCCTTGACCGACAGCGAGCGTCAATAGCGGCTTGCTGTCACGGCATGGTGAAGTGCATGAGCACTGCGCTGGTCGTCCCCGAAGGACTGACGCACCTCGCCGCGACGCTCTTCCCGTCGCCGGTGATCGAGGGCCCACTGATCCACGGCACCGTCGAGGGTTACAAGTGGGGTGGGTGCCGCTGCGATCCCTGCCGGGTCGCGGCGGTGGACTGGCAGCGGGCGGTCCGCCGCCGCCAGCGCGAGCTGGGGGCCGAGAACCCCGACGCCATCCCCCACGGCAGCGTCACCGGGTACAAGAACTGGTGGTGCCGCTGCGAGGAGTGCACCGTCGGGTACCAGGCCTGGGACCGGGCCTACCGGGCCGGCAAGTTGCCCCTGCACGTGGACGCCGCTCCACACGGCACACTCGCTGGGGCAAGGACGTGGCGGTGCGAGTGCCCTGCGTGCCTGGCGGCCATTGACTCCGAGACCCGCCACGGGTCCCGTGACGGTGAGGTTGTGGGCTGCCCGTGCCGGCGGTGCCGGGAGGCGACGCTGCGCCGCAGGGCGACCACGAACGCCATGGCGCCGGAGGAGCACGGCACCCTCAACGGCTATCTCCTCTCCGACTGCCGGTGCCGTCCCTGCAACCGGGCTGTGGCCGATCAGGGATTCGCGCGTCCGGCGATCACGAGAACTCGCGATCACGCAGCGTGGTAGCGCCCTCGCTCTCTTCATAGTCGGTTCGGTCGTTGGTTTCAAGCATTCGA
>Ga0187893_10008413_pt1 | contig 16270 bp, 14 predicted proteins | sample MA1701074metaG_FD_139574 | JGI IMG/M metagenome (GOLD analysis project Ga0187893, IMG submission 139574) | White microbial mat communities from a basaltic lava cave in the Kipuka Kanohina Cave System on the Island of Hawaii, USA - MA170107-4 metaG ...
CGTCGGCTACATTACGGACTCCGCGCGCTTCGCTTTCCTTCCGTGCAGCGCGCCGGAGGGCAGCGTGTTTGCCTTCATCGAGCCGCGTAATTCCGCCGCGCATCGCCGCCTGATCCAAGCCGAGGATGCGCTGCTCCGCCGCACCTTCACCTACATTCGCTGGCTCACGCATCGCCCGCCGCGCTTCCAGTTCTTCGAGCGCGAGCTGCCCGCGCTCGTTCGCCATCGCCCACTCGCCGACTTTCCTGCCGGCCGCGACGAGCATTTCGCGCGCAACTTCTTCATCGAGACGCTGGCCTGGCTGGTGCGCAGCGGCCTGGTGCGCAAGCTCGCAGACGAATCGAAGACTCCGCGCGCAAATCCCGTTTCAAAACGAAACCTGCGCCGAAAGCCCGCGGAAGGTAAAAAGCGGTCTCGCGTCGCGCGCTGAGTGCAATTATTTTCACTGACCTGTACTAGTACGCCGCTCCGCAATTTCATATCCACAGCGCAGCCCACTCAATCACAAGCAGTTGCGCCCTCCACCTGTTCGAGCGACCAGTGGCTGGCCATTTGCATCCAAAAATGGATGGAAGGTGGGCCAATGAAAAACGGGTCGGGTCGGTCGAGTCGCTGGTTCTGGTGGATTACCATCGCCGTGGTTGCCGCGCAGTTGTACCTGGTGCGGGAAATGGCCGCGGCGCTGCTGCTGTTCTCCGTCGTGTTCATCGCTTTCGCGCTGCTGGTGGGCGTGGTGCGCTTGCTGCAATTCGCCACCGAGCGCGTCTACAACTGGAGCGTGTCCGCTATGCAGGATGGCTTCAGCCGTAGATCACTCCGCCGTCTACGTTCAGAGACTGCCCGGTAATCGCGCGGGGAGACCTCCCTAGCGGCTCTATTTCCGTGCTGGCTTCGGAGCAGATTTGTACTTCACTCCCCACGCGCGAAGCAGTTCCTGGCACCCGGCCTCGAAGTTCTTGGCAAAGCGGACGTATTGCAGGCCGACCAACGTCCACGAAAGCTTTTCCACCTTGCAGGCCTGCTTGAGTACCGGCAGGATTCGGTCCTTGTAACGCTTCTGGCTCAACGCGTACGCCAATTCGCGCTCGACCCACTCTGATTTCACCGCCTCAGGCGAAAGCACCAGAACGAACCAGTCGCATCGAGCCAGCGCTTTGCCTATTTCCCTTTGCCATGCTGTGCAGGAATCAAATGACGCGGGCTGAACCAAACGCGTATGCCATGACTCCGGAGCACATTCACAAGCCTCTCAGCGAAGGCCTGGTCTTTGCTCGAGTGAGAGAGAAACGCTTCGCGTGGAAGGTTTCTTGTTCGGCGCGCCAAGTAGGAGCCTCATGCGGAACGCCTAAGCGCTTTGGCGATTTCCCTGCCTGTTTCCCTGGCGTTCCTTTTTGCCCGGATAATCTGCATTTTGCGCAGAATCCACGGATAATCCTTGGTGGGGCGCACCAGGACTGGAATTTACCTTGTTCTTGTAATTCAGGGAAACCAGCGCGTAGTCGATTTCCCTCTGCACGGACTCCGATCGAGCGGCCTCTGGAGACAGCAACACAACCATTGCATCGGACTCTTCCAAGGCTTTGCCCATTGCCAGAGGCCAATTGTCCCCTGGGTACAAGCGGTCGCTAGCGAACCAAACGTCGAAGCCTTCGTCCTTTAGATGCAGTCCGGGCAGCAGCAGCCCCGCCCCGCAAGTCGCTAGCGAACCAAACGTCGAAGCCTTCGTCCTTTAGCTCGTTGGCGATTTCACCGGCTACTTCCCGATCCCCGTCCGCATGGCTGAGATAAACCTGCTTCGCTCGCGGCGAGGCGACCCGGCGTTCGCCGAAGCGACGATTCCGCCGGAAGCCTAGCCCCGCACTGGCATGATCTCGTTGAAGCGCCATACTTCTCCTCCTGCACCATTCTATACTCGATAGGCCCAACCTGCTACCTTCAGCCGTAGATCACTCCGCCGTCTACGTTCAGAGACTGCCCGGTAATCGCGCTGGCTTCGTCAGAGGCGAAGAAGAGCGCGGCAGCGGCGATTTCGTCCGCCGTTTGCGGGCGCCCTTGCAACACGCCCTGGATGAAGTCCTCCTTCTGTTTTTCGTTGTCCACGCCGAGCCGCGCGGAGAGCACCGCGCCAAGATCCTTGGACATTTTCGTCTCAAACACCGGCCCCGGGCAGATGGCATTTACGCGCACGCCCTGCCGCGCGGCTTCGGCCGCGGCGATCCGCGTCAGGCCCAGCATGCCGGCCTTCGATGCGGCATAGGCTCCGCCCCACGGAAACGCCGCCTTGGCCGAGATGCTCGCAATGTTCACGATCACGCCTGACTGGCGTTTGTACATTTCCGGCAGCACCAGGTGCATCAGCACAAATGCGCTGCGCAGGTTGACCGCCTGCGTCGCGTCCCACTCCTCCGGCGCGATTTCCTCGATCGGCTTCACCGGGCCGTAGATTCCGGCGTTGTTCACCAGTATGTCGACGCGGCCAAATTGCTGCCGCGCCGCCGCGACGATGCGCTCGCAGTCCGCCGTCTTGCTGACGTCGGCCGCGACGGCCGCCGCTTTGCCTCCCGCGGCCGTGATTTCTTTCGCGACGGCTTCGCACTCCGCCGCGGTCCGCGCCGTCACCAGCACGGCCGCGCCTTCAGCCGCAAATCGCTTGGCAATCGCGCGACCGATGCCCCGCCCGCTGCCCGTGACAATCGCCACTTTGTTCGCCAGCTTCATCTCTCCTCCCGCGCTGTTGTAGCGGCGGCCTTTAGGCCGGCATTGTTGCCGCCCCTACGTGCCCGCCTGAAGGCGGCCGCTACATCCTCCGCGCCGAGGAAGGTTACAGGTTTCAGGTGTCAGGGGAAAGCGCCGTTGTAGCGGCGGCCTTTCGGCCGGCATTGTTGCAGGCCCTACGTGCCCGCCTGAAGGCGGCCGCTACATCCTCCGCGCCGAGGAAGGTTACAGGTTTCAGGTGTCGGGGGAAAGCCGGTGGCCTGCGAGGTGAAGAAAACTGTTGACAATTGAACATCTCTTAGATATTATGCCTCCAAATGGGTTCGCTGGGGAATGCACGAGTGGTTGGTTCCTCCTCAAAATCTCACCCCGGCAGCGATCCTCCTCAGGTGCAACACTTAGCCTTTTTCGAATCAATTTCTCCTTTGTTTTCAAGCACTTCATGTTACGGCGGCATTTCGCAACCAGTCTTTTCATACACATACGATGTGTGCGAAAAAAAAACAGCTTCGTATCACCAGCAAGCCCCGGCCTTTCCTCTACCAGAAAGGTCGCACCATGTCTCACCCACAGCCCGACTCCAACCGCTGCACCTTCACGTACCGTGACGGCCGCCGCTGCCGCATGCTCATCATGCCCGGCGGAGAATAACTTTGTCTGTTTCACCACCGCCAACGCCTCAAGCAGGCGGGCATTCCGGTTACGGAGCGCCTGGTCAACCGCGCCGCGCTCGACAATCTCTGGGCCATCCGCCGCTCGCTCAAGCGAACTGTCCGCGATATTGCCGCCGGCCGATTAACTCCGGAAGCCGGTCGCGTGCTCACCGGTCTCGCTCGCTTGCTGCTCAAGCACACCCGTCGCAGTCGCAAGCGCGAGAAGCCGCGACCAGCGGCGGCATGAAACAATGATGCGCCTGGCCCTTCGACTGCGCTCAGCAAGCGTCCGGTCCCGCCGAACGTCTAACTGCGAAGGAGTGTGTCCCATGAAGCGAAGTGCAAGCAGGATCGCCGGAATCGGCCTGGTGTTCGTTGCAACTCTAGTTGGCGCGCAAAGCCCGTCCCGCGTGTGGAATTTCGACGGGATGCCCGCCGGCGCGCCCGGGCAAGAATTCGTTGCCGGCCCGGGGGACTGGAAGGTTCAGTTCAATCCGGCTGCCAGCAGCAAACCTAACGTGCTGGCGCAACTGGCGAAGAACGACCGGCCGGTGTTCAACGTGCTGCTGGTTGGTGACACGAGCTACGGTGATTTGGATCTTTCCGTGCGCCTGTATGCCGTAGCCGGTGAGATCGACCAGGGCGGCGGGCTGGTGTGGCGCGCGCGCGACGCGCAGAACTACTACATCGCGCGCTACAACCCGCTCGAAGATAACTTCCGCGTCTACAAAGTGGTGGACGGCCGGCGCACGCAACTGCAATCGGCGGATGTGCCGCGCAGCGGCGGCTGGCGCACGCTGCGTGTCACCATGCGGGGCGATGCCATCGAGTGCTACCTCGACGGAAAGAAATTTTTGCAAGCCACGGATTCGACGTTCACCAGGCCGGGCAAAATCGGCGTGTGGACCAAAGCAGACGCGCAAACCCTGTTCGACGATTTGGCGGTTTCCAATTTGAAGTGAAGCTGGCACCTCAAGGAGATCCATATGCGACGCCTGACCTTCTCGCTCGGTGTGTACCTGCTGCTCGGATTTGCCGCAGCAGCGCAGCAACCGCCGGCAGAGCAAGAGCTGCGCGCGGAATTGGCGCGGATGAAAGAGCAGATCGCACGCATGGAATTGCTGCTGGAGCGCATGGCCAGCGAGCGCGCGGGTGAAGCAGCCCAGCCAACGCCCGCATCCGCGCCGGTGGCTGCTCCTGCAACCGTGCCGGAAAGGCAGGCGGCGTCGCAACCCGCGCCGCGCCGCGCGCCGGCGCTGAACACGCCTTCGCAATTGCCGTTGCAGGAAGAAGGCTACCGCAAGGCGCCGCCGCGCATCGACGTGATGCTGCAGGCCCGCGGCGATTTCTTCGCCGACACGTCGCGCAACGACACGTTTTTCCTGCGCAAGGCCGAAGTGGGATTCAAAGGGCACATCATGAAGAACGTCGACTACGTGCTGGAAATCGACGCGGTGCGCCCCGGAGACACCTTGCGCCGCACCTACATTCGCCTTTCCCATCTCAAGCGGCTGCACGTAAAGCTCGGGCTGGAGAAAGCGCCGCTGGGGCTGGAGGAGCTGACTTCGTCGGCGCAGATTCCGTTTGTGGACCGCTCAGAAGTGAACGACCGGTTTGCGCCGGCCGAGGAATTCGGCGTGCATTTCGAGTCGCACTGGGACCGCGCGCTGGTGCAGTTTTCCGTCAGCAACGGCAGCCGGCGCATCGCGCGCGACGAGAATCGCCAGAAGGATTTCACGGGCCGCGTGGTGTGGGCTCCGCGGCACTGGTTCTCGATTGGCGGCGCGGCGCAAAGCGGGACGTTTGGGCCCACATCGATTGTGCGCGACCGCTACAACGCCGAGCTGAAGCTGGGGTCCAACCTCTCCGGCTTCCAATCGGAATTTTACCGCGCGCAGGACGGCAACATCTGGAGCTCAGCCTTCTACGTCGCCAGTTTCTGGGCATTCCCTATGGAGAAGGAATGGCTGACGCACATCCAGCCGGTGTTCCGCTACGAGCACGTGGGGCGCAGCGACCGCGACGCGCTGCGCGAGCTGCGGCTGGCCACGTTCGGCGTCAGCTTCCTGTTCGCCGAGCACCGCTCGAAGTTTCAGGTCAACTATCTCAAGGATCTGCATACCGGCGCGCGCCGCGACGAGCTGCGCGCTCAATACCAAGTCGAGTTCTAAGCGCTAGCCCATGCAATTATTTTGTCTATTTCGGCAAAGGTTCGTAGATCTGAGTTAAACCCTCTGGGAAAGAGTTCTCTCATGCGGCTTGCAAAATTAGAATGTTCGGCAGCGTCTGGGTCGTTGCTGGGGTTTACCACAAGGATCGTGTCCCGGCTCAAGTGCGTTGTCGATGATCGTAGCAGCCACTCGGAATAAAAATCGGACCGCGGTAGAGAGTAGCCGATTAGAACCAGTTTCTTGGCGAAACGTAATTTCGTTCGAGCCAACCCCCAAATGTGCCGGATGACATTGTCCTGGGTAATCCTTTTGTGGGCGATCGGCGGAACGATCAAGGCAAACATTTTCTCACCACAGTTCGCGCACAGCTTGTATTGGGGATTCTTGGCCCACTCCAGGCAGGTTTGAATCTTCCTCTTAACGACAAACGATCGATGGGTAGGGCAAGAAGGGTTGGAACAGCGAAACCAATTAAGCGAGCCATGGGGTTTCAGGAAAAGGCCATTCCGCCATAAGTACTTCGCCGGAGGTTTGCCTGGAGAGCCTATCTCAAGACACTTAAGAAAACCTTCATATTGCTGTGGCCTTTCTTTCGATAGGAGTTCCTGATCCAATAGGAGGTCCCAATTGAAACATAGGATGGAGTCTTCCGTGCTCAAGGACTGCGCAAGTCGGCGCGACAGCTCCCCGTATTTGTGGTGTGTAGATGCCCCAATGACGGCGTGGATGTGGCCAATCAACTCAATCTTGATTTCTAGCCGGTGAATCCAGTTTCTCGATTCATGCGCTATGAACTCCAGGTCGTTTTCGACGTTGCTCAACACCTGCTCGAGACTCAATTCATTCCACATTCCTAGACCTAGAGATTCTTTGATTCCCCAGTGAAGCTTGACATAAGCAATCACCTGCTTCAGGCGTTCCTCAAAAATCCCGACTGATCCGAGACGAGATAGAAGAGATTCCGAGAAGAAGCCGGTGGCGAGTGGCGGATTCGTGGGCTCCTGCGACTCCGCAACTTCTATAGGGGCAAGGGATTCACCATGCGAAGCTCCGGCACCCAAGATGTAAACAGTTCCTTTCTCAAAGCCGCCCATCAGTTCCTCGCTAGATTGTCAATCTTCAGCCTACGGGGCGAGTAGTACGTGAATCATGTTCACAAACAAAGGTTTGATCTTTGAGAAGAGCGGTCCCTTCTCGGAGAAGCAGGCATCGGTTGGGGCGGACAATTGCTCGCTCGAATTTCTCGGTAAGTTCCGAACAGGTTTCATTTAAAAGAAGTATACTATTCCTCCTTAACACACACAACCTAATTGCGCAACGGCTTGCCGGTTTTCAGGGTGTGGGCGATGCGTTCGAGGGTTTTGCGCTCGCCGCACAGGGAAACGAAGGCTTCGCGCTCGAGGTCGAGCAGGTATTGTTCGCTGACCATTTGCGGCGCGGAGAGTTCTCCGCCGGCCAGCACCCAGGCCAGCTTGCGGGCGACGTGCGCGTCGTATTCGCTGATGTATTCCCCGCGCAGCATCATGTGCACGGCGAGCTTGGCGGCGGCGATGAGCTGCTGCCCCAGCACTCGAATCGACGGCTCGGTGGGCGGCACGGCCGGCGCGCGGTAGCCGGTGCGAGCCAGCGCCAGCGCGGTCTGCTTGGCGTCGGCCACCAGCCGGTCGCGGTTCATGCACACCGGGTCCGCGGGCCGCAGGAAACCCAGCGCGCGCGACTCTTCGGCGCTGGTGCCGACCTTGGCCATGGCGATGTTCTCGAACACCGGCTTGAAGGCGTGATAGAGGTCGAGCTCCTCGCCGCCCGCGGCGCGCTCATTCGCGCGGATCACCATTTCCTTGCAGCCGCCGCCACCGGGAATCAGGCCCACACCCGTTTCCACCAGCCCGATGTAAGCCTCGGCTGCGGCGTGGATGCGGGCGCAGTGCAGCGAAATCTCGCAGCCGCCGCCGAGCGCCATGCCCTGCGGCGCAGCGACGACGGGCTTGGGCGCGCGCTTCAGCGCCAGGTTGACGTTCTGGAACTGGCGCACGGCGTAGTGAATATCGTCCCACTCCTCTTCCTGCGCGGTCATCAGCAGCAGCATGATGTTGGCGCCGACGGAAAAGTTGGTGGCCTGGTTGGCGATGACCATAGCGTCGAAATCGCTGCGCAGGCGCTCGAGGCCGGCGTGCAGCATCTGCACGGTGTCGCCGCCGATGGCGTTCATCTTGGAGTGGAATTCGCAGCAGACCACGCCGTCGCCGAGATCGATCAGGCTGGCGCCGGGATTCGAGTCCACCACTTTGTCCTGGTCGCGCAGCGACTTGAGGAAGAGGACGCCGGCGGGCTGCGGCTCGTAGCGGATGTTGCCGGCGGCGACGTCGAAGAACAGCGTGCGGCCCTTTTCTGACTTGTAGAACGAGGTGTAGCCCGCGGCGAGCAGATTCACGACCAGCGGCGGCACCTCGCGCTTTTCCGCTTCGAGGCGCTTGGCGGTTTCGGCCACTCCCAGCGCGTCCCATACTTCGAACGGGCCTTTCTCGGCGGCGAAGCCCCAGCGCATGGCGCGGTCCACGTCGAGCACCGAGTCGGCAATTTCCGGCACGCGGCGCGCGGCGTAGCAGCAGACTTCAGAGACTTGCGCCCAGAGAAATTCGCCGGCCTTGTCGCGCGCGGAGGTGAGGGTGCGCAGGCGCTCGCCCAGGTCTTCGATGCTCTTGCCCATTTCGATGGAGCCGAACTTGGCCTTGGCGCGCGGACGGTAGTCCATTGTCTTCCAGTCGAGCGCGAGGATTTCCTTCTCGCCGCCAGAGCCTTTGGCGCGCTTGTAAAAGCCCTGGCCGGATTTTTCGCCGAGCCAGCCGCGCTTGAGCATCTCTTCGATGAGCGGCGGAACTTTGTACCAGTCGCGGCGTTCGTCGGCGGTGGCGTTCTCGTAGATGTTGCGCACGACGTGCACCAGCACGTCGAGGCCGACCAAGTCGGCGGTGCGGAAGGTCGCCGACTTGGGATTGCCGATGGCCGGACCGGTGCAGGCGTCCACTTCTTCGATGGTGAGATCGAAGCGTTCCATCAGGCGGAAGACGTTCATCATCGAAAAGGTGCCGATGCGGTTGGCGATAAAGTTGGGCGTGTCTTTGGCGACCACGATGCCTTTGCCGAGACGCCGGTCACAGAAATCGCCCAGCGCGTCGAGCACTTCGCGCTTGGTCTTCGGGCCGGGGATGAGCTCGAGCAGTTTCATGTAACGCGGCGGGTTGAAAAAGTGCGTGCCGCAGAAGTGCTGCTGGAAGTCGTCGCTGCGGCCTTCGGAAATCAGGCGCACCGGCAGGCCGGAAGTGTTGGTGGAGACCAGCGTGCCCGGCCGGCGGTGCTGCTCGACGCGCTCGAACAGCTTGCGCTTGATGTCGAGGTTTTCGGCGACGGCTTCGATGATCCAGTCGGCTTCGGCGCACCAGGCGAGGTGGTCGTCGAAATTGCCGGGCGTGATAAGGCGCGCAGCGCCGGGCGTAAAAAACGCGGCGGGCTTGGATTTTTTGGCGGCGTCGAGGCCGGCGGTGACGATGCGGTTGCGCGCGGCGGGATTGCTGCGGTCGGCGTCGTTGAGCTGCGGCGGGACGATGTCCAGCAGGTAGCATGCGATGCCGGCGTTCGCGAGATGGGCAGCGATGCGCGCGCCCATGGTTCCGGCGCCGAGCACGGCGGCTTTGTCAATGCGGCAGGTCATTCCTGTGAGCCTTCCTCCGGTGGAGCGGCGATAACGCAACCCCGACCGATTCGGGTGCGGGAAAAGCAGGTTACAGAAGGCAGTGGAATGGGTCAACTCTAATTGGCTAACCTTAGAGTTACAATTGCGCTACACTTCGCGCATTACAATCTTGTTCGTAGCCTTTATCGGTGCGGATGACCCCTGCGATGGCAACAGGGGTTTGTGACTCCAATCAGGATATTCACAGATCGCTGAGGCAAGAAGAAAATGGAAGTAGCAGCTTTAGTTATATTCCTAGGGGTCATACTGTTTCTGCTGATTGCAGTCTTGCGAACCAAGAAAGAACGCTACCGGCGTAGAGAACTGGGGCTCCCAATAGAATTGAGCTTTGTCGGTGACTTGGTCAAGGAAATCGGGGTCTTGAAACCCGCAGTTGGTCAAGCAATGATGGGTACCATTGGTTGTCTCATACTCGGCGCGGTTCTTCTTTTCATTGGAGCAACATTTCTAATGATAATCTGGAAAATGATTCGGTGGGCCTGGAGCTAGGCAACCCCGCTTCGTCTGAAATGGAGAATCGTGTGAGTTACTTGGTTCTGGAATTGGTTTGCAAAGGTTGCGACCAGCGATTTCGATTCTCCCCTGCCCACCCGTCAGGAGAACCATTGGATCCATCGACGTTGGATGAGGGCATAGGCAACATGAATTTCGTATGCTGGATACATAGGCACCAATTCTCTTATTCTCCAAAGGAGTACCGTTGCATACAGCGAGATACAGACCAAGATATGAACCGTCCCAATGAAGCCGCATACTGCGTCGTTTTTTGAATGCGCCACAGAAGGCTGCGGAACTCCCCTACATTTCCATACGGTAGGGCTAAGAGATACCGCAAACGCAGAAGTTTGGGGGCACTTCGTGGGTCTGGCCTTTCCATGTCCAAGGGGGCACTTCACAAGACTGAGTAGCGAGTCGAGACCTTTTGCGTACAGCCTAATGCCAATTCCCATGGGGAAACCAACGCAAGAAAGTTAAGGAAGCCAAAATGCCATCATGGACAGAATCTACAAGGAAGTGGGAAGGCCGGGCAGTGTTGTTCATGATTGGCGGCCTTGTTCTGCTTTCTGTAGTTCAATTAACCGATTGGGGCGAATCTCACATAATGTGGCTTTCTGCGTTTGGGGCGTTTCTTTTCCTAATGTTTGTCATCGAATGGTGGGCGCGTAAAATACTCGTCAAATTGGAAGAAATGGAAAAGAGGTTAGGCAAATAGCCTTCACTTCCCCTCGTTCCACCTCGCTCGGTGCCCATTCAAGAGGACAGCCCAGGACAGTTCTGTGGTACCCAAACGTTCACGGGGGTTGCACGGGTCAACACGGGAGGTAATGCATCCCTGCATCGCAGCGTAGAATCGAATAGAGTGAAAGCCATGGAGGCAAAGCCCAAGCCAATGCGGTGGCTGCGCAAAGCCCTTCACAAAGTGAAGAGCCTGGCGCTGCCGCGGCGACTGCCTGCGTCGAGGCCGCCGCGCGTGGGACTGGCGCTGGGCGGCGGGTTCGCGCGGGGCATCGCGCACATCGGCGTGTTGAAGGCGCTGGTGGAAAATGGCGTGCCTATCGAATGCATCGGGGGCACCAGCGTGGGTGCGCTGATCGCGTCGGCCTACGCCTCCGGCGCGCCGCTGGAAGAAATGGAAAAGCACGCCGCGGAAACGCAATTCAAAGACTTCGGCAAGTGGACGCTCTCGTGGATGGGGCTGGCGTCGAACGAGCGGCTGGAGAGCTACCTGCAGCGCTTCTGCCTGGCGCGCAATTTCGACGAGTTGAAAGTGCCGCTGGCCATCGCGGCGACGGATCTGAGCACGGGCGACCCGGTGTATTTCTCAAGCGGGCCGATCAGCCCGGCCTTGCGCGCGTCGTGCGCTTACCCGGGGCTGTTCCTGCCGGTGGAGCATGAAGGGCGCATCCTAGTGGACGGATTCCTCGCGGCGCCGGTGCCGGTGGATGCGGTGCGGCGGCTGGGCGCGGAGTTCGTGATCGCGGTGTTCCTCGATTCGAGCCCGCCGGACGAAAAGCCGGCCAACATGCTGGATATCATCGGCCGGTCGTTCGCGATCATGCAGCGGCACGCCAACAAGAGCTGGCAGCGCAAAGCGGATGTGGTGATCGCGCCGGACGTGGCGCACTACGCGTGGGACGATTTCCGCCGCACGCCGGAACTGATTGCCGCGGGCGAAGCGGCCGCGCTGGCCGCGCTGCCGCGGATTCAGGCCGCGCTCAAGCCGCCCACCGCGCCGATGGAGCCCATGGCGGAATCGAGTTCGGCAGCGGATTGATGTAGGGGCGGCTTCACGCCGCCCATTCGCTTCCCTCAAGACGAGCGGGCGGGGTAAACCCGCCCCTACCCGACAAGGCGGCGCGTCGCTGTGGAAGCAGCGGCGCGGCGGGCGGGGTGAACCCGCCCCTACGAACCCTTCCCCTCCTCGACAATCACTTCGACTTTTTTGCCGTTGGCTTTGCCGCGCTGCGTGAGCCATTGGCCGAAGGCGGCGGCGAAGCGCGCGGGGTCGACGCGCAGGCTGGCTTCGAGCTGGCCGTCGGCGGTGGGCAGCGTGTCGTCGAACTCGGCGGCGCCGGTGAAGTTGCGCATGCAGAAGGCGTCGAGCCAGTCGAGCGGGCAAGGGCGGCGCTGGCCGTCGATGAGCACGTCGACTTGGAGCTTGCGGGCGTACACGCGAGAGTAGGTTACAGGTTCCGGGTTCCGGGTTCCAGGCAGGATTCTTGCAAAGGCGGGCGGGGAGGGCTTAAAATAGGGGTGAAATCGCCGCGAAGTTGTCCGGCCGAAGTGACGTCCATCAGCGGCCCGTCTGAGGCACGTGACGTCCCCCGAATTCATACGCATTGCTGGAGGTGGAGTTGTCGGCATCAGTGAAGAAGTGGGTCGACGAGGTTGCCCGGCTGACCAAGCCAGAGCGGGTGGTCTGGGTGGATGGCTCCGAAGAAGAGCGACAACGGCTGATGAAACAGGCCGTGGATGAAAAAGTCTTTCTGCCGCTGAATCCTGAGACATATCCCAACTGTTACCTGCACCGCAGCCATCCCAACGACGTAGCCCGCACCGAGCAAGTTACCTTCATCTGCACGCACCAGAAGGCCGACGCCGGGCCGACCAACAACTGGATGGCGCCGGACGAAGCGAAGAAAAAAATCACGCCGCTGTTCAAGGGAGCGATGAAGGGCCGCACCATGTTTGTGGTGCCGTACATCATGGGCCCGGTGAGCTCGCCGATCAGCAAAGTGGGCGTGGAGATCACCGACAGCGTGTACGTGGTGGAAAGCATGCGCATCATGACGCGCATCGGCAAAGCGGCGCTCGACCGGCTGCGCGAGTCGGACGAATTCGTCGCTGGGCTGCACTCGCTGGGCGACCTCGACCCGCACAAACGCTTCGTGCTGCACTTCCCCGAGGAGAAGCTCATCTGGAGCGTGGGTTCGGGCTACGGCGGCAACGCGCTGCTAGGCAAGAAGTGCTTCGCGCTGCGCATCGCCAGCTTCATGGCGCGGCAGCAAGGTTGGATGGCCGAGCACATGCTCATCCTGGGGCTGGAATCGCCGGGCGGCAAAGTGACGTACATGGCCGCGGCATTCCCCAGCGCGTGCGGCAAGACGAATTTGGCGATGATGGTGTCGGCGCTGGAAGGCCAGGGCTACAAGGTGACCACCGTCGGCGACGACATCGCGTGGATGAAGGCCGGGCCGGACGGCTATCTGCACGCCATCAATCCGGAGGCGGGCTTCTTCGGCGTGGCGCCGGGCACCAGCCTGAACACCAATCCCAACGTGATGCAGCAGATTCGCAGCAATTCGCTGTTCACCAACGTGGGGCTGACGGCCAACCACGAGCCGTGGTGGGAAGGCATCGAGACCGAACACGGCCCGGGCCTGATTGACTGGCAGGGCGAGCCCTACCGAAAATCCAAGCGGCCGGCGGCGCATCCCAACGCGCGTTACACAACGCCGGCCGGCCAGTGCCCTTCGATTTCGCCCAAGTGGGAAGACCCGCAAGGCGTGCCGATCTCCGCGTTCATTTTCGGCGGACGGCGCGCCAAGGTGGCGCCGCTGGTGTATGAATCGCGCGACTGGGAGCACGGCGTGTTCGTGGGCGCGACGATGGCCTCAGAGACCACCGCGGCGGCGACCGGCGCGGTGGGCGTCACACGGCGCGATCCGATGGCCATGCTGCCCTTCTGCGGCTACAACATGGCCGACTACTTCGGCCACTGGCTGGAGATGGGCAAGCGCATCCCGCATCCGCCGAAGATTTTCCACGTCAACTGGTTCCGCCGCGGCGCTGATGGCAAGTTCCTGTGGCCGGGCTTTGGCGAGAACGCGCGCGTGCTGAAGTGGATTCTGGAACGCGTGGAAGGGCGCGGCAAGGCCGCGGAGACGCCGATCGGCTACGTGCCATCGGCGGATGCGCTCACACTGGACGGCCTGAACATTTCGCGCGAGACGATGGAAGCGCTGTTGCGCATGGACCCGGCCGACTGGGCCGCGGAGCTCGAGGACACGCGGCACTTTTTCGAGAAGTTTGGCGCGCGCCTGCCCAAGGCGCTGTGGAAGCAGCACGAGCAACTGGCAGCGCGATTGGGACAACTCGCCGCTGCGAAATAGCAACTCACAATTCTGAGAAGGCGTTTTCGGCGGACCAACCCAGCGGTCGGTCCGCTGTTTTTTTTTGGAGAAAAATATGAGGGGAATCCTTTGGGTGGCGGCGCTGGGCCTGGCTTGGGGGCCGGCGGCGCGGGCAGATGAAGTCATCATCAAGAATGGCGACCGGCTGACCGGCACGGTGATCCGCGTGGAGAAAGACACACTGGAGTTGAAGTCCGACTACGCCGGCGAGATCAAAGTGAAATGGTCGGCGGTGGAGCGGGTGAGCCTTGCCGAGGCGGCGCACGTGACCACGCGGGCCGGGCAGGCGCTGGCCGGCGCGGTGACAGTGACGACCGACGCGGTAGAGGTGACGCCACCGGGAGCAACCGTAACGCGCATCGCCCGCGACGAAATCACCGCCATCCGCAGCGCGGACGAGCAGGAGCGCTACCTCCAGGCGCAGCAGCCCGCGCCGCGGCCCGGCCTGCTGGACAACTGGTTCGGCTCGGCCGATGTGGGCTTCAGCGCGGCGCGCGGCAACGCAGACACCTCCACGCTGAGCGCGACAATCAATGCCGCGCGGGTGACGGCGCGCGACCGTGCCGGCCTCCACTTCACGCAGTTGCTCGGGCGCGAGAGCACCTCCGGTGCCACGGTGACGACGGCGAACACGGCGCGCGGCGGCGCGCGCTACGACCGATTGCTCAATCAGCGGCTGTTTGCCTTCGGCTTCGCGGATTTCGAATTTGACGAGCTGCAGCAGATCGACTTGCGCAGCGTCTATGGCGGCGGGCTGGGCGTGGCGCTCAAGCGAACACCGCGCACGCGATTCGACGTGTTCGGCGGCGCTTCATTCAACCAGGAGAATTTCACCGTCGATCCCACGCGGCGCTCGGCGGAAGGGCTGGCGGGCGAGGAGTTCTCACATCAACTGAGCGGACGGCTGTCGTTCAACGAGCGGCTGATTTTCTATTCGAACCTCAGCCAGCCGGGCGAGTACCGCGTGACGTTTGATTCGTCGCTGCGCGGCAAGCTGAACTCGTGGCTGGGCTGGCACTTCACGGTGAGCGACCGCTACGTTTCGCGGCCGGCGACCAACGCGAAGAAGAACGATCTGCTGCTGACCACCGGGCTGCGCCTCACCTTCGGCTCCTCGCGCGAGTTCAGCATGGACACCAAAGCGCCGGACTTGATCCGCCGGCGGTGAGGTGATTCTCAGATGGGAATTGCAATGAACCTCGGGGGCTGAAGCCCCCGTAAGCAAGAGTGCCGTTACGGCACGGCTGAAGCCGTGCCCTCCCGAATGCGCGGAATCCCTCTAAAGAGCGAAGGCTGGCGAGATGGGGCGCCCCTACCAGCCGCCGGTGGCGCGGTCGCGGTGCACGAAGCGCAGCACATAGATGCCGAGAATGAACAGGCAGAAGGCCACCGCCGACCACATCAGCAGCCGCGGCGACACGACGGGATAGATGAGGCTTTCGGTGTAGTGCACGAGGAACGACTCGCTGTAGGTCTGCCGCCCGGCGCGCTCGGCTAGCCACTGCTCGGCATAGGTCAGCGGGCACGGAAACAGAAGCACCTCGATCAGGATGCCGTACACCAGCGAGCCGATGTGCAGCCAGCGCAGCAGCGGACGGCGGCGCGTGGCGAGCCATCCCAGCATCACCCACGCCAGCCACGCCACATGCAGCGCCAGCACCGCCCACGCAAGCACAAGGTAAACATTCACGAGAATTCCTAGAGGACAGTTTGAATCTCGGCGTCGATGGAGACGTGGGAGTGGTCGAAGCCGTTGATGCGGAAGACGGCGGCGCCGGGCTGCGAGGTGAAGTGGAAGAAGCGGCTGATGTGGTAGTCCTCATCCAGGATGGCAAAAGCGCGCTCGATTTCATTGCGTGACGCGGTGAAGCGTTCGAGAGCGACGGCGCGGCCAAAATCGCCGGCGGCTTCCAGGTAGCGATCGACAATGTCGCGGAGATTCGCAATCATTTCTGAGCGGTCACTTTCAGCTTTTTTCTGACTGCCTTCCGAATTCTGCCTTCAAATCCATACGTAGGCTCCCGCGTCGCTGTAGGGCAGATTCATGAACAGCAGGTTGGCCTCCTCGATCAGCCCGAGGCTGAGGCACAACTGCGCGGCGCCGTGCGCGGCGCAGAACTTGCGGCCCGGCGCGGCACGAATCAGCGCCACCTCGTCGAGCTCGTGCACCTGCTGGTTGGGCAGCCAGAGCCATGCGGCGCGGCTGCCACAGGAGTGCTCATGCTCGCAGGCGGCTTCGCCCAATTGCGCGAGGCGTTCGTCGAGCGCGGCGGTCACATCGGGTTGCAGGCCGGCGCCGGCAAAATCCTCGCGCGCGACGAAAAAGTACTGCGTGATGCCCTTCAC
>Ga0187893_10008414_pt1 | contig 16269 bp, 11 predicted proteins | sample MA1701074metaG_FD_139574 | JGI IMG/M metagenome (GOLD analysis project Ga0187893, IMG submission 139574) | White microbial mat communities from a basaltic lava cave in the Kipuka Kanohina Cave System on the Island of Hawaii, USA - MA170107-4 metaG ...
AGATAGCCCATCTGCCTGGCTTCGATCGCGGAGGTCGAGACCTTGGCCGTTGCCGCGTTCTGAAACCAGTTGCGGATGTACGGGAACACATCGGTCTGCCCCGCGGCCAGCGCGGCTTGCGCGCCTTTCACCGCGCCCTCCTTCAGTCCGCCGCCGCCCGGAATCAAACCGACGCCAACCTCGACCAGTCCGATGTAGCTCTCCAGATGCGCGACGCGCGTCGCGCATTGCAGGGCCAGTTCGCAACCGCCGCCCAGCGCCATGCCGCTGACGGCCGCGACCGTCGGCACCTGCGCGTACTTCAGCCGCATCAGCGCGTCTTGCAGTTTCTTTTCTTCGGCGCCGATGGCCTTGACGCCGCCCGACATGAAGAGCGGCAACATCGCCTGCAGATCCGCGCCAACCGAAAACGGTTCATCGGGCGACCAGATCACGAGACCGCGATATTCGGCTTCGGCCAGCTCGACCGCTTTGATCAATCCGGCGATCACTCCCGGGCCGATGGCGTGCACCTTGCTCTTGATGGAGAAGATCAGAACTTCACGCGCCAGGCCTTGCTCGATCTTCCAGATGCGGCAGTCGGCATCTTCATGAATCGTCGTGCCGCCGGTGTGCCCGTTCGGCAATCGGTCCCCGGCGAGTGGCGCACGAAAAATTTGACGCGCATACACCGGCAGCTCCGCGCGCGCAACGAACTTCTTCCGGCTGGGCGACCACGAACCGTCTTTCGTGTGCACGCCGCCCGCATCCGCGACCGGCCCTTCAAACACCCACTTCGGCAGCGGCGTCCTGCTCAACGCTTCGCCGGCCTCGATATCGGCCTGCACCCACTGCGCGACCTGCTTCCAGCCCGCGGCCTGCCAGGTTTCGAACGGACCGGTCGACCATCCGAAGCCCCAGCGCAACGCGAAGTCCACATCGCGTGCGGTATCGGCGATCGCTTCAAGATGTGTGGCGACATAGTGAAAACCGTTACGGAAAGTCGCCCACAGGAATTTCGCCTGCGGATGATCGGTCTCGCGCAGCAGCTTCAGTCGTTCGGCGGGGTCTTTCTTCTTCAGGATGCGGCCGATCAGTTCATCCGCCTTGCCGCTCGACTCGACGTAGTCGCGCTTCTTCGGGTCGAGCACCTGGATCGTGCGACCCTCCTTGCGATAAAAGCCCGCGCCCGATTTCTGTCCGAGCGCGCCCTTGTCGACCAGCGCTTTCAACAGCGGCGGTGTGGCGAAATGGGCGGCAAACGGATCGAGCGACGCCGGCAGTGTGTCCTGCATCGTCTTGATCACGTGTGCCATCGTGTCGAGGCCAACAACGTCTGCGGTGCGAAATGTCGCGCTCTTGGCGCGGCCGAGACGGCTGCCGGTCAGGTCATCGACCACGTCATAGGCGATGCCGTATTTCTCCGCTTCCTTGATCGTGGCCAGCATGCCGAAAATGCCGGCGCGGTTGGCGATGAAGTTCGGCGTGTCTCTTGCGCGCACCACTCCCTTGCCGAGCGTGCTCGTGAGAAAAGTCTCCAGCCGATCGAGGATCGCGGAGTCGCTTGACGGCGTGGCGATCAGCTCCACAAGATGCATGTAACGCGGCGGATTGAAGAAATGCACGCCGCAGAAGCGCCGGGCGAGATCTTTGTTCAGCGCTGCCGACAGCGCCGTGATCGACAGGCCCGAGGTGTTCGACGCGACGATCGCGTGTGGCGCGATGAACGACTCGATCCTGCGGTACAGATCATGTTTCCAGTCGAGCCGCTCGGCAATCGCCTCGACCACCACGTCGCATTCGCGCAGCCGCTCCGGGTGTTCGTCATAGTTGGCGGCTGCTATGTATTGCGCGTCGTCCTTGTTTCCCAGCGGCGCGGGATTCAGTTTTTTCAGATTCTCGATCGCGCGCAATGCGATGCCGCTTTTGTCCGGCCCCTTGCCGTCGGCAAGGTCGAACAGCACGACCGGCACTTTGGCGTTCACACAATGCGCCGCGATCTGCGCGCCCATCACGCCGGCGCCGAGCACGGCGACTTTTCTGACGATGAAATTGGTCACGTTGGCTCCTTGAAGGGTGAAGCGTGAAGGGTGAGGGGTGAAGGGACGGATCTCGTCTGCCCTTCATTCATTCACCCTTCACCCTTCACCGCAATCAAAACATCTCCGCCGGCATTTCCATCAGGTTGGCGGCGCCAGAGCGCGCCGCCCGGATGTGATACGCGGTCTCCGGCAACAGGCGCTGGAAATAAAAACGCGCCGTCGCGAGCTTGGCCTTGTAAAACGGCTCGACCTTGTCGCCGTCGCGCTTGATCTGATCAAGCGCGATGCGCGCCATCTTCGCCCAGAAATACGCGTAGACAAGATGGCCCGCCACGCGCAGATAGTCGACCGCGGCCGCGCCGGCTTCGTCCTGGTTGGCGAACGCCTTCATGCCGACTTCGGTCGTGAGCTTGGTGATCTTGTCGCCGAGATCGGCCAGCGGGGTGACGAATTCGTTCATCTCGGCGCTGGCGCCGTGCTGCTCGACGAAAGTCTGAACCAGCTTGCCGAACTTCTTCAGCTTGCCGCCGTTGTCCATCAGCACCTTGCGTCCGAGCAGGTCGAGACTTTGAATCGTATTCGTGCCTTCGTAAATCATGTTGATGCGGGCGTCGCGCACCAGTTGCTCCATGCCCGACTCGCGGATATAGCCGTGGCCGCCGAAGACCTGCAGGCAATCGGATGCGCAGCGAAAGCCGTTGTCGGTCATGAAAGCTTTCACGATCGGCGTCATCAGCGACATCATGTCGGCGGCGTCCGCACGCACTTTCTCGTCGGGGTGATAAAAGCTCGTGTCGGCCATCAGGCCGATCCAGTAGCCGAACGCGCGGCCGCCTTCGGCATACGCGCGCGCGGTCAGCAACATTTTTCGCACGTCGGGATGCACGATGATCGGATCGGCCGGTTTATCCGGCGCCTTTTTGCCTGACAGCGAGCGACCCTGGATGCGGTCCTTCGCATATGCCGCCGCATTTTGGTAAGCGACTTCGTTCAGGCCCAGTCCCTGCATGCCGACACCGAGCCGCGCGCCGTTCATCATCACGAACATAGCGGCAAGACCCTTGTTCGGCTCGCCCACCAGCCAGCCGGTGGCGCCGTCGAGCACGATCTGGCAGGTCGCGTTGCCGTGGATGCCCATTTTGTGTTCGATGCCACCGCAGTAAAGGCCGTTGCGTTGGCCGACCGTGGCGCCGGCACCCTTGCCCTCCGGCAGAAACTTCGGCACGACGAACAGGGATATGCCCTTCGAGCCTTCCGGCGCGCCCGGCAGCCGCGCCAGCACCAGATGAACGATGTTGTCGGCGAGATCGTGCTCGCCGGATGAGATGAAGATCTTGTTGCCGGTGATCTTGTAGCCGCCGTCGCTCGCTCCCGCTATCGGCTCGGCCTTCGTTCGCAACATGCCGAGATCGGTGCCGCAATGCGCTTCGGTCAGGCACATCGTTCCGGTCCATTCGCCCGAACTCAACTTCGGCAAGTACAAATCCTTCTGATCGGTTTTTCCGTGCACGTGCAGGCACTCGTAGGCGCCGCGCGTCAGGCCCGGATACATCGCCCACGCCTGGTTGCTTGAGTACTGCATTTCGTAGAACGAGACCTGCAGCATGATCGGCAGTTCCTGCCCGCCGTACTTGCTGTCCGACGCGAGGCCCTGCCAGCCGGCGGCACGAAAGGCGTCATAAGCCGGGCGGAATCCGGCCGGCGCCTTGACCTCGTGCGTCCCGGCGTCGTAGGTACAGCCCTGCTCGTCGCCGCTCAGATTGATCGGCAGCAACTGCTCAACGCAGAACTTGCCCGCTTCCTCGATCACCTGGTTGATGGTGTCCGTATCGATCTCCGCGTACCGCGGCATCGCGCGCAGGTGCTCGACAGCGCCCAGCACTTCGTGCATCACGAATTGCTGGTCACGCAGCGGGGGGGCATAAATTGGCATTGCATGCTCCTGGTCAACGTACCTTCGGGCGGACTCTGGTGTCGCGGCGCGCGGTCGATTGCTTACGCGTAGGCGGTCGTGCGGCGTCGAGAATTCGCGCGAGTCCGGTACGCGCGCGCGTGACGCTGTCGGACGAGTGCAGCAGGCGCGCGTCCTGGTGCAGCGCGAGCATCACACCGTAAATCTCGAACACCAGCTGGCGAGCATCTGTGCGCGCGGGCAAATGCCCTTCCGCGACCGCGCCGTCGATCGCCAGCAGCAATTCAGTTTTCCAGCCATCGACGACTCCGACCAGGGCATCGCGCAGCGGGCCGGGCCGGTCGTCGTACTCGCACGCGCCCGCAATCATCAGGCACCCCTGCTCGATTTCCCGGGCCAGCAGCCTCAGCCAGTTGTCGAGCAGCGCGGAAAGCCGCGGCAGCCCGCGCGGCCTCTTCACCGCCGGGCGCAGCACGTCATCGACGAAGCGGGCCGCATATTCGCCCAGTACCGCGAGCTGCAATTCCTCGCGCGCGCCGAAGTGCGCGAACACGCCACTCTTGCTCATCCCCATCTGCTCGGCCAACACGCCGATCGTCAGCGACTCCAGCCCGTCGCGCCGCGCGAGCGCCAGCGCGGTGTCCACAATGGCGGCATAGGTCTGGCCGCCCTTGGCCGTGCGCAACGGCGCAAGCATCGATGGCAAAGGTGAGGCGGCGGGCATGCGGCAGAATGAAACGAACGGTCGTACTATTTCCCAGCCGCGCCGCCGCGTCAACCGGTCGTTTAGATGAAGCCGTCTAGCTGGGGTCAGCCTCCATTCCGGCGGACTTTCTACACTTCTGGGGTCAGACCCCGTCTTCGGCGGACCGCTTTCGCCTCGAAGCACAGACCACGCTGCCGAAGATGGGCTCTGTCCCTCCATAGCTCTAACCAGCCCCGACCATCACCTTTCCCTTCTTGAACCACCCCGCCACGTGGTCGACAAACAGTCGCACCTTGAGCGACAGATGGCGCCGGCTGGGGTAGACGGCCCAGATGTCGCCACGCGGACCCTGAAACTGCGGCAACACACGCACCAGTTTTTTCGCGGCAAGTTCGCGGTCGACCATGAAATCGGGCTCGAGAACGATGCCGAGGCCGGCCACTGCCGCTGCCTCCAGCGCCTCACCGCTGTTGGCGTGCAGCGCGCCGTCGACGCGCACTTCGTGGGATTCGCCATTCGCGTCGACGAGCTTCCACACGCGCGGCTTCGGCGAATACGCGTACGTGAGCGCAATGTGGTGCGCCAAATCGGCGACCGTCGCCGGCGCCCCGCGCGCTTTCAGATAGGCCGGCGCGGCACACAGGATCAGTTGCGTCTGGCCGAGCTTGCGCGCGACCAGTTGTTCGCTGCCCACCTGGCCGACGCGGATGGCGAGGTCGAAACCCTCCTCGATCAGATCGATCATGCGTTCGGCGACCGTGACGTCGAAGCGCACGTCCGGATAGCGAGCGACGAATGACGCGATCGCCGGTCCGACGCGATGCTCGGCGATGTTGTGCGAACAGGTGAGCCGGATCGTTCCGCGTGGTGTCGCCGCGCTTTGACCCACAATCGCCTCGGCTTCCGCGAGGTCATTGAGCAGTTGCAAGCAACGTTCGTAAAACGCCTGCCCGCTCTCGGTCAACGACAAGCGTCGCGTCGTGCGATTCAGAAGCCGCGCACCCAGATGCTCTTCGAGATCGGCCACCTGGCGTGACAGGGACGACGTGGACGAGCCAAGCCGATCGGCCGCTCGTACAAAGCTTCCGGTTTCGACCACGGTCACGTACGCGCGCATCGCGGAGAAGCGATCCATGAAACCGATTATCCCGCCACCGGAAACAAACATTTGCGCAATCGGCTCTTTATCCCGCGGCGCGCGATCACTACTGTTCGCTTCATCGCCGCGGCATATCACCTGATTCAAGCGCGGCGGCACTGTTTTCAACAATGAGAGGAGATCTCCCTTGATCGACGACCGCACCGCTCCCTACGCAGCGTTCGCGCTGCGCATCTCGCTCGGCGTGATGTTCATCGCGCATGCGCTGTTGAAAGTCTTCGTGTTCACGCTACCCGGCACCGTGCAGTTCTTTCAGTCGCTCGGCTTGCCAGGCCCTCTGGCCTACTTCACCTTCGGCGCCGAGCTTGTCGGCGGCGGCTTGCTGATCGCCGGCGTGGCGACGCGCTGGGTCGCGGCTGCGCTGATCCCGATTCTGCTGGGCGCGACCTGGGCGCACGCGGCCAATGGGTGGCTGTTCACCGCGCCGAATGGCGGCTGGGAGTATCCGGCCTTCCTCTCGATCGCCGCGCTCGTGCAGGCACTGCTCGGCGATGGCGCGTTCGCTGTGCGCCCCTCGCAGCGCGCTTCTGCACCTGCATTGAAGACTGCCTAAGAATTCGCCGTGCGCGTCGCGCACGGCGTTTAACCGCAAGGAGCACATGATGAAACTGTACTTTGCCCCGGGTGCTTGCTCGATGGCGCCCCACATCGCACTGCGCGAAGCCGGAGTCCCGGTTGATCTCGTCAAGGTCGATACGAAGAACAAGACCTACGAGGGCGGCGACTATCGCCAGATCAACGGCAAGGGCTACGTGCCAACGATCGAACTCGACGACAAGACTCGCGTGACGGAAGTTGCCGTGATCCTGCAGTACATCGCCGATAGCGCGCCGCAAACCAGGCTCGCGCCGGCCAGCGGAACCATGGAACGTGTTCGGCTGCAGGAATGGCTGAACTTCATCTCATCCGAAATCCACAAGCAGTTTTCGCCGCTGTTCGATGCAACGGCAAGCGACGAGATCAAAATCAGGCAGCGCGACAAGCTGGCCGGCCGCTTTGACTGGCTTGTGCAGCAACTGGCGGGCAAGGACTTCCTGACCGGTTCAAACTTCACCATCGCCGACGCCTATCTGTTCACCGTGCTGAATTGGGGCCAGTGGACGAACGTCGATCTCGGCAAGTGGCCGCTACTCTCGCAATACATGGCGCGCGTTGCGGCGCGGCCCAAGGTACAGGAAGCGATGAAGGCGGAGAAGCTGATCAAGTGACACTGCCAACCCTGTTCCTCTCCCACGGCTCGCCGATGCACGCGATCGAATCCGGTCGCGCCGGCGAGTTGTGGGAGTCGCTCGGGCAACGCATCGGCAAACCGAAGGCGGTGCTGATCGCGTCCGCGCACTGGGAAACCGAGCTGCCGATGATCAGCACGTCGCTTCGGCCTGAGACGATTCACGACTTCGGCGGCTTTCCCGATGCGCTGTACAAGATTCGTTACGCGGCGCCCGGCGCGCCGGACGTTGCTCAGCGCGCGCTCGACTTGCTGCACGGTGCGGGCATCACCGCAAGCGCCAATGGCTGTCGTGGGCTCGACCACGGTGCGTGGGTGCCGCTGCGGCGCGTGTATCCGGATGCCGATGTTCCCGTCGCACAGGTTGCGGTCCAGCCGGCGCTCGGCGCCACGCATCACTTGCGGGTGGGCGCGGCGCTGGCGCCACTGGCCGGCGAAAACGTGCTGGTGATCGGCTCCGGCCACATGACACACAACCTGCGCGAGTGGATGGCCGGCGTTCGCGCGCGGGGATCGCGGCAGTTGAACGAGTCGGGGACGGCAGCCTACGTGGAAGAGTTCCGGCGCTGGGTCGATGCGAAGCTGCAGGAAGACGATCGAGAAGCCCTCGCCAACTGGTACGAGCAGGCGCCGCACGCGGCGCGCGCACATCCAACCGACGAGCACTTCCTGCCGCTCTTCATCGCACTGGGCGCAGCCGGCCCGAACCCGCGCGTCGAGCATCTCGATGCCGGGGTTGAAAGCGGCGTGCTCGCGATGGATGCTTATCTGTTCTGGCCAAGGACCAGTGACCGGTGACCGGTGATCAAGGTCGTAACTGGCCACCGGCCACTTGTCACGGCCCTTCACGGCACGAACGTGACCGTGTAGCCGCGGCTCCTAAGTCCCTCGATCAGACCCGACGGGCCGAAGAAATGCAGCGAGCCCACGGCGACCGCGTGCAGCTTGCCGCTTGCGGCGTAGCGGTCGATGGCGTCCAGCATGCCGGGATGGCGCGCATCGAACAGTTGGTCGACCACAAATCGCTCGCCAGTGCCGGAGCTGCTACGCATTTCCGCCAGGACCTTATCCGCCGCCGCAAGATCGCGGTTTTCCCACGCCGAGACAACGCGCCGAACTTCACGCTCGGCCGCGCCGGATTCGATGCCGCGCACCGCCTGCTCGAGATAGGCGATCTGAACGTCAGTGGATACGCGTTCGAACAATCCCAGCTGCAGCTCGATCGATTCGATTTCGACCAGGGGCTTGCCCGACGTGCCGGCAAACCCGAACAAAAACGCTTCCTGCGCGTAGGCGGGTGAGAACCCCAACCGCGCCGCCTCCAGTATCACGAGCGTGTTCGCCAACATCCACGGTTTCATCCGCCACATGCGAGCCGGGTCGAGGTTCGAACGCGCCAGCAGACCGCCGATGCGTTTTCTCAGATCGTCCGACAGCCGCGTCTCCAGACCCGGCGTTCCATCGGCGTACAGCGCGAGCCGCTGCATCACCTCGACCGTGCGCTTCGCATCGAACGCGTTGACTTCAACCGCGATGACCTCGGCTTCCTGCAGTCGCTTCAACACCTCGGCGTGAGGCGGAAAAAAATCCGCCCGGCCGACATGGATCGTGCCGAGCAGGATGACCCGGCGCTCGCCCTTGCGCGCTTCCCACAGAAAGCCGCGCTTGGGTGCAGCCTGCTTCTGCTGGTCTTCGACGGCCGGCGCCGTCGTCTGCGCGTGCGCGGGCGGTGCGAGCAGCAACGCGATCAGCGCAAGGGTGAATGCGAGGTGCACACATCGATTCTAGGCTGCCTCCGGATGACCGCCGACACCGTATGTCCGGTGACAGGAAACTCCGTACCCGATCAATCCCCACTTGCGTCATCGCGATGAAATCACACGTTTCGCAAACTAGGAGTATGTGGTCGGTCTCGCTGTGCTTGCACCTTTTCGTCGCGGGTTTGCTTGCGCGGCGGTGTCAGACGTTCGCGGCGCTGATGCTGAGTTGTGCCACCGCTGCCGCGGCGGCGCAGCCGGCGCTCACGGTCGAACGCGACGGCCGCCGCTACGATATCCGCGCGCACGCCGACGCCGACGCCGACGTCGCCACCGTGTGGAGCACGATCACCGACTACGACCGGCTCGAGACCTTTGTGCCCGGGATCGATCGCTCGCGGGTCGTCGCGCGGCGGCTTGAGGCCGGCACGGAACGACTGATCGTCGAGCAATCCGGCAGCATTCGTTTCTGGTTCTTCGCGCAGCCGGTCAGAGTGCGGCTCGAGGTGTCGCACCTGCCGCGCACGCGCGTCGACGCCAACGCGATCGCCGATGCGTCGGGTCCGGTCGAACCCGATCCAACACTCGATTTCTTCGAGGCGCACTACGAACTCACGCCTCGGGCGCAGGGTGGTGTGCGGCTCGACTACCGGGCTCGCGTGACGCCGCGCTTGGACCTGCCGCTGTTTATCGGCGCAGTTGCGCTGCGGCGTACCTTCAGCGCGCAGTTTGATGCGTTGATCGGCGAGATCGGGCGGCGCGCACACGCCGCATCGCCCACGCCGGAGGGCGGATGAACGCGTGCGTACGTGTCCGCGTTATCGCCGCGCTGGCGGCGGCGCTGCTCGCGGGCTGCGCGGCGATCGATCCCTACTACGCGGCGCCGATTGCCGAACGGCTCACGCGTGCCGACGCGCTCGGCGACTGCGCTCGGCGGCTGCGTGATATCGATGCCCGCATCGACGCCCTCGGCGTGCGCGACGCGATAGCGCCGCGCGTGCCCGGTTTTCCATATCTGCGCGTCGACCGTTACACCGCAAGCCTGGCCAGTAGCGCGCCGGCAGCACCTTGGACCGAGCGACTGTCGGAACTCGATCGTGAAGCGCGGCTCGTCGAGTTCGCCAATAGCGGACTTTCGGACGCCGACTGGGCGGCGCTCGAAGCCTGCCGCCCGCATTTCACCGCGGCCGATCGCGATCGCTTCGAGGCGGTGCGGCAGGCGGCCGTCGTGCCCGACGACTACTCGACGGGACTGCGCGCGCTCGGTGTGTATCCGCTGACGAGACTCGCGTTTGCCGCGGGCATTCGTGGCTTGCACGAGAGAACACGGCGGGCGTTCGAGACCCCGCTGGAGGCGCTGCCGCGGGCGGGCGAGCTGCTGCGTTATGTGCCGATGGCGCCGCGAGATACGGCGTCGCTGGGCGGTGTGGCGGCGTTGCCGCTCGAGGAGTCGACAGCCGGGCCTTCGGACGAAAAGCCCGGTTCGCCGCCGGCCGATGCGCTCGGCGTGCCGCGGCTCTCGCGTGCGTTGGGCTGGCAGCTCTTGGCGCAGCATGCGCCCTCGCTCGTCGTCGACACCGCGAGCGACGACGATCGACTCGGCAGCCTCCTGTGGCGCACGGTGGCCGACACCGCGCGCGTCGCCGTGGATACGGGTGCGCCGGCCGCATACGCCCGCATTGCTTATGCGCGGCTGGGCGGCGCCGTACGCGTGCAACTCGTCTACACATTCTGGTTTCCAGCGCGTCCGCCGGAGGGCTCATTCGACGTGCTCGCAGGTCCGCTCGACGGTGTAGTGTGGCGCGTCACGCTCGGACGCCCGGCGGAGGGCGACTACGTTCCGTTGCTATACGACACGATCCATCCGTGCGGCTGCTACCCCATGTTCTTTCCGACCCTGCGCGTACAGGCGCGGCCGCAGCCTGACACGCTCGACGAAGGGATGTTCGCGCCGCAGGTCGCTCCCGAGCCGGCAGACGGCGAGCGCATCGTGCTGCGCGTGGCATCGCGCACGCACTACCTGCAGCGCGTGACGGCGGAGCCGGGCGCGGCGCAAGGCTTGCCGTACGCGCTGCGCGACGATGACGAACTGCGCCTGTTACCTCTGCCAGCGAGCCGAGAGCACGTGCCGGGACAGGTGGGGACGCGGAGCATCTTCGGCCCCGACGGCTTGGTCGTCGGCAGCGAACGTGCGGAGCGGTTTTACTTCTGGCCGATGGGCATTGCGAGCGCGGGCCAGATGCGCCAATGGGGTCGCCATGCGACCGCATTCGTCGGCCGCCGGCATTTCGACGATCCCCTGCTCCTCGACCGATACTTCGTGATCCGCGATCCAAGGATCAGCGATCCCCGGTAACCGGCAGTTTCTTCTCGAACCGCATTACGCCCGGGTCGTGCTCGTCGCGTCGGGCCTGATAGCCGCGCGCGGCGAGCAGCCGCGCCATTTCGTCGTTGTCGGGGAGCACGAAGCCGACCATCGTGTCCAGTCCGCGCTCGGCGGCACAAGCTTCCAGCGCGTTCATCAGCGCGGCGCCGATACCGCGGCGTTGCCACGCATCTTCAACCGCGAGTCCGAATTCGCAGCCGGCGCCATCCGGATCGCGCGTGTAACGTGCGACGCCGCGGATCTCCTCCTGCTCGCCGCCGGCGTCCACCGCCACAAACGCCATTTCGCGGTCGTAGTCGATCTGCGTGAAGCGCACCAGCCGTTCCAGCGTCAACTCCTTGATGGGCGCATGAAAGCGCATCGTCAGGCTGCGCGGAGACAGCCGCGCAACGTGGCGCTGTTCGGCGGCGGCATCCTCGGGGCGGATCGGTCGCAGCAGCAATTGTTCGCCCGACCGCAATTGCAGTGGGCGTTCGAGCCGCCGCGGATACGGATGAATCGCCAGGTGCGAGTAAACGGCATCCGGCACCAGCGAGGCATCGTTCAGCCGCACGCGAACATCGAGCGCAGTCGCGCCGCGCGGGCTGGCAACCAGCGGGTTCACCGCCAGAGATTCGATGCACGGCATTTCGCAGGCAAGGTCGGACATGCGCAGCAGAACGTTGAGCAGCGCTTCCATGTCGACCGGCTCCAGATGCTGGAACTGTCCGAGCAAGCGCGCCACGCGTGTGCGCGCGATCAAATCGTGCGCGAGAAAGCCGTTGAGCGGTGGCAATGCAAGAGCAATGTCGCGCAACACATCGGCCGCAACGCCACCGTTGCCGAAGACGATGACGGGACCGAACCCAGGCGCGCGCTGGAGCGCGACGACGAGTTCTCGCCCGTGTTCGCCCTTGACCATCCGCTGCGCCAGCGCGCCCGCGAACCGCGCCTTCGGCGCGCGCTTCGCAAGTCGGGCGCGCAAGGTTTCGAAGCCCGCGGCAACGGCGCGCGCGTTGCGCAAACCGAGCAGAACGCCGTCGACTTCGCTCTTGCTGGCGATGCCTTCGGCCAGCACTTTCATGGCAACCGGGTAGCCGATGGCGCGCGCGCAGGCGGTCGCTTCCTCCGGCGACGATGCACGGCGCATCGGCGCGCTTTCTACGCCGAAGCAGGCCAGCAGTTGTTGCGATTCCACCGGATCGAGTTCGAGGCGGCCGCCAGCGCGCACCGTATCGACGAGAGCGCGCGCTGCACGCAGATCGTGCTCGAACCCGGCAACATGAGGCGGCGGCACCTGCAAACGCAGTTGCCGATTGCGCACGTAGTGCGCGAGGTACCCAAACGATTCGACGCCCCGTTCCGGGCTGGTTGGCGATGGCAAGCCGGCCGCTTTGAACGCTGCCCGGCCGCGCCCAGCCTCCGCTTCGCCGAGCCACACTGCGATCAAGGGCTTCGTGCTCGACCGCGCGACCTCGAGCAGCTCACGCGCGGCGTCTTCCGGAACACCCAGCGCGACCGCCGGCGACAACAGCAGCAACACTGCGTCGTTGCCTGAATCTTCGAGCGCTACGCGCAACGACTGCGCGAGTCGGGTCGGGTCGGAGTCGCGCGGGAGATCGAGCGTGCTCGCGCTGCCGGATGACGAGAGTTCTTTCAGCGACAGTTCCTTTACGGCCTCCGGCGAAAGTTTCGCCACCATCACGCCGGCCTCGAGTGCGGCGTCGGCGGCAAGATTCCCCGGCCCGGCGCCGTTGGTAAGGATCGCGAGCCGGTTGCCGGACGATGCGGGCGGCAGGCGGCCGGCGGCAAGCGCTTCCGCCGCGGAGAACATCTGGTTGTAGGCGAGCACGCGAATCGCGCCGGCACGTGTCAACGCGGCGTCGAATACCGGATCGTCGTCAAGATGTTTGCCCGCTTTCAACACCACAACCGGCTTGGCGCTAGCCGCGGCGCGCACGCTGGAGACAAAAGCGCGCGCGTCGTTCACGCGTTCGACATACAGAACGATGCTGCGCGTCGTTTCATCGAGCGCGAGGAAGTCCAGAATCTCCGAAAACTCGATGTCCGCGCAATCGCCGGTGGACACCGCCGACGAAAAACCGAAGCCCGCCGCCCACGCATAGTCGAGCAGCGCCGCCATCAGGGCGGCTGATTGGGAAACGAGCGCGAGCGACCCGGCGCGCGCTTGTGTCGTCGCCAGGGTTGCGTTGAACCCGATATCGGGCCGCACGATGCCCAGACAGTCGGGCCCGAGCAGACGCACGCCTTGTTTGCGTGCGCTGGAAAGTGCGCGGCGCCGCGCGGCTTCGGTGCTTGCGTCGAAATCCGGCGACAACACGAGCACCCCGCGAATATCGCGCGCACCGGCCTGCGCGATGACCTCGGGAACAACCCGAGCCGGCCCAACGACGATCGCAAGATCGGGGGTTGCCGGCAAATCGGCGAGCGATTCGAAACTCGGCTCACCATCGATCGATGTGTGTCCGGGATTGACTGCAAAGATTTCGCCGCGAAACGGTCCGGCGCGCAGGTTGGCCAGCACAACAGCCCCGGGCGAGCCGGCCCGATCGGTCGCGCCCACCAGCGCCACGGAGCGTGGCGCAAGCAGGCGGGCAAGGGTATGCATGTTCAACCTAGGGCCTGTTCACGCTACGGATGCCAGTGCGAACGAGGCTGCGAGCGTGCAGGGCTAGGCGCGGCCGAGGCCGTGTGCTTGCTGCACACAACGAGGCCGCAACAACGCCATGCGCGCTCGCAGCCTCGTTCCCGTACGGGTTGCCACCAGAAAGGCCGCGCGCGTCGTTGCAAATCCTCGCCGGGTGTCCAACCCGGCTGCGGTTTGCGGCTAGCTCGCGGCCTTTCTGGTGGCAACGCATCTGGCATCCGTAGTGTGAACAGGCCCTATCTGCCGGCGTCGGCGCGATGGTACGTGCGCGACTGTGGTTTTTTCTGAAATGCACGCGCGTTACCGATCAAATCCGCTTGTTTGCGACGAGAGTTCTCACCTAAAGTCGCGCCTCGTCACGCCCCAAGGCCAGCAAACCAACGGAGCTCGAGATGAGAAGAACTGCCCCACTCGCTTGTTCGCTGCTGCTTTGCGCGCCATTGGCGCAGGCGGCCGACACCGGCTCCTACGCCGGACTGCATGCCGGTCTGGGTCAATACGACTACACCAACCCGCCCGCCGGGTCGCGCAGCGGCTTCTGCGATCCTGCGGCTTCCAGCTGCGACAAGCGCGACGTGGGCTACAAGCTGTATGCCGGCTATCTCTTCAATCGTTACCTCGGCGTCGAAGGCAGCGCCTGGTCAATGGGTGACGGCAAACTGACCTACAACAACTTCTTCGGTACGACCCTGACTCAGACTGTTCGACTCAACGGCTACGGGCTGTCGTTTGTTGGCGGCGTGCCGCTCGGCCGGGCACACGTCGTCGCCCGCGCGGGCTACGCCGCGTCAACCGTCACGCGCAAGGATTCGCTCGGCGGCGTACAAGTGGGGCGCTTCGAGAAAACGCGCACTGATCCCGTTTTCGGCGCCGGCGCCGGTGTGCGTGTGTGGAACGATCTGCACGTTCGGCTCGACTGGGATCGCGCGCGCGGCCGCACGCAATTCGGCGAGAAGTTCGAAGCCGATCTCTTCTCGCTTGGGCTGATGTACGTCTTCGGACCTGTCGGAAAGTAGCTATCTGCCCTTCAGCAGTAAGTCGCAGCCGGGTTTCGCGATCGACGTAAAAACCCAATCCCTCGACCTGCCCGATGCCGATGTGGCCGTCGTACGTCTTGAAATTTGCTTCGCCGCGCTGTTTGACGATCAGCAGCAGATGCGTCGATGCGGTCGGCTCCAGCGCTTTCAAGAGACCGTCCAGCAGTTCTCGCTCGGAGTTGCCGGTCAGCAGGTCGGACTGCGCGCGAAAGTGCCGCTCGTCGCGCAGCGCGAGCGAGACGATCTCGGGAGAACCGGTGCGCTGCTCGGCGGCCCGCACCAATGCCGCGAGCGCCATGCGATCGAGCGAATCGTCAGGCACCGGCACCATCTGCACCCAATTGCGCCTCACATTCGATCCGGTTTGCATGCGCGGATAAACGACGGTCAGTTGATCGCCAATCAGCGACACCGCCGCCCACTTTTCCTGTGCGTCGACCGGTGCAGCGAACGCCAGAGTTCCCAGCCAGACCGCGCACGACCAAACCGCCGCAGCGATCGCTTGCGAACCCGCCGGCAGTCTTGCCGTTGCCCGTTCCATCTTTCCCCGATCCGCTTCGCCTACGTTGTCAGGAAACGGTTGGCCGCGCAATCGCGCCCGGATGACAATCGCAGGATGAATATTCCCGCGCTGTTCCTTTCGGCTGCTGCAATCTGGGGCACGACATGGTTTGCGATCACCTTTCAAATCGACGCGATTGCGCCCGAATACGGTGTCGCACTTCGCTTTGCACTCGCCGCGGCGATCGTGTTGGGCTGGTGCCGGCTGCGTGGCATACCGCTCGCGATGCCCCGCGGTGAACACCGCTGGCTGGCCGCACAGGGCATCGTGACCTACAGCGTTGCGTACGTTCTGATCTATCACGCCGAGCGCTTTATTGTCAGCGGGCTCGTCGCGGTGGGTTACACGCTGGCACCGCTCGTCAACATGCTGCTGGCGCGCGCATTTTTTCGCACACCGATGTCGCGCCGGGTTGCCGCGGGCGGTGTGCTTGGGATCGCCGGGATCGTGCTCGTGTTCTGGCCGGAGTTCGCGCAACTCAGCGCAAGTCGTGACGTGGCACTCGGTGCGGCGCTGACGGCGGTCGCCGTGTTGCTGTCCTGTCTCGGCAACATGATTGTTGTGCGCCAGCATGAGCGCGGCGTCGAAGGCTGGGCGCCGATTGGAATCGGCATGGCCTGGGGCGCGCTGTGCTCGCTTTTGATCGCCATCGCTTCGGGACACGCACCGACCATCGTCTGGTCCCCGGCTTTCGTGCTATCGCTGCTGTATCTGACGATCGTCGGTTCGGCGCTTGCATTCGGCGCGTACTTCGCATTGCTCAACCGGATTGGCGCGGCGCGCGCCGCGTATGTCGGCGTCATGGTTCCGGTCGTGGCGCTGATAATTTCGTCGTTCTTCGAGTCGTTTAACTG
>Ga0187893_10008415_pt1 | contig 16267 bp, 16 predicted proteins | sample MA1701074metaG_FD_139574 | JGI IMG/M metagenome (GOLD analysis project Ga0187893, IMG submission 139574) | White microbial mat communities from a basaltic lava cave in the Kipuka Kanohina Cave System on the Island of Hawaii, USA - MA170107-4 metaG ...
AATTCCCCAAATTGGAGGGACGCGCTCTGTCGCGTCTCCCGCTTCGCGGGACGGTCACGACGGAGCGTGACCCTCCAACTCGCTCTGCGTCAATCTTCTGAATCAAAATGGGGAATGTCTGACGCATCGTTTCGATAAACGTGCTCCGCTCTGTCGAAGGGTCTCGGCTTCATTGAGCGCGCAGTGTAACAATCAACCTTCAAAACACAAAAACTTTTTGCCCCGTTCACCTTCGCGCCAACACATCTCGCAATCCATCGCTCAGCAAATTAAAGCCAAGGACAGTGAGGGCGATGGCGATGCCAGGGGCGATGACGAGGCGGGGGGCGGTGAAGATTTCGGATTGTTCGCGTTGCAGCATCAAGCCCCATTCAGGCACGTCGGGTTCACCCGACAACCCGAGGAAGGCGAGTCCCGCGGATTCGAGAACGGCGGTGCCGAGTTGGAGCGCGGCGAGCACAAGCAGCAGCGCGGCGCAGTTGGGGAGGATTTCGCGGAAGGCGATGCGCATCGGGTTGGCGCCGACCGAACGCGCGGCGAGCACGTAATCCCTGGCGCGTTCGGAAAGAAACGCGGCGCGCATCTGGCGGACGACGGTGGGGATGCCCGCGATGCCGACGGCGATGATGAGGCTTTGGGAACTGCGCGGCAGGAACGTGAGCAGGAACAGTCCGAGCAGGATGGCGGGGAAACTCAACAGAAAATCCGTGGCGCGTCGGATAAGCGCGTCGAGCAGTCCGCCCGCCATGGCGGCGGTGATGCCGAGGACGGCGCCTGCGACAATGGCGATGAGCGTCGCGCCCGAGGCGATCCAAAGCGTGGTGCGCGCTCCGTAAAGAAGGCGGGTCGCCACGTCGCGTCCGACGGCGTCGGTGCCGAGCCAGTGTTGGAGCGACGGTCGCGTGACTTCGCGCGGATAGGGTTGTTCGGTCGGTTTGTGCTTGGCAAGAAGGGGGGCTAGCATGGCGGCGGCGAGGACGAGCGAGACAAGGATGCAACCGAGCAGCCCGACAGGATTTTTCAGGAGGCGGGTCATTGAATCGTTGTAGGGCGCGAATGCCCGACGGAGGAAGGTTTCGTGCCGCATCGTGCTCTGTCTCGGCGCGAAACCCCGCTGAAGCGGGGCATTCGCGCCCTACCCGTCTAGTGGTCGGTCAAAGTTCATTTGGAGGGCCACGCTCCGTCGTGGCCGTCCCGCGAAGCGGGAGACGCGACGGAGGCGTCCCTCCAAGAACCCTTTAAATGAGCTTTGACGGAGCACTAGCGTTTTTCGCCCATCTCAGCGGAGCCGCGCGGGGTGTCTTCGGAGGGGGCGCGGACGATTTCAAAAAGACGCCAGTTGCCGAAGTCGCGGTCGAAGAGCAGACGCGGTGCGTTGCGTCCCTCGAAGACCTGCGAGTATTTCCAGTGGATGCTGTCGAAAGCGGACAAGCCGCGCGGTTCGGGCACGAGGAGGTAGAGGTCTTGCCCGCGATAATCCTGCACGGCGGATTCGAAGTCGAAGTCGAGGGTGTTGATGAAGAGGCGCGGGTCGCGGACGTGGGAAAGGTCGGGCGGGGACGGTTGATGGAAGTTGACGTAGCCACCGAAGCCGCAGACGAAGACTTTGGCGCTGCCGAATCGTTTGGCGCGGTCACTGCGCTGGAGCACCCAGTCGCGGACTTGCGCGGCAAGAGGGGCGTCGGGAGAGACGGTCGGTTCGGGGGTGGCGCGGCGCGCGGCGGCGAGGAGGAGTCGGGCGCGTTCGGTGTGCGCGGGGTTCCACGCGGCGTTGTAGGCGATGAGGGCGAGCGCGGCGGCGATGGCGACGGATTCGACGAGCGGTTTGAGGCGCGGGGAGGCGTCGCGGAGGTTGCGGAGGAATTCACCGAAGAGGACGCATCCGAGTGGGATGAGGGCGAGCAGTTCGGCGCGAGGCAACGAGGTGCGCGGGATGAGAATTTCGGTCGTGGGATCAAGTCCGAACCGCCACGCGGCGAATGCGTTGAACAGGAGGACGCTGAGCGAGACCGTCAACAGAGCGCCCGTTCTGAACGCGCGGCGGAACAGCGTGAGCAGCAGAAGGATGATTCCCGCGCCGAATAGCGGCGCGAGGAAAAAAGCGGCGCGGAGTAATTCGAGGATGTCAACGCGCGCAGGTTGCGGCGCCGCGGTCGCGTGCGTTTCCAGATACACGCCACGCAAAAAATAAAGCGCGTCGCCCATGATGAGCCAGTTGACGAGGTGCCAAAGTGCGGCGGCGTAGAGCATCGGGAAGATGCAGAGCAGGACGGTGCCTTCGGTGCGTTGTCGTTCCGCGCGCGCGCGCCAGAGTTTGGCGGCGACGATAGCGATGATGACGAGCGCGAGCAAGCCGCCGAGTTGGTGGGAAATGGCGGCGAGCGTTGCGCTGATGCTGAGCAGGGCGAGGTTGCGGAGTTGTTGGTCTTGAGTCCAGAGCAGCAGGTAATGCAGCGACGCCATTGTCAGGGCGACAAAAATCATCGCAGATGAGCCGTCGCCCGAAAGCCAGAGCGTCATCGGGTTGAGGACGAAAGACGCGGTGAGCGCGAATCGCGATGAGCCGAGCGAAAAGGCGCGGAGGATTTTGTTCACGTAAACCGCCGCGAGCGCGCCAAACGCGACGGAGAGGCCGAAGGGCGCGACGGCGTGCAGCGGTTGCCAGGGAATCGCGAGCAGCGGGAGGAGGAGCAGCGTCGGGATCGGCGCGAACCAGACGGAGCAGATAAGCCCTTGTCTGCCGACCGTTTCGCCGCGAAGCAGGTCTTCGCCGAGGCGCGCGCGGATGAGCGATTCGTCGGCGGGCATCGCGAGCGCGCCGCCGATGAGCGCGGCCGCGATTGCGTTGAGCGCGAGGACGGCGATGAAGACCCAGAGGTCTTCGCGCGCGAGTTGTTTGCCGAATGCCATGCGGATTGAAGCCGCGCGCATCGTAGCGGCGGCGGCGGGGCATGACAAGCGCGAGCGCGGGATGCGGCGTTTGACTTTGCGCGGCGCGGGCGTAGTGTGGCGGCGTTCAGGGGGAAATCCGAGGAGGGACATGAAAAAGGCGAAAGTGATTTTTGTCGTGACGGTGCTTGCGGGGATTGCCGCGTTCGGCGGGTGGGTTGGGTATCAATTCGGGAAACCGTCCGAGCCGCAACGGCGTGAAGTCGTCTCCATCTCGTCGGTGGTGAAGGAAATCCAGCAACTCAACGAACTCGTGACGGTGCGGCATGTCATCGTCAGCGACATCGAGGTGCGGCAGGAGCGCGGGGTGTTTCGGAGCGAGGAGAAGATTGCGCTGTTGTTGCGGGGCGTCGTCGAGGCGGGTGTGGAGTTGAATCATTTGACGACCGCCGACGTGCAGATTGACGACGAGCGGCGCAGCGTGACGTTGACGTTGCCGCCGCCTGCGATTTTGAAATGTTACGTGGACGACCAGCACACGCGCGTGATGGAGCGGACGAAACCGTGGTTCGTCAGCTACGACGAGACGCTCGACCAAAGCGCGCGGCAGAGCGGGCTGGCGAAGATTCGCAAGGACGCGCTGGAGATGGGGATTCTGGAGCAGGCGAAGAAAAATGCGGAGGCGAGTTGCAGGCAGTTGATGGGATTGCTGGGGTTTGGCGGCGTCACGATTCAATTTCGCGAGCAGCCTGAAACTTCGCGAAACCTGAGCGGCAGTCGGTAGATTCTTGAGAGCAGGCGTTCGCTGTCGGATGGGGGAAAGCACCAAGGGACAACGGGCGAACAAGCGTCCTTGACGCATCAAATTTCTACGTTACCATTGGAAACGATGGGAAACCGCCACGAGCTTCTTGAACTGGAGATTCTCAAGCACGTCGAACAGTCGCCGCGCCTGAACAACCGCGTCGCGGCGCGCAAACTCGGCGTCAGCGTGAAGCTCGCCCACATCATCCTGAAAAAGATGGTCTCGAAAGGTCTCTTGCACGTGAAGAAAGAGCACGCGCGGCGGTGGGACTATTTTCTCACGCCCAGCGGCATCTCGGAAAAGACGCGGCTGACTTATGAATTTCTGGACTTCAGCATGCAATTTTACCGAGAAGCGCGCCGCCGCAGCGCGTGGCTATGTCGAACACTCGCAGAATCGGGTGTGAAACAAATCGGTTTTCTCGGGTCAGGTGAAATGGCAGAGATTGTGTACTTGGGCGTTGTTGAATGGGGGTTAGAACTAACGGACGTGTTTGATGACGCTCGCGCCAATGGAACTCTTCTCGGTCGCACAATTCGTCCCGCCTCTAACATTTCCGACTCCCGTTGCGAAAAGATCATCGTCTGCCTTTACGACAAAACGCATCCCAAGACCGCCAGTTACCTTCCCCAAGGTGTGTCCGCCGACCGCCGATTCGTTTGGATTTTTGGAGCCGAATCAGAATCGCCATCGCTACTTCGCGGTGGTCGTAGAAAACCGAAGTGACCCTGGAGTTGCCACGTGTCGAGAGCGTCGGTTGCAAGTTGCACCCGAATGGCGGCAGCCTGCCCACGTGACGAATTATTCCCGCCGCTCAGATGGATGAAAGACGCTCAACTGTTCCATCCGCCATCCACGTCATTTTCATCGGGTACGATGACAGCGTGTTCTCGTCGGAGGCACCCTCTGATACACGGTTGCGTCACGCGCATTACGCGGCGCTGCTCGATGAGAAATTGCCAGGCAGCCGTCTGACCGTGCTCGTTTTGACAACCAAGCCGAACTTTCGTCCAATTCGAGATCAACAGGCTTCTTTCATTCCAGTCACGGGTCGAAATCCTGTGAAGATGATTAACCTGTTCCGCACGCTGTTGTCGCTTAGTCGCGCGGGATTGCCAACGGTGATAAGCCCACAAACAATCTTTGCTGATGCAGGGGTCGCATTGTCGGTCGCCAAATTTTCAGGCGCGAGGGTGGTGGGGCAAATTCACTTCGATCTCTTTTCTCCGTCTGTTTACGAGGAAATTGCTCCAGGAAAAATGAAACAGGCATTGGAGCGGCTAAAAAGAATGACCGCCTTGCGCGTGGTGAGCCAAGAGTTGCGCCGCCAGATTATCAATCGAGCTCTTCATTCCAATGTTTCAGTCATCCCTGTTCCTGTGACAATGACGACAGCGCCTCTTATGAATCGAGCCAAACGAGTGCTGTATGTTGGCAGACTGGCGAAGGAAAAGAATCTGGCACGATGGCTTCGGGTCGCGACGCTGGTTCAACAGGCGGAGCCTGACGTCGAGTTCGAGTGGGCGGGGGACGGACCTTTGAGATCGGAGTTGTTGGAGGAGGCTGCCCGTCTGAAGTTGCACCTGAAGCATCTAGGTGCGGTGCCATACAGCCAACTCCCCGCCATCTACTCGCAGGCATCGGTGTTTCTGTTGACCTCAGACTACGAGGGATTCGGGCGCGTGTTGGTCGAAGCAGCGCTTCATCGTTTACCCGTCGTGGCTCCGCAAATGGGCGGAGTGGAGGACATTGTCGTTCCGAATGAGACGGGACTACTTTGTCCGCAGGGTGATGAAAGCGCCCAGGCTGATGCCGTGTTACGAATTTTGCGGAACCCGACGGTGCGTGACCGCATGGGAAACGCGGCTCGTTCGTTTGTTGAAAACAATTTCAATCCACAAACGCTCGCGGAACAGTGGGTTGATTTATTGGTCTCAGTCGCGAAATCCTCCAAATGATTATCAGCCCACGCCGACGAACTTTGGCGCGCTGGCGCAAACTCAGCGGAACTCAGTTCAGTCTTTTGCGCAGCCTGGAATACGAGCGCATCGAGGGACTGAGCTTGCACGGTCTGGTGCTCGATGTGGGCGGCGGTGTGCGCAACAGCTATGTCAGGCTGCTACGAATTGAGGGGACGTTGGAATCTGTCAATATCGACCCCACGATGGAGCCGACGTATCTTGCGGACCTCAACCTACCGCTACCCATTATTTCGGGTCGTTACGACACATTGATTTCATTCAACACGCTCGAACACATCGCTAATGACCGACTCGCCCTTTCTGAAATGAGCCGAGTTCTCAAACCAAATGGCGTGGCGCACATCATTGTGCCTTTTTTGTACCGAGTCCACGGTTCTCCGTACGATTTTCATCGTCATACAGCGAAAGCTTGGGAGGAGATGTTGACGGAGGCGGGATTTGTCGCCGACTCAATCGAGATCGAACCTCTCGCTTTTGGCGGGTTGGCGAGCGGGTGGGCATTAACTGAATTCATGTTTCCGCGTCCGCTGCGTTGGGCGATGAAAAAGATCGTCATGTTAGCGTGTGTCTTGACAGAAAAAGGGCAGGGCGCCAGCCAGGCAGAATTCAACGTGCCGCTCGGCTATTACATTAAAGCCTCCAAAAATTGCCAGTGAAGTCAAAATCTCTGCAATCATTGCGCGCGCTCAAAGGAGCGTGGATGTCAACGCGCCGAGCGCGCGGCATTTCAGACACTTGGGCTGAAACGTTCTCTTTTTATCGTGCGCTTAAAACGCCGACGGAACGCGAACGTCAGTTTCGGTTTCGCAACGGGCACCTTCGATTCTATGTCAGGCCTGTGGACTTTTGCGCATTGGAAGAGGTGATGCTCAACGAGGAATACTCGTTTGTGGCGCCTCTCATCACCGCCGCGCCCGCGGCATCCGTCGTTGTTGACGCGGGCGCCAACATTGGTTTGTTTTCGTTGACGATTCTTGCAGCGCGGCGCGAGACGAATGTCTACTCTCTAGAACCCAGCACTGGCACCTTCGCTGTCCTGCAACGCAATGTCAAAGTTAGCGGTTTGCCAAACTGGCGCGCCTTCAATCTGGCGTTGTGGGGACAGGATGGCGAAGTCGTGTTCCGCAACACCGCCGATGCAAGCACATCCAGTCGAATCGAAAATTCTGCCACAGGCGACGGAACGGAATCAGTGCCCGCGTGCAAACTCCCCACCTTTATCCATCGGCATTCGCTGACAAAAATATTTCTTCTAAAACTGGACATTGAAGGAGCCGAGGAAGCCGTTCTTGTGAATGGCGAATCAGCACTGGATCAGGTGGAAAATCTCATCGTCGAAATCCACCCTGCCGTTGCGGATGAAGAGAAAATCTTTGCGATCCTCCGCAAGCACTTCCCCCGCCTGCTTCGGGTGCCAGGTCGTCGTTCCAGCAAACCCCTGATTCTCGCCAGTCGCGCGAGCCATCGGTTTCCCTTTGAGAATTCTGGTCGTTAATTACGAAATGAGCGACGATTCTGTCGTGCTGGCATGGCAACCGCGCGTTGTCCGAGAGCTGGCTCGCCGTTGCAAACAGGTGGTTGTCTTATCGGAAAAGGCGGGCAAATGCGAGTTGCCTGCCAACGTGCACCTTGAACAAATCGTCGGACGCAGTTTACCAAAATTCACGCGTCGGTTGGCGATGTTGCAGCAGGCGCGTCGCTTGTGCCGTGAACACCGCGTCAATGGAGTCTTCATCCACATGGCGCACCGCTACGCCTATCGGCTTGCGCCCGCGTTCCGTTGGCAGGGTCTGCCAGTTCTTTTGTGGTATGCGCATGGTTCGACCACGTGGCATTTACGTCTGGCACACCTCTGTGTGAATCGGGTTATCAGTTCGACTCCCGAAGGTTTTCGTATCCCGTCGGGCAAAGCGTTTTTCATCGGGCAAGGAGTGGACACAGATCTCTTCAACCTCCGCGCCGTTGCGTCCGAAGCTTCAGATATTATCACCGTCAGCCGCATCTCCCGCCGCAAACGGCTGGATCTGCTTCTGGATGTGATGGCGCGCCTGCGCGGAGACGGTCTGCGTCTCAAGATCATTGGCGCGGGGCTCACTGATGACGATCGTCGTTATGAGTCTGAACTGAGGACGCGCTCGGAAAACGAGTCCCTGCCCGTGGATTTCGCTGGATCTGTTTCTATGGAAAAGATTGCGCCCTTCTACGACACCGCGTTGATGCACCTGAACGTGAGCCAGACGAACAGCATGGACAAAACCGTGTTGGAAGCTTTGGCGTGCGGCTGCCCCGTGCTGACAAGCAATCCTGCGTTTCACGAATTATTTAAAGCGCATCCCGACTTTATCATCAAGGACGACAGTCCCGACGCGATCGCAGAACAAATTCGTTTTGTGCGCGCCAATCGAGGCAAGTGGACGCCTGAGCAATTGCGCGGACTGGTCATTGGTCATCACGATCTCCACTCCCACGCGGGCAGGATCATGGAGCATCTTCATGCAATGGTTTCCAGCTAAACACCTCACGCCCACGAGGTATCTGGCAGTGGTGAACGTTTTCACCAGTGGATTGGGATTTGTGCAGGGGCTGATAGTGTTGAGATCGCTGGGACCAGAATTGGTCGGCGTCATCGCCGTCATCGGCGGCATCAATGCCACAGTCTTGAATTTCCTGGACGTGCGGCTGACTGATTTGGCGGGCAAACTTTATTATGAGACCGATGGACGTGACGAGAATGCGCAGCGCGGACACCGCGCAAGCGTGCTGCTGCTTTGTGTCGGCGGCAACGCCCTCATCTCGCTTTTTCTCGCGGCTGGCGGTTGGATGCTCTGTGTTCTGTTAGTTCACAAATTTGCGGATGGAGCCGTGGAGTGGTGGTGGTTGATGGTCCAGCCGTTGGTGCTGGGTTTGAACAACATCGGCAACACCGTGAGTTTTTTGCAGCGTTTTTCCGAACGCTTCTATTTGTTTGGGACAGCGCGACTGTTGATCCAAATCATTTCCATCGGGGTTTTTATTACCACCTTCCTGCTGGTGAAAGGCATCAACGGTTACTATCTAGCGGCGCTTGTCGGCGGAACGCTTTCACTGTCATGTAGCGGGCTGGTGACAGTATATGTTTGGGCGCAAAAGGATCGTCTGCCGATTTTTTCGACCGCTTATGGGACGGCTGTCGCCTCCTATCGCCGCCACCTAAAGTTCCTATTTTTCGGCAACTTGCTTGGTTACACAAAACTTCTGCACCGCGCCGCCGATACCCTTGTCGTGGGGTGGTTCACAGACGACCGCACGACGGGACTTTACAAATTTGCCCGATCGTTGACCGACAGTTTGTATATCCTGTTCGACGCGATGAACCAGGTCTATCAGCCTAAATTCCTCAGCTTCATCGCCCGTGCCCAAACACTGGAGTATCGCAATTTGGCGTCGCGCATCCTTGCGACTTGCGCCTTGTTCACCGCATCGGTTGTGTTGACCGAGATGTTTTTATTGAGGTCGTTTTTGGAATTTGTTTTCGGCGCGCGATATCATGGCTCCGAAACGGCTATCATCCTCATGACCGTGCCATTTTTCTTTGTTGCGGGAGTTTCGACATGGATGTGGCCGCTTTTCATCCACTCAGGCAGACTGGGACGGTTTACTGCAGCAGCGGCGCTTGCGGCACTTGTCCAGTGTGGATCAACCATTGTTCTTCTTGTTTTTGTGGAAAAAGTGCCCGCGATGGCGGGGATTGGTTATCTTCTCTATTATCTGGCGCTCTATCCGATTGGTTATTTTATGGTGTCGCGTCGCTTCCCCGAACACGTCCCCCAGCTTTCCCGATGAAGCGTCTCTTGCTCGTCACGGACGTTTTTCCTCCCGACATTGGCGGGCCCGCCACGTTCATTCCTGCGCTGGCTGCGGAACTGACGGGGATGGGGCACTCCGTGACCGTGATTTGTCGTTCCGACAATCCGCGCGCGCATCGGAAAGATGAATGGAAATTTCCCGTTGTTCGCCTGGCTCGTCGTTGCGGGCGTCTTGAAAAAATCCGCAACCTCGCGCGGTTTTTCCGCGAAGCGCGGCGTCACGATGTGATTTTCAGCAACGGCTTGGAAAGAACCACGGAAAAAGTCTGCCGTTGGGCGGGAAAGCGGTACTCACTCAAGGTGGTCGGCGACGCCGCCTGGGAGCGGGCGCGCAACGAGGGATGGACGCAATCTTCCATAGACGAGTTTCAAGAATCCTCAGAGCCTCATCCGCTCGTGCAACAGCTTGTGTCTTCGCGCAATTCGTTTGCGGGCAACGCGCATCTGGTGATTACGCCCAGCGATTATTTGCGACGGCTCGTGATTGGGTGGGGGGTCGCCGAGGAACGAGTGACAACGATTCGGAACGGTATTCAACTGGCGCGTTTCGCTCGCTTCGCGCCCCGTCGTCGAGAAAGCGTTGCGCGCGTCGTGTTCGTCGGCAGGCTCGTGAACTGGAAGGGGTTAGCGCATCTAGTCGAGGCGGTGGCGCCGTTGGAGAAAGTGCATCTGACCATCGTGGGGGACGGACCCGAACGGCAATCACTCGAGACGGCAACGAAACGACTTGGACTGGGCTCTCGCGTTGATTTCAAGGGCGCGCTGAATTCAGACGGTGTGCTGCAAGTGCTTGAGACATCCCACATTCTCGCCTTGCCGTCCGAGTATGAGGGACTCTCGCATACACTTCTTGAAGCCTGCGCGGCGGGGTTGCCGTGCGTCGCGTCGGACCGAGGAGGGAATCCAGAAGTCATCCAGCACGAACGCAGCGGGCTTCTCGTTCCTTACGGGGATGTGTCGGCGTTGCGCGGCACGATTCATCGCCTCGCCTCCGATGAAGATTTCCGATTTGCGCTGGCGCAGGGCGCGAAACTTCGCAGCAAGGAATTTGATTTTCGAGCGACCGTGACCGAGACCACGAAGCGGCTGTTGTCTTCATGAAATTTTCCGTTTCCCACTTCATCAACCTGATGGAATCCGAAACAGTCGCCCCGTTCAGCGGAGCGGAAAACCATCTCTGGGTCTTGCTGCCAGCGCTCAATGCGGCGGGAGTTCGCGTGGAACTTTGCGTTTTGCTGCAACAGACGGGCGCGCGCATCGAGGACAAGCTCGCGAAACTCAGGGATGCGGGTATCGCGACGTTTTGCTTCAACTACCATCCTGCTTCGGCTCGATCTGTGCCATTTTATCCGCTCATGGATTTGTCGTGCATCGCCGCCGTGCGACGACACCTGAAACAACGCCGTGATTGGATTGTGCATACTCACCTTGACCCATCCGATGCCAACGTAAAAATTGCGGCGCGGCTCGCGGGATGCGCTCACGTTGTCTCGACTGTTCACAACAACGAACCTGCGCATCTGCGCCGCGCGTGGTTTTGTTTGCAGCGCCTGCTCGACCGCTTCACAAGCCGCCACATCGCGATTTCCAAAGCCGTGGCGCGTCATCTTGTGGAGCTGGAAAAAACGCCCGCGTCAAAAGTCTCCGTCATTCCCTACGGAATCTCGCCTCCTCCGACCGTCCTCAACCGTGTGGAGGCTCGGTCGCGTTTGGGTTTGCGTGGTGACATGTTCACGGTCGGGTTTGTCGGTCGGCTGACACCGCAAAAAAATGTCGGCGTGTTGATTGAAGCGATGAAGCGAATGCCGTCCGCGGAATGCGTCATCGTCGGTGAGGGCGAACTTCGCAAAATACTCGAAACCGAGGCGGCGGGCGCTCACAACATCAAGTTCGTCGGTCATCGCGCGGACGCCTCGGAACTGATGCCCGCGTTCGATGTGCTTTGTCTTCCTTCGAAATGGGAAGGCTTGGGATTGGTGTTGATCGAAGCGATGCTCCGCGGCGTCCCTGTCGCTGGAAGTCGTGCGGGCGCCATCCCAGAAATTCTCGACGAAGGACGGTGCGGCACTCTTTTTGACGGCGACGACGTTGACAGCCTGATCCAAGCGATTGAAGCCGCGCGGTCGAACGGAGGCGAAACAGCAGCGCGCGCGCGCGCTTTCGCAAGGGAAACGTTCACGGTCGAGAAAATGACGAGGCAAACTTTGCAACTCTATCAAGAGCTCACCTCAACGGGGAATTGACGGATTCGACAATGAAAATCGTCTGGCTTTCGCATTCCGCGGACATTGGCGGGGCGGAGTTGTGTCTCAAGGAAGGCGCGAAGGTCTTGACAGATCGCGGGCATGCCGTGCACGCCGTCGTTCCTTGCGACGGGAAACTCAGGGAAGTTCTCGCCTCAGTCACAACTTCGGTGCGGGTTGCTCCCGTGTTTTGGTGGGCAAGTTCGGCGGCGAGAAGCGGACTGGCGCAGCGCACGTGGCGATGGGCGAAAAACGTGGAGGCGACATGGAAACTGACTTCGGATCTTCGAGATATTTCTCCTGATGTCGTGGTGACGAACACGTTGACCACGCCCGCGGGCGCATACGCAGCGCGGCGACTGCACCTTCCGCACGTTTGGTTCGCGCACGAACTGATGGGCGAAAGGGGGCACAGCCTGAATTTCGATTGGGGCGCCGCGAGAAGTTTGTCTGTCGTCAATCGTTTGTCCGCAGTGGTCGCAGGTCCGTCTGAAACTGTATTGGCGCAGTTCGCGGGACACGTCGCGAAAGACAAACTGCGGCTGATTCGCTATTCGGCGGATACACCGAAACTTGCACGACCCAAACCACACACGTCCGCGCTCAAGATTGTTGTGGTGGGAAGGGTGCATCCACCCAAGCGACAGGAAGACGCTGTCCGCGCCCTTGCGATTCTTCGGGAACGCAACGTGGACGCGAAACTCTCCGTGGTCGGGAGCGAAGACCCTGCCTACGCGGCGCGTTTGCGTGAGTTGGTCTTGTCACTGGGACTGTCAAGCCGCGTTGAGTTCATTGGATTCACCGACAACCCGTTCTCCCGCGTCGCCTCGTCGGACGTCGCCGTCGTGTGCTCCAGTGGTGAAGCGTGTCCGCGGGTCATTGTGGAAGCGATGAAACTGCGAACGTTCGTCGTCGCGGCAGACAGCGGCGGTTCTGCTGAACTCGTGCGCGATGGTTGGAACGGGCTGCTTTTTCCCGCTGGCGATGCGGAAGCTCTAGCCCGAATTCTGGAGTCTGTTCATCGCGACAAAGCGAATTCGTCAACGATGGTGGAAAATGCAGAGCGTTGGGCGACTGAAGTGTTTAGCGCCGACAGTTACGCGAACAGTCTCCTCGCCGCGCTCCAACGGGCCCGCGATTCCCAATGAAGATTTGCCGTATCGCGCACGCGTTGCCGCCCGTGCTGGGCGGGCTGGAACAACACGCGGCGGAATTGTCGGTGCGCCAGGCGCAGGGAGGACATCAAGTGCACCTGGTGTTCGCTCGCGGTGAAACGCCTGTCGCTCGGAATGTCTTTGGTCATCGGGTGAATCTGCCAGTGTCCCGACCGAGTGAAAAAAGCACGCTGCGACAATTGCGTTTTATTCTGCGGGCATTGGCGTTGGTGCGGCGCCTTGTCGTGACACGCAAGATTGATCTGATTGATGTGCATGGTGATTTTGTGGAGGCTTTCTTTGTGGGGCTTGTCGGACGATGGACTGGCACGCCGACAGTCCTGACCGTGCAGGCGGGATTGAACGAGCGAGCGGCGGCGAGGGTTGCGAGCGCCCTCGCTTTTTCAGTCGTGGGCCATTTTGTGGCTGTGAGTGAGGCGATTCGGCGGCAATTGCTGGAGCGCGGAGTTGACGCGGGCAGGATTTCGGTGATCACAAACGCCGTGGACGTTGCGCGGTTTTCCAAGCCTGCGACAACGCTTCCACACGCTCAAGCGGGATTGATGGAGGAATTCAGAGGCAGGAAAATTATTCTTTTCGCGGGGCGGCTTCATCAATTGAAAGGCGTGGAAGTGCTTTTAAGGGCTGTCCCGCTCGTCACGGAAAAGTTAAAGGACGCGGTGTTTGTCATTGGCGGAGATGGACCCGAGGCGGGACGATTGAAGAAACTCGCCGCCGACCTGCCCAATGTTCGATTCACGGGACTGTTGGAGTCCAGCGTGGTCTCGGCGCTGATGTCGCGTGCGACGCTGTTTGTGTATCCGTCCGTGCCGCAGGCGCGACAGGACGAGGGGACACCGCGAGCCATTCTCGAAGCGATGGCAGCAGGGTTGCCCGTCGTGGCGACACGATCGGGAGGGATCGCCGAACTGGTTGAGGAAAACAGAGGAGGCAAACTTGTGACTCCATGGGATGCGGAGGAATTGGCAAAGGCACTGATCGCGGTCTTGTCCGATTCCGCGCTTGCCAGGGAAATGGGAGCGCACAACCAAAAAGTCATCGAATCGAAAGACTACTCGATCATTGAACGCCAGGTGACGGCGTTGTTCGAGCGGTTGGTGCGCGAGCAGAAACGATGAAAGTCTGGTTTTCCAATCAACTCAACGCGCACAAGGCGCGGGCGCTCGCGAGCGCGTGGCGGGACAAGCCATTGACGCAGATCGAGCCGTCCAATGTCCACAACGTGTTGCTCATCGAACTCGGTGGGTTGGGGGATGCGGTGAACGTGTTCCCTGTGCTGGAGGATTTGCGGGCGAAATTTCCGAACGCGCAATTCTCCGTTGTCTGCCGCGATTACGCCGCCGACCTGTTCAAGCTGCGGGGCGGTCGCCGCGGCGGCGCGTTGCGCGCGACCGACAATCTCTCGCGCGTTGTCGGCATCGCGAAATCCTCGGCGGGCATTGAGCATGCGTTGTCCGAACTCGGCGCGACGGAATGGGACATCGTCATTTCGACGTGTTGGAGCGCGTGGGCGACGGTGCTCGCGCAAAAACTGCGCGCGCGCGCGTTGACGGGCTACTGGCGTCCATGGCGCGTCGAAAGTTTCGGGTTCAACGCGGAACCCTCGCCCGAAGTCGGGCGCGACGATCATCTGCTGTTGTTGCGTTACAAAGCCGTCGCGCCGCTCGGCACCGCCACACCGACGCCGTTGTCCGTGCCGCATATCGCGGTCAGCGACGATGACTGGAAGGAAGTCGCGCGCCAGCGTCCGTGGCTGGCGTCGGGATTCATCGTGTTCGTCCCATTGTGCGGCGACGTTTCCAAATCGCTCACGTTTGACAACGTGATATCGGCGCTGGTGATGTTGCGCAAGTTGAGCGAACGCGTTGCGTTGGTGGGCGGGAGGGCGGAGGAATCGGGGCTTGAGACGGTGTCGAAAATGGTTTTGGAAGTCGAGCAATGGGAGGTGAAATCCAAATTCGCCGAAGCGGAAGGCATCAAGCTGCCCGTGTTCGTGCTCACCGATTTCACCATCCCGCAACTCGCCGCCGTGCTGGGCAAGGCGGGTTTCGTGATGAGCGTGGACACGGGCGCGATGCATCTGGCGGCGGCGGTCGGAGCGCCTGTCATCGGCGTTTTCAATTCCACTGACCCGAAAAAATGCGGTCCGCACGGCGACCGCGTTGCGGCTATTTCCGTGAAGGAATTGTGGCAGCCGCAGTGGAAAAATTTTGTGTTCGACTGGTGCAGCGGCGTTTCTGACGCGCGCCGCGAATGACTCTCAGGGCAGTTTTTCTTTCGCGCGCAATCTCCCGACTCTGTGCGGCGTCTCCTCGCAAAGGCAATTCGGCTTGCCCGTGCCCGCGCGCTTGGGTCAAAGCGCATCCAGGCATTCACCGAGAGGACGCCATGATCATTCCCCGCACGTGGTCGCTTCCGAAATCCGTCGAAGCCCGTCTCAGTTCAAATTGCTTTCGTGTTTTTCGTGTCTTTCGTGGTAACAATTCTTCGTGATGCAGCCGTCCATCATTTCCGCGCTCCAGAAAATCGTCGGTGACGGCTACGAGGACTTGAGAATATCAGCGGGAGTTTTTCTGCGAAGGTCGGTGCGGTCAAAATCGGAATCGAAACTCACCAAGACCAATCCGTGTGTTTTCGCCACCGCGTATTGATAGGCGTCATCGAAGTCGAGGTTGAACCGCGTTGCGGCGTCGGCAACCGAGTCGTAGTGTGCTCGGAGAGGGAGATGACACGAACTCCTGCGATGACAACCATATCGCGAAAGAACAGTTTGAACGCGGAGTGTTTCTTGCGATTGAACAAATAGCAGCCGATGGAGTGCAGGGAAAAGTCGGTGAGATGCAGGTTGTGTTTGTCGGTCTGCGCCAGAAGCTTTCGCGCGTCGGCAGCTTTGGATTGACCCAGCATCACTTCGAGAAAGATGTTGGTGTCCAGCAGCAGTTTCATGCGTGACGACTGCGGGAAGCGAGAATCTTGTGCTGGAGTTCCACGGAGGAATGTTTGCCTTTTTCACCGCGCAAGACGCCTGCCCATTTGAACGCGGGCGCGCGGCGTTTTCGCGGGGCGCGCTTTTGCAAAAGGTATTCCGCGAAATCCCGCACTTCGCGCTGGATTTCCAACAGCAAGGTTTGAATTAAATCCTTGAGTGTCATGGTTTTCTCAGCCGCCGCTATGATAGACGAGAACATTTAGCCAAGCAACAGCTTACAGACATTCCCCATTTTGATTCAGAAGATTGACGCAGAGCGAGTTGGAGGGTCACGCTCCGTCGTGACCGTCCCGCGAAGCGGGAGACGCGACAGAGCGCGTCCCTCCAATTTGGGGAATT
>Ga0187893_10008416_pt1 | contig 16267 bp, 12 predicted proteins | sample MA1701074metaG_FD_139574 | JGI IMG/M metagenome (GOLD analysis project Ga0187893, IMG submission 139574) | White microbial mat communities from a basaltic lava cave in the Kipuka Kanohina Cave System on the Island of Hawaii, USA - MA170107-4 metaG ...
CGGGCAGCCTGGTCACGGTCACGGCCACGCCGGACCTGAACGCAGTGTTCGACGGCTTCACGGGCGACCTCACCGGCACGGCGAGCCCGCAGCAGCTCACGGTGGACGCCGACAAGACCGTCGGCGCGAGCTTCACGCAGCACTACACGGTCGCGGTGAACGCGACCGGCCCCGGCGCGGTGACGCTCGATCCGCCGACCGGCCCCTACGCCCCGGGCAGCCTGGTCACGGTCACGGCCACGCCCGACCTGAACGCGGCGTTCGACGGCTTCACGGGCGACCTCACCGGCACGGCGAGCCCGCAGCAGCTCACCGTCGACGCCGACAAGACGGTCGGCGCGAGCTTCACGCAGCACTACACCGTCACGCTGAACGCCACCGGCCCCGGCGCCGTGACGCTCGATCCGCCGACCGGCCCCTACGCCCCGGGCAGCCTGGTCACGGTCACCGCCACGCCGGACCTGAACGCGGTCTTCGACGGCTTCACGGGCGACCTCGCCGGCACGGCGAGCCCTCAGCAGCTCACGGTGGACGCCGACAAGACGATCGGCGCGAGCTTCTCGGCGGCCGGGCCCTTCACGCTCGCGGTCACGGTGCAGGGCGGCGGCACGGTCACGCTGTCGCCGCAGACGGGCCCCTACGCGGCCGGCACGACGGTCACGCTGACCCCGGTGCCCACCGGCACGAACTGGATCTTCAACAGCTGGAGCGGCGACGCGCTCGGAAACGCGAACCCGCTGCTGCTGGTCATGAACGGGAACAAGGCCGTGCACGCCACGTTCACCGGCACTACCGGCGGGGGTGGAGGCAGTGGGGCCTGCGGCATGGGTCCCGAGCTCGTCGCGGCGCTCCCGCTCCTCGCCTGGCTCCACCGTCGGCGGCGCCGCGGCCGTTAGCGCCCCCGGGGTAGCAACCCTCTTCGCATTCCGTTGAAACGACTTCGGTGCGGCCGGGGTCCGTCTGTGCGAGGATGCCCGGCCGTTCTGGAGGAGAGCCAACGATGCCCGTGTACCGATTCGTGTGTCTCGCAGTCGCCCTCGCGTTCGCCGCGGGCCCGAGCTTCGCGCAAGAAGACGTGAAGCCGGGCGCACCGACCTTCAAGGAAGGCGACGTCATCACCTTCGACAAGATCGACTCGCTGAAGCCGTTCCTGCCGCCCGAGTTCTGGGACAACCGGGACTTCTTCTTCTACGAGGGCATGCAGCTCGAGATCGGCCCCTCGTTCGCGGACTACGGACCGCCGCCCGTCTACACCGAGGCCACCAAGAAATTCAGCAGCGCCGTGAAGCTCGGCCCGGAGAGCAGCCTCGAGAACTACCGGGCCGGCCAGCCCTTCCCGACCGAGGCGATCGACTGCAAGGGCGATCCGGCGGCCGGCGCGAAGGTCGCCTGGAACTTCATTTTGCGCTGGGAAGGCTTCGGCGGCACCGCGGTCGACTTCTACTACTCGTACTGGGACCGCGGCGAAGAGCTGCCGCTCTACTACCAGGGCACCAGCACGGGCACCGCGCTCGCGTTCCGTCCCGAGCCGCAGTACGACGCGAACAAGGGCGACGTGTTCCGCGGCGAGAAGCGCTACGGCGCGAGCGGCCCGTCGGTGGACGCGCCGTTCGACGCGCGCGGCATCATGCTGCTCTCGTACCGCTACAAGGCGTCGTTCGGCCCCAAGGCAACCTCGAAGAACGACGACACCTGGGTGTACGTGCCGACGCTGCGGCGCGTGCGGCGCATCTCGTCGGCGCAGCGCACGGACGCGGTCTCCGGCACCGACTTCACCTTCGACGACCTGTTCAGCTTCAACGGCATCGTTCCCCAGTACGAATGGAAGTGCCTGGGCGAGGTGGACATCCTCGCGCCTGCGCGCACCAAGGTGAAGGCGTACCCATACGAGAAGGACCACAACTTCGGACCGTACGGCCTCTCCTTCGCGGACGATCGCTGGGAGCTGCGGCACGCCTACAAGTTCCGCTTCACGCCGCTCAACGCGGACCACCCTTACGACCACAAGGACATCTACATCGACAAGAACTCGATGGAGCCGCTCTACTCCTTCGCGTACGACCGCAAGAAGGAGCTCTGGAAGATCCTCTGGCACAACCACCGCTGGAGTCAGGACCCGGGCTACACGGAGTACAAGGGCTGGGAGAACGTGCCCGAGCCGCGCGACCTCAGCGTGGTGAGCGACATCATCGTGAACGTGCAGACGGGCACCGGGAACCGCATCGAGTTCTGGAACCGCTCCGGCACGCCGATGGACAGCGCGGGCAAGATCCGCCGCTTCATCGACGTGGGTCGCCTCACGAAGGGCCGCTAGCCCTGAGCGAAGCCGAGCGCCAGGTCGCGGATCGCGAGGCGATCCGCGAGCTGGCCTTTCGCTACGCGCGCGCGGTCGACCGCCGCGACTGGGCGCTCGCCGAGTTGCTCTTCACCGACGACGCGGTGCTGGTCGGGCCGCGCTTCGAGCTGGTCGGGCGCGCGGCCGTCGTGAAGGGCCTCGCTAGCGTCGAGCGCTACCGCGCCACGTTCCACGCCGTGCTGAACCAGCTGTTCGAGGTCGAGGGGGACGAGGCGCGCGGCGAGACGTACTGCCTCGCGAACCACCTGCTCGAGCGCGACGGCCGGCTCTGGAAGCTCGACTGGGGGATCCGCTACCAGGACCGCTGCCGAAGAATGGCAGGCGCCTGGCGCTTCGCGCGCCGCGAGCTGGTCGTCGACTGGGAGCAGCTGCTCCCGGTCCAGGGACGCCGCGACTGACGACGAGGCAACGCGCTGCCGGATGCGGGGCGGCGTGAGCCGGGGCTCGGCCGGCCTGCCGCACGCTCTGCGGCATACTGAGCGGACCGAGGAGATTCCAATGGCCATCGACTTCAGCTTCCCCGAGGACGTGCAGCAGGTCGTCGCGCGCGTGCGCCAGTTCTGCCAGCAGGTGGTGCGGCCCGCCGAGGAGAAGATCGAGGCCAGCGGCGAGAGCCGCACCGTGCTGATCGAGCAGATCATCCAGATGCGCAAGCAGGCGCAGGAGTGGGGGCTCTGGCTGCCGCACATGCCCGAGGAATACGGGGGCATGGGGCTCGGCCACGTGGCGATGGCGGCGGTCTCGGCGGAGGCGGCGAAGACGGGCTTCGGCCCGTTCGCGCTGAACGCGCAGGCGCCCGACGAGGGCAACATGCACACGCTCCACCACTGGGCGACGCCCGCGCAGAAGGAGAAGTACCTGAAGCCGCTCTGCAAGGGCGTGATCCGCTCCTGCTTCGCGATGACGGAACCGGAGGTCGCCGGCTCCGATCCGACGCTGATCCAGACGCGAGCGCGGCTCGAGGGCGATCACTGGGTGATCGACGGGCACAAGTGGTTCATCTCCGGCGCGCGCGGCGCCAAGTTCGCGATCCTGATCGCGCGCACCGAGGACGATCCCGAGTTGCCGCAGGCCGCGAACTCGGCGTTCCTGGTCGACATCCCCTCGGACGGCTGGGAGGTCGTCCGCGACATCGAGACGATGAGCGGCGGCCACAACCACTGCGAGATCCGTATCCGGAGTTTACGCGTGCCGCAGGAGAACATCCTCGGCGGGCGCGGCCAGGGACACCTGCTCGGCCAGTACCGGCTCGGCCCGGCGCGGCTCGCGCACTGCATGCGCTGGATCGGCCAGGCCGAGACCGCGCTCAACATGACCATCGAGCGCGCGCTCCACCGCTACTCGCACGGCTCGCTCCTCGCCGAGAAGCAGGGCATCCAGTGGATGATCGCGGACGGCACCATGGAGCTGTACCAGTGCAAGCTGATGGTGCTCCACGCGGCGTACCGCATCGACGCGGGCCTCGACTTCAAGAGCGAGGTGTCGATGGCGAAGCACTTCGTGGCGAACGCGCTCAACCGCATCATCGACCGCGCGATCCAGGTGCACGGCGCGCTCGGCTACTCGATGGACACGCCGCTCGCGAAGATGGCGACGCAGGCTCGCTGGGCGCGCTTCGCCGACGGCGCCGACGAGGTCCACCAGTGGCGGATCGCGCAGCGCGCGATCGAGGCCTACACGAAGACCGGGAGCGTCACGAGCGCGGCGGGCGACCTGCCGCTCTAGCGCCGGGGCGCGGCGGGGACGGAGACCGAGATCTCGAGGTCACGCGCCTCCCGCTTCTTCGCCGTCTTGATCTGGCGCGCGAGCTTCGCGCGGAGCTGCTCGACGAGCGCCGCGTTCTCCTCGCGGAGCGCCGCGAGCTTCGCCTGGAGCGCCTTCCTGGGCTTCGTGTCCACCCAGGTGATCGCGAGCTTCTTCGAGGTGCGGCGGCCGTCGTTCAGCACCGCCTCGACCTCGATCTCGTTCGGGCCCTCGGCGAGGGGCAGCTCGGCGTAGAAGGAGCCGTCGATCGCGGTCACGATCTCGGCGATCTCGTCGCCTCGCGTCGCGTTCGCGACACGCACCGATGACACGAAGGAGAAGGACGTCGAGCGCAGCAGCGCGACGATCTCGCCGGGGGCGGCGAGCTGCGTGAAGCTGCCCCCGCTCCGCTCGGCCATGCGGGGCAGGACGGGGTTCACGCCGCGCCGCACCACGTCGTGGCCGAGCGCGAAGGTGTGGATGTGGACGCCGGCCTCGCCCGCGAGGCGGCTCGCGTAGAGCGCGGCGCGCTCCGCCGTCTTGCGATCCCCGGGGAGCATCGGCTTGCCGTCAGTGAGGAACAGGATGGCCTTCTGTGCGCGGCGCGGGTCGGCGGGCGCCGGCTCCGCGGTCAGGACGCCGAGGGCCGCGAGCGAGCGGCCGATGCCGGCTGCGAAGTCCGTCGAGCCCGCGGGCTCGCGGCTCGCGAGGCGCTCGAGCTCGCGGTCGAGCCTCGCGTAGTCCGTGGTGAGCGGCACGTGCTCCGCCGCGTCGAGCTGCGCGAGCTGGAGCAGCGCGCCCGGCGACTTCTCGAAGGGCTGGCCGGCCCCGTTCTCGTCGCCCGCGAAGCTCACCACCGCAACGCGGATGCGCTGGCCGCCGCGGTTGTAGGGCAGGCGGCCGAGCTCGGCGACGAGCTCGCGGGCCGCGCGAAGCTGCGCGCGATAGATCGAATCCGGTCCCTTCCAGCGCGGGTCGAGCCGGCCGTCCCCGTTCACGTCGGCCTCTGAGAAGGCGTGGGTCGACGTCGACGCGTCGAGCGCGATCACGATGTCGTAGGTGCCGCTCGAGCCCTCGGGCGTCGCGATCCCGGCGACGGGCAGCAGCGGATCGTCGTGCTCGTGGACCGCGCCGTCCTGTGCCGGCTCCTGGAGCACGAGGTCCACCCGCGGCTTCGCCCCGAGCCGCGTGGCGGCGGCGCGGAGGAAGCCGCGCACGTCCGCGAGGAGCCCGCCCTTCTCGACGGCGAGGTGCGCCGTGCTCGGCGCAAGCTCGGGCTCCGGGACGACCCGGCTCCACGCCGACGACACGAAGCCCACCCGGCCGTCCGGGAGCTCGATCTCGCGCCAGTCGCCGCGCGTCGCGAGGTGCACCGCGCGCTCGCCTGGCTGCAGGCTCGCGATCACCGCTCCGCCCGCGGCCTTCCGGACGTTCAGCTGGCTCTTCACCTGGTCGGACGCGACCACGCTGTCCGCGAAGGCCGCGGCCGGCGCGACGCCGAGAGCGAGCAGGAGCGGGAACAGAGTGCGGCGCATCGCGGGCCCCCATGTCGGGGCCGGGGGTCCGTCTTGGACCGCGCCCCGGGCGCGCATCGGCCGGCGGCGGCTCCGCGCTGGTGACTCTCGTCACCGGGCGCGCGGTCCACCGGCGCGCAACACGGCGGCAACTCAGCGGCAGAAGCAACCGCTCATGCAAGTGGCGCCTAACAGAACGTCTGGATCACCACAGCTCGGGGCGCGTTGCGATGTAGAATACGCGGATGCTGCGACCCGGCGCGTGGGCCGTGCTCGGTGCCAGCCTGCTCGTGGGAACGCTCGGGTGCGTGAGCGCGGTTTCGTCGATCGAGCCGGGCGCGCGCTTCGAGCGCGAACCCGACGAAGCGGGGCTGTGGCAGGCGGCCGAGCGCCTCGAGCGGGATCTCGAGGAGGGCGGCGGACTCTCGTCGGACGTCGCGCTCGCGACGTATCTCGATGGCGTGGCCGCGCGTCTGATCGGGACCGACCTCGCGGGAACGGGCCTCACGCTGAGGGTGCGTGCCGTGCGCGATCCCTATCGAAGCGCCTTCGCCACGGCGAACGGCGCGCTCTACGTGAGCACCGGTCTCCTGGCCTCGCTCGAGAACGAGGCTCAGCTCGCGAGCGTCCTGGGCCACGAGATCGCCCACTTCACCGAGCGCCACCTGCTGCGCCAGAAGCGCATCGACGCGAGCAGCGAGCAGGTCGCGAAGGCGGGACGGACCCTCCTCACGGCAGCGGGCGCTGGCATCGGGATGCTCGCCCTTCCGCTCGTCATCCTCGGCGATCTGGTGGTCGGCACGGGCCTGGAAGCGGCGACCACGGGCTACTCGCGCGATCTCGAACGCGAGGCCGACCGGATCGGCTTCCAGCGCCTGGCAGGCGCCGGCTACGACGCCCCGGAGGGCGCGCGCGTGTTCACCCACCTGCGCGAAGAGCTCGTCGCCGAAGGTGCTGAGGAACCCTTCTTCCTCGGCAGCCACCCGAGGCTGGCGGAGCGCGAGGCGAGCTATGCGGAGCTGCTCCAGGCGCACGGAGGAGCGGAGGGCGACGTGGGCCAGGACCGCTACGCGGAGGCGATCCAGAGCGTGCTCCTCGAGAACCTACGGCTCGACCTGGCCCTGGCGCGTCGCGCGCCCGCGCACGCCGCCCTCGAGCGTCATCTCAGCCACGATCCCTCGAGTGCAGAGGGCTGGTACTGGCGCGGTGAGCTCACCCGCCGCGAGCGAGGCGGAGCCGCCCTCGAGGAAGCGGTGCGTCACTACTTGCGCGCGCTCGAGCTCGCGCCCACTCACAAGGAGGCACTGCTGGCGCTCGGCCTCCTCTACCGCGAGCAGGGACGCGACGGGGCCGCGCGACCCTACTTCACGCGCTACCTCGCGGCGGATCCCGGCGGCGTCGATCGGGAGCTCGTCGCGTCCTATCTGGAGCCGGAAGGCCATGCGCGCTCGCGCTGAAGCTCGCTGGCTCGCGATGTCGGCTTCCTGTCTCTGGCTGGTCGCCGGATCGGCGGTGGGAGCCGAAGATCGCGCCGCCGAGGAGAAGCTCTGCTTCAGTATTCCCCGACAGGAGTTCCTGGAACGTGTCTCGCGCCTGGGTGTGTTCAGACTCGAAGTGCCGCCGAGGATGAAGCTCTCGCTCGACGCGCAGAGCGACATGGAGCGCTGGATCGTCTCGGAGCTCGTGAGCACGGGCCTCCAGGTGGAGTCGCCGAGCGCCATCGAACCGATCTGGCAGGGGGTCGAGCGACGGATCCGCTCCCGCCGCGGAGCTGCTGGAAGCGTCGAATGGACCGAGGAGATGTACGCCGCGCTTCGCCTGCACGGCTCGCACGAGCTCCGCCGGCGGCTGCGGCTCGACGCGCTCCTGGTACCGAGCATCGAGGTGATCCCTGGCCCCTTCCACCCGAGGAAGCCGGACCAGCGTGCGGCCGCCCTGTGTCTGGTCTCGCGTGTCTTCGACATGGACGGCACGCTGCTCTACCGGAACGACAGCTGTCGGCTCGTGATCGAGAAGATCGACGCCGAGGGCATCCGCATGCGGGCCTCCGCGCGAATGCTGGGATCCGCTCTGGAGCGCCGGTACCTGGCAGCTGCCTCGCTCCACGTCCTGCGCGGAGTGGCGGCGCCCGACCGGATGGACTGAGCTACCGCTTCGCCTTCCGCGCGGCCTGCATGCGCTCGTAGCGCGCGATCTGGAAGGTCGGGCAGGTCGAGTCGGGGATCTCGTCGAGCGGCTCCGCCACCAGGCTCTGGGTGATGCCCGCGCGCTCGGCGAGCGGGCGGAGCTCCTGGAGGTCGAAGCCGTAGAGCGTCGCGGCGTTCTCGCCGAGCATCTTCCGCACCTCGCTGGTTGCTACGCCGGAGAAGGCAAGCCGCATGTTCTCGCGCGAGTACGGGTAGCAGCCCTCGTAGTGCGGGTAGTCGTTCCCCCAGAGGATGTGGTCGACGCCGACGAAGTCGCGGCCGTCCACGTCGCGCGGCGAGGGGAAGCTCGCCCCGTACCAGCAGTTCCGCTTCGCGTAGAAGCTCGGCGGCTCCGCGAGCACGAAGGACCTCGAGAAGTCCACCTCGCCGGTCGCGCCCGCTTTCATGCTCATGTGGACGCCGTCCATGCGGCGGAGCAGCCCCGGCGCCCACGCGCAGCCCGACTCGGTCAGGATGTAGCGGAGCTTCGGGAAGCGCTCGAAGACGCCGCCCAGGATCAGCTGGCAGAAGCCGCGCTGCACGAAGAACGGCATCTCGAGCACCCAGAGGCCTTCGGCGCCGGGGTGCGTCCCGTAGTGCGGCGAGCCCTGCCCCGAGTGCTGGTTGATCACGAGGCCGGCGTCCTGGATCGCGGCCCAGAGCCGGTCGTAGACGCGCGAGTTGAGCGGCTCGAGGTGCACGTCCGAGGGCGAGGGCAGCGGGAGCAGCACACCGCCCCGGAGCCCGTGCTTGGCGATCCACTCGACGTCCGCGACGGCGGCGTCCACGTCGTTCAGGTGGACGAGGCCGATGCCGGCGCGGCGGCCGGGCGCCGCCTCGCAGAACTCCGCGAGCCAGCGGTTGTGTGCGCGGATGCCCGCCTGCCAGCGCTCGTACTGCGCCGGGCTGGGCGGCGGCGAGACGTGGAAGGCCTTGTCGTAGAAGGGCGGTACCGTGTTGGGGAAGACCACCTCCGCCACCACGCCGTCGCGCTCGAGGTCGGCGAGGCGTTCTGCCGAGTCCCAGCTCTTGGTCTTCTTGCCGCCGAGGTGCCCCTTCGAGGGATTCCGGTAGGCGCCGCGCCAGGCGTCGAACTCGTCCCGCCAGCGCGGATCGAGGTACTCGCGGTAGGCGTCGATCGGGGCGCCCGCGTGGGTGTCGCCCGTGATGACGACGTAGGTCGGGTCGGCGGCGGTCAAGGGGCGGCTCCTCGTCCAGCGAAGCGGGAAGGCTAGCCGAGCGGCGCCACCTCGACCGGGATCCCGTTCACGACCGCGTTGCCCGAGGGCACGTCCACGAGCTCGCCCGGCGCGACCACGTTGTTGCAGACCCCGGCGTGGCGCGACGCCACCGAGAGGCGCGCCTCCGGCTTGTCGTGGCCCCAGCCGTGCGGGAGGCAGACGACGCCCGGCATCATCTCCTCGCTCACCTCGACGGGCGCCGTCACCTGCCCGGCTTTCGAGCGCACCACTGCGCGCGCCCCGTCGGAGAGGCCCGCGCGCGCGGCGTCGTCCGGGTGGATCAGCAGCGTGCAGCGCTCGCGGCCCGTGACCAGCGAAGGCACGTTGTGCATCCACGAGTTGTTCGACCGCACGTGGCGCCGGCTCACGAGGACGAGGCCCGCGTCGCGGCGCGCGAGCCGAGCCTCGAGCCGCGCGACGTCTGCCACCACGTAGGGCGGTGCGAGCTCGAGCTTGCCGGAGGGCGTCCCGAGCACCTCGGCAAGGCGCGGCGCGAGCGCGCCCATGTCGATGCCGTTCGGCCGGGCCCGAAGCGATGCCAGCGTGAGGCCGCTCGGGTCGGCACCGTAGGCGTCGCCCCAGGGGCCCGTGCGGATCTGGAAGTCGAGGATGCGCTCCGGGCCCACGCCCTCGGTCGCGGCCACGATCTCGGCCGGATCACGGCCGTGGATCCGGGAGCCCGGGAGCTGCGTCACGCCCGCGACGAGCCCCGCGAAGAAGAGCTGGTCGAGCGCACGGGCGTCGATCGCATCGGGGTCGGCGCCTTGCAGGATCGCCGCGAGCAGGAGCAGGACCTCCCACTCGTGCGGGCGCGGGCCGGGGTCGAAGAGCGGCTCCGAGTACTTGCCGGCGTTCCGCACCGCCCACGACCAGATCAGCTCGTCGTAGTGCGGCTGCTCGAGCGCGGAGAGGCCGGGCAGGATCACGTCTGCGTGGCGTGATGTCTCGTTCAGCCAGTTGTCCACGCTCACCATGAAGTCGAGCGCGGGCAGCGCGGCGTCGAGCTTCGCGGCGTCGGGCGCCGAGATCACCGGATTGCCCGCGATCACCAGGAGCGCCTTCACCTGCCCCGGACCCGGCGTCGCGATCTCCTCCGCGAGGCACGAGATCGGCACCTGGCCGAGCACCTCCGGTGCGCCGCGCACGCGCGAGCGCCAGCGGTGGAGCGTGAAGCCGTTCGCGAACTCGGGCGGCGTCAGCGAGGTCAGCGACCAGGCGATGGGGTTCGAGAACATCGCGCCGCCCTCGCGGTCGAGATTGCCGGTCAGGGTGTTCAGCACGTCCACCAGCCAGGACGCGAGCGTGCCGAACTCCTGGTTGCAGGTGCCGATTCGCCCGTAGACGGCGGCGCGCTCCGCGCCCGCGAGGTCGCGCGCGAGGCGCCGGATCGTCGCGGCGTCGACGCCGCAGGTTTCCGCCACGCGCTCGGGCGGGAATTCCGCGGCGATGCGGCGCACCTCGTCCACGCCGTTCACGCGGCCCTCGAGCGCGCGCAGCCGCACTCGCCCCTCGGCGAAGAGCACGTGCGCGAGCGCGAGCAGGAACGCGGCGTCCGTGCCCGGGCGGATCGGGAGCCACTCGCTCGCGTGGTCCACCGTGCCCGTGCGCCGCGGATCGACCACCACCACGCGCCCGCCGCGCGCCCGGATCGCGTCGAGGCGCCCGAGCACGTCGGCCGCCGCGAGGAGGCTCCCCTGCGAGGCGTGCGGGTTCGCGCCGAGCATCAGGAGGAAGTCGGTGCGGTCGAGGTCCGGCACCGGGATCGTCCACATGCCGCCGAACATCAGCGCCGAGGTCAGGTTCTTCGGCCACTGATCGACGGTGCCGGCGGAGTAGAGCACCGGGAGCCCGGCCATCGCCACGAAGGCCGGCACGTAGCGCGAGAGCGAGAAGTTGTGCGCGGTCGGATTCCCGATGTACGCGGTGACCGCCGCCTTCCCGTGCTGCTCGAGCACCGGCCGGAGCCGGCGCGCGACCTCGCGGAACGCCTCGGGCCAGGAGACCTCGCGCCAGCCGTAGCCGTCCCGGACGAGCGGCGCGCGGAGCCGGTCGGGGTCGTGGTGGAGCTCGCCGAGCGTGGTCCCCTTCGGGCAGAGGAAGCCGCGGCTCCAGACATCGTCCTCGTTCGCGCGGATCTTCGCCACGCGCCCGCCCGCGACGGTGACGCGGAGGCCGCACATCGCCTCGCAGAGCGGGCAGGTGCGGACATGCACCCCGTCCACCTTCACGAGGGGACGGTCCTCTTCCTTCACGAGCCGCGCACCAGCCGCCCGGGCAGAGCGCCCGTCGGCTCGTCGTCCGCGATGGTCTGCTCGCCCGCAACGAAGGTCGCGCGGTAGCCCCGCGCGCGCTGCATGAAGCGCTGCCCGCCCGCCGGCAGGTCGGCCACCATCACCGGCGCCTCGAGTCGCAGCGCGGCGAGATCGATCAGGTTCAGGTCCGCGCGCAGGCCGGGCGCCAGCGTGCCGCGATCCGCGAAGCCGTAGAGCGCCGCGGTGTCGCGCGTCATGCGCTTCACCGCCACCTCGACCGGCAGCTTCGGGCCGCGCGTGCGGTCTCGCACCCAGTGCGTCAGCACGAAGGTCTGGATGCTCGCGTCGCAGATGATGCCGCAGTGCGCGCCGCCGTCGCCGAGCCCGAGCGCCGCGAACGGGTGGAGCATCATCTCGCGGATCGGGTCGCAGCTCCCCTGGCTGTAGTTCAGCACGGGCACCAGGAACAGCTCGCGGCCGTCGCGCGCGAGCATGTGGTCGTAGAGGAGCTCCTCGGGATCGCACCCCTCCCGCTCGGCGAGGCCCGCAACGCTCTGCTCGCGCGTCGGCTCGTAGCAGGGCGGGTCGCCCATCGGGAAGAACTTGTGGAGCTGCGAGAGCAGCATCGAGCGCGGCGCGCTCTCGCCCTCCGCGAGGATCCTGCGCTTCACCTCGGGATCGCGGAGCCGCCGGATCCGCTCCGCGAAGGGCAGCTCACGGAGCGCCTCGAAGCTCGGGCGCAGCGCGAAGGGATGGATCTTCGTCTGGTGGCCCACCAGCATGCCGAACGGGCGCCCGGCGACCTGCGGGTAGACCTGCGCGCCCTCGGCGGCGGCCGCCTCGGAGAGCGCGAGGAGCTCGCGCCAAAGGTCCGGCGCGGCGTCGACCTGGAGCAGCGCGAAGGTGACGGGCCGCCGGATCTCGGCCGAGAGGCGCCGCATCCAGTCCAGCTCGGCCTTGGGCGCCGCCACGTCCTCGCCCGCCGCGCCCGCGCCCGCGACCTCGAAGATGCCGCGGCCGAGCGAGCCCATCGCACGGCCGATGCCGAAGAGCTCGTCCTCGGCGGCGAAGGTGCCCGGCACCGGCTCGCCCGTGATCGCGCGGTGCGCGATGGTGCGCGAGGTCGAGAAGCCGAGCGCGCCGGCCGCGACGCCCTCCTTCACGAGGGCGGCCATCGCCGCGATGTCCTCCGGCGTGGCGGGCTGGTTCGAAGCACCCCGGTCGCCCATCACGTAGGCGCGCACCGCGCCGTGCGGCACCTGCGTCGCCACGTCCATGGCGAAGCGCCGGCGCGCGAGCGCGTCGAGGTACTCCGGGAAGGTCTCCCACTCCCACTGGATGCCCTCGTGGAGTGCGGTGCCCGGGATGTCCTCTACGCCCTCCATGAGGCCGATCAGGAAGTCGTGCTGATCGGGCCGGACCGGCGCGAAGCCGACGCCGCAGTTGCCCATCACGAGCGTGGTGACGCCGTGGAAGCAGCTCGGCGCGAGGAGCGGATCCCAGGTGGCCTGCCCGTCGTAGTGGGTGTGGATGTCGACGAAGCCGGGCGTCACGGCGAGGCCTTCGGCGTCGACCGTGCGGCGCGCGGGGCCCGAGACGCGGCCGACCTCACGGATCCGGCCGTCGCTGATCGCGACGTCGCCCGTGCGCGCGGCGGCGCCCGTACCGTCGATCAACGTTCCGCCGCGGATCACGAGGTCGTGCATGGAGCCTCCGGCAATGGCTGGGAGCAGTCGCCTCGGCCTCGCGAGCCACGTCCCGCGCAGCGAGGCGAAGCGGAGCGAAGCAGAAGCTGGGTGCATGGTAGCCTGCGCGTGTGGCCGCTTCCCTCGCCGCGCTCGGGCTGATCGCGCCGCCGGCACGGCCACCGCTCCCCGGCGGCGGGCCCCAGCACACGGCCGAGGTGATCGACCCGACCCTCGCGGCGGATCCCGGCCGAGAGGCGCTGGTCGGGCGGAGCGGGCGCTTCACGTTCGCGGCGCTCGACCGCGCCGCGAACCGGGCCGCGCACGCGCTCGCCGCGCTCGGCGTCGGGCCCGGCGCGCGCGTCGCCGCCTGCCTGCCGAACGACGTCGATCTCCCCATCTTGTTTCTCGCGACGCAGCGGCTCGGCGCGCTCTTCGTCGGCGTGAACCGGCTCCTCGCGCCGCCCGAGAAGGCCTACCTGCTCCGCGACGCAGGCGCGCACGTGTACGTGACGCTGGCGGCGATCGCGGCGGAGCTCGCGGCGCAGGAGCTCCCCGAGCTCGCGCACGTGGTCGCGGTCTCGCCGGGGGCAGAGGACTGCGCCTGGGCGCGGCGCTGTGCTGCGGCGAGCGACGCGCGCCCCGCCGTCGCGCTCGATCCCTTCGCGCCAGCCGCGATCGCCTACACGAGCGGCACGACGGGCTTTCCGAAGGGCGCCGTCCACAGCGCGCACAACCTGCTCCTGCCGGGCACGCTCTCGCGCCTCAACCGGCGCGTGCCCGAGGGCACGCGGCAGGGCGCAGTGCTGCCGCTCACGATCCTGAACCTGATCGTGCTCGAGGTGCTGGCGCCCTGGCTCGACGGGCGCACGGTCGTCGCGATCGACCGCACCGATCCGCTCGGCCTCGCCGAGTGGATCCGGAGCGAGCGGGTCGGCGCGTTCTCGGCGGTGCCGACGATCTATCACGACCTGCTCGCGCACCCGGAGGTGAAGGCGGCGGACCTCGCCTCGCTGGTGGCGCCCGGCGTCGGCGGCTCCGACGTCCCGCCCGAGGTCGTGCGGCTCTATCGCGAGCGCTTCGGACGCGACGTCGGGATCGGCTACGGCATGACCGAGGCGCCCACCGCCGTGAGCTGGAGCGACGGCAGCGTGCCGGCCGGGCCGGGTCTCTGCGGCAAGGCGCTGCCGCAGGTCGAGATCGAGGTCGTGGACGAGGCGGGGCGCGTGCTGCCGGCCGGCGAGGTCGGCGAGATCACGGTGCGGCCCGCGCGGAGCGGCACGTTCGCGGGCGTCTACACGCCGATGCTCGGCTACTGGCGCAAGCCCGACGCGACCGCGGCCGCGCTTCGCGACGGGCGCTACCACACCGGCGATCTCGGCTTCCTCGCCGCGGACGGGAACCTCTACATCCGCGGGCGGCGGAGCGAGCTGATCCTGCGCGGCGGCGCGAACGTCTACCCCGCCGAGGTGGAGCGCGCGCTGCAGGAGCACCCGGACGTGGAGTTCGCCGCCGTGCTCGGGATCCCCGACGCGCGCCTCGGCGAGCGCGTGGTGGCGGTGGTGCAGCTGCGGCCCGGCCGAGCGGCGCCCGCGGAGGACGCGCTGCGTGCCTTCTGCGGCGAGCGCATCGCGCGCTACAAGGTGCCGGAGCGCATCGCGACCACGGCCGCGCTCCCGCGCAACGCGATGGGCAAGGTCCTGAAGCGCGAGCTCGCGGGGACGTTCTTCAAAACGTGAATCGTTGCCGCCGACGTATCGGGTTTTGACGTTTTGAAGAACGTCCCCGCTAGACCGCTCAGAACGAGCCGGGGTCGTGGCCCCAGGGGCCGTCGCCGTCGCCGCGGTTCAGGTGCAGGCGGCGCTGCTCGGGATCGAACGCCCGGATGCGCTTCATGAGGTCCGGCGAGGACGCGAAGGCGAAGTTCGACGGCGCCTCGAGGAAGGCGTTCTGCCGGAGGGCCGCGCACCACTCGGGGTGGCTCTGGTTCGACACGATCAGGTCGACGCCGTCGGCCGCGAGCCGCTCTGCCGCTGCGCGGATCACGGCGCCGGCAGCCTCGGGCGCGGCGAAAACGTCCGTGATGCGACCGACGTGGAGGTTCCCGAAGTTCGGGTTGTCCGACATGCGCGCCGCCTGGAGCACCGCCCAGCCGAGCGGCTCGCCGTCGCGGACGAGCCGGATGCGCGTGACGCGCTGCCGCTCCTTCGGATAGAGGCGGTTCAAGGTCGCGGCGTCGCGCAGCGTCACGAAGGAGTAGCGCGCGTAGACGCGCTCCCAGAGCGCGTCCGCCCAGGGCCCGAACTCCGCCACCGTCTCGACCGCCGTCCCCGGCTCGAGGCCGGGCCCGCGCCGCAGCGCGAGCTTCAGCAGCCCGGCGCCGAGCGAGGCCGCGCCGGTGACCGCGGCGAGGTCGAGGAGCGGCGCCAGCCCGCGCCGCTTCCGGAGCGCGCGCGCCTCGCGCGCGAAGCGTGCGCCGTGCTCGATGCGCACGAAGAACGGCACCGGCCGCGGCTCGCAACCGAGGCGCGCGATCAGCCCCGCGAGCGGCGAGCTCACGCCGTTCATGCCGAGGCAGAACGAGAGGGGCGCGCGCCGGAACGCATCCCGCACGAGCTGCATGCCGAGCAGCGCGTGGCGCGGGTCGACCGCGCCCTCGGAGATCGGCAGGTACCAGGTCTCGGTCGGCTGCATCACGCCGGCCAGCGCCGCCGGCCGGTGCTGGAGCGCGTACGCGCCGTGCACGGCGTTGCCGTCCACGGCCACGAAGAACTCCTGGAACACCGGGCTCCCGTCCACGCGCGCGAGCCAGCTCGGCTCGGAGCTCTCGGGGAAGTGCCAGTGCGAGCCGGCCGCCGCGAGACGCCGGTTGAAGGCGGCCACCGCCGGCGCGTGGCGCGCCTCGAAGGGCTGGATGCGAAGCGGCATCGACGCTCAGGTGGCGGCCTCCGGCGTCGTCCGCGCGACGCGCTCGGCGATGCGCGAGACGGTGCGGAAGTCCTCGATCTCGAGCTCCTCGAAGGGGAGGCTCACGCCGAAGCGCTGCTCGATCTCGAGCACGAGATCCACGATGCGCACCGAGTCCACCAGCCGCGCTTCGAGCAGATCTAGCTCGGGCGACTCGATGCGCAGCTCGAAGGTCGCGAGGAAGATCTCGAGGATGACCTGAATCAGCCTGTCCAGCTGCATGGGGGATTCCTCCGAGCTCATAGCACGGCAGGGGTGGTGCGTGCGATGCGTTCGGCGAGGCGGGGGACGGTGCGGAAGTCCTCGATCTCGAGCTCCTCGAA
>Ga0187893_10008417_pt1 | contig 16264 bp, 5 predicted proteins | sample MA1701074metaG_FD_139574 | JGI IMG/M metagenome (GOLD analysis project Ga0187893, IMG submission 139574) | White microbial mat communities from a basaltic lava cave in the Kipuka Kanohina Cave System on the Island of Hawaii, USA - MA170107-4 metaG ...
GAGATGTTCGTGATGCTCAGATCCGTGATCGCCGCCGGCGCGACATCATCCGAGGTTGACGTGGGGATGGCCTTAAAAAATTCTTCGGCCATGATTTGGTAGCCGGCGTCATTCGGATGCACACTGTCCGCCATGTAATCGGCTTCCCAGTTGGAGTTCGCTTTGAACGCTTTGTTGTTGTCGACAAAACCGATCTGGTAGCCGTCACTATGTTTTTGCGTCACCAGCGCCTCAATCAATGTATTCACTGTGGTGGTCTTTCCGTCCCGGCTGTCGGTGCGGGGGACGAGCGAAGAGACGACGATCGCAATCGCACGGTTGAACCGGTAAATCGCGGTGATAATGCCCTCGATCTGCGCAACGGTGCTGGAATTGGATTGATTTTGCGTCACATCATTGGAGCCGATGTGCAATAAAACCACGTCTGGATGCCCGGCGTTCAAATAGTTGCCAATCTCCGCTTCGATTTGATCGGCGCGCCAGCCGCCGTGTCCCTCGTGATCGGCGTCAAACCCGACGCCGTTTCGGAGCGATCCCACAAAATCAAAATTAATTTGGGCGCCGTTCAGCAAACCAGCCAGGTCATCGCGATACCCTCCCGCCGCCTCGATTTTGCCGGTCGAGCCAACGCCAAGCGTAATCGAGTCGCCGAGGGGCATGATTTTAATCTGAGCCAGGCCCGGCGTCGCCGCGCCCAGAACCGCTACCAACACCACCAACATCCAATTTGTTGCACGCTGAGAAGACGTCATGTCTAATCCTCCTTTTCAATCGACTGGTTCAATCTTACGTAATTCGTAATGCGTAAAACGTAAAGCATGTCTTACGCATTACGTTTTACGCATTTGATCTTATTTGCGAACATCATCCGCTGCTTCCGTCACGTTGACAAACTAAAGCTTGTGACCCCACTTAGATCTTAGACTTTGGAGTCTACTTGACCAATTGCATTTTCTTTGTGGCACGAAAGCCGTTGACCGACACCTGGTAGAAGTAAACACCAGAAGCCAAACCGGTAGCGTCGAAGTTGAACGTATGTTGGCCGGCTTCCAGATGACCATCCGATAACGTAGCAATTTTCTGGCCAATATCATTATAAATTTTTAGCGTCGTCCAACCTGCCTCTTTTAGCACAAATTGAATCGATGTTGTCGGATTGAAAGGGTTCGGATAATTTTGGAACAAAGAGCAGGTTTCCGGAGGCATGATCACCTCACGTTCATCGTCAACCGCTTTCTTACCTACGGCATATTTAACCCCCATTCCTGCTGCAATAATCTTGCCATCGCTCTGAATGGTGAGGGCATTGGCAAATTCCTCATCTGTCGCAAAAAGGTTGGTGAGCAGCTTGCCGTCACCGTCAAAACTTGTATCCAACTTGCCATTGGGATTATAGCGCGCGACCGCAAACTGGAAATGAGAATTCACATAAGCAAAACCGGCCGCCACGATCCGGCCATCTGGCTGGATCGCCACATCGTTGATCGATTCACTGCTGCTGTTCGTGAAGTTGGTCAACAATCTGCCATCTCCATCAAACTTGCTATCCAGACTGCCATTGGTGTTATAGCGGGCCAGGGCAAACTGGAACTGATTGCCGGTGCCATTCGCAGAAGCCGACCCGGCCGCGACAATCTTGCCGTCAGCTTGAATCGCGATATCATTGATTGATTCAGAAGGGCCGGAAAAAAAATCGGTGAGAACCTTGCCGTCGCTGTCGAAGGTGGCGTCCAAACGGCCGTTGCTGTAATAGCGTGCTACAGCAAACAATTCGCCGCCATCAAATCTCGCGCCGCCGGCCGCCACGATCTTGCCATCGTTCTGAATCGCCATGGCATAGGCCGATTCATTCGTAAACGGGCCAAAGTCGGTAAGCACCCGGCCATCACTGTCAAAAGTGCCATCCAAACTGCCATTCGCATTGTACCGAAGCAGGGCAAACTGGGACCCGCCGGAATACGCCTCTCCAACCACCACGATTTTTCCGTTGGCTAGAATGGCGACCGCCTGCGCGCCTTCAAGCTCGGTGTTGGTGAAAAAATTGGTGAGAACCTTGCCGTCACGGTCAAAAGTATCGTCCAGGCTGCCATCGGGGTTATACCGCGCCACCGCAAATTGATAATCACCGTTGCTGGTATTCTTGGCCTGGCCGGCGGCCACGATTTTCCCATCGGCTTGAATGGCAACCGCCAGGGCTTTCGCCTCGAAGCCGGAAAAAACAGTGGTCACTCTGCCGTCATTATGGAAGGAGTCATCCAGGCTACCGTCATCGTAGTAACGCGCCACCGCGAACTGAGAATCGGCAACGCCGACGGTCACAATTTTTCCATCGTCCTGGATCGCCATGCCATGCACCGATTCGCTCACGCTTTTGGGAAAATCGGTGATCACTTTGCCGTCGCCATCAAAATCGCCATCCAGGCTGCCGTTGAGATTATAGCGCACCATCGCCAGCTTGGAAAGCGTGAGATCGACCGGCTCTCCTCCTCCCGGTATGGCTTTAAAAAATTCTTCGGCCATGACCCGGTAGCCGGAGTCATTCGGATGCATGCTGTCCCGCATGTATTCGGATGCCCAGTTGGGATTCGCTTTGAAGGCTTTATTGTTATCAACAAAAACAATTTTGAAGCCCTCGTTATTATATTTCTGCTGCACCAGCGCTTCGATTAACGTATTCAGCTTGTTTGTCGTTTCATTTTTTAGGTCGGTCCGGGGCACCAGCGAAGAAACCACGATCTTAATCGCCCCGTTGAAAAAATGAATCTCGTTGACAATGCCTTCGATTTCGGTAATGATATTGGTATTGGATTCGCTCTGCGTCACATCATTGGTGCCGATGTGCAACAAGACTATGTCCGGTTGCGCGGCGCGCAGATAGGTGCCGATCTCCATTTCGATTTGATCGGCGCGCCAACCGCCATGGCCTTCGTGGTCGGCGTCAAAACCCTGGCCGGTTTTAAGTGTTCCAACGAAATCATAACTGATGCCAGCGTCATCCAGCAGGGCTGCCAGGTCATTACGATATCCTCCCGCTACCTGCATCAAACCTGATGAGCCGACGCCATACGTAATTGAGTCGCCCAGAGGCATGATTTTGATCTGAGCCTGACTCGAAGTGACCACTCCTCCAACCGTCACAAACACAGCAAGTATGCAATTCACTACATATTGAAAAGGCTTCACGTCGTGTCCTCGTTTGTAATCAAATAATTTCAGTTTCTGTCGTTGTTGTAGAGTCGTCAAACAAGGAGATGTTTTGCCATGCGGATTTCCCTCATAGCAGATAATGGTAATTCGTAAAACGTCATGCGTAAATCTTGCGCATGACGTTTTACGCATGACGTTTTATTTGACCAATTGCATTTTCCTCACGGCGCGAAAGCCGTTTACCGAAACCTGATAAAAATAGACGCCTGAAGGCAAACCGGCGGCGTCGAAGTTAAAAGTATGTTGGCCGGCTTCCAGATTGCCATCTACTAACACAGCAACTTCCTGGCCAACAGCATTGTAAATTTTTAACGTCGTCCAGCCGGACTCTTTCATCGCAAATTGAATCGTGGTTGCCGGGTTAAAGGGATTCGGATTATTCTGCGACAACGAGTAGGTTTCCGGAAGCAGAACGGCATCATCCTCCGTTACGATCTTGCCGGCGGCGGCGTTCACGGCCTCGCCAGCCACCACGATCTTGCCGTCGCTATCAATTCCAATGGCATTGGCAAATTCTTCTTGCGTCGACGCAATGTTGGTGAGCACCTTGCCGTCGCCGTCAAAGCTGGCATCCAAACTGCCGTTCGGATTGTAACGCGCCACCGCAAATTGGAAATGGCCGTTGATATAAGCAAAGCCGCCCGCCGCAATCCGGCCGTTGGCTTGCAGCGCCACCCCGTTGATCGCTTCACTGCTCGCGGCCGTGAAATTGGTCACAACCCTTCCATCTTTATCGAAGGTCGCATCCAGGCTGCCGTTGGTGTTGTAGCGTGCCAGCGCAAACTGAAACTTGCTGCTGGAGCCATTCGCCGAAGCTGACCCGGCCGCGACAATCTTGCCGTCGCCCTGAATCACGATATCATTGATGGCTTCAGAGGGGCCCGAAAAAAAATTGGTGATCACTTTGCCGTCGCCGTCAAAACTTGCATCCAACTTGCCATTGGGATTGTAGCGCGCTAAAGCGAACTGCTCGCTGCCGTCAATAACCGCGCTTCCGGCCGCGACGATCTTGCCATCGCTCTGCAGCGCCATGGCATAGGCCGATTCATCCGCGCTCGCCGTAAAGTTGGTGAGAACCTTGCCGTCTCCGTCAAACGCCGTATCCAAACTGCCGTTCGGATTGTAACGCACCAGGGCAAACTTGGAACCGCCGTTAGCATACGCCCCGCCAGCGACCACAATTTTCTCGTTGGATTGGATGGCAAGCTCATACGCGACTTCATGCGCATCACCGGTGGAAAAATTCGTTAAAACTTTGCCGTCACCGTCAAAGGTGTCATCCAGGCTGCCGTCAGAATTATAACGCGCCACCGCAAAATAATAATCGCCGTCGCTGTTCTTGATCGCGCGACCGGCAACCACAAACTTTCTATCAGGTTGGACGGCAACCGCATAGGCTTTTGCATCAAAGCCGGAAAAGCTGGTGAGAATCCGGCCGTTATTGCCAAAGACGCCGTCGATCGTGCCGTCAGTGTGATAAAGCGTCAACGCAAACTGGCCGTTTGCCGAGCCGACCAACATGACTTTGCCCTCATCATCGAAGCACATGCCGTATGCCTTTTCGCTCGTGCTGTTTGGAAAATCGATAATCACTCTGCCGCCGCTGAACGAAGCGTCCAAACTGCCGTTGAGATTATAACGCACCAGCGCCATCTTAAAAACTTTATTATCCTGCGCCGCGGCGAAACTGCCGATCAGCATGAATAACAGGGTCGCGGCGCGCAGTCCGCCTAAAGATGTAGAGAATTTCTTTGTAAATTCGGGCGAAGCGTTGGTCTCCTTAACTGGTTGAATACTGGCTTGCGTTTTAAACCATTGCACCATTGTTCTCATCGGGTTTCTCCATTTTTCTTTGAATCCAAAAATTCGTGTTCATTGGATTTGAGAGGTGCGTCATAACAGAAATTGACCGGTCGCGCGGAATTACTTTTCACCGCGATCAACGATGTCAAAGCGACCGGTCAATGAGTTTTGGGGAGGTGTGCCTCGATCTTTTTCCGCAACGAGGATAAGTCACAACCAAAAAGAATAACACACGGAACAAAACTCACATTGCTAACCCGTGTGAGCTTTTGATCCGTGTGTAATTTCTTATTTCCGTTCAGGCCAACTGACCGGTCACTAAAATACAATGCCGTTGGGAAATGCTACTTCTGAAAGTGACCGGTCAGTACTTAGAGGCATAGCCTTATTTTAAATACCCCGGAAGTTCCAGACTGGCAGTCTGGGCTACTTTGCAATCAGCATTTTCCGATTCGCCGTAAAATTTCCGGCCGTCAAACGATAATAATAAATCCCCGAGGGCGCCGGCCGGCCGGCTTGATCGCGGCCGTCCCAGATCGCCGTGTGATAACCCGGTTGTTGCCGGCTATTCACCAGTTTCCGCACTTCCTGGCCGAGCGAATTGTAAATCGTCAAATTCACTGCGACGGCCGCCGGCAAGCTGTAGCGGATATGCGTGATCTGGTTGCCGAAAGTTGCTCGCGCGGAAAATGGGTTCGGATAATTCTGCATGAGATCAAAAACTTTCGGCACCGCGGCTTCCGCCATGACCGGGCCGTGCAACGTCACGTTGCCCTGTAGGTCCAACGCTTCCAGCTTATAGTAGTAGCGAACACCCGCTTCTGCCGAAAGATCGGCGTAACTATATTTGCCTTCTCGGCTCGCCGGAATGAGCTGTTCATTGAGTTTGGCATATCGCTCGTTCGGCCGCCCACTGCGGAGCACATTGAAACCGGCATTATTGGTCTCGCTGCCGGTCTTCCAACTTAATTGCACGCCCGGCCCGTCGCCGATCGTCGCCATAAAGCTCTCCAATTCCACGGGGACTCTGATGTTCCAACCGGTGCGCACCGTGTCTTCGAGATCGAAGACCACGGCCTCAACCGCATTCCATTTCAAATCACCCAGGTAATTAAAGGTGCTGGTGATGGCGCCGGTAAAGACACCATTGACGTACCAACGATAGCTCAACACATCGCCGTCGGGATCTCTCGCCAGAACGCGCATGCGCAGCGGCACGCCGAGCTGAGCCAGCACCGTATCACTTCTGACCGGATAGCGGCCATAAATGCTCGGCGCCCGATTGCGATTCTGCACGTCGATGACAACGACTTCTTCGTCGACGCCGCCACGGGAATCGTAGGCAAGAAAACTCACTTCGTAGCGGCCGGCGCTGTTGCTCACATCCGAGCGCCAGTCAAACCTGAGTGTGCGCAAAGAATCAAAGATGGCGCCCGGCGGCAAATTCTTTGCGCCAAAGCGAATCGGATCATTGTCGGCGTCAGAGGCGCTGAGACTAAAGGCAATCAGATTGCCCTCGACGATTTGCCGATCCGGCAAATCATCGATAATCGGAAAGTTGTTGTCAAAACCGGTGGCATTGAAAGTGAACGGCGAACCGCCCAGGCCGTTTTTGATCGCACGCGCCTGATTGCTCGTCGCTGTGGCGCCGAGCCTCCACGGCGCCGAGGCAATGCCGTTGGTATCCGAGGTGACAAAAGCCGAACCGGAATTATTGAAACTGCCGCCGCCGGACGTCACCACGAAATTGACCTGCACACCGGGCACGGGATTATTCAGACCATCCAACACTTTGACTTGCAACGGGAAGTTCACCAGCTTGCCCTTCGTGCCTTTCTGGTTATTCGTGCGGGCTACGACGCGCATGCTCGTCGCGGCTAAAGGCCGGGCAAAAGCCTGCATAATAATTGGTGAGCCGGCCAGGCCTTCGGAGCTGACACGCACTTTCCGCCAGCCACTGGCGCCGTTGAAATTCACCTTAACCGAGGCGAAACCGCCATTGCTGGTCGCTACATAATTATCCGTGAGCGAGCCGGCGCCGTCGACCAATTCGAAGATCACCGGGATGCCGTCCACGCCGTTGTTCTGCGTATCAACCGTCTGCACCACCAGCGGCTCAGACTGGGAATTGACGTTGCCATAAGCCGGATTTCCGCGCACCACGTTTAAAGCGGAAACGTTGCCCGGCTTGCTCTGCGCCAGGAAATCCACCGGGGAACCGCTGAGGCCGGCGGATTCAGCGCGCAAAACATTGAGTCCGGCTTCCGCGCCGAGACGCCAGCTCACTTTAGCATCGCCAAAAACATTGCTGTTCAATCGCAGTTGGCGCTGGCCCTCGATCAAACCGCCGCCCTGCGTGACGCTCAAAGTGACCGGCACATTCGAAACCGGCCGGTTGTTGGCGTCGGTCACTCGCGCGACAATCGCTTCGGCCAAAACTTCGCCGGCGGTTCCTTCCTGCTTATCACCGGAGAGCTTGACCAGTTTGGCCGGCTGCGGCGTAATCGCCTGCGCGAGAAAGAGAAACGGCGAATTGGACAAACCCGGCGCGATGACGCGAACACGATTTTCCATTGGCGTCGGGCCGCAAATATAATAGATCTCGGCGAATCCATCCGTTTTCGTTTGAACCCGGAGCGAATCCACCAGTTGGCTTGAAGCCGCGTCAAACAACTTGCCGCCGCCCTGTTCAACTTTTAAACTGACTTCATAGTCCGGCACGCCGTTGCCGTTTTTATCGTTGACTTTAATCATCATCGGCAACGGCAAAGCCGCATTGGTATTTCCCGTTTGACTGTTACCGCCCGCCGGGCTTACGCCGCTGGCCTCAAGCGGCCGCGCTTGCACCTCCGCGCTGCGCGTGATGTCGATACCGCCGATGATTTTTGCTGTCACCGTTTTCGTCCCGCTGCGCGTCGTGGTGAAGTTGCCGGTCGCCTTGCCCTGCGCATCCGTCGGCGTCGTGGGCTGTTTCACATTATTGCCATCGCCGGAAACCATAATAATGACCGGCGCGCCGGCAACCGGATTGCCCAGTTTATCACGCACATTGACAGTGATCTGCGAATTGGCCACGCCGTTCGCCAGTATGCTCGCAGCGCCCGCTTGCACGAAAGAGCCTTCCACACTCGGCAGACCCGCTTTGGCAAACGCGACAAATTTCAGCGGCGAAGTGCGCAACGGATTCACACCGTCATTGGAGGTCGCATGCACCACCTGGCTATCCGGCTTGATCGTCTTGCCAAGAGTCCAGCGAATTTTTGCCACCCCGGTTGCATCGGTAATCACCGTGGAATCCTTCTTCGCCCGATTGCCAAAGTTACCGCCGCCGCGCTTGATTTCAAATTTAACCGGGTGCTTGGCAACGCCATTCTTAAACGCATCGATCACTTTCACACTGAGAAAATTGGTCACAGGTTCGCCAGCGCTGCCGTCCTGTCTGCCACCGCCTTGAATACTCATCACCGACGCTCCGCTCGTGGTCGCCGTCGCGACAAAGTTTACCGGTGAATTGGCCAGCTCTTTGGCGCCGTTATAGGCTCGCACTTCAACGCTATTATTGAGGTTTCCGGACGTGCTGCCGAGCAAAAGCGTCGCCGCAGCCTGTCCATTCCCCTGCGTTTTCACTGTATCCTTGAGCGCGCCGTTGATTTTGCCGCCGCCGGTTTTAACCGTGAAAATCACATTAACTCCGGCGAGAGGGTTGCCGAACTTATCCGTGACTTTTGTCATCAACGGCGTCGGCAGCATATTATTGACCACGCCGGAGGTGCTGTCTTTGGAGGCTTTCAGCAGCTTATCCGGCGGGCCGGGCAGGCTGGCAGCCTGAAAAAGCAAAGGCGAGCCGTTGATAGCCGGATTGGTTTCTGCGCGGACTTTGTTGCTCACCGGCTTGGTTCCCAACGTCAATGGGATGCTCGCAATGCCGAGCGTGTCGGTCTTGACGGTTTTGACCGTATCCGTGCCGCTCAGTTTTCCGCCGCCGGCGATGACTTTGAAAATAATATTCTGATTCCTGATGCCAATTCCGAGCGAATCAAGAAGCTTGACTTTGAGCGGCTGGGCCAGCGATTCGCCGACAACACCGTCTTGACCGTTGCCGGATTGAATCATGATATTCTTCAGGCCGACGGCGCTCGCCGTAAAAGTGATCGGCGAGTCGGGCAAGTTATTGCCGTTATAAATCGCGGTGGCGCGAACTTTATTGCTGGCGCGCGGCGTCGATCCCATCGTCAGCGTTGCTGCCGCCTTGCCCTCGCTGTTGGTGAAGGCATCGATCGTCGACTTGCCGTTCAAGCTGCCGTTGCCTTCCATGACGGTGAAGGTAACTTTGTATCCGCCGATCGGTTTGCCGCCGCCATCCTTGACGATGACCTCAAAAGGCTTGGGTAGCGGCGCGTTGATGCTGCCAACCTGCCCATTGCCGGAAGCCAGAGTAACTTTCGACGGCGGCGAAGTCGTTGCCGTAAAAGTGAGCGGCGAGCCGGTCAAAGCATTGCCGTTAAAACTCGAGCTTGCTTCCAGTTTTTGCGCCGCGCCAGGCGTGCCCAACTTCCAGTTCACCTGCGCGATGCCCTGCGTGTTGGTATTCACGGTCGCTTGAGGTTGTCCCTGAGTGACGCTGCCGCCACCGCCAGTCACCGTGAAAGTGACGGGATGGTTAGAAACAACCGTGCCGAGGTTATCCGTAACTTTCACCTGAATGGGATTGGGCAGGGTCAGACCGCCGGAGCCGGATTGGGCGTCACCTGCGACCTTCGCCAAATTTTTGGCATTGCCGGCTTGCGCCGTTGCCGTAAATGAAACCGGAGAGCCGGTGAGGCCCTGGGCGCGCGCTTCAACCTTGTTCAGAGCCTGGGTTGTGCTCAACGTCAAAACTGTCTTGGCCTCGCCCGCGGTATTGGTCAAAACCGGTTGCGTGCCCGAGAGTTTGCCGCCGCCTGCAGTCACTGCAAAAGTCACGGCGGTGGCCGGCACCGGAATTCCATTCGCGTCGGTGACTTTGACCACAAACGGATTGGCCAATGGCTGGCCCGCGGCGCCTTTTTGATCGTTTCCTGAGACCAAAGCAATTTGAACCGCGGCGCCGGCCGTCGCTGTCACCGTAAATCGATCGATGGGATTTTTGCGGTTGCCGTGCATCATCACCCCGGAATATAAAACGGCCGCATTGCCTTGCAATTTTTCAGGATCCGTGAGAGTGCCGTCAAGCTGATTATTAATGAATAAATCAAAATGATGCCCGTTCGCATTGGAGCGCAGGGCAACTTTCATTTCATCACCTGCCGCCGGATTGGGCTGGGTACCTTCAATAGAAGCGACGGGAGAGCCCGGCGCGCCATTGACGATCGTCCAAAGCTCGATCGTGCCCGAGGAAGGACGCCGCCAGAGCAGATACCCATTTGCCGTGGTCGAAGCGGCGTTGAGCATCAGCGCAAAACCGCCTTCATCAATGCCCGCCTCATTTGTCGTCGTTCCCCATTTGAATCCGACTTCCTTTGGGTTCCTTTTGGCATTATAAACGGCGAGAAAATTCCAGGAATTTTGCGTCGAAGTATTGCGCAACTCGCCATTGACGATCTTAAAAGCCGGATGAGTCGTCCAAGTCGGGCCTAACTCCGCGCGGCTAAAACTATCAACGACCGTGAAGCCAAGAATTGCCGAGGCCGAGAAGCTCACCGGCGAACCCACGAGCGGGCTGCCGCCGAAGCTGGAACTCGCTTGCAAGGTGTTTACCGCGTTCGTCTGGCTGCCAATTTTCCAGGAGATCTGGGCAATGCCTTGGTTGTTCGTGTTGACCGTGGCGCTGGTTTGGCTCTGATTGACGTTGCCGCCGCCGGAAGTCACCGTAAAAGTAACCGGACGGTTGGGCACGCCGGTGCCAAGATCATCCGTCACCTGCACTTGAATGGGAGTGGGCAGAATCTGACCGGCGAATCCGGTTTGCCCGTCGCCTGCCACCTTCACCAAATTGACGGGATTGCCGGCTTTGGTGGTCGCCCTGAATACAAGCGGAGAGCCGGCGAGGTTGTTGCCGCGCGCTTCCACCGTATGCAAAGCCTGGGTTGTGCCAAGCGTCAAAAACGTTTTAGCCCGGCCGTTGGCGTCGGTCAATGTCGGCTGCGGCTCCGTAACGCTGCCCTCACCCGCCGTCACCACAAAAGTTATTGGGAAGCCCTGCGTCGGAATGCCGTTTTCATCAGTGACGCCGACGACAAACGGTTTTGCCAGTTGCTCACCCGGTACACCGATCTGGCCGTCGCCGGATATGTAAATTAACTGCGCTCCGCCGCCCGCCTTGGGAGTGACTGTAAAGTTATCGATCGGATTCTTACGCTTGCCATGCAGCATGACGCCAGAATATAAAATGGGCGCGCTGCCTTGCAATTTGCCGGGATCGGACACCGTGCCATCGAGCTGATTATTAATAAATAAATCAAAATGATGTCCGCTCGCATTCGTGCGCAGCACCACTTTCATTTCATCGCCCGCTGACAGACTGGCCTGGCTTCCTGAAACCGAGTTCACGGAGGCCTCGGGCGCGCCATTGACGATGGTCCAAAGCTCGATGTTGCCGGCGCGCCGCCAGAGCAAATACCCGCTGGCGTTGGTTGCAGCGTCATTCAGCATCAGGGCGAAACCGCCTTCATCAATGCCTTCTCCATCCGCTGTCAAGCCCCAGGTGAATGATACTTCGACGGCATTCTTTTTGGCGTTGTAAACGGCCAGAAAATTCCAGGAATCCTGTGTCGACGTGTTGCGCAGCTCGCCGTTGACGATTTTATAGGCCGAATGCGCTGTCCAGTCCGGGCCCAAATCGGCGCGCTCAAAATCATCGCCGGAGGAAAAATCGGCGCCGGTAGTGGCCGTCACGAGATTGGAAATATCACTCAGGTTTCCAGCCTCATCTTTGGTTTTGAGCGCGAAATAATAAAGCGTTTCCGGGTTCAATCCGGAGACGGTCATATTTTCAACGGTTCCGGCCTCGGCAGGGAGGATTGAGTTTGGCGCCACGGCGGCGGCGTCAAAATTATCCGGATTGATTGGCACAATGGAGTACCGAACGAAATATTCCGCTGCGGCGCCGATAACATCATCATCGCCGGGAGCCGTCCATTGCAAGGTCACCGATCTGGGACCAGCCGCTTGCACGGTCAGATCGGTCGTCGCCGCCGGTGGCGTATCGTCCGAGCCGTCTCCAACCACAAAACTGAAGTCGTCGATGTCGTTGTTCAAATTGCCCTTCAACATAACGCCGGCATAAATCTCCGCGTTATTGCCCTGGGTTTTGTCGGCATCCCGCACCCGGCCATATAAAATATCATTCACATAACAATCAAAATAATGGCTGTTGGCGTCGGAGCGGAGCACGACTTTAAAAATATCACCGGCAACCGGTTCCGGCTGCGAATAAGCCACCGTCTCAATCGACGAGCTTGGCGCGCCATTCTCAATGGTCCACAGATTAATGTTCTTTTCCGTTGTTGTCAGCCACACGAGATAACCGCTGGCGGTGGCAGACGGCGCGCTCAATCTCAGGGCCAGGCCGCCTTCATTGATGCCGCTCGCATCAGCGCCGCTCCCCCATGCGAATGACACCGATCGGGGATTGACGCCGGCAGTCCAGGTCGCCATCTGTCCCCAGGCATCTTCCGTGGAGGTGTTGGCCATCTGACCTGAAACGATTTTATAAGCCGAATGCGCCGCCCAATTTGCCCCCAACCCCGGGCCGGAACGGTTAAAATCATCTGACACCCCAACATTCAGCGCCGGGGCCATGGCTTGTTGCACAACCGCAAAATAAGCCGCAGCCATTTGGCTGTAACCGGCATTATTGGGATGAAGCGCATCCTTCATGTATTTGTTTTGCCAACTGCCGTTGCTCGTGAACGCGTCATACTGATCGACGAATCGAATATTGTAACCCGCATCCCATTTTTGGAGAACCAACGCATGAAGGAGTTCATTCAGCTCGCGCGTTTTTTGATCCAGAACGGCGCTATCCTTGCGAGGCACGAGGCCGCACAATAGAATCCTCACAGAATTGTTATGCCGGTATAAAGCGTCGACGATGCTTTTAATGTAATTCAAAATAGCGGCAGGGGTCTTATTGCTTGAAATGTCATTGGTTCCGATATGGAGCAGGACCATATCCGGGTTATTGTCTTTCAAGTAGTCGGCAATGCTCGACGCGAGTTGCTCCGCGCTGATGCCGGGAATACCCTGATGGTCCGGATCAAAGCCGCTTCCGTCCGCCAGCGTTCCGACGAAATCATAAGAGATGCCTTCCTGGCCCAACAAACTCGCCAATTGATCACGATACCCATGTAACGGTGAACTGCCTCCAAAACCCTGGGTAATGGAATCACCTAAAGGCATAATTTTGATTTGAGCAAATGCACTTGCGTTACACAGAATACACCAGAGCGCTACCGTCACAGCCTGCCGTCGTAAAAATTTTCCTCGCAACATCACAGACACCTCGGTTGAAGAGTCACGGGTGAGAATCCTGTAAACAGCCACCACGCAGCCTTCTGTTTACAAAAGGATTGGTAAATTCAAAATTGAGGTGTTCGGAAACCTACGGCTCCGGTGGTTTCGCATTATTTGAAAAAATTGAAATAAGCCCTCAAGCCATTGAAAAGAGGTTATCAAAAGAACAGAACACAAACATTATGCCAGGACATTTTTTTAAACTTAACTCATGCACAACAGGCGCTTAAACACATTCTCTGAAACAGTGTTACTATATGAAACAAGCGTCCCAAATCTGTCGAGTGGAACTTCGAAGCAACTTCATTGACCGGTCGCTGTAATTCCACTACTTTTCGGTGATTGCACGATTTAAGCGACCGGTCAATAACTATTGCTTACTCGCTGTTTCCGGGAAGTGGCTTTCCATACACGTTCTCGAAGAAAGGCATGACAGAAAAATGGAGGGCAGAAAAATATTAAGTTTCTGGCTGCACGACGATGAGCATTTTTTGATGAAAGCCAGCCCTCATATTTCTGCCCTTCATTTTTCTGTCATTGCTGTGGTGGTCGCTACATTTTGAGTGAGGCATTACTGCCCTCAGGACTTGGCAACGAGCCGTGCACGGACCAGCAAATTATAGCCTTTGGTGAAAAAAAGCAGGTGATCGAGCTGCGCAAAAATGCGGATCAACGGATAAATCCAGGAATACAGCCGCAACTGTTTGGAGAGCTGCCCCACGTCTTGCCGGGTGATCAGGACACCCTTGCGCGAAGCATCGTCTTTCTTGAGGCGGGAGACGAGAAAACTGATGAACACATCGGTGAGCTGTGAAAAAAAATGCGAATAGGTTGTGGTTGATTCGATGGCAAAAGCCGGCCCCAGCATTGTTCTCAATTCCTCAAGCGTATAACCGGGCCGCAAATGCCCGTGCTGTTCGTCGGTCAGTCCCAAAGCATATCGCAGCGGCCGAATCAAGCTCCATTTTTTCTTGTGCGGCACGTGAATGACAAAAAGCCCTCCCGCTTTTAGAATCCGGCCGACTTCGCGAATGAAAAGCTGATCGGTTTCAATGTGCTCGAGGAAATCGATAATCAACACGAGATCGAAATAGTCGCGAGCAAACGGCGTTCGTCGTCCATCGAGCTTGATCACCTCTTCTCCGACGAGAGAACGGATCGACGCAATCGCGGTCTCATCCAAATCGCCGCTGATCCAGTCGCCGCCGCGTTGGCGCAGCAAAACGCTGATAACGCCGTTATCCGCGCCGATGTCAAAACCGCGCTTCCCGGCCATGGGCTCGAGCAGGCGCACGATTTGTTTGAACTTGATTTGTTTGAAATAGGAAAGCTTAAACAGCTTGAGCGCCCATTCCTGCGAAATATCAGGCGTGAAATTTTTAGCTGCGGCCTCTGGCATGATTCACCGTTTGAGCAATCTCATCGTAAAAATCCTTTAACTTGCGTTCATACGCGGTTAAGCTGTAGCGCTCTTCAACGCGCTGCCTGGCCCTAGCGCCGATTTCCCGGCCCCGGGCAGGATGTTCGATCAGCTTTAAAATGCCCTGGGCAAAATCATCCGCCTGCGGCGCCACGAGCAGAGCGATTTCATCATCAAGGACTTGCGTGTGCGTAAAAAGCCGGGTGGCGACTACCGGTTTGCCGGAATAAAGATAAGAATAAATTTTCATCGGCGTGTTTTCTCCTTCGCTGCGCGGGGAAACCAGAATGTCTGCGGCGCGGAGATAATACTGCAAGTCGGTTGCCGGTTTCGGGCCGAGAAAAAAGACCGACGCGGGAATCGCTTCCCGTTCCGCCATCAGGCGATAATGCGCAATGTCCGGCGCCGTTCCTCCGATGATGACCAATCGGGCTTGCGGCGACGCGCGGACGACGAGGGCGAAACTTTTCAGCAAAAGATCCAAGCCCTGGTAGCGCTCCAAATTTCCGACATACATAACGAGAGCGCCGTCGATCCCAAGCTCGTTTTTCAGACTTGCCGGCAAACCCTGCTCCGCCGCTTCCATAATCGGAACATCTTCCAACGTCTGAACTTTCTTTTGCGGCGCGTACTGCCGCACTTTTTGCGTCAAGGCTTCACAAACGGCGAGCACGCCTAAACTTTGCCGAACGCCGAACGATTCGAAGAAATCCAGAATCGGTCTGGCCGGCCGCAGCCATTTGCGCTTATCGAGCAATTGCGTCACCATGGAGGAATCCATGTCATAAACAAAGGGAATTCCATAAAGCCACTTGATCAGGCAAGCGAGAACCACACCGTCTTCAACCGCGTGGATCAGGTCGTACTGATTGCGGCGCAACAAACTCATGAGCTTGGGGAGCAGCGCGAGATCATAGAGAACTTTGGCCATGGAAAAACCAATCGGCACGCTTTTAATGCCGGGGAGCTTTTTCACGCGATGGATTTTAACCTGCGCAATCGTCACCTCCTCCCCTTCCGGAAAGGTCGCAACGTCGATTGTGTGGCCGCGTTTTGATAACGATTCCAGCATCAGCCGCACCGCCATTGGCGTTCCGCGCTGCTGATAAAAAGGATGCGGGGCGATGAAAAGAATGTTCATATTCTACTTGCCCGCATAATGACCGGCGATCCGAAAGCCGTGGTGAGGCCCACGGCACGGCACAAGTTTTCCAGGGCGCCGGTGAGCGCCGGCCGGTTGAGCGCGCGGTGCAAAACCATGGGCCAAAAAAATTCGCTCCTCATGGTGATGTGCGGAAATCCGCTGTGTTTAAAAACAGTCTTGATCTCGTCCGGCCGAAA
>Ga0187893_10008418_pt1 | contig 16264 bp, 17 predicted proteins | sample MA1701074metaG_FD_139574 | JGI IMG/M metagenome (GOLD analysis project Ga0187893, IMG submission 139574) | White microbial mat communities from a basaltic lava cave in the Kipuka Kanohina Cave System on the Island of Hawaii, USA - MA170107-4 metaG ...
GCATTTAACATTGTCATCGCTAAGTGTCCACTTGTAAAACATCGTGGACACTACCAAGCACCCACCAGAACACTCTACCGGTTTCCAGACGTTATTCTAGGCGGCCATCACCGGACGCTTACGTTGATGCCATGGACCCGCCAGTTGCTTGTTGCTGTCGAGTTGATCCCAGCATTTGGATGCTTCCTCGCGGATGCGATAAAAGTATTCTGGAGGAGCTATGATCTCATCATCGATTGCACGTGATTCTTCAGCACTCGATGACTCATCATCATGAGCGTCGGGTATTTGTAGAGTATCGAGATCGTCATCAGGCATACCGAATATTTCACCTAACTACTTGCTTTCCTGCATAGACCTGGTCGTGGCAAAGCGTCTGCCATCGCTGACGTGTTCCTCGGCAGCGACGGTTTCTCTCCGGCTCTCCGGGCCGTCCGCTTGGCCCTTTAACCGCTCATACTCCTCGACCGACAGCATCACTGCCACCGGCCGCCCATGCTTCGCTATGGTTACGGGCTCCGCACGCGCCGTGTCGATCAGCAAGCCAAATCCGTTCTTGGCTTTCCCCGCCGCCATGACCTTCATCGGAGCTTCCTTCCTGGCCGTTTGGGCTAATTTGGCCATAGTATAGCGTTGAACGCAACGGTTGTTTCCGTTATCAGCATATCCGCGCGGTGTGCCATGAGGATCATGTCGGCAGGCCAGAACGCAAGCGGTCGCGGCGACGTGAATGAAGCCAACTCACAGGTTTGTGATCGGCCTGTTTGCTCTCTGCCTCGCCGGCCACGCTGCCGCGAGTGAGGTCTTAGTTGTCGATGGGGACGGGCTGCGGATCGGCGATGAGCGCATCCGGCTCTGGGGGAATCGACGCGCCGGAACTGGACCAGCAATGCAGACGGAACCGGACTGACTATCCCTGCGGGACCGAGGCCCGCGACGCTCTCGAACGTCTGGTGAGTGCTGGCCCGCTGTCATGCGAGCGGCTCTATGAGGACCCCTATGGCCGGACGGTCGCCCGTTGCTCGGTAGCCGGAACCGATCTGGGCGCGGAGATGGTGCGCCAGGGCTGGGCGGTGGATTTCAAGCGGTACAGCGACGGAGCCTACGCGGATGAGGAGGCACTAGCGCGGGCCGGGAAGCGCGGTCTGTGGGCAGGTAAGTTTGAGGTTCCAGCGCAGTGGCGCAGGACACATTAGCCGCAAAACGCGCCACCGTTTTTGCCACAGATTTGCCACAAGCCGAAACGGACTGAAAAAGACAATGGCGGATTTCTGCGGGTTTCCGAGGACTCCCGGTTTGTGGCAAAAATGACCCCGAAGGGCCATTTTCTTTCCGTAAGTCTTCGCTAAGTTATTGATTTTGTTATGGTGGGCGGTACAAGGATTGAACTTGTGACCCCTTGCGTGTCGAGCAAGTGCTCTACCGCTGAGCTAACCGCCCTTAAAGTAAGGAATGGCCGTATTTATCAGTAAAAAACAGGAGGAGTCAACCTTTTAAAGGAACCGTCCGCCCCGCTCCGCCGTTAACCGGGAAGCAGAACATTGATAGGAGGAAAGAATGAAAAAACCCCTTTATATCTTGCTGTTTATCTTGAGCACAGCCCTGACCCAGCCCGCGCAGGCGCAGGACGATACGGCCAATCAGGGCGTACTGTCGGCCCAGGAATTCGTCCAGAAAGTGGGGGTCGCCAACCAGTTTGAAATGGAATCGAGCGAACTTGCGCTCCAGCGCTCACAGCGCGAAGACATAAAGGAATTCGCCCGCCTTATGATAACCGACCACGGCGCCGTGGGAGACAGTCTTAAAACCGCCGTATCCGGCGCCGGCCTTAAGGTTGAGGACATACCCGAAGTGCTCGATCCCAAACACGCGGCCATCATGACCGGCCTGAAGGCCGCCGCGCCTGAGGAATTCGACCAGAAATACGTCCGCGTCCAGAAAGACGGGCATGACGAGGCCGTCGAACTTTTTCAGTCCTATATGAGCGGCGGCGATAACGCGGTTCTGAGGGAATTTGCGGCTGCCACGTTGCCAACCCTCAAGCAGCATCAGGACCATATCCACCAGTTCACGGAAATCGCGCTCGGCAACTGAAATGCGGTAACCTGTTGATTAACAATGGCTTAATGCGAAAGAATAAAATTTACATAAAATTTTTGACAAATATCCCTAAAATGCCCCATCATTATAGAAGAAGCTGGGAATCATAATAATGGTCTATTTAATCAACAGTGCGAACTGGTACGGCGCCATAGGCGAAGCCATACGCAAGGCGGCCGACGGCGATATTATCCTCGTCGACAGCGAGCTGAAAATCAGGCTGGCCGAGAAAGCGCGCAGCACCCAGTGCCCCTCCAAAAAAATCATTATCAAGGTCGAGGAACGCCGCGCCATCGCCTGATGTTATCGCGATTGCCGCTTCGCTTGTTTGCGCCTAAGATGCGTCCATGGGGTTGTTTCCAAAAATCTTTAAATGGGCCATCAGTGCTTTTTTCCTGATCTGGGGCATCGGATTTCTTGTCATGGTCAAACAGAACGGGCACCCCGGCCCGCTGATCCTCGCCCTGTTCAGCTTCGGCATCGTTTACTGGCAGTATAAATCGAGAAGCGAAATCCCCTGGCAGGTAGCCGTCGCCTCGGTCGCGATCCTTGCGGTCGCCGGGGCCGCCGCGCTTTTTCTTCCGGTCGCCCTGTTTCCCTTTAATGCCGGATTTTTCCCCGCCTGGTGCGGCTGGTCGCTACTGATCGGCATACCTGCGATTGCATGGACCTACTGGAATTACGATTAAAAAAAGGGATGCTATTTCGCCTGTTCGGCGTTATAATAATAGATGTTATAACTTTTCTCTCCCGCTAAGATTCATTATGAAATCTCTTCGCATCATTAAGTATATGGCTTTCGCCGCGGCTTTTTCCATCTGCGGATGGACCCCGGCCGCAATGGCGCAGGAAGGGCTGCTGCCCACCGGTTCCGCCGTGTCCGTGGATTCGACGATTTCCGCGGGCGAGGAAACTCATCCGCCGCTGCGCCTGACGCCGGACAAATCGGAAATACTGACCGTCGATGAGGAAGTCGAGCGCGTCATCATCGGCAGCGAGATCCACCTCAACATCCTGCTGGATTCCTCCAGGCGGCTGATTATGGTTCCCCGCGCGCCGGGCGCGACCCATTTCACGCTGCTGGGCGCCGACGGAAAAATCATCATGCAGCGTCATGCGATCGTCGCCAGCCCGAAAGAGCATTACGTCCGCGTCCGCAGTCCTTGCCGGGGCGAAGAAGAATGCATGCCGGTAAGGGTTTACTATTGCCCCGGCATGTGTCATGAAATCGGCATCGTCGGCGAAGACGGCTCCACCTTCAGCGGCAGCATGCCCATGGCGTCCGAAACCGCCGCGGACGATGCCACGGATGTCACGCCCGACGACGATGGCGGCGATAACGAGGAACAATAATGACTGGATTGCCAAGAAAATTTCTGACTCCCTTCCTGCTTCTGGCTGCGGCTTCATCGCTTGCCGCCTGTACCACAACGGCGCCCGGACATGACCAGAGAATGGCAAAAGTGAATGCCGCCCTCCAGAATTACAGCGCCGAAAAAAGCACGCCGGAATCGCTCGCCGCCCTCGAACAATCCTATAAACGCAGCTCCGGCGACTCCGCGGTTGCATTGAGATACGCCCACGCCCTGCGGCAGCAGAATTATTTCAACCGCGCCGGCCTGATACTGGAGCCTTTTGCGAGCGGCAAGGATGTCAACGATCCCGCGATACTGATTGAATACGCATCCATCCTCGCCTCTCTCGGCAGCTACAAGGAATCCGAGGAATACGCCCGCAAGGCGGTCATCGCGGCGCCGGAATCGGGACAGGCCTATCACGTTCTTGGCATCGCCCTCGACGCGCAGGGCCATCACCCGCAGGCGCAGGTCGCCTTTGAAAAGGGCCTGGAGCGCTGGGAAGGCAACCCGAGCGCCATCCTCAATAATATCGGCCTCAACCTCGCCGCCCAGGGCTTCCTCGACGAAGCTTTAGAGACGCTGCGCAAGGCCATGGACACCGCGCCCGACCGCATGGAGATCGAGCGCAACATCCGCATCGTTTCCGCCCTGCAATACCAGCCGCCCGTCGAGGGCACCAGGCTGGTTCCCAAGCCGCCGCGCAAGCCTGAAAAACCCGACCCCGTAGCCGGCGACCCGCAATTGCAGCCGGATCCCGAGCCGGTAGCTGAGGAAGAAGCGGCAGCGGAAGCCGCCGCGGAAGAACCCGCAGGCTCCGCCCCGGTTGAAGCCGTGGAAAAAGAACCGGCGGAGTAATCGGGAAATTCAGTATTTTTAAAATGGCGTCGGCATGCCCGGATGCTGTTCCATCACGCCATAGGGATGATATCCGCGCGGCGGGGGCTTAACTCCGTAATCGAAATGCCCTGACCCCCGGTCGTTCTGGAGAACATCCGCGATAGTCAACTGACCCTCCTGGCTAATTTCCGCATGCCGGGTAAACAGGGGAGCGAGAGACTCCTTCTGCGTAAAATCGATAATGATCGTCGTGGGCATTCTCTCTGTCAGCAGAGTGTAAAGTGTTCTCGCCGTTTGATCGTCAAGGGACGACGCCGCGTTCTCAAGCACAAGAACGTTCGGTTTCTGAACCAATATGCGCGCAAAGACGAGCCGCTGTTTTTCCTCCGGCGTCAGTTGTTTATCCAGCGCCTCGCCCGTCATCTCCTCATTGTCAAGATAAGGGATCAGTTCTTTAAGCCCGGCCGCGCGCAGCGCATATTCCATCCTCCCCCTCGTATAGGAACCCGCCGCGCCGGGATAGCTGAGTATTCCTTTAAGCGGCATCGCCGGCAGCGCGGCGTCCTTCGGCTCGACTAAAACCTTGCGGCCCTCCGGCAGAATGATCTGTCCTGTTCCTGCCGTCTCCAGCCCTCCCAGCGCCCGCACCAGCGCCGGCTTGGCGGCCTCCTGTCGGCTGGTGATTACGATGCGTTCTCCCGGCGCTATATTGAGGCTGCATCCGTCGGGCAGCGGTTTCTCGCCCTCTTTTTGCAAAAGCGTCAGCCTGTCGATGACGACATTGTTCGTGTCGCCGTCACGCAACAGAATAATATTTTTTTGATCTCCCGGAATCTGTCCCGCGGGCGCTTCCGCTTTTTCCGCCGCCTCTGCTTCCTTTGCAAGATCGTCCTTTTCCAATTTCTCTATCTCGTCCTGATACCTCATTATGCGTTTGCCCAGCGCATACAGGCCCGCTTTTGGCCCTGCGGCGGTGATCGGCCACGCCATCGCGCTCTGCGCCTGATTGAACGCATTCATCAAAGACATCAGGTTCCCCAGTCCCGAGCCGCCGAAAAAATACATCGGGGCCGCCATCAGATACGGAATAAGGGTGGCCGCCTGCGTGTAAAAACTCTGGAAGAGGGCGACATATTTCTGCCTGTCCAGGACAGCCCGGTCGTTTCCAATCACCGCATCGACGCGCTTGTTCAGAATTTCTTTTTCCATTGCTTCGCTTTTATACAGCGCTATGCTTTCGCCGTACTGGATCAGCCGCAGGACGGAATTGCGCAATCCGCTGTCAAGATTTCTCTGATTATCCAGCATATGCACCAGAGACCTTGTGATACAACCCGACAGGTACGCCCCGGCTACGGCATAGACGGGCGCGAACCAGAACATCATTTTAGGAATGACAAAATCCGGCCCGCCGAAAATCGAAAGATTGACGTCGCCCGCCTGGCTATACAGGATCGGCATGAAAGTAGCGACCGACAACGCGGCCGCGAAAGCGCCCATGGCAAGGTCTGTCGCGGTGGTTGAAAATTCCTCGGCATCCTTGGTGGTAATCTGCTCGATATTGGCGACATTCCGCTCCACCGTCTGCAGGCGCAGATACGCCTGATCGTCGAGCAGGTCGTTCAGCATGTTTTTTGTCAGCCATTCCTGCCAGTGCGATTTCAGCATTCCCAGGCGTTTGATATTGAACATGCCGGTCAGACTCCGCGCGGTTACGACCCCTGCCCCAACCATCATCTGGTAAAGAAAGCCATCCCAGTCTTTCACTTCAAGCGCGTTGCCAAGATTGCCGTTCCAGGTATTATAAAGCACATTGAGATAGTTAATCCCGAGGGCAAGGCCTATGACCAACCCGATATCCCGCCATGCCGTCTTTTTCTGGTCGGACTTCAGGTATTGCCAGGCAAGCTTCAGCACATTGCGCAGCATGCCACGTTTTGTATCCAGAGCCGTCCCCGCCTCAAGTTCTTTCTTTTTCCCGGCTGTCAGAACTGAAACGGCTTTCTCCTGCCCGCCCTCCACCGGTTCCTTGCCTACGGCAGGCGCTTCCGGCGGCTGGTCTGCCGTAGCTTCTTCCATTTGTGCGGATTTAACGTCAGCCATATTGAATTCCTTAATGAAAAAAGGAATATTATGGCAATTAAAAGATTATGTCAACAATTAATTTCTAGAACCCCTTCGCCGTCGCCCGCAGGACGGCTGGCCCGATAATCACGACGAACAACACCGGCAGGAAAAAAGCGATCATCGGCACGGTCAGCTTGGGCGGCAGGGCCGCGGCTTTCCGCTCTGCCTCCTGCATCCTCATATCGCGCAGCTCTTCGGACATGACGCGCATCGCCGCCGAAACGGACGTGCCGTATTGCTCGGCCTGGATCAGCGCGGTGGCGAAGGATTTCGCGGCGCCGGTCCCCACCCTGCGGGCGAAATCGGACAGCGCCGTGCGCCGGTCGTTCAGCATCGCCATTTCGGCGCTCAGAATGCCAAGCTCTTCGGCCAGCGTCTCGGAATGCTCGGACATTTCCTCGGCGATGCGGGCGACGGTTTGCTCAAGCCCGATGCCGCCCTGCACGCAGATCAGCATCATGTCGAGCGCGTCCGGAAACGTCAGGCTGATTTCCTGCGAGCGCTTCTGGATCGCATTGTCGACCAGCAGCGAAGGAATCTTGTAACCGGCAAGCACGGCTGCCCCAAGAATAGTGAGAACCATGCCGTTCGAGATTTCCTTGTCGGAGGATGAAAGAATGACCATCGCAAAGCCCATCAGCACGAGAGGCAGAACGACGCGGGCGATCATAAATTTGATCGGAGCCGTCGGACTCCTCATGCCGGCCTGCAGCATCTTGTCGCGCACCTTGTCGCCCATTTCGCCGAGCAGGTTCTGCACCTTGAAAAAGGCCGCCATCGATTCCTTGCCTGACAGGGATTTCTGGGCGGCAATCGGCTTACCCGCCTTGTCCTTGGCCTGTTCGAACAGGTCGCGGCGGCGTTTCTCGATGATGGACTGGTAACGCTCTCTTTTCTCGCCCCGGTTCAGCAGGGGCAGCGTAATCATGACGAACGTAAGCGCCGCTGCAAGGGCGCTTAATATTATGATGATCGCCTCGTTGCTCATCCGCTCTCCTAAACTTTGAAGTTAATCATGATTTTCATGATGAAAATGCCGATAGACATCCAGAACAGGCCCGCGCACACCATGATCTTGCCGGTGGTTGTCGTGAAAAGTAGAAGAATATATTCATTATTGATGAAATACATGCCGGTGCCGACAAGGAAAGGCAGCGAGCCGATGATCGACGCCGATGCCTTGGCTTCGGCTGAAAGCGCCTGCACTTTTCTTTTCAGCCGGAACCGCGCCCGGATAACCCCGGCAAGATTCGTCAGGACTTCCGAAAGGCTCGCGCCCGTCTGGGTCTGGATCGCGATGCCGGTGGCGAACATCTGCATCTCGGTAATCGGCATGCGCTGCGCTGCTTCCAGCGTCGCTTCAGGCAACGACACGCCGATCTTCTGCGCATCGTAAATCATCATCATTTCATCGCCCACCGGCCCCTCGAATTCGCGCGCGGCCATGGCTATGGCCTCGTTGATGGGCATGCCTGCCTTGAGCAGGCGCACCATGGCTTCCAGTGAATCGCCGAATTCCTCGAGAAACTTTTTCTGGCGTTTTTTGATCTTGCGCTTGATGAACATGCGCGGCAGCCCGAGAAAGCCGAAAAACCATAGCAGCGGCAAAGCGACGGGAGGAGCCTTCATGGCGCAGGCCGCGGTAAAAACGATCGAGAAAAGAAAAGAAAAAAGATAGAACTGCTTGACGGAGATATTAAGCCCCGCCTGCTGCAGTCTGGCCTTCATGGAGTTCTTTTTCTTTGCCTTGTCGACGTCGCCCGATTCCTTGAGTTTTCTGGCGATTTCCGCCCGTCTTTTGTCCTGGGCGTCCCGGGGGTTTTTGCTGTCGCCCTCGACCTTGCTCTGGCCCTTGATGACGGCCATCGCCCGCTCTTTTTTCGCGGCCTCGTTGCTGAGCATCACCGCGGCGACCATGCCGATCACCACCAGTATAATAAGCAGCATAATGACGAGCGTGAGCGTATTCATTATCCGTAGGCCTCTTCCATGGCGTCGAGAACCAGTTTTTCCACGCCATACTGGCGCGCCTTGTCGTAAAATTTCGGGCGCAGGCCCGTCGATTTGTGGCGGGTAATCAGCTTGCCGTCTTCGCCCTCGCCCTCGATCTCCAGCACGAAAAGATCCTGCATCGTGATGATCTCGCCTTCCATGCCGGTGATTTCCGTGACGTGCGTAGTTTTACGCGAACCGTCGCGCAGGCGCTGCACCTGGATGACGACATTGATCGCGCCGGAAATCTGCTCCCTCACCGCTTTCTGCGGCAGGTTAAGACCGCCCATCGCGATCATGTTTTCAATACGGGTCAGCGCCTCGCGCGGGTTGTTCGCGTGCACCGTTCCCATCGAACCGTCGTGACCTGTGTTCATGGCCTGCAAAAGATCGAAGGCTTCCGGCCCCCGCACCTCGCCGACGATGATGCGCTCAGGACGCATACGCAGGCAGTTCTTGACAAGATCGCGCATCGTGATTTCGCCGACGCCCTCAAGGTTAGCTGGCCGCGTTTCAAGACGCACGACGTGCGGCTGCTGCAATTGCAGTTCCGCGGCGTCCTCGCAGGTGATAATGCGCTCGCCGGGATCGATATAGCGCGTCAGGCAGTTCAGCATCGTTGTCTTGCCGGAACCCGTGCCGCCGGAGACAAGCACGTTCACGCGGCAGCGCCCGATCGCCATGATAAGCTTCGCGCAGGAAGGCGTCATCGAGCCGAAGCCCATCAGCTTTTCCAGCGTCAGCTTTTCCTTGGTGAATTTACGGATCGTCATGCACGAACCGTCGATAGCGAGCGGCGGAATAATCACGTTAACCCGCGAACCGTCCGGCAGGCGCGCATCGCAGATCGGCGACGCTTCATCGACCCGGCGGCCGATGGCGCCGACGATCCTCTGGCAGATCGTCGTCAGATGCTGATTGTCGCGGAACTTGATGTCCGTTCGCTGGATCTTGCCTTTGAGTTCGATATAGATCGTCTCCGGCCCGTTAATCATGATATCGGCGATGCCGTCCATCTCCAGCAAAGTCTCTAACGGCCCGTAGCCGAGCATGTCGTCGGCGCATTCCTTGGCGATCTGCTCCAGTTCAGCGGGCGTGATATCCAGATTGCGGAACCGCGCGATTTCCTCGACCGCCGAGCTGACCTCGTCGCGGGCTGCTTTCGAATCCATGCGCGCGAGCGCTTTAAGATCGATACCGTCCCGAAGGTCAAGCCATATGCGGTTGCGCGCCCGCTGCAGGCGCAGCGATGTCATGCTGTCTTTTTGCGAAGTTCCGGACTCTTCAGCGGCCTCCACCGTCAGGCCGTCATCCATGCTCTTGACGGTTTTTTTCTCTTCCCCATCGGCGGGCGCGGCAGGGCTTTGCATCTCGATTGTCGTCTTTTTGTTGCCGCCCGCCTCGTCCGAAATCGCCTTCAGCCTGGCAAGCTGATCGTCGGGCAGCGGCGCCTTGCTGCTTGACGACTTGCCAATCGGCTTGGGCGCGTCCATGGGCAGGGATTTCTCCAGAACTTTTTCCTGCGAGGCGCTGGCCCTCTCTTTTGACTCGGCCCCGCCCGAAGTCGGCGATTTTTTGACTGGTCCCTGGGTTGTCGTTGATTTTTTACCAAAAGCCATGGGTGCCTCCCGGCATCAGGATTTCGCTTTGAGTTTGGTAAGAAGACGGCCGATTCCGCCGCCTTTCTTGCCATCGTCGTTGACTGCATCCCCGGCGGGAACGGACAGGATTTTTCTGATCGGCGCAAGCAGGGCCTGCATGATTTCGCCCCCGTCCTTGTGCGCGCCCAGCCTTGCGGCTTCGCTTTCCGTGCTGACGAAAATATCGGGATCGAACGGGATCGTCACCGAAGGCGGCTTTTCCAGCCCTTCATTGATCTGGCCTTTCGGCACCTCGAATTTTGAACAAAAACCCTGCATATTCAGCACGACCTCGACTTCTTCGATGCTCCCGCCCCGGATCTGCTTGATTTCATGAAGCAGCGTCCTTGCGGCCCGTACCGAAGGCAGGGTCGGCGTCGTCACCAGCAGCGTAAGATGCGCGCGGGTAAGAACTGTTCTTTTAAGCGCCGCGCTGGCCCCCGACAGATCGGCAAGCACCACCGGATAAAGGCTCATGAGATAATCTAAAAAAACTTCGTATCTTTTGGGGTCGGCGTTGTCTTCCAGCATCACATCGCCGCCGCTGCTCAGGATGAACAGTTTTTCGTCCGCCTTGTGTATCATGCGCGTCAGACTGTCTTCGTTGCCTTCGACGGCGGCGCGCAGCGCCTCGCCCAGGGTCGTGCTGGGATCGAACCCCATCCCGACGCTCAGCGTCGACCAGCCACCCGATGCATCCAGCAGAAAAGTCTTCTGCCCCAGATCCCCGGAGAGGCTCCAGGCAAGCGCCTCGGTCAGCACCGTAGTCCCCACCCCGCCCTTCGCGCCCATCAGCGCGATCAGGCGGCTGTCGGTGGCGCCGATCTGCTCGATCAGCGTCGCCGCGATATTCTCGCCCAGCATGTCCGTCTTGACGGGTTTGACCAGGTAATCGCTGACCCCCATCCCGACAAGCTTGCGGTAAAGATTGACGTCGTTGACGGGGCCTATCACGATGGCCGATGTACTCTCCGACATATGCGCGGAAAGCGCTTCCAGCTTCTCGGAAAACCCCTCGTCGATGGTCTCCGTCTGGACGACGATCAGATCCGGCGGCGTATTGCCGGCGTAAAATCTGGTCGCGGTTCCCACATCGCCTTCGTGGACTTCCAGCGTAACCCGCGCAAAACGCCAGTCCGCTTCAAGGGCTTTATAGGCCTCCTTCGTCTCGCCGTCCGCCGTAAACAGCGCCACGCGCGCCCCTGGCAGCAGAACGGATGTAAATGTCTTTTCCTCGTCACTCATTCGGAATCACACTGATTCATTATACCCCAAGGCTATAATGAAGCCATTTTATTACTAAAGTATTGAGAACAGAGCGGATTATAAAATTAATCTTCGCGGGTATCTTCGGTTTCGACTTCTTCCGGCTCGATCAGGTTAGCGCCCCATTTATACCCTTCGAGATTGTTGGCGTGCTTGCGGGCGCCAAGCTCCTCGCGCACTGCCCCGCGGCCCAGCAAATCCGCGGGCCTTGCCACTTGTTGCGCCAGGTAGGATTCCGTGCTGCATCCTAGTTCATATTTTCTATAATCTTCGTGAACGGTATCGTCGATGTCTTCGAAATTGTTACAACCTTTGGGTGGCTCGGCCCGGTAGCTAACGTAGTTTAGCAAAGTTTTCGAACTGTCGGAATTGTGAATGGGAAGTATTTCCGTATTAACTTCAGTCCTGCCTTCCTTCCGCAGTACCGCCGCTATCCGCGCGGCATTACCCGAAGCCCGGCTCGCGGTATTGTCCTTGCTCTTGGGGTTGTAGGTCACCGTCACGCTGATCGGCCCGGCGCCCTTATCGCGGTAATCGCTCGCAACCCACTTCAGTTTCTCATTATCAAGTTCGGCAGTGGCGGTTTCCGCCCGGTACATTTCCTCGATCACCTGCGCTTTGTTATGCGTCAGCGTCGTCGGCACGTCCATGGAGCAAGCCGGAAGCAGCAGAACAAGACCCGCCGGGATCAGGAAGCGTAATTTCAGCATGATTTTAAGGATCATATTCGTCCCCCGGATTAATCTATGATATAGCCAAATGAGGGTTCCCCATCGAACAGGCTGGATGACCTCTTGTCGCCGTAAGTGCGTTTGATGTTTCGCGAAAATGCATAGGCGAGATCGCTTGCTTCCTTCTCGGGCATCGACACCTTTTCAGCCTCGCGCTTGTTGCCGAAAGGCTCGACGATATAAGGCGTGACCAGCACCACCATTTCGGTTTCCTCCCGCCGGAAACTGTCGGAGGAGAACAGGTCGCCTATGATCGGCGTATTGACCATCCCCGGCATGCCCTGGAGGTTCTTGACGGTTTGCGATTGCAGCAGCCCCGCGATCATCAGGCTCGTGCCGCTGGGCATTTCAACTGTGGTCGAGGCGCGGCGGACATCGAGCCCCGGCACGTCGAAGCCCTGAAGCTGCACGTCGCTGTCGCGCGAAAGCGAGGACACTTCCGTTTCAAACCGCAGAACGATCCGGTTTTCGGACATGACGGTCGGCGCAAAGTTTAGCGACACGCCGAACTGCCGGAACTGGATGACGATGTTGCCCCGCTCATCGGAGCCGGCCGGCACGGGAAACTCGCCGCCCGCAAGGAATCCCGCCTGTTCGCCCGAGATTGCCGTCAGGTTGGGCTCCGCCATGATGCGCGCAAGCCCCTGGTCTTCAAGCAGGCTGAGAATTGATTCAATCGGTCCGAAAGCGCCGATATTCTCCACCAGTCCGAACGCGGCAAACGCATCGGGCGAAACTGCAGCGCCGAGAGCGGCGCCAAAGACGCCGAGGGTTGGGCTAACCTGAACGTCGTCACCTAAAAGATCGCCAATATCATTGATTGCAGTGGCGGCTCCCCGCTCACGCAGCAGATTTCTTGAAATTTCCATCACCTTGACGCGCAGCATGACTTGCGCCTTGCCTTTTACGGTCATCAGGTTGACGAGAACCTCGTCGGCATTACCCACGCGTCCTTCGATCTCGGTCATGTAATGGCCGACGACGTTTTGTACGCTTTGCGCAACGTCAGGCGTTGAAACGCTTCCGGTCAGGATAACCTGCCCCCTGATCGCATTGACCTTGACGTCTTCCTCGGGAAACAGCTCGTCCATCGTCCGCTGCAAATTCGTGGTGTCCATCGTGACATGGATGTTAAGGCGCTTCAGCACATTGCCGTTCTCATCCAGCGCAATGAGGTTCGTGGAGCCAAGAGCGATGCCGACGATATAAAGCTTGCTGGACTGGATCACCGAAACGTCGGCTATGGCGGGATCGGCCAGCATGACATCGGAAACCGCTCCCCCGATATCCACCATCTCGGCGGTGCTCAGGTTGATGACGATCGTCGGATCTTTGCTTTGCTGGTCGGCGGCAATGGTCACTAGGTCCGCCTTGTCGAGCGCCTTCGCCGCATTGCCCTGCACGGCGACGCCGCAAAGCGCCGCCATGAACAGCGCCAGTACGGCCACAATTAATTTCGCGCGCGGCAATCTTGTCAGTACGGACATTTGATTCTCAAGTGGTTTAGAAACGTAAAAAAGACGGGATAAATTTGAAAAAACTATGGACGAACAGGAAGATCTTCGATTGTCTCACCTCTATAGATTCTCACAATCTTGTTGTTTTGACCAGAAGTATCTTCGATCCTGGTCATCTCGTTATAGACCTCATCGTAAATCCTGGTTATGCGCGCATCCGTGGTGACGGGCGGCCTCTCGACGATAGCGTCATCGCCAAGGCGGCGCAGCGAAAGGCTGAGCGTTCCCATCTCCATGGCGACGGCGAGCACTTCCGCGCTCTTGTAATCGACAGAGAGAGTGACGGTCTTGCCGACCTTGACTTTTGTATCTTCCTCGTCGCGCGCCGCGCTCTGGTCGACCGCCATGACCTTGACGTTCTGCAGGATAGTTTCCGTCGCAAGGCTGTCGAGGTTTCGCTCGATCATCGTCTTGATCTCCGGGGTTTCTTCATCGCCGGTGTATCTGATATCGCGCTTGTAGGTCAGCAGGACGTCGACATAATCTCCGGGACCAACGAATCCGCCGACCATGCCGGAGGCGTCGACTTTAATGGCGACAGCCCGCATGCCTTCATCCAGCGAAGCCGCCAGCATGTTCACCGCGCTCGTCGGCACAAGGGCAGTTTCCATGATCGGCTCGTTCGCTTTCAAATCGCGGATCAGTTTGCCGGTGATCGCCTCGGACGGCTTCTTGTCGCCCTCCTTCACCACCGCGCCCGGAAACATGGCCTTCTCCGGCCAGTCCTGCCATTTCATGTTCTCGTCCGACAGCACCGTTCCCATCTTGATGTCCGCGGACGCGACGATGATCTGCACTTTCGGTTCCTCGTTCAGGACCACCGGCGCTTCTTTTTTCCCGCCGCTGAGGCTGGCCTGCACAAGCATGGCCACGAGTACGGCGATCAGGAAGCCGCCGGCGAGCACAATCATGACGTTTCTGTTCATAATGCAACCTCTTGAAACGAGCGCCGCGCGGCGCGGAGAAACCGGGAAACAAGGGCAGACAAAGAACTGTCCACAGACTTATTCACATTTCAGTCTAACAAAAAAATTCCTAATGCGCCACTAACTAAAAATCGCTTTTTATCTTTTATGGGAACGAAAGGCGCAAATCCGCGCGAAACGCGGAAAAGATTTTTTTACCACGAATGACCACGAATAAAGACACGAATAAGATAAAGCCTATTCGTGCATATTCGTGTTAATTCGTGGTAAAAAGTTCTTTCTTCGCGCCTTCGCGGCAAACATCACTCCAGAAACAGCTTCAGCGTCTCCGGCGCGAAATAGCCGAGCTTTATGAACGCGGCGAACGCCCCCAGCGCAATGGGGATGCCGTAGGGCACGACGCTCTCCCCGCCCTGTACGCGCGCGATCCAGCTTCCTTCCGCGGGGCTTGCGACCGGCTGTTTCTTTTTAAGGTACAATGCCGCGAGCGCGAGAAGCCCGCCGGCGAACACCATATAGGACAGAAAAACCACAAGCCCCTGTGTGCCGAACCAGAAGGAAAAAGCCGCCGCCAGCTTTGAATCCCCGCCGCCGATCGCCTTCAGGGCGTACATAACGAAAGTGGCCGCCAGCATCAGAATTCCGCCCACCAGATGCGTCCTGGCAGGCAGGACGCCCTCCGCCCCGCCCAGATGCGCGGCCCCGCAGGCGATGAAAAAAGCGGCCAGAACGAACACGACGATATAATTGGGAATGGTCATCCCCCTGAAATCGCTCCACCCCGCGAGAACCCCGAGTCCCACAGCGGCAATCACACAGAACAGATAGACAATCATGAAGATCATGGAAACCTCGATAAGGCTTTTTTACCACGAATGAACACGATTAGACACAAAATCAAAAATCAAATGTGAGTTTATTCGTGTTCATTCGTGGTAAAAACCCTTTAGATATTCAGAAACCCACCCCGCTGTTCGCCGGATGGGTTTCTGCAATTCGTTACGAAAGCTATGATTAGACTTTCTTCGCGGCGTCGTTCATCGCCGAGCCGATCGTGTTGAACAGGCTCTCGAGGTCGTCACCGAAGGCGAAAACAGCGGCAACGATGGCGAGCGAAATGCCGCCAGCGATGAGGCCGTATTCGATAGCCGTGGCGCCGTCCTGGTTGGCTACGAAAGCCTGAACTTTTGCGATAAGTTTGGTAAACATTGATACATTCTCCTTGTTAGATTTCCAGCAAGTTTTGGTTTTTTTACCACACTGCCCGGATGGGAAGTGCCTAACCGTATATCCCATTTTATACACTATAAGTTTAAGGAGCGGTAAAAAATATTTAGTATTGTATCTAATTTCTAAAGAAAAAAATATTGAAAGTCAGGAAATAATTTTTGTAATGGTAATTGATGAAGTATATTTGGAATTATAAATAGAAATTATATAAGTAAATAATTATATGTATTACTTTTTACTTTAAAAAATATAGTAAAATAAAATATGTCTTTTTTGTGTCACAGTATAAATTTAAATTTTATTTGATCTCTTCGTCATCTACCATGTTTTAAAATTAAGTTCCGGGTAGCATGCATCCCTGATTTTGGCATTGAGGGTAACTATAATTTTGCGCATGACGGCGACGAGGGCGACGATGGGTTTTTTGCCGTTTTTGATGAGTTTGCAATAGAACGCCTTCATCTGCGGATTGTATCGAACGGCGGACATGGCCGCCATGAACAGGGCTTTGCGCACGGCTTGCCTTCCGCCTCTGACCGA
>Ga0187893_10008420_pt1 | contig 16263 bp, 11 predicted proteins | sample MA1701074metaG_FD_139574 | JGI IMG/M metagenome (GOLD analysis project Ga0187893, IMG submission 139574) | White microbial mat communities from a basaltic lava cave in the Kipuka Kanohina Cave System on the Island of Hawaii, USA - MA170107-4 metaG ...
CGGGTGCCGTCGGGGCTGAACGCCACCCCCGACACCCAGTCGGTGTGGCCGGTGAGGGGATCGCCGAGGGGTTGGCCGGTGGCCGCGTCCCACAGCCGCACGGTCGCATCGTTGCTGGCGGTGGCCAGGCGGGTGCCGTCGGGGCTGAACGCCACCCCCAACACCCAGTCGGTGTGGCCGGTGAGGGGATCGCCCAGGGGGTCGCCGGTGGCCGCGTCCCACAGCCGCACGGTCTCATCAATGCTGGCGGAGGCCAGGCGGGTGCCGTCGGGGCTGAACGCCACCGCATCCACCGAGCTGGTGTGGCCGGTGAGGGGATCGCCCAGGGGGTCGCCGGTGGCCGCGTCCCACAACCGCACGGTCTCATCGGCGCCGGCGGAGGCCAGGCGAGTGCCGTCGGGGCTGAACGCCACCCCCAACACCTCGCCGGTGTGGCCGGTGAGGGGATCGCCGAGGGGGTCGCCGGTGGCCGCGTCCCACAGCCGCACGGTCTCATCGGTGCTGGCGGTGGCCAGGCGGGTGCCGTCGGGGCTGAACGCCACCGCATCCACCGAGCTGGTGTGGCCGGTGAGGGGATCGCCCAGGGGGTCGCCGGTGGCCGCGTCCCACAACCGCACGGTCTCATCGAGACTGGCGGAGGCCAGGCGGGCGCCGTCGGGGCTGAACGCCACCCCCAACACCCAGTCGGTGTGGCCGGTGAGGGGATCGCCCAGGGGGAGGCCGGTGGCCGCGTCCCACAACCGCACGGTCGCATCGGCGCCGGCGGTGGCGAGGCGGGTGCCGTCGGGGCTGAACGCCACCCCCAACACCCGGCCGGTGTGGCCGGTGAGGGGATCGCCCAGGGGGAGGCCGGTGGCCGCGTCCCACAGCCGCACGGTCGCATCGTCGCTGGCGGAGGCGAGGCGGGTGCCGTCGGGGCTGAACGCCACCCCCCGCACCGAGCCGGTGTGGCCGGCCAGCGTCACGGCGTTGTGGCGGGGCTCCATGAGCCCCCGGAGCAGCGTGTCACGCGCCTCGCCCGTCGGAGCCATGCGCAGGCTCTCGACGCTGAGCAGCAGCGAGAGGGGCTGCTGGTCGATGGCCGCGGCCGCTTGCGTATTCAGCTGCCGAGCAGCCGCAAGATTGCCCTGCTGCCGCGCCGCCTGCTGGAACCACACCGCCACCACCAGCAGCACGACCAACACCGCGCTCAACCCGGCGAAGCGGCGGCTGCGGCGGCGGGCCGCGGACAGCTCGTCACGCTCGCGCTTGGCGCTCGCCGCCAAGAACTCGCGTTCAAGCGCGTTCATGCGGTCTTCGTTGCCCAGAGCCCAATCCCGCGCGGTCGCCAGGCGGCCGCTCCGGTACAGGGCGCCGGGGTCGCGGCCCAGTGCCTCCCACTCGGTGGCGGCCTCGGTGAGGCGGCGGTGGGTGCGGAGGCCCTCGCGGTTCTCGGTCAGCCACCCGCGCAGCGTCTTCCACTCGCGGATCAACGCCTCGTGGGCGACCTCGACGGTGTCGTCGCCGAGGATCACCAGGCGGGCATCGGCCACGCGGTTCAGCACCACCTCGACGTCCGGCCCGCCGAGCTCCGCGCGCCGCACCCGCCGCCTGGTGTCCTCGGTGCCCTCGCCCAATGCGGCCAGGCGCAGGAACACGTCCTTGGCGATGGCCCGCTGGGCGGGGCCCAGCTCGCCGTACACCGCCTCCGCCGTCTGCCCGATCGCTTCGCGGACCCCGCCCGCGTCGTGGTAGCCGGCGACCGTCACTACCCGGCCCCGCCGGCGCTGCCATGTGGCGAGCAGCGCGTGGGACAGCAGCGGCAGCGAGCCGGGCTCGTCGCCCAGGTCGGCGAGAATCGTCGCGGTCAAGCCCGGCTCCAGCGTCACGCCCGCGCGCGCCGCCGGTCCCTCGATCGCCTCCCGCAGCTCGGGAGCGGTCATCGGCCCGACGAGCACCTGCCGGTCCCGCATGGCGGCGACCAGCCCCGGGTACTCGGCGCAGCGGGCGTAGAAGTCGGCGCGGACGCCGATCACCACACTGGCCTGGCCGCCGTCCAGGCTGGTCAACGCCTGGACGAACGACCGCCGCTCCGCCTCGTCGGCGCAGAGCGTGAAGGTCTCCTCGAACTGGTCGACCACCAACAGCAACCGGGCGCCGGCGGGCTCGTCCACCAGCGCCTGGCGGACCGCCAGCCGCAGGTTGCCCGGCGATGCCGTCAAGTCGGCCGACAGCGAGCCCGGCGCCACCCCGCGCACCAGCGCCACCCGGATGGCGAGCTCCTCCAACGGGTGGGCGCCGGGAGTGAGCATGATCGTCTTCCAGCTGCTCGCACCGGGCAGCGTGCCGGCCCACACCGCGGGCACCAACCCCGCGCGTAACACCGACGACTTGCCGCTCCCCGAAGGCCCCACCACGGCGAGGAACGGCGCCTCGGGCAGCCGGGCCAGCAGCTCGGCGACCAGCTGCTGGCGGCCGAAGAACCACCGCGCGTCCTCGGCCTGGAACGCCGCCAACCCCATGTACGGGCACGGCCCCGCGGCCGGCGCTTCGCCCGGCTCGCCAGCGTCGTCCGGGGCAACGGGCTCCGGCGTCGGGGTCAGGCGTTGCAGCACGAGGGTGGTCTTGACCAGGTTCTCGCGCATGAGGTCGGTTTGATGTCGCAGCTCGGTGCCCTGGCGGGCTTGCTCCTCCTGGATTGGGAGGAGCATCCAACGGAATGCCTCGACCAGCGCCGGGCGGGCAGCGTCAGGCGCCGCCTCCCGCGCGGCCTCGAACCCTCCAACCGCTTGGAGCAGGGCGGCTGCGTCTTCACGCAGCTCGGCGTCTGCCTGGAGCGCCGAACGCAGGTCCCGCTCGAGGGTTTGCCGCAGCGCTGCCTGTGACGGGGGCGCTCCGTTCCGCCGGCGCAGCTGGTCGATCCGCCCCTGGATGAACGCGCCGATGTAGCCGCTGCCGGTGCCCGCGAGCAGCGCCACGGCCTCTTTCACCGACTCGTGGACGCCGGTCAGCGGCCACACCACGGGCATGCACGCGGCCGCCACGAGGCTGGCGATCACCGCCGTCGGCACCGCCTCCCGCAGGCGCGCGCCCTGGTCCTGGACCCACTCGTGGATCGAGCGGCGCGCCCGATCCCGCTCGTCCAGCGAGCGCCCCTCAAGCTGGTTGGCGTCCGGCATACGCTCCGCTTCGTGCTCTACCCCTCTGGATCCCATGCTCGCACAAGCGCCGGCTCATCGCTGGTGACCCCGAACTCCGACTTAGGGGAGCATACTCCCCAAAGTCCGAGTTCGGGGGGAGCGCCAAGAGCGGCCTGGCTCGTGGCTACTTGATGCCGCGCTGGCGGAGCAGTGCCTCGATCTCGGCCATGTCGTCGTCCGCGGCCGCCTGCGCCGTCGCGGGCGCGGCCACCGCGGGTCGCGTGCCGCCGGCCCCCCGCTGCCGCAAGATCGCCGCGGTCACGAACAGCACGGCGGCGAGGCCGGCCAGCGCGATCCCCGACCAGACGACCGGTGAGAACACGAACCGCACGGCGAACCCGGTCACGGCGACCGCGATCTGCCAAAGCAGCGCTACCGCTCCGACGAGATAGGCGGCGAGCGGGATCAAGGACCATGCCACTGTCCGCAGCCCGGCGGCGGCCCCCCGGCGGCGCCACACCAGCCAGCTGGCGAGCAGACCCAGGCCGGTCAACCCCGCGGAGAGCGGGAGCCACGCGATCTGGTTGTAGTCCGGCACCGATCTCTATGGTCGCACAGGCGCGGGACCGGCGCTGGCGAGCGCGGACTGCATGGCGAGGAGCTTGAGGCGGGTCTCTTCCAGCTCGAGCTCGGGGAGGGAGCCGGCCACGATGCCGGCGCCGGCGAAGAGGCGGGCGCGGGCACCGGCGACCTCGGCGCAGCGCAGGGCGATGGCCCATTCGCCGTCGCCGCGGGCGTCGGTCCAGCCGACGGGGCCGGCGTAGCGGCCGCGGTCCATCCCCTCCAGGTCGCGGATGTGGTCAAGCGCCGTCGCCGTCGGCGTCCCGCAGACCGCGGCGGTGGGGTGGAGCGCGCCGGTGAGGTCCAGCGAGCGCACCGGCCGGCGGAGCGTCCCGCGCACCGAGGTCGCGAGGTGCTGGACGTTGCCGAGCTGCAGCAGCCATGGCTCGGCGTCGAGGTCCAGCGACGCGCACAGGGGGTCGAGGGCCGCGTGGACGGAGTCGACGGCCAGCTGGTGCTCGTCGCGGTTCTTCTCCGAGGCGCGCAACGCCTCGCCGAGGCGGGTGTCCTCATCGGGGTCGGCGCCACGGGCGGCGGAGCCGGCGAGCGGCACCGACTCCACGCGGTCACCGAAGCGGCGCACCAGCAGCTCGGGCGTGGCCCCGACCAGGCCCGCGCACGCGAACGCGAAGCACTGGGGGAACCGCTCGGTCAACCGGTGCACGAGGACCCGGGGGTCCAGCGCCTGTTCGCACCAAACCTGGACATCCCGTGCGAGCACGACCTTTTTGAGGCCACCCCGCCGGATCGCGCGGACGGCGTTGTCGACCGCCTCCATCCAGCGCATCTCAGGCAGCGACGTCCCAGCGTACCGGATCCGACCCGGCGCGGGCAGGGCTTGCACGGGACCGGCTGCGGCCGGCCCGCCGCCGAGGGTCGTCAGCCACGCCCGACCGCCCCGCCGGCCGAGCACTACCCGCGGCACGACCAGCACCGATCCCTCGCGGGCGGGATCGAACGTGAAGCTGCCGAACGCCACCGGGCCGGTCCCCGGCAGCCGGACCTCGTCCTTGGCGCGAACATCTGTGAGGATCTGGGACAAGACCGCGGACGCGCGGGAGAACCGACCCTCGCCGGTGCCGACGCCGACGCGCGCGAGGACACCCCACGCGATCAGCCCCTCACCCTCGCGCACCCACGCGAACCCGCCTGGATCCGGCAGGCGAGTGACGAGGTCGCCCGGGTCGGGCACCTCGACCGTCCGCGCCGTAACGGCGCACGCCTGCACGCTCACGACGTGATCCCTCCGGGATGGGACTCGCGCTCCGCGCTCACGGGCTAGGGATCCTGTTCTATGCGGGCGCGGGCGGCGGCGAGGAGGCGGCGGCGGAAATGGTGGGCGACGACGGCGCCGGCGGCCGGCAGCATCTCGTGGAGCGCTTCGACCATCTGCCGCGAGGCCTCCTCGCCCGACGCCGCGGAGCCGCGGATCGGGTCGCGGACGTACCGCGCGAACAGGTCGACGGCGTGCTCGGCGATCGCGCGCATCGCCTCGTCTTGGCGGCGAGCGAGCGCCAGTAGCTCGCTCAACGGGACGCCCGCCGCGAGCAGCGCGAAACCCGCGCGGACCGCATCAATATCGGCCGTCGTGTACGGCTGGTCGCCGTCCCCCCGGGGGATGAGCAGCCCTTCCCGCTCGGCGGCCTCCAAGACCACCAGCGACATGCCGGTCCGCTCGGCGAGGTCGGACAGGCTGAGCGCCTCGACCGGCGCGAGATCCTCGCCAGGCAACGGCCCGGCGAGCGCCCCCGCGAGCGCCTCTTCTCCCGCGTCCAGCTCACCCACCAGCAGGCGGGCGATCATCGCGAGGGTGAAGCCGCGCGCCTTCAGGTCACGGATGCGCTCGAGCCGCTCGACGTGCTCATCGCCGTACCAGGCGATCCGCCCGTCACGGGCGGGACGTGGCAGGAGCCCCTTGGCCTGGTAGAAGCGCAGGGTGTCCACGCTGACGCCGCAGCGTGAGGCGAGCTCGTCGACCCGGTACCGCATGAGGGCATACTCTACGAGCAAACGCTCACACGGCAGTGGCCCGGGCTCAACGTCGAGCCCGGGCCACAACCAGTAGTGCTAGTCCTCGCTCAGGTCAACCGGAACGTGACCTCGGACCCGTCGTCGGTCAGCTCGACGTGCGCCTCGCCGGCCGCGTCCTTATAGGCCCCGGTGCCTCCGGTGATGGCGGCCGTGAACTCTCCCTCGTCGAAGTCGTCCTGGTCGAGGAGCGACTGGGTGGAGATCTGACCCCTGGGGAGATCGTAGGTCACGATGCACTCAGTCTCGAAGTCGTCGCCGTCCACCCTGGTGGCGGTGCACACCCCACCGGACGTGCCGATCTTGTCGTCTTTCTTGTCCTTGTCCGTCTTCCCGTCCTTGTCGTCGTCGATCTTCTTGATGTCGTCGATCTTCTTGATGTCGTCGCTGAAGACGGACTCATCGCCTACGCTGAAGTCTCCGTCGTCGTCTACGTCGATGTCTTCGAACTCAACGGTCTTCGTGACGACGGTAAACTCGCCCGCGGCGAGCGCCGCCCCTGCGGTACCAAGCATGAACATGCTGATCGCGCCCAGGCTTATCGCGGCGCGGAGGACCATCTTCTGTGAGCGACGCATCTGTACCCCTCTGAGTGGATATGCACCGAGAGGCGAAGGATATGCGAGATCGCACAGCCACGATATAGCCCATGTGGACGGTTTGTGAAGATGCGAGCCCTGCCTGACCCACGCCCTACAGCCGCGAAAGACGTCTCGCTCGTCCAGCAGATGTTCGACCGAGTGGCGCCGCGCTATGACGTGGCGAACACGGTCTTGTCCGCCGGCCATGACCGGCACTGGCGGCGGGTCGCGATGCGGGCGCTCGCACCAGCGCCTGGGCAGCTGATCCTCGACGTGGCCGCGGGGACCGGGATGCTGTCGGCCCAGCTCCGCTCGTCGGGCGCCCGGGTGGTGGCGCTGGACCTGAGCTTTCGGATGCTGCAGGTCGGCGCGCGGCGCGGCACGCCGGGGATCCTCTGGTGCAATGGCGACGCCCTGCGCCTGCCGCTCCGCGACGCGTCGTGCGACGGGGTGACGATTGCGTTCGGCTTACGTAACCTCCCCGAGACCAAAGAGGGACTGACCGAGCTCGCGCGGGTGCTCCGGCCGGGTGGCCGGCTGGTCGTGTTGGAGTTCAGCCGCCCCGGCAATCGGGCGTTCCGTGCCATCTACTCACGGGCGCTGCTGCACGGTGTCCCCGCGACCGCCCGGCTCGTGTCCAGCGACGCCGCCTCGTACCGCTACCTGGCGGAGAGCATCCTCGCCTGGCCGGACCAGCCCTCGCTGGCGAGGCTCATCCAGCAAGCCGGTCTCGAGCGGGTGGCGTGGCAGAACCTGTCGGGGGGGATGGTGGCGGTCCATCGCGGCGTCCGGCCAGGTCCACCGCGCGCCGGCGGATGAGGAACGGGTAGCCCACGACGGCGATCGTGGCGAACAGGAACCACTGCACCGCATAGGAGAGGTGCGGGCCCTCGCTGAGTTCCGGCACGACCCCCGGCCGTGGAAGGTCACCTGGCGCGGGAGCCTGCTCCAGCAGCACGAGGTAGACGGGCGCGAGCGGCGCCGAGACCTGCTCCTGAAGCCGCGCGATGTCCGGGTCGGACACGAAGTCGAGCTGCTGGGCGCCGACCGGTCCCGCGCGCCGGGCGGCCCTCTCGGGGAGGAGGTACCCGGTCACGGTCACCTCCCCCTCGGGCGGCCGGGCCGGCGCGACCGGGGGAGTGGAGAGCGCAAACGGCACCCACCCCCGGTCCACCAGGACCGCGCCCGCGCTGGTCACGAGCGGCGTGAGCACGTCGTACCCGGGCGCGCCGTCACGGGACAGCGGCCCTAGCAGGACCTCCTCCCGCGGCAGGTACCGGCCGGTGGCGACGACCCGGCGGTAGGCCAGCGACGAGGCCGGCTCGCCGAGCACGCCGGCCAGCGGGACCTGGACGGCCTCCAGCCCTTGCTCCACCCTCGCGTTGAACGCGCGCCGCTCGTCCAACCTCCGCAGCTGCCAAAACCCCAAGCTCACGCACGCCGCCGCCACGCCGACGAGCAGCACATGCGCGACGATCCACCGGGGGGTGCGCAAGAACCGGTACACGGTCCCCCATCTTGTCACCCCGAGACACCGGCGCAGGCCCGGTGGCCACCCTCCGGTCGCTATTCCTGAGACTCGGAATCACTATCTTTCGGGTTGGCGCCGGCGCTGGTGGGGTCCCGGTCGACCGGGGGCGGGATATCCGCGAGCGGCTTGGATGGCGCGCTGTAGCCGCGCTTGTCGTCGGGGACCTGTGGGCGCGGCGCTGGTCTGGGCATAAACGTCACTCCTTTTCGCTGGCGGCTGGCGGTGCAATGTCCTGCACTTCGATGAGTTCGACCTTGGAGCGCTCGATGAGCAGCCCCCATTGTCGCACCTGGGGCCGTCCATGGGCGTCAAGCAGGACCGCGCCCGTTCGAGGGTCGACGTCGACTTGCAATGGCAGGTAGAGGTCCTCACCGTGCGGGAAGCTCGACGCGTACGCGCCGGGAGCGCCTTCAGGCGTGGTCCACAATCCGCCGACCCAGCCGCCCTCTGCGAGCTTCGCCCGCACGTAGCGATGGCGGCCCGGTTGCCCGAATACGGAGTCCCAAGCTTTGGGGGCCGGGTCGCGGCCGATGATCGGCCACACCCAGCGGCTGCCTGCTTGTGCCCGGCGGGCAACCAGCGTACCGAGCGCCAACGGAGCGATGAGGTAGCCGAACAGCGCGCCCCATAGCGGCCAGGGCAGAGCGCCCACCCTGGCGAGCACCTGGTCGTCGACCAGGTAGGCGCGCCACAGCGCGAACGTCGCTGGCGCGGCCAGCGTGTGGAAGACGGTCGAGGTGGCAAAGAAGCGCAGCGTTCGGTCGGCGATCCCGGTTCGCCAATAGCCGATCTCACGCTCGATCCCTAGCTCGAAGAGCAAACCGGGCGCGATGAAGAGCAAGGTAACGAGCAGCGCCTCGGCGGTAGTGGGCATTGGGCCTTCCCCTCGCGTGAGATTGGACGGGACGACAGCGGCACGTTACGTGATTGGCTCGGCGATCAGCAGGCGAGCGAGGGCGTGCAGCTCGCTGGGCCCAGCCGGCGCCTCGCCGCGCAGCCCCGCGGCGACGGCCACGCGCGCATCCGGCCCGAGGGCGTCCTCCTCCACCAGCGCCTGCAGGAAGTCACAGGCGTCTGGATCACCCCGCACCGCGGCGGCGATCGAGCCGGCGAGCGCCTCCTCCCGTGGGTTGAGCAGGTGGAAACCATGGACGTAGTCGACCTCGACCGTGCCGTCGAGGAGCCCGAGCGTCAACTCGACGACACGGTGGGCGACCACGGACAGATCGTTGAGCAGGGCGCGGTCCGGGCCGCGGGCCGCGAGATGGTTGAAACGGTCCCGGACCTCGGCGGCCTCGGGCCGGTGCGCGGCCAGCCCGAACTCGACCCGCTCCAGCCCACGTCCCCTCTTCACGGCCTCGGCCGTCGCAACCATGACCGGCGCCCAATGGTAGAGGGCGTGCCGCTCTACCGGGCTTCGCCGATCGAGCGGCTCACAGCGGGCGCGGGCGCACAACGGTCCCAGGGGCGCCGCCGCCTCGACGCTGAAGGTTGCGAGCAGCGCCAGCAGCGCGTGCCCGTCCTTCTCGCCCACGATGCTGGCGACCGCTCCCGGGGTGCCCGGCGGCGGTGTAGAAACGTAGCGCTCAAGATCGCGGCGCAGCGCGCGCAGCGTCAACGGCAGCCCCGCGAACCCTCCCGCCGAGCGCAGCACAGCCGCCGCGAGCCGATGCGCGAGAACCTGGAGGGGTGGTGCGGCGGCCCGCGCCAGCGTGGTCGCGAGGTTGTGATGGCTCCGAGCGATCGGTTCGGGATCGCCGATCTCGTACTTCAACCGCAGCGCCTGGACGTCGAACCGGGTGGCGTCGGCGAAGTCGCCGAGCCGGGCGGCGACATGCGCGAAGGCGCCCAGCGCGCGGGACTCGGCCTCAACCGAGTTCGCCTGGAGGATTGGCACGACCTCCAGCAGGACCCGCTCGGCCTCCAGCAGGCGGTGCAGCTCCATCAACGGCCAATAGTCGTGGAACCGGATTGACGCCAGCCGCATGGGGTCGGCCCCGCGAGCCTGAGCGAGCTCGCGGATGCGTCGATTGAGTCGCAGGCCCGCGAGCCAGCGCTCCTCCGCCTCCGCGGCGTCACGGGCCACATCAAGCGCCAGCCCCAGGACATCGTGCCACCGGTCCCGCGGCACCCTGGGGTCGTCCTCGAGCCGCTCGATGTCGGCCACGAGCCGCTCGGCGCGCATGGCAAAGTCCAATGACCGCACGCCGTGGGACTCGACCTGCAAGGCCGTGAGCTTGTCGACCGCCCTCCCCCACGCGCCGAGGTCCGTCTGGGCGGTGAGCGCTGGCAGGCGGGCAACCTCCGCCTGGGCGGCGACGAGGTCCCCAAGGTGGAGGTGCGCGAGCGCGAGCGCCATGGCCGCCTCGCGTTGTACCGCCGCGCCCGCGCCGGACCGTGCGACCTCGTCGAGGATCGGCAGCGCCGCCTCCGGCTGCTGGTCTACCAGCAGTTGGCCCAGCAGCAGCCGCCACCCTGGACCGGCGTCAGCGCCGGCTGCGAGCAGCTCGGTGTAGGTACGGAGCGCCGTCAGCGTGGCGAACGAGTGGTCCGCCCGGCCCACTGCTTCGATCGCGATCGCGGCATCCTCGAACCGTCCGAGCGCCCATAGGTAAGGCAACGCCCGGCCGGCGGCCTCCGCGGCGCTGATCCGCGCGAGGTCTGCCCCAGCCGGCGACGTCCATAGCGCCGCGGCGGCACGCCGCGTGACCTCTGCGACGCCGTCGGGGTCGCCGGTTGATTGGATGGCCGCTTGCGCCAACGGATGCAGCCGCAGCGGCAGGGGATCCCCGTCGCCTCTGCCCAACAGGCCACGGTGCGCGGCCTCGACCGCGAGCGCCCACAGGGCCGGACCTCGCGGGCCATCCTCCCCATGCCAGTTGAGCAGCATCTCCCACACGGCGTAGACGATCGCGGGGTTACGGTCTGCGGGGCGCAGCGCGGCCAGTACCTGCAGCAGCCGGCAGACCGGGGCGCGCAGTGACGCAAAGGCCCGGCGGGCCTGTCCGCGCAGCCGTGGCTCGGATGCCTTCCGGTCGTTCCGCTCCCAGGCTTCGAGCAGGCCGGGATGCCCCGCTGCGTGAGAGCGGACCTCGCTCAGCTGCTCGTAGGCCATCGGATCGCGCAGCGCTTCGCGTTGCAGCCTCGCCAGCCGCGGCAGCTCGCCGATCAGCACCTCTTGGTCCGCTGAGCCGAGCGCAGGCAGCGGTATAACCAGGACGCTCGGGTCGTGGTCCGCGCATGCGGGTACCGCCGTGGTGGCGCAGGCGAGCGTGGCGGTGCCGGAGGCGAGGAGCTGCTCCCAGCGCCGCGCCCAGGCGGGGTCGGCGAACCCGCGCTGCTCGTCCAGGGCATGCTGCAAGTCGTCGACCAGCACGAGGTGCGCGTCGGCGCCCGCGGATTGGGGCGGAGGATCTCCCGGGGCCAGGGTGTGGTCCGTGACCACCGCGAACCGGTGATGGTGGCGATGAGCGAGCTCGGCGAGCATCGCCGACTTCCCGAAGCCGTCGAGTGCCACGAGCAGCACGGCGCGCTCGGGCGCCTCACCCTTCAATACCCGGCCGGCTCGGGCCATGAGGGCCGATCGTCCGACGAAGCGTGCCGGCTCGGCGCGAAGGCCGGGTGGCGTGGCGGGACGGCGATGCTCGACCTGCGCCGGCTCGCGGCTCGCGAACCGAGGCTGCCCGAGGACCACTGGCGCCAGCGGGTCGGTCGCCACCCGCATCTCGGGCACGGCGTCCCTTGCCGCCTGCGCGGCGGCGACGCCCAGCGCCGCCCCCGCCCCGAGCAGCTGGTAGAGCCGGGCGGACCACGCCCGCGCGAAACGGTCCGAGACGGGGTATCGCATCCCCACCACGGCCGCCTGGAGCCGCTCGGACAACACCGCCGCCATGGACGGCGCCAGTGCGCCCGCCCCCGCCGAGACCAGGGATCGGTCGGCCGCGCCGGCAGCCGACTGGCAGGTGGAGATCACCACGAGGCCAGGGCGGCGGCCGCTGTGCGCGGCGCCTTCGAGCACGAGGTGGGCGACCTCGCCAGCGGTGACCGGGTCTGGCTCGCCTTCGCCGGTCTCAAGTACCAGCAGCTGGTGGCTACCGTGGCCGGATAGGTGGATCACGTCCCAGCCGCGCCGGTCGGCGAGGACGGTGGCGAGCTCGTGTTTGCTCACCGCGTACTCCAAAGCGTGGAGCTCGGCGACCTCCCCGGTCACGGTGAGGCGCGTGAACAGCTGGTCCAGCGTGCGCCGCTCATGCCGCAGCGACAGCGGCGAGCCGTCCGCGGGATGACTGAAGACGCCGAGCACGCGCAGCCCGCGTAAGGGGGTGGTGCCCGTCGGCTTTGGAGGGCCGGCGCTGAACGTGATCGCCGCTCGTGACCACAGCGGGACGCCGTCGGGCAGCGCAAGCGCCGGCAGCGCGCAGCCGATCAGCCGCAGCCCCGCAGCGGGCACCACGACCGTGAGCTGCTGGTCCGTGACCGTCGAAAGCGCCTCGCTCAGCCCGCCGGTGCCGTGCCGCAGCCACACGCCGACGCTGTGCACGAGCGCGAGCTCGGACGCGGGGTCCCGCCAGTCCGACCGAGCCTCCACGTACTCGGGCAGCGCCAACCAACCACGGTACTCGGCGACCGAGTCGTCCAAGACCGCCTCACCTGACGCCACCGTGGTGCCCGGCGGGGACTCCAGCCGCCACCGCCATCGCACGACCGACGTGTAGTCATCGACGACCAACCACGCCACACCGCCCACCAAGGCACATGCTACCCACCATCACCCTTCCTTTCGTGGTTGCGCTTTCAATGCGCGGGGGTGTGTCGACTCAGTCGCCTATATGACGCCCCAGTCGACACATCCAGTCGGCGGCCCCCCGAGCAGCAGATTGAGACCCCGAGGAAACGCCTAACCCGGGCGTTTGAGGGATCGGTATGGGGTGGTGTGGGTAGCGGCTGGTCTGGCTGGTGTCACGGGCCGAGGAGGGCGGCGGGTATGACGGCGATGCCGTCTTGGCGGCGGTAGGCCTCGCGGCCGGTGTGTACGACGGCGGCGTCGAGGAGGTCGGCGCCGATCGTCTGGGCGAGCCAGTGCAGATGCCGGACGTCATCGTCGGTGACGGTCTGGCCTAGCTTGACCTCGATGGCCAGGATGCGGTGATCCGCGCGTTCGACTACGAGATCGACCTCTCGGTCGCCTCCCTGGGTCCGCAGGTGCTTGACCTGTGCTTCCGCCGCCTGCGCCGCCACGCGGACGCAGAGCGTGACCAGTGATTCGAACAGGTGGCCGAGCAGCGTCCCATCACGTGGGATCGGTGGGCCCAGGGGGCGGGCGTCGAGTAGCGCATCGACGTCGGCACCGAGCAGCCGGGCGGCGAGCGCCGGATCGGCGAGGTGGTGCTTGGGTGGGGAGGACAGCCGGGCGATCGGATTGCGGGTGGGCAGCCAGGCCGGTACCGGCTCAACGATCCACAGCCGTTGCAACACGTCCCGGTATGGCTGCGTGGTGGTGCGCGCCGGCTTGCCGCCTTCGCCTGCGGTCGCGGCATCCCGGATGGTCTCGTAGGAGGCGGTCGTCGAGGTGGCGGCCGCGTATGCGGTCATCCAGCGGCGCAGTGCGGACGGGTTGCGCACTCTCCGGTCCAGCTCGGGGAAGTCCCGCTCGGTGATGCGCGCCAGGTAGCCGTCCAGCTGCGCCCGCAGCGCGCGCCCGGCCAGCCGGCGCAGCGCCGGGAAGCCGGACGCGACGATCTGCTCCGCATAGGTCGACAAGGAGGCGTCGGTGCTGCCGTTGACCGGGGCGCGGCGGCCGCTGAGCAGGTCGCCGAGGCTGACGGTCGGCACGGCGATGCCACGCTCGGTCAGGGTCAGCGGCCGCATCCGAAGCGTCACGATGCGGCCCGCCCCCGAGTGCGTCGGCTGCTCTATGGGCGCCGCCGAGCCGGTCAGCAGGTATTGGCCAGGCCCGGGGTCGGTGTCCACGGCGCGGCGCACGACGTCCCAGGACTCGGGCAGCCGCTGCCATTCGTCGATGAGCACCGGTCGCGGCCCGCGCACGAGCCGAGCCGGCTCAGCGGCGGCGATCGCCAGCTGGCCACCCTCGTCGAGGCGGTACACGGTCTCGGCACGCCGCAGCGCCGTCGCCGGGCCGGCAGGGCGGACAGCAGCACGTCCAGCTCGCCATCGACGATGCGAGGCAGATAGCCGACCATGCGAGACCTCCACGCCGAACGCTACAGATCCGCAGGCACTCGGGCGCCCGAGAAAACGCCTAACCTGGCGTGTGAGGGGGTTCGGCATGGTGCGGCTGGGCTGGCTGGTGGCGCTGGTCGCGGCGGCGGCCGTGGTGGTGATCGCCGCGGCGGCGCCCGCGGGCGCGCGGGAGGGTTGTGGGGTGCCCGCGGCCCCGTCGTGGACCGCCACGGAGGCGGCGGTGTGGCAGCAGCTGTGCGCCGGCCAGCCGTTCGACTTCAACAGCGAGGCCCAGACCGTGGAAGAGAACCTGGACCCCCACCAGCCGGGCGGCTGGGACGAGACCCGGGTGCTGTCCTCGGCGTTCGTCGAGCAGCTACTGGACGAGCCGTACGCGCCGGTGATCGACCGCCACAGCATCTTCCTTGCTGGCGCATGGTTCCCCGGCGGCCTCGACATCCACGAGGCCACCATCGGCTTCCCACTGCGCTGCCAGTTCTGCCGCATCGCGGGCATGCAAGCACGCGATGCGGTCATCGACGGCGACTTTGATCTGCGCGGCTCCGCCATCGAGGGCGACGTCACGCTGCTCGGCGCCGACCTCCGCTCCGATCTGTATGTCAGCGGCGGGTCGGTGGTGTCCGGCACCCTGAACGCCGACCGGCTCACGGTCGCCGGCTCCGTGTTCCTCGGCGGCGGGTCGCGGTTCGCCGACATCCGCCTGCTCGGCGCCGGCATCGGCGGCCAACTCGCAGTGAACCGCGGGTCGGTGGTGTCGGGCACCCTGGACGCCGACGGGCTTAGGGTCGCCGGCGACGTGTTCCTGCGTGACGGGTCGCGGTTCGCCGACATCCGCCTGCTCGGCACCGGCATCGGCGGCACCCTCGACGTGAACGAGGGGTCGGTGGTGTCGGGCCTCCTGAACGCCGACCGGCTTACGGTCGTCGGCGACGTGTTCCTGGGCGACGGGTCGCGGTTCGCCGACATTGACCTGCTCGGCGCCGACATCGGCGGCAACCTTGAAGTGGACGGCGGGTCGGTGGTGTCCGGCACCCTGAACGCCGACGGGCTCACGGTCGCCGGCGGAGTGTTCCTGCGCGACGGGTCGCGGTTCGCCGACATCCGCCTGCTCGGCGCCGGCATCGGCGGCGTCCTCGCAGTGAACAACGGGTCGGTGGTGTCCGGCACCCTGGCCGCCGACCGGCTTACGGTCGCCGGCGGAGTGTTCCTTCACGACGGGTCGCGGTTCACCACCGTCGACCTGTACGGCGCCAGCATTGACGGGCTCATCTTTGTCGATGGTGCGAGGTGGGAGCCGGGTGGGTCGCTTGACCTGCGCCAGGCTGACGTGGGTGGGGTGTGGACCGACGAGCGGGCGGACAGCTTGCCGCAGAGGTTGGAGTTGGACGGGTTCACGTTCGAGCAGTGGGCGAATCCGGACCCCCGCGAGCTTGGGGCTGGCTGGTTTCTTGGCATGTGGCTTGGTCGAGGTGAGGAGTTCAGCCCTGGTCCCTACAACCAGCTGGCAACGGTGATGGACGCGGGAGGCCATTCCACGATCGCCGCCGACGTCCGCTACCACCGCAGTAACGAAGAGCGCAAGGCGATCCCTTGGACCCGTCCCGAACGGTGGGGTCGGATGCTGCACTGGCTGGTGCTGGGGTATGGGTACAAGCCGTGGCGGGCGCTGCTCTCGTTCTTTGCCGCGTGGTTCGTCGGGTTCTTCATGCTGTGGTTGCGCCTGGACGATCTTCGATTCAGAAGGACCAAGTGGTCGGTGGGGCAGGCTGCGTTGTTCAGCCTTGACCGGTTGGTGCCCGCGGTGTCACTCGCCGACCCCGACGGGTTCCCGAAGCGGACCCGGGCGCAGCAGCTCTGGTCGACCGGCCAGATGCTGGTGGGCTGGCTGTTGACGCTGTTCATCATCGGCTGGCTCGGCAGCCTGCTCGTGCAGGCCTGACCGCGACCCGCCGTGCGCGGGTCAGGCGGCCAGTCGCAACCGTTCGTCGAGGTCGCGTACGAATTGGGTGCCGGACCACTCGCCGGGCATCCGGGCACGGGCGATGTGGACGCGCTGAACCCCCGCCCGGTAACCGGTCGCCTCCGACAGGGCGAGCGACTGCGCGGCGGCCTGGCACGCCGGCTCGGGGTCACCGGCGATGGTGTGCCCCAGCGCGACGTTGCTGTGCCACTCCGCCATGGC
>Ga0187893_10008421_pt1 | contig 16258 bp, 15 predicted proteins | sample MA1701074metaG_FD_139574 | JGI IMG/M metagenome (GOLD analysis project Ga0187893, IMG submission 139574) | White microbial mat communities from a basaltic lava cave in the Kipuka Kanohina Cave System on the Island of Hawaii, USA - MA170107-4 metaG ...
GGAATTCCTCCGTGTTCAGTCGGCGGACCAGGAAAGCTTGCGCCAATTTATGTTCAGCATCCTGTCCGAACGACGCGCCTGAATCACGCTTCAGGCGCGCCCCCTGGTTGTCCTCTCACCAGGACATTATCAATCAGGCGGATCGAACCCACACGGATGCCTCCGAGAAGGACGGCGTTGCCCGTTAATCGGCGGAGCGGTTCGAGGGTGGCTGGATCGCAAACCGCAAGGTACTCCACTTCCGCCAGCGGTTCCTGCGCGACCCGAGCCCGCATGATTTGGAGCACCCGGCCCGCGGAACGAACGCCGCCTCGGATGGCCGTGCGCCCGGCCTGCAATGCCGCGTAGAGGACCGGCGCAGCCCGGCGTTGAGTCGGAGTCAGGAATTCATTGCGGGAACTCAGCGCGATACCATCCGGCTCGCGAACCGTCGCGCACATGCGCACCACCGTCTCCAGGTTAAGGTCGTTGACCAACCGGCGCACCACCGCCACCTGTTGGAAGTCCTTCTGGCCGAAGAAGAGGATCTCCGGCCTGACCAGAGCGAGCAATTTGGTCACCACGGTCGCGACCCCCGCGAAATGGCCGGGCCTCAAGGCTCCCTCCCAGCGCTGAGCAACCCGATGGACCGTGACCGCTGTCTGAAAGCCGCGCGGGTACATGGCAGCCGCCGTCGGCGTGAAGAGGAGATCTACGCCTTCCTGTCGGCACAGTGCGGCATCCGCCTGCAACCGTCGAGGATACCGTGAGAAATCTTCGCGTGGCCCAAACTGCGTTGGGTTCACGAACAAACTGACGACGACCGCGTCGCAGGAGAGACGGGCTGCGCGGATCAGCGCCCGGTGTCCTTCATGGAGGGCACCCATCGTCGGAACCATGCCGATGATCACGCCTTCGCGGTGCAGCGCGCGACTCCAGGCCGAGACCGCCCCCGGTGATCGGATGACACGCATCAAGAAGTCTGTGGCACCATCCGCCGCACCTGAGCTTGGTCGCTCAATTGCTCCAACAGGTCGCGCATGGAACGATGGAGAATCGGGTGCATCCAGCCCGGGTCAAGCTCGACCATCGGCGCCAGGACGAATCGTCTCAAGTGCAGCCGGGGATGCGGCACCACCAGCCCGGGCTCGTGGATCACGCGGGTGCCGTAAAAGAGGATATCCAGGTCCAGCGTTCTCGGCCCCGCGCGATGATCGAGGTCGCGCCCCAGGGCCTGCTCCACCTCTCGACACACGTCCAGCAGACTGCGTGGAGTCAGGTCCGTCTCCAGCCGCACAACGCCGTTCAGAAACCAACCCTGGCCGGGGTCACTGCCGTCGCACACCGGCTCTGTCTCATACAACGACGAGGCGGCGGTCACCTGCGACGCGGGCAGAAGCCGCAAGAGCGTCAGCGCCCGATCGCAGAAATCCAGCCGATCGCCCAGGTTGGAGCCGAAGCCGATGAATACAGTTTCAGTCATAGGGACGAGTGATCAGTGACCAGTGACAGGTGATGAGCGACAAATGACCAGTTGAATGATTTACACGTCACACGTCACTTGTCACTGCTTCTCAGAATCCCACCTTCTTGATCCGCTCGACCGCCTCCGCAAGTCGTTCCTTCGATGTCGTCAATGTCATCCGGATATAGCCTTCGCCCGGCTCACCGAAGCCGTTCCCCGGCGTCGTCACGATGCCGGCTTTCTCCAGCAAGTGGCCGGTGAAGGAGGCGGAAGTATAACCCTTCGGCACCGTCACCCAGACGTAGAAGGCGGCGCGGGTCATCTCGACCTCCAACCCAAGCTTTTGCAGCCCCGGTATCAACACATCGCGCCGCTCCTGGTAGGTCTGCCGTAGCCCCTGCGTGAGCTGCTCGTCGGCGTTCAGCGCCGTGATGCCGGCCTCTTGCACCGCCTGGAAGACTCCCGAATCCAGGTTGCTTTTCACCTTGCCCAGCCCGGCCAGGATCTGCTTGTGCCCCACGGCAAAGCCAATCCGCCAGCCGGTCATGTTGAAGGTCTTGGAGAGTGAATGAAACTCGATCCCCACGTCCTTGGCTCCGTCCACCTCCAGAAAGCTGGCCGGCCGTCGGCCGTCGAAGTAAATCTCCGAGTAGGCCGCATCGTGGCAGACGATGACCTGATGTTCTTGGGCGAAGGCGACGACGCGCTTGAAAAACTCCTTGTCTGCCACGACCGAAGTCGGATTGTTCGGCGAATTGATCCACATCAGCCTGGCCCGCCCGGCGATATCCGTGGGAATCGCGCCGAGATCCGGCAAGAAGCCGTTCTGCTTGCGCAGGGGCATCATGTGCGAGACACCGCCGGCGAAGCCGGCGCCGACCGGATAGACGGGATAGCCCGGGCTGGGAACCAGGACCACATCACCCGGGTCCACAAAGGCCAGCGGTACGTGGCCGATGCCTTCCTTGGAGCCGATCAGCGCGAGTACTTCAGAGGCCGGATCAAGAGAAACCTTGAAGCGGCGCTTGTACCAGTCGGCCACCGCTTGGCGGAACGTCAGCATCCCTTCATAGGAGGGATACTGGTGGTGTTTCGGATCTGCGACGGCCTGCTGCATGCGCTGGATGATCGGCGCCGGCGTCGGCAAATCCGGATCGCCGATGCCGAGGTTGATGATGTCCACCCCGCGGGCGATGGCTTTCTGCTTCATCTCGTCGATAGCCGCGAACAGGTAGGGCGGCAAGGTATTGATCCGGGCCGCGAACTCGATGGGAAATCCGGCCATTCGAACGTACTCCTTCGTTAGGGTGATGGGAGGGGCTTCGGGGAGCCCCGGGATCCTGTCTCGAAAGGCTCATAGGTTACTAGAGAGGGCGCACTCCAATCAATGCGACCGCCCTCCTTCACTCTTCCACTGGCCCTCCGGGGTGCGCCGCGCTAGAATGGTGCTCGTGAAGCATCGCATCAAGACGGCCGAAGACCTCGCCTGGTTGGTCGAGCACACACACGGGTTTCAGGCCGGCCAGATATTGGAGCTGCACGTTCGGAAGCAGCGGGTATTCGACGAGGTCTCAGGCCGGGATGTCGGGGCCGGCGCGGTCGTTACCGCCTCGATTCGTTATGACCGTACGTTACGGGGGGCCGAAGGCCTCTATGCCGTGACCCGGGTGGCCAAGCTGACCATGACGGGCGTCACGGACTTCTCCATCTTCGAGCAGGAAGGGACCGATTTCTCGGAGATCCGTGAGGCTCACGCCGAAGCGTCGGAGGGGCGGCTCCGGTTCTGGTTCGATCCCTGCGGGGAGCTCTATGTGATTTGCGACGAGGCCGAGCTTGAAGAGGTGTCCAGACCCGGTTCCGACGGCCCGCATCGGGCAGGAATGACCGAATGGACGTTCCAAGCCGATGTGGGCGACCTGCCGGCCGTCGGATGGTTTCTTGATCGTCTGGACCATCTCGGGCTTCCCTGCGCCTGGCGAGAGATAAAAGGTCAGGGCCGCGGGCACCCGGCTCGCCGGTGGGAAGGACGGCTGCTCCCCGCCGGTTCCCCGGAATCCCTCCGCAATGCCGGCGTTCACGTTGCGACGTATGGGCCGCTCGACGGCGACGGATTCGGCGTGACGCTCCGGGTCACCAACCCCCATGAGCCAATGACCGGCCGCCTTCTCGTCGTGCTGGCCGACATGATTGCCCGGAGCTTTTCCGGCCTGTGCCTGGCGGGGAATCACATTCTTGAACGGGACGAATGGTTGGGGGGGCAGATACTCGGACGCGAGACCCGCTCCGACACCTGACCGAAGACTGGTGCATCAAAGGCCGCGCGGCATCCTTAGCTGATACCCTCCCGAACGGGGAATTCAACCGCGACAGGATGGCCGTTGGAGCCGACCACGCTCGCCGTCGCTTCGGGGGCGGCAGTCTGCGCGATCAGGGCATAGCCGGAATGCCCGTTCTTCCGGTTCACGCATTCCACCAGGTGCCAGAAGCGGAGCGGATTGACCTTTTCTTTCTTTGCCACGAAGAGTGACGTACCTTCCAGGACCGTGTTCAGGGACAGATCGGTTCGGAATCCCAGATGCTTGCAGAGCGGTGAAATGACCCGCTCCACCGCGGCGATGACCTTATTGCCGTTGCTGAAGTGGTTCAGCATGATGATGCGCCCTCCGGGCCGGCACACACGAATCATCTCACCGATCACCATCCGATAGTCGGGAACCGCGGTGACCACGTACGCGGCCATGACCGTATCAAAGCTATCGTCCGGGAATTGCATCGCGCCCGCGTCCATCCGCAGCAACCGGACATTCTTGAGGCGGTGTGCCTCGAGGCGCTCCTGGGCTTTCTCCAGCATTCCTGCAGAGAGGTCGATCCCCACCACGCTGCAATCCGGAGGGTAAAGGGGCAGGGACAATCCGGTGCCGATGCCGACCTCCAGAATACGCTCTTGGGGTTTCACGTCCAGGCGCCGGACTGCAGACTCCCGCGATTCATGAAAAATCCGACCAAAGATCTGGTCATACACCCCGGCATAATTGGAATAAACCCGCTCAACTTTCTGAAGATCCATATGCCCTCCATTCCCCACGCCGACAGCCGCTCCTGGGCCCCTCGCCCATGGGCTGTCTCATGCGCATCGGTTCGCAGGGAGGCTGAATTAAGGCGGGAGACCCGGTCGTGGTGCTGGTCGGGATGGCCCACCTGAGCCAAAAAGCGGGCCTACTCTAGCGAAGTCCGCCGGCGGAGTCAACAGTTGCCGGCACCTATGCAGTATGGAGGTTTGCACCCACTGTTGGAGGATCGGCTCTGGGCTTCACTGAAGGATGGACTGTGGCGGTTTAGTTAGAGGCTTCGCCATCCTGCCACAGCATGCACGGGTCCCGATCACCCCCGACCGCAGGAATGCCCATGATTTCAAGGGGCGGGCTGGTCGGTAGGGTCACGAAACAGCCTGGCACCAACCTTGCTGATAACAGCGGGTGATCAAGTTTGATGAGAGAGACACGAGAGTGGACCTGCCGCCTCAGGGGAGGCGAGATCACGATGAAAGGAGGTGAAGACACCATGATGAAGAAGGCACTGATGCTTATGTTCGCTTTGGTCATCGGTCTTTCGTTCGGCGCTGCGACGTTCGTTCAGGCTGGCGACAAGCCGGCCGAGACCAAGCCGGCGGACACCAAGAAGGACACCAAGAAGGACGAGAAAAAGAAGCCGGAAGAGAAGAAGAAGTAATCTCGGCTTTACCGAAGAGGTTGGCCCCCTTCGGTCGAACCGAGGTTCGACCGAAGGGGCCACCAGCCGTTCATCCCCTCACGGCAGTCCAGTCATTCCGCCGGACGGCAATTCCAAGACGACTAAGGAGGTTCGACGTCCATGAAGAAGATATTGCTGGGAGTATTTGCGGTAGTCATCGGTTTGAGCTTTACCGGCGCGACCTTCGTGCGGGCAGAGGAGAAGGCCGCGGCTCCGGCCGCGCCTGCCGCCGCTGCCCCTGCGGCGCCTGAGAAGAAAGAAGAGACTGCGAAACCGGCTGAGAAGAAGGGCAAGAAGAAAGGGAAGAAGGCGAAGAAGGAAGCCGCCGAGAAGAAAGCGGAAAAGAAGGAAGAAGAGAAGAAGTAACGGCTGATCACGGGAAGCCGAAGCATGAGGAGGAAGAGTTCCATGAGGCGTATGCTCGCGTTGATACTCTCTCCGGTTTTGCTGGTGGCCGTGGGCTGCGCTAAGGCTCCGACCGAGAAGGTTGCGGCAGCAGAGAAGGCGGTCGGGGAGGCGCGAATGGCCGGCGCGCCGCAATACTTGGGCGAAGATTTCGCGAAGCTTGAAAGCCTGCTCAACGGCGCCAAGAGCGAGATCGCGGCCCAACAGGGTAAGGTGGCCTTTCTCCGTGATTATGCCAAGGCCGAGCAAGGCCTCGTTGCCGCCCAGTCCGAAGCGGTCCGTGTGATCGCAGAGGCAGGGAAGAAGAAGGAAGAAGCCAAGAGTGCGGCGGTCCAGGCGCAGCAGGCCGCACAGGCTGCAGTCAAGACGGCCCAGGAGCTTGTCGCTCAGGCCCCGGTCGGCAAGGACCGGGCCTCTCTTGAGGCGATCAAGGCGGATGCCGATGGGCTCAACGGGTCGCTGGCCGAAGTGCAGGCAGCCATCGACAAGGAAGACTACCTGGCGGCGCAAGCCAAAGCCACGGCGATCCAGGAAAAGGGACAGGCCGTGGCGACCGAGATCCAGACGGCGATTGACAAGATCAATGCGGCCAAGGGTGCGAAGGGGAAACCGGCAAAGACGAAGAAGTAATCTGACCATGGGTGTGTCGCTCACAATGTCGTTGCGAGTCTGTCTGGTCGTGCTGCTGAGCCTCGGTGGGGCGGGCTGTCTGCAGAAAGCGCCCCCTGACATGCTTGCGGCGATCGAGGCGTTGGATCGCCAACTTGTGGAAACCCGCGCAGCCGAATTCGCACCGGAAGAATACGCCCGGTTTGTGAAGCACTGGCTCACGTTCAAGGCACGTCTCCAGGCAGATGAAGATGTCATCCGGTGGCCCTGGGAGGTGAATCCCTTGGTAGCCGACCTGCGCAGGATCGAAGAGGAAGGGACCAGCGCCGGGCAGGCGGCAGCGCAGGCGCGGGAGTCTCAACGTCAGGAAGCGGAGACCAGATTGGCGGTGTTGGAGCAACGGGCCCGCAGCTTCAGCACAAGGGTCAATGAGATGGGAAGCCGCGTTGTCCTCGGGCAGAAGCCGATCGAAACCGAACTACTCGTGAAGCAGGCCCGCTCCTATTTGGATCAAGGCTTCTATGTCCGCGCGATCCAGACCGGGCAGGAGGCGGCCCGGCTTATCGACGGTCAGGCCGCCATCCTGAGCACCGAACTGGGCCGGTACGCGGACGAGCGAAGTGTCGATCTGTGGCGCCAAATGGTCAAGCGCACCGCGGATTGGTCTCGGTCCCACCGGGCCGCTGCGATCGTGGTGAACAAGGCCGATCGCCGCCTGACCTTGTACCGTAACGGGAAGGTAGTCGCCGCCTACCCGGTGCGACTCGGCTATAATGGAATCCTGGAAAAGCGGTACCAGGGAGACGGGGCGACGCCCGAGGGTATGTATCGCGTGGTCAGGAAGCGAGAGCGCGGCCAGACGAGCTTTTACAAGGCCCTCCTGCTGGATTATCCGAACTCCGAAGATCAGCAACGGTTTCAGAAAGCCCGCAGCGCGGGCGCCATCCCCGCGGAAGCGTTTATCGGCGGACAGATTGAGATTCACGGGGGCGCCGATCTCCCCATGAGCCAGACCCTCGGCTGCGTCATGCTGGCGGATCGACACATTGACGCGCTGTTCAGGTCGGTGGAGGTGGGCACGCCTGTGACCATCGTGGGTGCGGTGAACGTCACCAACTCCATCGCCATGACCTTGGCCGAGCTCGAGCAATCCGAAGAAGGGTGATCCGGAGTGGCCTTTGGGGCTGGAACCTGGATGAAACCGATCGGGGCCCTAGCGGGCATGGTCCTGGTGGGCGCCTTGTCGGTCGCAGCGAGCCGGCAAGAAAGTTTGGGTTTACCGGACGCCTCCGACCCTGCGGGCCTGCAAGCGAGGCAGGCTGCTCTCCTGAAGAAATTAGCCCAGCAGGCGCCTGATGATGTCTACCTCGTGGTGGACACGGCACGCAACCGCCTGTACGTCAAACGGCAAGACGAGATTTTGGTGGAGGCCGTGGCCTCCACTGGAAGCGGGACGATCCTCGACGACCCAGGCCGAGCCGGAGCCCGCTGGGTGTTCGACACACCGCGCGGGGAATTCACGATCAAGTCGAAGGTGGCCAACCCTGTATGGATCAAGCCGGACTGGGCCTTCGTGGAAGAAGGACTGGAAGTGCCGAAGGATCCGGTCCAGCGGGTAGAGGCCGGAATACTGGGTGAATACGCGCTGGGATTCGGCAAAGGCTACTTTATCCATGGAACCCTGTACACGAGACTCCTGGGGAAGAACGTCACTCACGGCTGCATCCGCCTCAAGGACGACGACCTGCGCATGGTCTTCAAGCTCGCAAAAATCGGCACCCCGGTCTTGATCTTCTAAGTCCCAATCATCTGCCTCCTGGTGTTGCCATTCCTTCCAACTCTGTTGCCTGTCGTGCTGGTGCTGACCTCGCTCCCGGTCCTGTCCCTGGCCGGTCAGGTCGAAGGCGCGCGCGAGGCTACCCGCGTGCTGGAGGAAGAGGTCAAGCTGTCCGCTCGCCCTCAACTTTATCTGGTGCTGGATCTCGCAGAACGGGTCATCGTGATCAAAGGACGTGGGATCCAACTGCACCGGCTTCAGGTGGCGGATTGGCGCGCGTCCGATGAGCGGCTGCTCGACAAGGCCTTCACCCTGCGCGCGAGGCCACCCATCATCCGACCCAAGGTAGTCCCTGGACGAGACCCGACGCTGGATCCCATCGAACTGCGCCACATGCCGGTGGACTACGACCTCCTCTTCGATCCCGGACTGACCGTGATGGTGACCCCGCCTCCGAGTGAGCGGCCGTGGCTCTGGCTCAAAACCGTGCTGCGTGGCTGGTGGGACGGAAGCCGGGCCCGGAGGGGCGTACCGTCCTCGACCGAGCCGCAGGCGGGCGCCGCATACCTGCGATTGGTTCTTTCCCAAGAGGTCGCGCAATCTCTGGCCTGGTCTGTCACCGACGGGATGCCGCTGGTCATTCGACGAGCTGACAAGTAACACGTCTCAAAGCTGACAAGCTGACAGAAGACCCCGCTGACAGGCTGACAGGAATGAAAGCTGACATCCGGCCTTTCTCTATGTCAGCCTGTCAGCCGTCCCTTTTCTCCGCTTGTCAGCCTGGCCCACGGGCCGTTGCCTTTTGTTCGTTCGTAACCTAAGATGCTGCGGGCGCCATGCGAGAAATACGATTCTTCACCGATGCTCAAGATCTCGCGCGCGAGGCGGCTGATCTCTTTGTCTGGCTGGGTGGCCAGGCGATCTCCGGGAGCGGCCGGTTCCGCGTGGCTCTCTCGGGCGGGTCCACCCCCAAAGCCATCCACGCGATGCTTGCGGGGCCTGCCTTCGCGGGACAACTGGACTGGCGGCGGGTGGAGTTCTATTTCGGGGATGAACGGTGCGTCCCGCCCGATCACGCTGAGAGCAACTACGGGATGGCCGCCGCGACCCTGTTTCAGCCGTTGCAGATCAAGCCGGAGCAGGTCTTTCGCATGACGGGGGAAGCCGCCGATCCCGCCCAGGCGGCTCGCGACTACGAAGCGTTGTTGCGAGCGCGGTTCGGATGCCCGGCCCCGGGCTGGCCCCGCTTCGACCTCGTGCTGCTCGGGATGGGAGACGACGGACATACGGCCTCCTTGTTTCCGGGGACGCCGGCATTGCAGGAACGTGAGCGACTCGTCGTCACCAACCAGTCTCCACGCGGAATTCCAAACCGGCTGACCTTCACCGCGCCCCTGATCAATCAAGCTCGCGAGGTGCTCTTCCTCGTGAGCGGCGCCGCAAAAGCGAGCGTGGTGCGGACCGTCCTGGAAGGACAAGATGTGGATCCCGCCCGGTTCCCGTCGAGGTTGATTCGGCCCGTAGAGGGCCGGCTCCTCTGGTTCCTGGACGGAGCGGCGGCCGCGGAACTGACCACGGCCAAGCAGCAGGTCGTCTCGCATGAGGAATAAGTGATCCTGGCCGCGGACATCGGGGGGACCAAGACCAACCTGGCTCTCTTCGACTGGAAGACCGAGCGGGTCGATCCGGAGCGTCAGCGGACCTTTTACAACCAGGACTACGCCTCCTTCGACGACATCCTGACCGAGTTTCTCGAACCCCCGGAGCCGACATTGTCGAAGGACACGGAGGTCGGGGGTCCGTCGGAATCGTCGGAAAGCGCGCGACCGGCCGAGCCGGTGGGAACTCCGCACATTGAGGCCGCCTGCTTCGGGATCGCCGGCCCCGTCATTGACAACCGATGTCAGGCGACGAATCTGCCCTGGATCGTAGATGGCGCCGAATTGGCAAAGCGCTTCGCTCTTCCACGCGTGCGGCTCCTGAACGATTTGGAAGCAACGGCCTACGGGCTGCTGGTCTTGCGGCCGGACGAGGTGGAGGTCTTGAATCCGGGATCGCCGCCCAAGAACAAGACCACGATTGCCCTGCTCGCAGCGGGAACCGGGTTGGGCGAATCCATCCTCTTCTGGGACGGGTCCAACTATCATCCGATGGCCTCGGAAGGCGGGCATGCGGACTTTGCTCCGAACAGCGATCTGGAAATCGACCTGCTGCGGTATCTGCGGAGCAGTTACCTCCACGTGGCCTGGGAACGTGTCTGCTCAGGAGCGGGCCTCCACAACATCTACGAATTCTTGCGGGATACCAAGAAAAATGAGCCCACCTGGGTGGCGGAACGCCTCAAGGTTGGGGACCCCGCGGCCGTGATCGCGGAGATCGGCCTGAGCAAGGGGGCGGAAATCTGCGTGCAAGCGCTGGACCTCATGACTTCCATCTACGGGGCTGAAGCCGGCAACCTGGCCCTCAAAGCGCTGTCGCTGAGCGGGTTGTACGTCGGCGGGGGCATCGGTCCAAAGCTGCTGCCCAAGTTGAAAGAGGGAGGCTTCATGCGGGCCTTTCTAAACAAGGGCCGCTACAAGCGCCTCATGAACGGCATCCCAGTGCGGGTTATCATGAATGAGAAGACGGCCTTGCTCGGCGCCGCCTCGGCGGGTAGCCGAATGGTGCGAGGAACCTTGGTATGACGAGCCAAGACACGCTCGAAGCGTGCAAGCGGGCAGCGGGGGAAGCTGCGGCCCAATACGTGCGGGATGGACAGGTCGTCGGGCTGGGGACCGGCTCGACAGCCAGGCACCTCATTCTGGCCATCGGAAGGCGCTGCCAGGCCGGCTTGAGAATCCAGGGGGTGCCCACCTCGCGCGATACGGCTGCTCTCGCCCGGCAGGTGGGGATTCCCCTGGTGGAGACCGAGGATTCCTGGGGCATCGACGTCACGATTGACGGCGCGGATCAGGTGGACCCGCAGTTCAATCTCATCAAGGGCGGCGGCGGGGCGCTGCTGAAGGAAAAAATTGTCGCGGCGGCGGCGCGGCAGCTTGTGATCATGGTGGATTACACGAAGCGGGTGCCGGTGCTGGGCAATCCGTTCCCGTTACCGGTCGAGGTGGTGCCCTTCGGCTGGGGGAGCACCGCGCGGCAGATCGAAGCAATGGGGATCAAGCCGGTTCTGCGCGAGCGCAGCGGCAAGATTTTCATCACGGAAGCCGGCCACTACATCCTCGATCTCCATGTGGACAGGATTCCCGATCCGGCCGACCTCGAACGGCGACTCAACGAGATTCCGGGTGTTGTCGAAACGGGCCTTTTCATCGGCCGTACCGATGTGCTGATCGTAGGCACCCCCCAGGGTGTCGAAGTGCAGGAAGCCCGGCGACACTGAGAGGTACCGCAGTGGAATCCCATCGTTTGCCGCAACACGTGGTCCCCACCAGATATGACCTCCGGCTGGAGCCCGATCTTGATCGCTTCACGTTCACCGGCACTGAAACGATCGCAGTGACGGTCCGCGAGGCCACGGCGGAGGTCGTCCTCAATGCGGCTGAGTTGGAGGTCACAGAGGCCTCGATTGAAGATGGGACCGGCGTCCGGCTTCCGGGAATGGTGGAAATGGACGAATCGACCGCGCGCTGCCGTTTCCGCTTCCCCCATCACCTGACTCCGGGTGCATGGCGGCTCCATCTGTCCTTCAAAGGCAATTTGAACGACAAGCTCCGAGGGTTTTATCGCAGCCACTACAAGGACCAGGCCGGGACCACGCAGGTCTTGGCCGCGACGCAGTTCGAGGCGACCGACGCGCGTCGTGCCTTCCCCTGCTGGGATGAGCCGGCCTTCAAGGCGGTATTCGCCACCACGTTGGTCATCGACCCGGCGCTCACGGCCGTCTCAAACACGGCGGTCCGCTCAGAGCTGGTCGAAGGTGGGAAGAAGGTCGTGCGGTTCAAGGATACCATCAAGATGTCCACGTACCTGGCGGCCTTCATCGTCGGCCGGCTCGAAGCGACGGAGCCGGTGATGGTCGGCTCCACGCCGCTTCGCGTCTGGGCGGTACCGGGCAAGCAGCACCTGGCCGGGTACGGCCAGGAGATCGGCGCATATTCGCTCCGGTTCTTCGAGGACTATTACGGGCTGCCATATCCGGGTGACAAGCTCGACCTCATTGCGATCCCGGACTTTGCTTCCGGCGCCATGGAAAATCTGGGGGCCATCACCTTCCGGGAGACCGCGTTGCTGCTGGACGAGCGGACCGCCACGCATGGGGAGCGCGAGCGCGTGGCGGATGTGGTCGCCCACGAAAATGCCCATATGTGGTTCGGCGACCTCGTGACCATGACCTGGTGGAACGGGTTGTGGCTGAACGAGGCGTTCGCCACCTTCATGGAGATGCTGGCGGTGGACGCCTGGAAACCCGAATGGCGGCGCTGGGAGGCGTTCGGCGCAGGGCGGGCTGCGGCCATGTCGGTGGACGGTCTGCATGCGACCAGGCCGATCGAATACCCGGTCCACGCGCCGAAGGATGCGGACGCGATGTTCGATGTCCTCACCTACGAGAAGGGCGCCTCCATCCTCCGCATGCTTGAGCAGTACCTGGGCCCCGACCGGTTCCGCGAAGGGGTGAGGGGGTACCTGCGGGCCCACGCCTATGCCAATGCCGACACGGGCGATCTGTGGGTTGCCCTTGAACGGGCCGCCGAGCGGCCGGTGCCCGCCCTCATGGACGACTGGATCTTCCGGCCCGGCTATCCCCTCATCAGCGTCAAGGTGGATCAACAGGGCGACCTCGTGCTGTCCCAGCAGCGCTTCACCTATCTGCCGGCCGCTGCCGGCGAACTGAGTGCCGAGGAACAAGAGCAGGAGAAAGCGCAGCGGTGGCAGGTGCCGATTCAACTGCAGGTGACGGCCAGGGGCCAGGCCACGACACAGCGACTCCTGCTGACGGAGGCGGAAACCCGCCTGGCCCTCCCGCAGGGCTTCGAGTCGGTACTGGTGAATGAAGGGGGACATGGCTTCTATCGCGTGCGTTACCAGCCGGGCCTGCTGGAGCGGATCCTCAACGCGCCCGAACGGCTCACAGGCATCGAGCGGTTCAATCTGGTCAGCGATGCCTGGGCCGCCGTGGTCGCGGGGTTGATCCCGCTCGCGGGCTACCTCGACCTGACCGCCCGCTTCCGGGGCGGGCGGGACAGGAACCTGTGGGGGGTGATCATTGACTCGTTCCAGGTGCTGAACCGCCTCATCGCGCCCGCCGATCGTCCCGGGCTGGAGGCGCTGGTGCGCGACCGGGTCGGCCCTGCCGTGGCAGAACTCGGTTGGACGCCGAGTGCCGGCGAGATGGAAATCATGCGGCAACTGCGAGGCGATCTCCTCCGCGCGCTGGGGACGATCGGGAATGATCGGACGGTCCAAGCGAAAGCCGCCGAGCTCTATGGCGAGCACGGCCGGGCGACGCCGGCAAGGGAACTTGATCCGAACGTGCTCGCAGCGGCGGTGAGTATCCTCGCCTTCAGCGGCGACGGCGGGCGGTACGAGGAATTCCTGCGGACGTTTCGCGCGGCAGCCAATCCGCAAGAGGAACGGCGATACCTGTTCTCGCTCCCCCTGTTCCAACAGCAAGCTCTGCACGAACAAACCCTGGCGCGCACGCTGAACGGCGAGATCCGGACGCAAGACGGCCCGGCCCTGATCAGCGCGATGCTCATGAGCGTCTATGCGCGGGAACGGACCTGGGCGTTCGTGAAAGCCAATTGGGACAAGATGGATCAGGTATTTCCCAAGAACGGCGTGCGCCGGATGTGCGGCGGTGTGCTCGGGCTGGCCACCCCCGAGTGGGAACGCGACGTGCGGCGGTTTTTCGCCGATCGCAAGATCGACTTCGGGGGCAAGGTCCTCCCCCAATACTTCGAGCAACTCCGCATCGCGGTGACGCTGCGCGAACGTGAAGGCAAGGCGCTCACGCAGTACCTCAAGCGCAGCCTATAGCCTAACGGGGCTTGAAGGGGACAGTCCCCTACTCGTGGCGGAGGACCGTCAGCGGGCGTTGGCCCAGGATGCGGAAGGTGCTGAGAAAGCCCACGGTCAGAGTCAGGAGGACGGTGAGGACCAGGCCGGCAGCGAGAACGCCGGGCTGGAGCGTCCAGGACATGTCGAGAATGTAGGTCAGGACAGCCCAGGAGAGGGCACTCGCGAGCAGGATCCCGATCAGGCCGGCGGCGGCCCCGAGGAGGGCATACTCCGTTGCGAAGGAGCGGGCGACGATCCCCCGCGTGGCGCCCAGCGCCTTCAATATCACCGATTCATACAGGCGCCGGTAGCGGGTGGCGGCGAGGGCACCGGCCATGACGATCCCGCTGGACAGGATGCAGAAAACGGCGACCGCCCTGATCGCCAGCGACAAGCGCTCGAGCATCTGGACGAAGGTATCCATCACATCCCCGATATTGATCGCGGTGACGTTTGGGAAGGCAGCCACCACAGCCTGCTGCAGGGGAAGCTCCATCTCAGGCGGGACACGGATGGTCGCCACGTACGTGAGCGGCGCGCCCTCCAGTGCGCCCGGCGAGAGGATCATGTAGAAGTTCGTCGAGAGATTGCCCCAGTCTACTTTGCGGATACTGCTCACCTCGGCCGCCAAAATCGTCCCCTGGATATCGAACTCGACGAGCGAGCCGAGATCGAGCCCCATATTCTTCGCCGCTTCCTCCTCCACCGACACCAGCGGCTTGGTGAAGACCTGGCCGGACGTCCACCAGGTACCTTTAATCACGCGGTTGTCCTTGGGGAGGAGGTCGAGTGAGGTCAGCACATATTCTCTCGTGTAGTACCAGGATTTGCCTCGTTCACCCTGCTCGCGCTTCTTGCCCTGATCCTGCTCGACCGGTTCATCAAGCTGCACTCGCTTGCCGTTCAGGGCATGCAGCCGGGATCGGACGAGCGGAGTGGCTTGCGGTGAACCATGGGGGACCTGCTTCGTGAGCAGGCGCATAAGGCCGTCCTGCTGGTCCGGCTGGATATCGATGAAGAAAAACGTGGGCGCGTCCACGGGTCGGTTCTGTCCCAACTGGTCGGTGAGGGACTGTTCCAGGAGCGAAACGGCCACGATCACCATCACGCCGATGCCGACGGACACCATCACCCCGACGGCCTGACTGCCGGGTCGGTGCAGGTTGCCGATTGCATGGCGGATGGCGAGGGAGCGAGGCTTGCGCGCGACCGCCAGCCCGCGGACAAGCAAACGAGCCGCGAGGTGCAGGGCCACGACGGCCACGATGAGCGCGCCCATGAACAGCAGGCCCAAGTTCAGCGATCCGGCCTGCCACATGGCCAGGCCGGCCAGGCCTGCGGCGATCCCCACGGCGGTCAGCGCCCGTATCGGATCGTCCAAGCCGGGCAATCTTCTCCAGAGCCGCGCGGGGCGGTCGCTCGTACTGTCCATCATGGCGGTCGGTGCGACGGTCCGGCGAAAGATCAAGGCGGGGCGCACGTCGCGGATCGCCAGCAGCGGCCAGAGCGTAAACAGCAGCGTCGTCAGGAGGCCCAGCGCCATCCCTTTCAGCAGGGGCAGGAGCGAGCCCGGCGACCAGAGCGGATGAGGCATGGTGAGGTCGAGCAGGTCCACAGGCAACAGGTCCTTCAGCAACGGAGGCAGGACCTTCTGCACCCCGGCCCCCAGCGCCGCACCGGCCAGACTTCCGACCAGGCCGAGCAGGACGGCCTGGATCAGATAGGTACGGATCACGGTGCCCGAGTCGGCGCCCAGCGTCTTGAGGACGGCGATGGTCTGGAGCTTCTCCTTCAGGAACGCGCCCACCGAACTGGCGACACCGATCCCGCCGACGAACAGAGCGGTCAACCCGACAAGGCCGAGGTAACGCGCGAGCTGATCCAGGAAGCGGCGGAGCTGCGGCTGGGCGTCGCGGTAGAGGAGGACGCGGGCCGACTCCTTTGCCAGGCGGCCGCGCAGTTCGTACAGCAGCGGGTCAGGAGCAACGGTCGGTGGAAGCCGAAGCAGGTACCGCTCGCGCACGCGGCTGCCGGGCTTGATCAACTCCGCCGCCGCCAATCCTTCGCGGGAGATCATGACGCGGGGGCCGAGGCTGAAGGCGCCCGCCGAGCGGTCCGGTTCTTTCCGCAATGCCCCCGTGAGCGTGAAGACTGCCTCGCCGATCTTGACCCGCTCGCCCACTGCCAGGCCCAGGCGAATCAGAAATGACTCCTGCACCACTGCGCCGAGACAACGAGACGCGCGGGACGTGCGAGAGGCGCGAGAGGTGAGGGGA
>Ga0187893_10008423_pt1 | contig 16254 bp, 15 predicted proteins | sample MA1701074metaG_FD_139574 | JGI IMG/M metagenome (GOLD analysis project Ga0187893, IMG submission 139574) | White microbial mat communities from a basaltic lava cave in the Kipuka Kanohina Cave System on the Island of Hawaii, USA - MA170107-4 metaG ...
GGAAATCGTTCATCGCCGCGTCCACCACCGCGAAGTTGCGGCTGCGGCCGTGCTTCAGGTACTCCACGCGCGTGAGCAGCAGCCCGGCGTGGCCGACCAGCGCGCGCCCGGGCTCGAGCAGGATCCTCAAGGCGCGGCTGCCGAGACGGCTGGTCAGCGCCCTCGCATATTCGCCCGGCGTCGGCGGCGACTCGTCGCGGTAGCGGATCCCGAGACCGCCCCCGATGTCGACGTGGGCCAGGGTCACGCCTTCCGACCGCAGGCGGTCGGCCAGCTCGAGCACCCGGTCGAGCGCGGCGACGAACGGCGCTGCCTCTGTCAACTGCGAGCCGATGTGGAAGCCGACGCCGGTGAGCGCGAGATGGCGCATCTCCCGCGCCCTCCTGTAGAGGGCAAGCGCATCCTCGCAGGGGATGCCGAACTTGTTCTGCCGCAGCCCGGTTGCGATGTAGGGATGGGTGCGCGGGTCCACGTCCGGGTTCACGCGCAAGGCGAGCGCCGCCGTCCTGCCGCATTGCGCCGCCACCGCGTCGAGCCGCAGGAGCTCGCTTTCCGACTCGACGTTGAAGCAGAGGATGCCCGCCATCAGGGCCTTGCGCATCTCCTCGGCGGTCTTGCCCACCCCGGAGAAGACGATCTTGCGCGGGTCGCCGCCCGCGGCCAGAACCCGCGCCAGCTCCCCTCCCGACACGATGTCGAAGCCGCTGCCGAGGCGGGCGAGCACGTTCAGCACGGCAAGGCTCGAATTCGCCTTCACCGCGTAGCAGACGAGGTGGTCGCGCCCGCTAAATGCGGCGTCGAAGGCGCGATAAGTCTCCGTCAGCGCCGCCCGCGAATAGACGTAGCACGGCGTGCCGTAGCGCTCAGCCACGCGCGCGAGCGGCACCGCCTCGGCGTGCAGCTCGCCGTTGCGGTAGTCGAAGTGGATCATGGCTCGGCCGCGGGCTTCTTGCCTTCTTGGTCCGGGGGAGGTTTCGGTGCCGTGGTTTGCGCCCCGGGCTTCGGCTTGGGCAGCGTGAGCGGCGTCTTGTTGCCGCACCCCGCGACCAGCACGGCGAGCGCGATCAGGGAGAGGAGGAGGCGCATGGGGGGATGGTATCGCGTCTCGTCATTCTCGCGAAGCATGCCCTCGAGTGTTTTTGTCGGGGGGCGGGAAACCAGGGTAGACAAGATCGTTACTGGATCCCCGCCTGCGCGGGGATGACATATTCAGGTTCTCGAGCCATTACACCGGCCCGCCCATGCTGCCGATGCGCTGCATCTCGCCCTCGATCCAGTCTTCCACCTTGCCGATGAGGGCGCCGGGCGTGAGGTTCCGGGAGTCGATCGGCGCTCCGATGCTCACCGTCACCAGCCCGGGCCGCTTTACGAATGCGCGCCGGCCCCACAGCTCGCCGGCGTTATGCGCGACCGGGACTACCGGCGTTCCGGTCTTGACCGCGAGCCAGGCGCCGCCGACCTGGTACTTCCCGCGGCTGCCCGGCGCAATGCGTGTGCCCTCCGGGAAGATCACGATGCAGTAGCGGCGCGCCAGGCGCTCCCGCCCCTGCTCGAGCAGCTGGGTCAACGCGCGCGGCCCGGCCGCGCGGTCGATGGCGATCGGCGCGAGCAGCGCGAGGCCCCAGCCGAAGAAGGGGATCCACAGGAGCTCGCGCTTCACGACCCAGACCTGCGGCGGGAAGATGGCCTGGAACGCGAGCGTTTCCCATGCCGACTGGTGCTTGGCGAGCACGATGTACGGCGGCGGCGGCAGGCGTTCGGCGCCGAGCACGCGGTAGCGGATGCCGAGGATCGTCTCGGCGCCGGCAAGCATCAGGCGCGACCAGGTCGTGATGAAGCGGTAGCGGGCCGCCGCCGGCAGCGGAATGAGCGCGAGCGAAAGGACGGCGAAGACGGGGGTGACGACGAGCTGGTAGAGCGCGTAGAGCGACGACCGCAGGACGGCGATCATCGAACGATCGACTTTACCGCGTCGGCGAGATCGGCGTAGACCCGGGTGTTCGGAGGCAAACCCCCTTCGCGCTGCGTCTGCGCGCCCTTGCCGGTCAGCACCAGTATCGGCTGCGCGCCGACCGCCTGCGCGGCCTGCAGGTCGCGCAGCGCGTCGCCGATGCACGGCACGTCCTGGAGGCTCGTGTTGAAGCGCCGGCTGATGTCCTCGAGCAGCCCCGGTTTCGGCTTGCGGCAGCCGCAGTTCACCTCCATGGCGTGCGGGCAGTAGAACACCGCGTCGATGCGCCCGCCCGCCTGGCCGACCGCGCGGTGCATCTTGTCGTGGATCGCGTTGAGCGCGGCCATGTCGAGCTTCCCGCGCCCGACGCCGGACTGGTTGGTCGCCACCACCACGCGATAGTCCGCCTGGGTGAGCTGCGCGATCGCGTCGAGGCTGCGCGGAATCGGCTTCCATTCCTCGGGACTCTTGATGTAGGACGGGCTGTCCTGGTTGATGACGCCGTCGCGGTCGAGGATCACCAGCTTCATGTCAGGCGGCGAGCTTGGACAGGTCGGCGACGCGATTCATCTCGGTGCGCAGCTCGGCGAGCAGCGCGAGCCGGTTGGCCCGCAGCTCGCGATCGTCCACCATGACCATCACCGAGTCGAAGAACGCGTCGACCGGGCCCTTCAGGGCCGCGAAAGTCTTGAGGAAGCCGGTGAAGTCGCCGCGCTCGTAGAGCCCTTTTGCATCGCCGGCCGTGATCGCGAGGGCCGAGTAGAGCTCGCGCTCGGCGGGCTCCTTCAGCTTGTCCAACTCGGTGCGCGCGTACGACTCGCCCTTCGCCGCGGCCTGCCTGAGAAGATTCGCCACGCGCTTGTTGGCGGCCGCGAGGCTTTCCGCTTCGGGCAGCCTGCGGAACGCCTCGACGGCCTCGACGCGCCGGACGACATCCATCAGCGGCGGCCGCTGGCTCAACACGGCCTCGACCGAATCCTTGGCAAAGACCGCGGCGAGCTGGTTCCAGTAGCGGTCGAGGACGAAGCCGTGAACCGCGGCCACGGTATCGGGCGCCAGGGTGCCCGCCGGGTACAGCCCCGCCGTGTACTCCAGCAGCTCCTTGATGTCCGTCCCCGCGCTTCCGGTCAGCCTGAGGACGGTGCTGAGCCGCTCGAAGACGTTGATCACGCCGAGCGCGGCGCGCCGCAGCGCGTAGGGGTCCTTTTCCCCGGTCGGCCGCTCGCCGATGCCGAACAGCCCGGTCAGGCTCTCGATGCGGTCGGCAAGGTAGAGGCTCGCGCTCGCCAGGTTCAGCGGCTCGGAGCCGTCGAGCTTCATCCGGTATTGCTCGCCGATGGCCTCGGCGACGGCCCGCGGCTCGCCGTCGTGGGTCGCGTAATGGCGCCCCATGGTCCCCTGCAGCTCGGGAAACTCGCCGACCATCTCCGTCAGCAGATCGGCTTTCGAAAGCCACGCGGCGCGCCCCGTGAGCAGTGGGTCGGCGCCGATCTCGTGCGCGATCCTGCCGGCCAGCAGCTGGATGCGCTCGACGCGCTCGAGCTGGCTGCCGAGCTTGCCGTGATAGACGACGCCGGCAAGCCGCGGGACGCGGGCTTCCAGCCGCGTCCTGCGGTCCTGGTCGTAGAAGAACTTCGCGTCCGCGAGCCGCGCGCGCAGCACGCGCTCGTTGCCGTGGATGATCTCCCGGGGCTGCTTCGCTTCGATATTGGAGACAAGCAGGAAACGGGGGAGCAGCTTCCCGGTTTCCTTGTCGCGCAGCGGCACGTATCTTTGATGCCTCTGCATCGAGAGCACCAGGCACTCCTCCGGCACCTCGAGAAACTCGCGGCCGAACTCGCCTGCATACACGGCCGGCGCCTCGGTGAGCGCGGTGATCTCGTCGAGCAGGGCGTCGTCCGCGACCAGCACGGCGCCCCGCCCGGCGGCCGTTTCCAGCGCCTTGACCACCTGGTCGCGCCGGCCCTCGAAGCTGGCGATGACCTTGCCTTGCTCGCGCAGCGTCCGCTCGTAATCGTCGGCGTGCTTGATCGCGATCGGGCCGCCGGACAGGAAGCGGTGGCCCGGAGTCCTGTTGGAGCTCTCGATTCCCAGCACGCTGCCCGGCACGATGTGCGGCCCGTGGAGCATCACGAGCCCATGCACGGGACGCACGAACTGCGCCTCGGCCTCGCCCCAGCGCATGGTCTTCGGGACCGGAAGCTTCTTGACGGCGTCGCCCACGATCCCGGCCAGGACGGCATTCAGCGCGGCGCCCTTCAACGTGACGCGCGCGACGTAGACCGCCCCCTTGGGAGTGTCGCGGCGGGCGAGGGCGTTCACCTCCGTTCCGTGCTTCTTAGCGAAGCCCGCGACCGCCTCCGGCGGCGCTTTTATCGAGGGGCCCGGCACCTCCTCGGCCCGGTCCTCGGCGGACGCCAGAACTCCGGGCACGAGCGCCGCGAGTCTCCGGGGGGTGGCAAGGCTGTGCCAATCCGGCGCTCCCTGCTTGAGCTGGCAGCGGATCAGGCCGTTGGCGATCTCATCGGCGAAAAGCCGCGCGAGCAGTGAAAGCGCCTTCGGCGGCAGCTCCTCGGTGAGCAACTCGACCAGCAGCGTGTCCGAGCGCGGTTTCTTCTCGGCGTTCCGGTTCGGCATCGTTCAGGCGCGGGCCTTCTTAGCTGACGCCTCCGGCTGCCTCAGCATCGGGAAGCCGAGCTTCTCTCGCGATTCGTAATAGGCCTGCGCGACCGCCCGCGCGAGGTTGCGCACGCGACCGATATAGGCCGCGCGCTCGGTGACCGAGATCGCGCCGCGCGCATCGAGGAGGTTGAACGCGTGCGAGCATCTGAGCACCATCTCGTACGCCGGCAGCACGGCGTGCTCCCTCATCAGGCGCCTCGCTTCGGACTCGAACTGGCCGAAGTGCTGCGACAGCATCGCGGTGTCGGCGAGCTCGAAGTTGTAGCGCGACTGCTCGACTTCGTTCTGGTGGTAGACATCGCCGTACAGGACCGGAGCCGACGCTCGCGTCTGCCCGCCGTCCACCCAGACGATATCGAACACGCTGTCCTTCCCCTGCAGGAACATCGCCAGGCGCTCGAGGCCGTAGGTCAGCTCGCCCAGCACCGGCCTGCACTCGAGCCCCCCGACCTGCTGGAAGTAGGTGAACTGCGTGATTTCCATGCCGTTCAGCCACACCTCCCAGCCGAGGCCGGCGGCGCCGAGCGTGGGCGACTCCCAGTCGTCCTCGACGAAGCGGATGTCGTTGCGGCGCGGATCGATGCCGAGCGCCTCCTGGAGCGAGCCGAGATAGATATCCTGGAACTTCGCGGGCGAGGGCTTCATCACCACCTGGTACTGGTAGTAATGCTGCAGGCGGTTCGGGTTCTCCCCGTAGCGGCCGTCCTTGGGCCGGCGCGAGGGCTGGACGTAGGCCGCGTTCCACGGCTCCGGCCCGATCGCGCGCAGGAACGTCGCGGTATGGAACGTGCCCGCGCCCATCTCCATGTCGTAGGGCTGCAGCAGAACGCAGCCCTGCCGGTCCCAGTACTGATTGAGCTTGAGGATGATCTGCTGGAAAGTGAGCATGGGCGCGGGCGCGATCTAACGGGCCGCCGAACAACGCTTCACGCTCCCGCGAGGCGTCATTCCCGCGGAGGCGGGAATCCAGCAGGTGGTCAGTTTCGTTTGCATTTGATTTCTGGACTCCCGCCTTCGCGGGAGTGACGCGGTTTTTCACGTGCCCGCTAACCCTCGAATTTTACAGGCATTCGTCAGGGGGCGGAACGCGCAGCCGGGCGTCCGAGCCAGCTGCCCGCCGCGATCAGGACCACGCACAAGGCGAGCACGGCATAGTTGCCCCAACGCACGTACGGTGTCGCGCCGCCGTAACCCTGGACCGCGTAGGTGACGGTCGCGATCTCGAACTCGGGGGCTGCCGCGAGCACCTCGCCGCGCGGGCCGATCACCGCGGTGACGCCGGTGTTGGTCGCGCGCAGCATGGAGCGGCCGGTCTCGATCGCGCGCGCCTGCGCAATCTGCAAGTGCTGGCGCGGCGCGAGCGAGCGGCCGAACCAGGCGACGTTGCTGACGTTCGCGAGCACCGTCGCTTCCGGAAGCTGGCGGATGATCTCCTCGCCGAATGCGTCCTCGTAGCAGATGTTGACCGCCACGCGCTGGCCCGCAACCGCAAGCGGCCTCTGGTCTTCCCCCCCGCGCGAGAAATCCTGCAGCGGAATGGCGAGCACGTTGACGATCCAGGCCAGCACCGGCCGCAGCGGGATGAACTCGCCGAACGGCACCAGGTGCGACTTGCGGTAGGCTTGCCGCGGCGCGCTCCCCAGCGAGACGACGCTGTTGAAGTATTCCCCGCTCGCCGTCCGCTCGACCACGCCGATCAGGATGTCCCCGTCCCGGGCGCGCGCGCTGGCCGCGAGCTCGGCGAGGTAATCCTGCGGCACCTGCTCCAGGAAGAGCGGCAGTGCGGTCTCGGGCAGGATGATGAGCTTGCCGGGCGCGGACTCCGTCAGCAAACGATAGATTTCGAGCGTGGGGCGCACGCGCTCCTCGCGCCATTTCAGGTCCTGGGCGACGTTGCCCTGGAGCAGGCTCGCATTGAACGGCGCGCCCACCGGCGCGGTCCACGCGATCTCGCCCAGGCCGTAGCCGCCGAGCCAGATCGCCAGCAGGCATAGAGCGGAAGGCAGCAAGCGGGAGAAATGCGGCCGACGGGTTGATTTGGCCTTTCCCTCATCCCTCATCCCTCCGCCCTCATCCCTCTCGGCGGCGTGCAGGCCGAGAGCGACGATGAGTCCGGCCGTGAGCGCGACGGCAAGCGTGACGCCGTAGATTCCGAGTACGGGCGCATAGCCTGCGAGCGCGCTCGCCGGAATCTGGGAGTAGCCGGTCGCGAGCCAGGGGAAGCCGGTAAAGACCCACCCCCGCATCCATTCCGCCAGCGTCCACGCGGCGGGGGCGAGCAGGCCGAAGCGAATTGCGCGCGAAGCGCCGAGCCTCGTGCAGGCGTAGCCCGCTCCTGCGGGAAAGAGCGCGAGGATCAGGCAGAAGAGCAGGGTCGCGATTGCGGCGAGCGGCGCCGGCATGGCGCCGAAGTCGTGCAGGCTGACGTAGACCCACGAGGTCCCGAACAGGAACAGCCCGAGACCGAACGCGAAGCCGCTCAACGCGGCGGCGCGCGGATTCCCGGCCTGCGACCACAGATAGAACAGTCCCGCCAGCGTCACCACCGGCAGCGGGAACATGTAGTAGGGGGCGTAGCCGATTACGCTGACCGCGCCGAGGACGAAAGCGAGAAGAACGGCGCCTGCGGGATGAAGGATGAAGGACCGGACCGCCGCGACAAACTGCTTCCGCCCCCCGCCTTCGGCCATCATCCCTGTCTCTTTCTCGCGACCTGAAGCAGGTGCAGCCGCCGGCTGTCGGCGCGCAGCACCTTGAAGACGAGGTTGTCGAAGCCGATGCTTTCGCCGCGCTTGGGCAGGCGTCCGAAGCGCGAGAGGACGAGGCCGCCGATGGTGTCGAATTCCTGCTCGCCGAAGCGGGTGCCGAACGCGGCGTTGAAGTCGGCGATTGCGGTAAGCGCCTTGACCCGGTACTGCCCGCCCTTCTCGGGCACGATGTTGTCCTCGACGTCCTGGAAATCGTACTCGTCCTCGATGTCGCCGACGATCTGCTCGATGACGCTCTCGATCGTGATCAGGCCTGCGACGCCTCCGTACTCGTCCACCACGATCGCCATGTGGTTGCGGTTCTTGCGGAACTCCGTGAGCAGCACGTTGAGCGGCTTCGAGCCCGGAATGAACACCGCCGGGCGCAGCATGTCGCGCACGTTGAACTCCTCCTCCCCCGCGTAATAGCGCAGCAGGTCCTTGGCAAGGAGGATTCCGATCACGTCGTCCTTGTTCTCCCCGATCACCGGAAAGCGCGAGTGCCCGGTCTGGATCATCATGGGGATGAACTGGTCGGGGGACTCCCTGATGTCGATCACGTCCATCTGCGCGCGCGGCACCATGATGTCGCGCGCCTGCATCTCGGAGACCTGCAGCACGCCTTCGATCATGGCGAGCGCGTCGGCGTCGAGCAGGTTCCTCTCGTAGGAGGAGCGCAGCAGCTCGACCAGCTCCTCCCGGTCCTCCGGCTCGCGCGCGAGCCAGGCGCCGAACCGCTCGAGCAGCGAGGGCTTATGAGGAGGCGGATCGTTACCCATGTGCCAGTGAGGCGGGGGGCGGAAGGCGGGAGGCGATTCCCCGGGTTCGGGTTTTCCCTGCCTTTTCGCGCCTCTCTCCTCTCTCCTCTCTCCTTTCTCCAGAGCCGTAGGGATCCGGAAACCCGAGACCGGCGACCACCCGGGACTCGCGCCGCTCCATGAGCCGCGCCTCGCGCCGCGTTTCGTGATCGTAGCCCTGCAGGTGCAGGACTCCGTGCACCAGGAGGTGCGCGTAATGCGCGGCCGCGCTCTTCCCCCCGGCGCGCGCCTCGCGCGCGATCACGGGGGCGCACAACGCGATATCGCCCTCGAGGCGCGGGCGTTCACGCAGGATGAAGGTGAGCACGTTGGTCGGGCGATCCTTGCCGCGGAAATTGCGGTTGAGCGCGCGCGCCTCTCCGGTGCCGACGATGCGCACCGTGACCCGCGCATCGCGCTCGAGCGCGGCGCGCGCCCAGCGCCTGAGCCGCGCCCGCGACGGCAGGCCGCGCGCGTTGACGGCATATTGCACGGTGAGCGCAAGCTTCGGGTTCATGGCCCCGCTTCCGGGGCGCGCTGCGGCGGCGCGCTGCGCTTCCTGGAATCCGGCGCCCCGGCCTTGTAATTCCCGTAGGCGTTGACGATGCGCTGCACCAGGGGGTGGCGCACGACGTCCTCGGCATCGAACTGGGTGAAGGCGATGCCGCGCACTTTCTTGAGCACCTCGCGGGCCTCGACGAGCCCGCTCTTCTGGCCGCGCGCAAGGTCGATCTGCGTCACGTCGCCGGTCACGACCGCCTTGCTGCCGAAGCCGATGCGGGTGAGGAACATCTTCATCTGCTCGGGTGTCGTGTTCTGCGCCTCGTCCAGTATCACGAACGACTGGTTGAGCGTGCGCCCGCGCATGAAGGCGAGCGGGGCGATCTCGATCGCCGCGCGGTCGAACTGGCGCGCGACCTTGTCGAATCCCATGAGGTCGTAGAGCGCGTCGTAGAGCGGGCGCAGGTAGGGGTCCACCTTGGCCGCCATGTCGCCGGGCAGGAACCCGAGCCGCTCGCCGGCTTCCACCGCGGGACGCACCAGCACGATGCGCTTGACCGCCTCGCGCTCGAGGGCATCCACCGCGCACGCCACCGCGAGGTAGGTCTTGCCGGTGCCAGCGGGGCCGATGCTGAAGGTGAGGTCGTGGGACAGGATGTTCTGCAGGTACTGCACCTGCCGCAGCGTGCGGCCGTGGAGATCCTGGCGCCGCGTGATGAGCTGGGGGCTGCCCTCGGGGGCGCGGTGCTTTCCCGGCCCCGCCGCCTCGATCAGCCCGAGCTGCACGTCCTCGAGCGTCAGCCCGCTCTTCGCCTGCTCGTAGAACGACCGCAGCACCTGCGCCGCGACGCGGGTCTGGTCGGGCGGTCCGGAGACGGCGAAGCGCTCGCCGCGGCGCGCGATGCTGACATCGAGCGCGGTCTCGATCTGCCGCAGGTTCTCGTCGAGCGCCCCGCACAGGTTGGCGAGGCGCAGGTTGTCGACCGGCCGGAAGGCGATTTCGACGGACTTCAAGCGAGCTCGCCGCGCAGGGAGTGGGGAAGCGCAGCTGTAATCGTGACGTCCACGAGCCGGCCGACGAGGTCCGGGCTCCCAGGGAAATTGACGACGCGGTTGTTGGCGGTGCGCCCGGCGAGCTCGGTGGCGTCCTTCTTCGCAGCGCCTTCCACCAGCACGCGCTCGCGCGCGCCGACCATGCCGCGGCTGATTGCCTGTGCCTGCTGGTCGACGCGCGCCTGCAGTCGCTGCAGGCGCGCGAGCTTCACCTCGCGCGGCGTGTCGTCGGGCAGCGCCGCCGCCGGTGTGCCGGGGCGGCGGCTGTATATGAAGCTGAAGCTCGCGTCGAATCCGACTTCCCCGACGAGCCGCATCGTTGCCTCGAAGTCTGCGTCGCCCTCGCCGGGAAAACCAACGATGAAGTCCGAGGAGATCGAGATTCCAGGGCAAGCCGCGCGCAGCCGGCGCACGATCGCCTTGTATTCGAGCACGGTGTAGCCGCGCTTCATCGCCGCCAGCACGCGGTCGGAGCCCGCCTGCACCGGCAGGTGCACGTGGGGCGCAAGCTGCGGGATGCTGGCGTGGGCGTCCACCAGGCGCTGTGTGAATTCCCGGGGGTGCGAGGTCGTGTAGCGGATGCGCTCGATGCCGGGGATCGCGGCCACATATTCGAGCAGCAGGGCGAGATCCGCGGCATCGCCTTCCGGAGTCGCGCCGCGATAGGCGTTCACGTTCTGCCCGAGCAGCGTCACTTCCCTCACGCCCTGCTCGGCGAGCTCCGCCACCTCGACGAGGACGTCCTCGAAGGGGCGCGAGACCTCCTCGCCGCGCGTGTAGGGCACCACGCAGAACGTGCAGTACTTGCTGCATCCCTCCATCACCGAAACGAAGGCGGCGGCCCCCTCGGCGCGCGCCGGCGGCAGGCTGTCGAATTTCTCGATCTCGGGGAAGGACACGTCCACCTGCGGCTTGCCGCTTGCGCGGCGCGCCTCGATCATCTGCGGCAGCCGGTGCAGCGTCTGCGGCCCGAACACGAGGTCCACGTAGGGCGCGCGCGCGATGATCGCCGCCCCTTCCTGGCTCGCGACGCAGCCGCCGACCCCGATCAGCAGCCGCGGGTTGACGCTCTTCAGATGCTTGACGCGCCCGAGGTCCGTGAACACCTTCTCCTGGGCCTTTTCGCGCACCGAGCAGGTGTTGAAGAGGATCACGTCCGCGGTCTCGGGGTCCGCGGTTTGCTCCAGGCCATGGGACTGCTGCAGCACGTCGGCCATCCGGGCCGAGTCGTACTCGTTCATCTGGCAGCCGAAGGTCCGGATGTGCAGCTTGAGGCGCACGGGGCGCGGCGCAAGGAGCGCGGGCCGGGATTCAGCGGGAACCCTGGAGCTGCGCGAGCTCCTCGGGCCGCAGAATATAGATGCGCGAGACTTGGCCGTTCATGTCCTGTACGAACAGCACCGCGGCCAGCTGCGGCAGATGCGAGTGCGGGATGGTGCGGTTGTGCTGATCGTAGATGCGGCCCCCGGGCGCGAGCCGCACGACCTGCTTGTTGATCTGCAGCAGCGGGAGCGGGTGCTGTCCGCCCACCAGCTCACCCAGTTTGCCGTTGGCCGGCAGCTGGCGGGGCATCTGGGCATGACTCGGGCTCGCCGCGATCCAGGCTGTGGCGAGCGCCAGCGTCCAGATCCATCTCCGCATCGATTCACCGTATCACAACGTAATCAAATACTTCAACCGAGATCGGGGGCTCCTGCACGGCCGGGTCCCGCCATCGCGGCAGCATCGAAACTGGTGGCGAGTCAGGGATTTGAACCCCGGACCAACGGATTATGATTCCGCTGCTCTAACCGCTGAGCTAACTCGCCGGGGAAAGCGGGCGAGTCTAATGAGGGGGGCGGTCGATGTCAAGTTAAGCCACTGAATTTCTGCTGGATTTCGATTTAGAATCCGGCGGTTGAAGCGGCCAAGTTTAAAGTGCTATCCTGATTTTGAGCTACGAATCGCTGTTCCACATTACGAAACCTAGCCCAAGGAGGAGAGCTCGGCCAAGGCAGCACAGCGCTCGTCCGTGCCTGCGGACGGCGCCGAATCGCGGCCCGGCACGAGCCTGAAAACCGCTCATGCCAACGACTTACAAGATTCTGATTCTGGGTGCGTCATACGGCTCGCTGCTTGCGACGAAGCTGCTGTTCGCGGGCCATACGCTGAAGCTGGTGTGCCTTCCCGCCGAGGCGGATCTGATCAACAGGGAAGGTGCGCGGGTGCGCCTGCCGGTGAAGGGCAGGGAGGGATTGGTCGAGATCGATACCCGGAAGCTGCCGGGCGAGCTGTCCGCCGACGGCCCGGGGGCAGTCAATCCGGCTGACTACGATCTCATCGGACTGGCGATGACGGAGCCGCAGTATCGCGCGCCCAGCGTGCGCGAGCTGATGGATGCGGTGGCCAGAGCCAAAGTGCCCTGCATGTCGATCATGAACATGCCGCCGCTCACCTACCTGAAGCGCATTCCCGGCCTCAACACGGATGCCTGCAGGGCCGCGTACACGGATCCGACGGTCTGGGACGGCTTCGACCCGAAGCTGATGACGTTGTGCAGTCCGGACCCGCAGGCCTTCCGCCCGCCCGAGGAGAAGGTGAACGTGCTGCAGGTCAGGCTCGCGACCAACTTCAAGGCGGCGCGCTTCGAGTCGGACGCGCACACCGCGATCCTGCGCAGACTCGAGTCGGATATCGAGGCGGTGCGGTTCGATACCGGCACCGGGAAGATCGAGTTGCCGGTCAAGCTCAAGGTGCACGATTCCATCTTCGTGCCGCTCGCGAAGTGGCCCATGCTGATCGCCGGCAACTACCGCTGCGTGCAGAAGGACGGCATGCGCTCCATCAAGGACGCTGTCCATAGCGACATCGAGGCGTCGCGCTCGGTCTACAACTGGGTCGTCAAGTTGTGCGCTTCGCTCGGCGCGTCCGAAAGCGACCTGGTGCCTTTCGACAAGTACGCCGGCGCGGCGCTCTCGCTCGGCAGCCCGTCGTCCGCCGCCCGGGCGCTCTTCGCCGGCGCGCCCTATATCGAGCGGGTGGACCGCCTGGTGCAGCTGATTGCGGCGCAAAAGGGCGCGCAGTCCAAGGTGCTGGACGAGAGCGTCGCCCTGGTCGATGCACGGCTCACGGCCAACCGCAAGAAGGCGGCCTGACGAAGCGCGGTCGTCCGGCGCCTCCGCGTAGCCAGCGCCGAAGCGCGGCGCTACACTGCGCGAGAATCATGCGTCGCGAATTCGATGTCGTCATCATCGGCGGCGGGCTCGTCGGATTGAGTCTCGCCCGCGCGCTCTCGAACAGCGGACTGACGCAGGCATTGATCGAGCCGCAGCCGCCCGCGCCGCTTCCCGCGGACGCCGGCTGGGACAGCCGCGTGTACGCCCTGAGCCCGGGATCCGCCGCCTTTCTCGAGGGCTGCGGCGCGGGGGAGCGCCTGCCGCGCGAGCGCATCGGGCGGGTCGAGACCATGCGGGTGTACGGAGACGAGCCGGGCGCCCGCCTCGAGTTCAGCGCCTACGACACGGGGTTGCGCGAGCTCGCCTTCATCGTCGAGAACCGCAGGCTCCAGCACGCGCTGCAGGAGGCCGGGCACGGTGCGGACCCGTGCGTCTACTGTCCCGCGGGCTGGACCGCGCTCGATTTTCACGAGGATCACGTCCTGGTGCGGCTCGAGGACGGCGCCGAGCTCGCCGCACGGCTGGTGATCGGCGCCGACGGCGCGGAATCGCGGGTGCGCGCCAGCGCCGGCATCGCCGTGCGCGCCGCCAACTACCGGCAGCTCGGCGTGGTCGCGAACTTCTCGTGCGAGAAGGCTCATGGCGACGTGGCTTTCCAGTGGTTCAAGCGCGACGGCGTGCTGGCGTTGCTGCCGTTGCCGGGCAGCCGCGTCTCGATGGTGTGGTCGATTGCCGAGGAGCAGGGGCGCCGGCTGCTCGCCCTTTCCGCCGCGGCGCTTGCTGCCGAGGTCGAGTCCGCTAGCGGCGGCGCGCTCGGCGCGCTGCAGGTCATTACACCTGCCGCCGGGTTTCCCTTGAAGCTGCTGCGCGTGACGCAGTTCACGAAGCCGCGCCTTGCGCTGGTGGGGGACGCCGCCCATAATGTGCACCCCCTGGCGGGGCAGGGAGTGAACCTCGGATTTCGCGATGCGCGCGCGCTTGCCGGGGTGCTCAAGGAGCGCGGGCCGCAGGGAGATTGCGGAGACCACGCGCTGCTCCGCCGCTACGAGCGGATGCGCAGGGAAGACGTGCTCGCCATGCAGGTCGCGACGGACGGCCTGCAGAAACTATTCAGCAGCGATGCTGTCTTCCTGACGAGGGTGCGCAATGCAGGGCTGAAGCTCGTCGACCGGCAGCCGTGGCTGAAGAGCTTCCTGGTGCACCACGCTGTCGCCTAGGGCGCGGCATCAACCAACGGACGACGATGTCACGAAAATTCGCGGCAATGTTCCTGGTCGTGGCGGGGCTCGCGGCCGGGACCGCCTGCGCCAGTGAAGCGGCGATCCGGCAGGGATTCCAGGCGCGATTCCCCAACGCGACGGTGGAAAGCTTCGCGCGCACGCCGTTCGCGGGCATCTACGAGGTGGTGTTCAACGGCCAGATCGCCTACACCGACGAGAAGCTGAATTTCGTCTTCTTCGGCAACCTCGTCGACGTGCGGGGCGGGGGAGAGCGCAATCTCACGCGCGAGCGCGGCGCCGAGCTCGCCTCCCAGTCGCTGCGCAAGTCGTCGGACAACGGCATCAAGCGCGTGCGCGGGAACGGCAAGCGCGTGCTCTACACCTTCGAGGACCCCAACTGCGGCTTCTGCCGCGAGCTGCAGAAGGAAGTGATGAAGCTGACCGACGTCACGGTCTACACCTTCCTGTGGCCGATACTCTCGCCCGATTCGGTCGAGAAATCACGGGGGGTGTGGTGCTCCAAGGACCGCGTCAAGGCGTGGGACGATCTCATGTCGCGCGGCATCGCGCCGCAGGCGGGCGCCAAGTGCGATGCCCCGCTCGAGAAGAACCACGAGCTCGCGCAGCGTTTCGGCATCCGCGGCACGCCTGCCATCTTTCTCGTCGACGGGCGCCGGGTCGGCGCGGGATACGTTCCGGCAGCCGAGCTCGAGGAAGCGCTCAACTCCGTCGCTTCGAAGTAACCCCCGCCGCGCGGTCAACAGGGGACGGCGTCGGCCGTTATCCCCTGAATGACCGGCGCGGCTCTTTCTCATCGATCGGCTTTTTCCGCGCGGCCGGCGGCGCGGCTAGGCGTGGCGCTCGCGGCATCCGCGGTTGCACACTGGATGCTGCTTGCGGCGCCGGCCACCCAATTGCCGCGGCAGGGCATGGCGCCGAGCGTCGATTACGCGCCGCTGACGGTGCGGCTCGCACCGGCGCCGGCCCGTGCCCCCGATTTCCCGGAGAGCCCTCCACCGGAAGCGCGCCGCCCGCAATTGCCGGCGCCGCCGGCGGGTAATTCCGGGGATTTGCCGGGCAGTCGCGCCACGCTCGGTACGGCTGCAGTTCCCGCCGCGGCACTCAGCCTGCCGGAGCTGCCCGACCCGAACTATTACCCGGCGCGGGATCTCGACGACTATCCCAGGCCGCTCGCGCCGCTTCAGATCGGCCGGCCGGCTCGCGCCGGCGCAGGCGAGCTGCGGCTGGAGCTCCTGATCGACGAACGCGGAGTCGTGCGCGATGTCGTCTTCGCCGGGCCTGTGCAGCCGGGCGACGCGGAAGAAGAGCTGCGCGCCACGCTGGCCGCCACTCCTTTCATGCCGGCGCGCAGGCACGGCCGCGCCGTGAAGAGCCGTGTGTTGATGAGCATCAACTTCGAGATCGGGAATCGATGACCTGCAAGGGCTTCCTGGGTGAGCCGAGAACGGGCGCTCTCTCTGTCGTTCTCTACCGGATACGCTGCACCGCAAAGCTCGCGGCCAGCTCGCCCCTCTGATAACGCTCCCACATCGTGACGTAGGCGGCTTCGATATGGCGGCGAAACCGGTCGGTGTCGAACAAAGGATAGGTTTCTCGGTTCCGGGCGAGCTTCAATTTGATGTCGGCGAGACGCTTACGGTTCGTGGCAAGCTCCAGCGCCAGCGCCTCATACTCCTCCAGCGAATGCGTTACCAGCTCGGGAAGTCCTATGGCGTTCAGCAGGCTCGCCGCTACCCGCCCCGGGAAGGTTGTTCCCATACAGGTCACCACCGGCAGCCCCGTCCATAAAGCGTCGCTGGTGGTGCCGTGGCCGTTGTAGGGAAGCGTGTCCAACGCAAGATCCGCCAGGCGATCGCGGGCAAGGTAGTCTTCGATCTTGATTTTGGGAGCGAACACTAGCCTTTCCGGTGCGATTCCCCTGTCGGCGGCTTCCTTTTTCAGGTTACGCGTGGCGGCCGCGTTGCTCTCGTACAACCACAGCACGCTTCCCCCGACTTTGCCCAACAGCCGCATCCAGGCATCGAAGACCGCAGGACTGATCTTGTAGCTATTGTTGAATGAGCAGAATACGAACCCCTGCTCGGGCAACCCGGCCTCGGCGCGCCCCGGGGTTCGATCGGCAATCAC
>Ga0187893_10008424_pt1 | contig 16252 bp, 11 predicted proteins | sample MA1701074metaG_FD_139574 | JGI IMG/M metagenome (GOLD analysis project Ga0187893, IMG submission 139574) | White microbial mat communities from a basaltic lava cave in the Kipuka Kanohina Cave System on the Island of Hawaii, USA - MA170107-4 metaG ...
TACGAGGGCGCTTTTGAGAAGGGGAAACGCGTGGCCACGCAGCTTCTGGAAGGGTTCAAGAAGATTTCCGCCTGAGTTTTTCCCGGTAGCGCACTCTCTCCAGAAACAGCCCGGATGCCGGCGCGGTATGGTGAATGTCGAATTCCGCTATGGCAATCAACGCTTTTCAGCCACTTCTCTGGTCTTTGTGGAAACTATGGATTTCTCCGTTTGTTGCTTGTCTAGAGCTAGAAAATGCTCCACGTCCATTTCAATCCGCTTCGATGATCTTGGATTCGGAGGAAGTCCAAGTTTGGTGACGAACGCGCGACCGGGGTGCAGTGTATCCCACAGCGACGTGTACTGGCCACGGCGCCGTTTGCCCGGCGTCTTGATGCCGAAGCCCTCGACAATCATGTTCCACACGGGCTGAAATCGCTCGATCATATATGTCTCGCCGAGAGGGATCCAAATGTCGTCCACTACTAGATACCGGAAAAGAAAATCGGCCAGGCGGAGGTTCTCGGCCGCCTGAATCGTTTCCGCGTGCTCCTTGAGTCGATTCGCGAGTGCCATGGATGATTCGGGCCCTATTACAAGGCCTCCCTTTCGCGATCCTTTGGGAACAGCCTTACCTACATAGATCGGGCACTCGAATTTTCCAGAACTATTAAGTTCTGAAATACGTTTATATATGGGGTAGTCACCTGCGTAATAAATGGCGTAGATGCCAGCGCCTTGAAACCTGACTGGGTGGCATCTGCAAGACAGGTTGCTTGAGGAGCGCGTCGCGAACGCTCTCGCCTAGATTTTTCCGGTCGAGCGGATTATATGGAACGACCAAACAAGCGATTATCGCAAAACTGCCAGCCTGTGTCGAATGTCCTTCGCGACAATCCATCCCAAACGCACAGGGACCGCGTTACCCAGCTGCCTCATAGTCTCGGTCCACGCGCCGTGGAAAACGTAATCGTCCGGGAAAGTTTGTAGCCTTGCGGCCTCGCGTACCGTGAAATAACGCACCGAACCGTCCAGTTTCGACAGTGTGTTTTCACCTCCAGGTACGCCATGATCCCCAGCCTTAAGCGTCTTAGCGGGTTCGTCAAGCGGGCTGCCAGTGTGACCCGTATAGGATCTTGCTCCAGGATTGTGCCAGTGATTGTGAAAAGCCGAGCAGTCTTCTCGCTCTGGGTCCGGCAAGTCCGAGATCGCGTCGCGTACCGTGCGCCAGGGCAGTTTATTTCGCTCCGTCTCGAAGAGGGTGAGATTTTCGGCCTTCATGCTCAAGATTCGAGAGGCCAGCTTAGCCGATGGTTTCGGGCGCAGCCGTTTGGCCACGCAGTGTCGCTCCCAATATTCGCCGGTGACAAACTGATCGACCAACAAGGATTCTAGCGAGTGAGTTTTCTCTGGAAATGTCCACTCAACGCCAAGGTCCGATCTGAAGCCAACAAAAAATACCCGTTCACGTTTCTGGGGAACCCCGAAGTTCGCCGCGTTGAGCAAACGAGGGACGACGTTGTACTGCAACCCCGACCAACTTCCCTTCGTGTGGAACTTCTCGAGCCTTGCCAGGTGCTCGGTCCATTGCTCGTTCTTCTTTCGAACAACTTCAGGATGGCTAAGCTGAAGCACTACGTAGCTGAAGTAGTTTGAAAAAGTCTTTCGCGTGAAGCCCTTCACGTTTTCGACCAGTATCGCTCGAGGTTTCAACTCACGCACGGCCTTGACAACCTGTGGGAACATGTCGCGGTCATCATTATAGGCTTGATGCTTTCCGCCGATGGAGAACGGTTGGCAAGGGGGTCCCCCGGCGAGAAGGTCGACTTCCGTTTTTATGCTGGAGTAATCGAAATCCTTCACGTCGCCCGGATATAGACACCAGCCATGCAACGATTTGAATCCGCGGGCTTGATTCTCGCGAATTGTGTCGCAGCAGTACTTATCGCGTTCGACGACAGTATGATGACGAAAGCCGGCCTCCTCAATGCCAAGCGCCAAACCTCCGGCCCGTGAACAACTCGACGGTGATCATGCTTTTTGCTCCAAGAACCTGATTATCTTTTCGGCTATTCGTTCGACGTCCTTGAGTTGACATTCCCAAATGATTATCATTTCCCAACCAAGTTTTTTCAACGCCTTCTGGTTCGCCTTGTCCCTCCGCTGGTTCCCTTCCAACTTCGGCTTCCAGAAGTCCAGCTTAGATTTGGGCCATCTTGTATTCTTGCACGTCCCGTGTCTGTGCCAAAAACATCCGTGCACGAAAATGATTTTACCGCGACTAGGGAAGACGAGGTCGGGGTTGCCGGGGAGGTCCCCTCGGTGCAGTTTGTATCGGTACCCCAAGGCATGCACAAGGCTTCGCACGATCATCTCCGGCATAGTGTGCTTTGACCGCACTCTGGCCATGCGCTCGCTACGCTCAACGGGCGTCAACGAATCCATCGGATGATCTCGCTCACTGGATTATAGCGGCATAATCTTGTCATGGAAGACGTGGCAGCGGGCTGATTCCTAAATGCCACTATTGCGTATGCTGGCGCCGCCGGGGTTCAAGAAGATTTCCGCCTGAGTTTTTCCCGGTAGCGCACTCTCTCCAGAAACAGCCCGGATGCCGGCGCGGTCCATTCCGATACTTTCAGGTTTTCTCCTTCCGCGGCCACGAGCGCCTGGAACTGATCGAGGGACAAGCCACCTTTGCCCAGCCGCACCAGCGTTCCAGCCAGGCGCCGCACCATGCGCCAAAGGAAATGCGAAGCTTCGATCCGGAACAGAATCAGGTCATCGTGTTGTTCGATTGAGGCGTGTTCGACGACCACGATGGTGGATTCATCCGGCCGGGAGGCGTCCTCGGCCCGAAAGCGGACAAAGTCATGGCGGCCTTCGAGCATTCTTGCGGCGCGCTGCATCAGGTCGACGTCGAGCGAGGCTTTCACCCACCAGACATGGCGTTTGGCAAATGCCATTTTGCGTGTCGAAATCTGGTACACGTAGCTGCGTCCGGCGGCGTCATGGCGCGCGTGGAAGCGGGCGGGCGTTTCCTCGACATCAAGGATTGCGATATCGGCGGGCAGGCTGTCGTTGAGGCTCTTTCGCATCTCGCGAACATTGATGCGTGCCTTGGTCCGGGCTCTGACGTGCGCCACTTGCGCCAGCGCGTGCACCCCGGCGTCCGTTCTCCCCGCGCCTTGCATTTCCACCGCAACCCCGAGCAACTCTTCTAGCGCTTTGCGCAGTTGGCCCGCAACCGTGCGCGCGTTGGTCTGCTCCTGCCAGCCGCTGTATTTGGTTCCGTCGTATTCCAGAGTAAGTTTCCAGGTTTGCACCTTATCTCCGCGCGTCTCTGCGTTTCAAGCTCCACGCCGTCGCGGCGGCCGTGGCCGCAAGCATCACAGCCAGTATCAGCAGAATCAGGGCATACTCGGTGCGATCGCCGGGCGGAAAATGCAGGAACGCCATGTCATTGCCCTGGAAGCGCGTCCGGTTGCCCGCCTCGAGCACGTACATTCCTTCAAATGCCCAACGGGAAGGCATCAGGCCGGCAATGGCGCGCGTGAAGTCGTTGGGGAGATCCTTGAGCGAGATCATCAGTCCGCCCAAAATGATCATCGGAATCAGCACCAGCGGCACCAGCCCGATCGCGTCCTCGCTGGTGCGTGCGGCTGAGGAAATGGTCAGCCCCACGCCCAACCCGGCCAAACAGGCCGCCCAAAGCATTAGAAACGACTCGCCGGCCGGCGCCTGCAGATTGCAGCCTTCGGTGACAATCACCAGCAACAGCGCGCATTGCAGAGCGCACACCGTACCGAATACGGCGAACTTGGATGAAAGATAGGAATCGATTCTCAAATTGACCATGCGCTCACGCCGGTAGATGGCCCGTTCGGCGACCAGCTCGCGGGCCGCATTGTTACAGCCGAACCACAACGCCGCCACGACCATGAAGAACTCAACCATGCCTACGCGGCGGCCATAGTCGGCGAACCCCCGCGCGTAGCTGGACACGTCTTGACCCAGCGTGTCGGAAAACACCAGCAGCAGCACCGCCGCCACCACAAGCGGCTGAACGAAGAAGGTCAGGAAGCCGCGCTTATTCGCCGTCTTGAGCCGGAACATCCGGAAGGTGAGCGTCATGGTCTGGCGCAGCCAGTTCCCGCGCCTGAAGGATTTCCTGCCATGTCCAGCCGGTGAGCCCTTGCCGGCGCGCTCGATCACAAACCGCTGGTGATGAGGCGAGGCCTTATATTGGTTTACCCAAGCCTCCGCCGTTGCGTTATCCAGCCCTTCGAGCACAGCCTCCGGCACCAGGTCCTCTCCTTCAGATCCCGGGCTGAAGAATTGAATCGAATCCGGAAATGCGGGGCCGAAATAAGCCAACCTGCCGGGCGATGCTCCACCCTGATCTTTGGCCAGCACGATCAAGTGATCCATCATCCGGAACACTTTCGAGCTAGGCTGATGGATGGTCAACAGAATCGTCTTGCCGGAGTTGGCCAGCTCCCGGATCACTTTCATCACCTTCAACGCATCCTGCGACGAGAGGCCGGAAGTGGGCTCGTCAAGAAACAGCACTGAAGGATCGGTGAGCAACTCCATGGCGATGTTGACGCGCTTGCGCTGACCGCCGCTGATGCCTTTCTGGTCCGGCGAGCCGATCAGTACGTTCTCGGTTCCTTCCAGGCCCAGCCGCGCCACTACATCTTTGATGCGGGCGTCGATATCGGCATCGGTGGAATCGGAGGGCAACCGCAGCCGCGCCGTGTATTGGAGAGCCTGGTACACGGTCAGCTCGGCATGCATGATGTCGTCCTGCGGCACGTAACACATTTGCAGCCGGAACTGATCGTAGCTGGTGTACAGGTCCAGACCGTTGAACAGAACATATCCAGTCGTGGGCTGTTGATAACCGTTGGCGGCGCTCATCAACGTGGTCTTCCCCGAACCGCTGGGACCCATCAGGCCTACGACTTCGCCGGGACGGATGGTAAAGGAAATCCCTTCAATCAGCCGTTTCGCGCCCGCATCGACCGCCACATCGCGCGCCTCGATGGTGACATCGCCGCGGAAATCCTCCTGCTCCACGACGGCGGCGTCGGTAATGCGGAACGTGTATGAGCCGAGCGCGATTGTGTCGCCAGGCCGCACCTCCACTTCCCCGGTAATGCGCAGTCCGTTGACGAACGTTCCGTTGCTGGAGTTGAGATCGGTGACAGTGATACGGCCTGCACGGCGGGTGATGCGCGCGTGACGTCGCGAGACGGTGGGATCGGAAACCGGCACGTCACAGCCCGCGTCCCGGCCCACGATAATGATGTCGCCCTTCAATTTCATGCTCGACGAGCGTTGAGGCCTTCCATCATCCCGAGCCGCTTGGCGCCGCTCTGCACCCCCGTCGGCCTCGCCGGTGAGGTCGGATACGAGCATGGCGGCCGTGCCGAAATAGACGACGTCGGAAATCCGCACTTCGGCTTTTTGGATGCGATTAGCGGTCGATCCGACGAAGGTGCCGTTGGTCGAATTCAGGTCTTCAAGCCAAAACTTGCCGTTCTCGATTGTCAACTGCGCATGGCGGGAGGAAACCGTTTCGAGGGGGATCACGACATCGTTGTCTTTGGAGCGGCCGATTCGGACCGGTTTCATTGCTTTTTCAATTCCTCCGGCGCAGGCAGACCACAGACGGCAGGGAATATCCTGTGCCGGTTCCGCGCTACCCAATCATAGACCCGAACGCCAGCGGGATTGGCCAGCGGCGAAAAGAAGAACAACGCCGCGCACACCAGGATCCAACGCAACGTCGCGGGGGCTACGGCGGTGAAGGCAAACAGAGCCAACCACGTGACGGAAAGATACACGAGCATGCGCCGCACGGCATGGAATCCTTCCAGCACCGCGCCGCTTGCGGTGACCAGTTGCAGCCGGCCTGAGGCGCGCTCGCGGCTGATCCCATAAGCGTCGCCATGACCGGATTGAAAGGGCCACCAGGCGAAAGCGCCATCAAAATCGACCCGGCCAATCCACCGGCGCGTCCAGTCGCAGAAGCCGCAATCGCCGTCGTAGATCACTTCCAGCGGCTTCTTAGGCCAGCGTAAAAATGCCAGCGGCACGGCCGCCAAGGCGTAAAACAGCAGGATGGCCCGTGAGGAAAACAGGCCGGGCAGAATCGAGCCGCCCAGCAAAAGACAACTCAGACGGACCCACCGGTTGAATACGATGGCCAATGCGGACAAAACAAAAACGGCCTGAAATGTTCTTCGAAAAACGGCCGCGTGGACGGGCACGTCCAGCCCAAGTGCCTGCACGTAGTTGGTGAGAAGCAAAGAGACGGCGATCAGCTTCGCCGTGAGCAGAACGGGAACCGGCACGGTTGTACCGCTCAGGCGCAGCGGATTCCAGCTCCCGGAAGCGGCCACGGATTCGGCTTTCGAGGATATCATTCGCCCGATTGGACGATTTTACCGCAGTGGCGGTCGGGCCACGAAACATCAGGCGGCGTTAGACTGCGTCCCAGGTCCCCAAGCGGTTTCTCGCTCAATCAGCGTCCGGCTTCACCTTCCGGCCGACGGCGGAGTCCATTGTAAGACACGACGGAGTGGAGTCGGCCACGATATGCCGGATGCGCTCCTATGGCCGTCACCAACTGTATCCACTCGCGTCGATTTGGGGTTCGGCCCCTCAGAACCTGAAGGGCAATGTTGACGGCATTGGAGAAAATGTGAATGTCCGTTCTCCCGACCAATGCAAGGATAGCCGGAGCCGTCATCCCCGAGCGCAGGAGATACATCGCCTGGGCGACATAAGCGGCCGATTCGTCATCTCCCACAATCTGGGGCGACGAGCGTAGGTCGTTCAGCGCATGAACCGCCTCGTGAACGATTAGTGCCTCTCGGGCCACGGTGTTCACTTGGCCGTCTGCAAGGAAGAATGTGTCTTCCCTGTTGTTATAAGCAGCAAACAGTTGCGCTGGGCTGATCAGTGCGGCCAGCGCATTCTGCGACGGGCCGAGCCTTTGATCGATTCTCACCTGGATGCGCCGATCGTTAATCGCCTGCGCCACTTGGGCCAGCAGTGCCCCTGAGTACCGAAGCTCGAAGCCGCGATCGGTTTCCACGCGGAAGCGGATCGACGACGTGATCGAATTCATCAGCAGGTTAGCGACGGTACTCTCGAGGGGGCGGAGGCTTTCGCCCCCTCTGGGCAAGCGGATGTTGCTCGTCGGCTCCGGGCGCTGAGTGATTTCCAGGATGACCGCGCGATCAAAGTCCGCGTCCTCTTCAACTGAGACAGACTCCGACTCTCCCGTCCCAACCACGATCCTGATTCGATCTGCTCGGACCCCGCCGCCTTCTAATATGGAGGCGACTCTTCTGGCGCGCCGTTCAGAAAGACGCTGATTGTATCCGAAGTTTCCTTTCCGGGTGGCCATTCCAATCAGGTGCGCAAATGGAGGAGCCATGCCCGGTGGCACAAATCTCGTGAGCATGTCGATCGCCGGACCCCGCAGGAACTGTCCGTGCTTGATCTGCTTGACTTCGTGGCTGTCAAAGTCGAAATTCCACAATCGAACAAAGGTTGTGTCGCCAACCGTCTCGATGCTTACCTCGCCGATGCCTGACATTGTTCAAACCTCCATGCTGTTTTTAAAAATCGCCGCCCCATGCGGCAAGTTCAATATGCGGCAAACTGGCCAGGATGGGGAGAAAACAGGAGTAAACGGCGCCGGTACTTACGGTTATCGGCGACTATCGTACTGCAATGAGAACCCCAGGCTGGCTCTGGGATTCACCGGCACGAAGAGTCACCGGCTGGCTCGTTTGAGCAGCCAGATCAGCGGGAAGGAAAGCAGCGATTTGCAGCAATCCCACGGTGCCCGCGGGCCTGAGGGCGTAGAGGATTTCCGCTCTCCGGTCGGCAACCTGAAGCTCCAGGGCGGACTCCGGCATGGCGGACGAACCGGCTTCCGGAGCTCCGGAAACGCCGGGCGGCGTCGTTAGGCCAAAGCCGGTGGCGTACAGCAGGAAAAGACCACCGGACGAAATCGGATTCTCTGCGGAGACCACGGACAAATCGAGATGTAGAATCGTTGGAAACAAAGACGGCCGGGCCGGCTGCACCGGGAGCCGCTGCGGTGGACTGGATTCGCTTCCCACGGTGACCACAACTTCCGCGGTTTGCCGGCCAGCGACTTCGTAAGGGATTTGCATCGTGATACGTGTCGCGCTTATTAGGAAAAGCGGGGCCGGTGTTCCCCCTACCGTTACCGAAACGCCGGATACCGTGGTCGGCAGCAGGCCGGTACTCCTGTCGAGGCTCGTCCGCACGGCCTCCACCGGACCCAAAGCAGCTCCATGCAAATTCACGATTTCGCCCGGGGAAACGGGTCCGGCAAGCTCGCTGAAAGCGCCGCGCACCGCGGCGATCGCTGGGCGGGAAGGACTCTCCAGACTTTGGCGGAATTCATACGCTCCCAGGTCGGGCGCGGAACCCTGTGCTCGCAAGACGCCTTCTATGTCGGTGAGAACTCCCGTGAAGCCGCCTGCGTCGATGGCTGGACTGCCGGCCTCAGGCCGGAGATCGCCTGAGGCTGCGTTTGCCAGGCGCGGGTCTGCGTTTAGGTTGGCCGTCAGTGCGGCCGGGGCCGGGCCTGCTCCAAACCAAAGGTTGTTGCTGCCTCGGAAACGGGCTGAATCTCCCGACAGATATTTTTGTCCGCCACGCGCCAAAGTGAGATTGTTGCGAAGGTTCACCGTAAGCCCGGGCGAGCCGCTACCTCGGACGAAAGCACCCGAATCCGGGCCGCCGGGATCCGCGGCGCCGAAATCGTAGCAGGTATTGTGGTACAGCTCGACGACGCCGGACCCATCGGCGCCCGTATTGGTTATGCCCGCGACGTAGATGCATGAGTAGTTCGAACTCCCGTCCCGTGGATGAGGTCCCATGCCGGCGCGTAGGATTACATTGTTGTATGCCTCCACCTTTCCTCTGGATGGATCCACGGTAGCGAAGTTGATGGCATCGCAAATCGATCCAATGATGCGATTGTCATGTACGCTTAGATCGTATTGGTTTCGGCCATTGGTGGAATGAAACTGAATGGCGCGGCAGGTGTGGTTGTCGTGCAGATAGTTCCAGCCGGCTTCTATCTGGTTCGAGTTCGTGGTGAAGTAAACGGCGTGGTTTAGCTTCGACGTTCCCGGCCGGCTCACATTGTGCACCTCATTGCCTAAGAACTTTAAGTTGGTGGCCGAGGAAGCGCCAACGCATCCTGAAAGGCCCTCGCCAACAGAGCATGAAATATTGTTGCCGGTGATACGCCAATCCAAAGGGCTTGGGCCCTCGATCGCTAACGCGGTCTCAGTGGCTCGGAATACGATCTGGCTGAGCACCCAGTGGTCGGCGTCTCCTGCTGTATCGATATTCGGAATGCGAAGTCCCATTAGCAAACGATCCGACCCGATGGTGACGGTTGCTCCGGGATAGGCCGCCAGCGCAATCGGGTTGCCCGGTGTCCCGCCGTCTTCGATGGAAATCGCCGCGGAAAAACGCTCTTCCGAGGTCTGTGAAACGCCGTTCATGGCATAGGTTGTGTCGCCCGGCCGCATGGTATTCTTCGCCTTGATCAAAGTTCGCCATGGACGGGAGAAGCTGCCGTCGTTGGAGTCGTTGCCTTCATTGGACACGAAGTAGATGCCGCCCGGGCGAACCCTAAACGGCAGCTCGTTGCTTGCTCCAGCCGGTGTTTGCACCACGATGCCGCCGGAGCGAGCCGCGGCGCCGAGCTGGAAAGTGATCTTGTCATCAGACCAGGAAGCGTATCGGCTGGCGCGGCCACCCCCGGCGCTTACAGACCCTTCCCCGCGCTGAGCTCCAAAACCCTTGCCCCAGATCGTCACGTAGACGCCGCCGTCATTCTCGCCGCCCGTGTTCGGACCGCTCTCGAGATCGCTGAAAAACAATCTCGGTTGCGCCATGGCGACTGAAGTGAGAAGAAAAAGGGAAATCAGGAATCTCGTTGAGTTCACCAGGTATCGTCTCCAAGGCAAGAATAGACGATCCGCGTGCGCCTATCCTGGTGTTTACGGATAATTTCCGGTAAATTCGAAGTCGGGATCATGGTGGTCACCAAGGAAGCGATCCGGGCGCAGCTCGAACGAATTCTGGAATCCAGGCAATTCGTACGCTCGCAGAGTCTGTCAAAGTTTCTTCGTTATGTAGTCGAGGAAACTATCGCCGACAGAGGCCCCGGAATCAAGGAATATGTTCTGGGTATTGAAGTGTTTGGCAGGGGCGAGAATTTCGACCCGCGAATCGATCCTATCGTACGAGTGCAAGCCGCCAAGGTGCGAAGCCGTCTGGAGGAATATTACAAGTCAGAAGGTTCAGAGGATCCGCTGATAATCGAGATGCCGAAGGGAGCGTATGTTCCCGCATTTCAAGCACGTGATCAGCCGCAACCAGCGCTTGCGAGGAAGAAAGTCAAACCGTTGGGTTGGAAGCTGGCTCTGATCGGGGGAGCTGTTCTAAGCGGCATCGTGATTCTGGTTCTCACCAGGCCCCGGGCGGTAATTAGGGCGGAGGAGCTTCAACAAATCACCTTTGACAGGTTGGCTACATTTCCTACAATTTCACCGGATGGGAGGTTTGTAGCTTACGCCGCGGACCGCGCCGGAAGAGGAGATTTGGACTTGTATGTTCAGCAGGTGGTCGGGGGCGCACCGCTGCGTTTGACAACAAATGAAGCCTCCGATATCACACCTGATTTTTCTCCCGATGGGACGCGCATCGTGTTCCGGTCTCATAGAGGCAAAGGAGGAATCTATCTCATAGCAACGCTGGGGGGCCAGGAGCAGCACCTGGTAGACGAGGGGTGGAATCCGCGTTTTTCCCCGAATGGGGAATGGATCGTCTACCAAGGAACCAGCAGCAAGCCGATGGGCGATCTCTACACGATTCCGGCCAACGGAGGATCGCCGCGATTGATCTCCACGGGTGACGACATGGCGATAACAGGTGCTGCTTCACCTGCGCCGGACGGCAAAGCGATCATCTTTCTAGCCAATCGAACGGAGAAGGATGGAACAAAAACACCGGACTGGTGGGTGGTGTCCGCGCAAGGGGGAAAGCCGCAACCAACGGGTTTGTTGCCCTCGCTTCGTGCGGCGACGCTTGATGTGAGGCATGGCGCATGGTTTGAGAATGCATTCATTTTCAGCGTTCAGCGAAATAACCTTTCCAACCTGTGGATGGTTGAGATGACGCCGGGGAGCTGGTTGCCGAAAGGATCGCCGCGGCAAATCACTTTTGGTTCGGCGAAAGAGACTAACGCACGCGTGGCGCGCAATGGCACGCTGGTGTTCGTCAACGAGCATCTATTGACTCATATCTGGGGCATCCCTGTCGACTTCGCCTCAGCAAAGATAACCGGGAGCTTGATCCAACTTACTAGCGATCTCTCCTTGGAGCCGGGCAGTTCCGCCGACCCCCCTGTGTTCGCCCTCGCCGCGGGCCGGCTCGCATTTGCTTCATCGCGGAGCGGTAATCCCGACGTATGGGTGAAAGACATCAAGAGTCAAGTAGAGACACAGATAACTAAGAATCCTTGGCCGGAGGACAAGCCGCTCCTGTCGCCGGATGGGAAATGGCTATGTTTTCGCAACCGGCAGAAGACGAAATCCGACCTTTACGTCATCGATCTCACCAAGTCCGTAGCAGCGCAGATTTGCGAGGACTGCGGCACGCCCAGCGCCTGGTCCTCGGATGGAAAGACAATTGTGTCGGTCTCAGAATCCAAACAGGCTGTGGTGTCCATCGATCGGGAGTCCGGTCGAAGCGAGTTACTCGTGGACATGGCCGCGCTTCATCCCGGTGGAGACCTGCGGGTCTTGCAGGCCGAGCTTTCCCCAACCGCACATCTGCTGGGGATCGTGGTCAACGATCATATCGGATTTCTGGCGCCGTTTCCGCGAGGCTTGCGATCCATGGAAAATTGGATAACGGTTACGAAGAACAACGGTGTGGAGTCCATGCATTTTTCTCCCGACGGCAAAAGGCTGTTTTATTTCATACGTACGGGATCGGGAATGAACCTGATGTCGATGCCGCTTGGCCCGGATGGCCGGCCAGCGGGGCAGGAAGTCTTGATGCAGCAATTCCCCGCAACTGACCGCCTGCCGTGGACGACGTGGATCTCCGTTTCTGATGGTTACCTTGCGGTCCGGTTGACCGAATCCTCTTCAGTCAACATCTGGAAGGCGCAACTGACCCGATAAAGCCGGGCGATCAGAACCAGCGGGTCATGATGACTTTCTGTTCCGTGTAGAACTGGATGGCGTCGCGGCCATGAGCATGCAGATCGCCGAAGAAAGAGTTCTTCCAGCCGGAGAAGGGGAAGAACGCCATCGGCGCGGCTACGCCTACATTCACGCCTACCATTCCCGCTTCGACTCTGGAGGCATACTCGCGGGCGGCTTTGCCGTCCGAGGTGAAGATGGAACTAGTGTTGCCGAATGGAGAAGAATTGACTAGCGTGATCGCTTCGTCCAGATCACTGGCGCGAATCACGGAAAGCACCGGTCCGAAGATTTCTTCGCGCGCGATCGCCATATCCGTCCGCACATCGTCAAAGATAGTGGGGCCGACAAAAAAGCCCTCTTCATCGGGAGTCAATTGTCCGCGGCCGTCGCACAAGGGCTTGGCGCCTTCTTCGATTCCCTTTTCGATGTAACCGACAATACGCCGGCGATGATCGCCAGTGACTACAGGACCCATTTCGACGCCCTGCTCCAGGCTTGCGCCAACTCGCATCTGGCGCGTTTTTTCGACCAGCAGTTTGAGCAGCGGTTCGGCGGCATCTCCGACAGTCACCAGAACGCTGCCTGCCAGGCACCGCTCTCCAGCGGCGCCGAAAGCGGAGCTCATGATTGCCTCGACGCTCTTTTCCATGTTGGCGTCGGGCATCACGACGAGGTGGTTTTTCGCGCCGCCGAGCGCCTGCACACGCTTGCCTTGGGCCGCGGCGGTTTCGTAGATGTACTTAGCCACGGGAGTGGATCCGACAAAGGAAATGGCGCGCACCAGCGGATGGCGGAGCAGCGCGTCGACGACTTCTTTATCGCCGTGCAGCAGGCTGTAGACTCCGGGCGGGACGCCTGCTTCTTCAAGCAACTCCGCCGTTCGAGCAGGCGACATCGGCACCTTCTCGGAGGGCTTCAGGATGAATGCGTTTCCCGTGGCGACAGCAAAAGGCGCCATCCACATGGGCACCATCACGGGAAAGTTGAAAGGCGTGATTCCCACACAGACGCCAAGCGGCTGTCTGATCGTGATGGAATCAATACCGCGCGATACGTTGTCGAGCGATTGGCCCATCATGAGCGATGGCATGCCGCATGCGAACTCGACCATTTGAATTGCGCGGCGCACCTCCATCCGCGCGTCGTCGAGCGTCTTGCCATTTTCGGTGGAAAGAATGCGCGCCAGCTCTTCGGCATTTTTCTCGAAGAGGTGTTTGTAGCGGTACATCACTTGTACGCGCTCGACCACGGGCACTTCACGCCACTTTAGAAATGCGGCGTGCGCGGCTTTTGCAGCTCGATCGACATCCTGCGCGGTGGCGTAGGGCGTATGAGCAATCACCTGTCCCGTTGAGGGATTGCGAACCGGATGCAGTGTCCGGCTGCCCGCGTCCTCCCATTGTCCGCCAACGAATAATTTCAAAGTTTGAACCGAGGTTTCCGTAGCAATCATGACTCTTCTCCTGCATTCATCATCGCCGCGTACAATGCGCCGGAGGCGATGAACCCTATAAACCAAGCATAGTCGTATAACCAGCGCAGCGGCGCAACCACCAGGCCCACCAGCGCCACGGCGATGCCGAATCCGAGCGCCCACAGCGCACGGTAGTGGAATCCATTGCGGTATTCGTAAATTCCGCCTCTCTTATAGAGTTGGTCCACGTCGAGCTCGCAGCGCCGAATGAGGAAATAATCCGCGATCATGATGCCGGCGATCGGTCCGAGCAAGCCCGAATAACCAACCAGCCATCCGAAGATGTAGGCGCTGAAATCGCTCAGCAGGCGCCACGGCATCATCGCCATGCCGAGCACGCCGGTGATCAGTCCGCCCATGCGGAACGAGATGCGGCGCGGATTGAGATTCGAGAAATCGTTGGACGGCGAAACAACGTTGGCCGCGACGTTCGTGTTCAGCGTGGCGATCAGCAGAGCCACCAGGGCGATCATTGCCACAACGGGCTGATTGAACCGGCCGAGCAACAGCACGGGATCCCAGATCGCTTCTCCGAACAGCACAACGCTGGCGGAAGTCACAGCCACGCCGATGAAGGAATAAAGCGTCATCGCCGCGGGCAGTCCGAGCGCCTGTCCCAACATCTGATCCCGCTGCGAGCGGGCGTAGCGGGTGAAGTCGGGAATATTGAGCGCTACGGTGGCCCAGAATCCCACCATTCCGGTGAGTGAAGGGACGAAGAAGCGGAAGAATTCGCCAGTGTCGCGGAACTTGCTGGGCGCGCTGAGCACTGGTCCGAAGCCACCCGCTTTGGCCGTCACCCACCACAGCAGCAGCACTCCCACGGCCAACATGAACGGGGCGCCGATTCCTTCGAGGAACTTAATGGTGTCGATGCCGCGCCAGATCACAGCCATGTTCAAAGCCCAGAAAGCCAGAAAACAGATCCAATCGCCGCCCGCCACCGCAGCCCACGCCGGCCAGGCAATCTTCAGCATCGTGTGGATGGCCTGACCGCCGATCCAAGTCTGGATGCCGAACCATCCGCACGCCACCAAGGCGCGCAGGATTGCCGGTACGTTTGCGCCCATCACGCCGAACGGCGCGCGCACAAAGACGGGGAAGGGAATTCCGTATTTGGTTCCGGCGTGTGCGTTGAGCAGCATGGGAATCAGCACGATCAGATTGCCGAGCAGGATCGTCCCGACGGCCTGCCACCAGTTCATTCCGCCCGCAATCAGCCCCGAGGCGAGCATATAGGTGGGAATGCACACGCTCATGCTTACCCACAGCGCGGCGTAGTTGTAGACGTTCCAATTGCGGCGCGAGGACGGTACCGGCGCCAGGTCTTCGTTATAAAGCGACGCGTCGCGAGGGACAGCGCTGATTACTTCCATGCGCCACCATGCGCGGGACGTTTCAGGAATTCGCCGCGGCCGGCGCGACCGAGGAAGCGGCCGCCATCGACGATCACTTCGCCGCGGGAAATCACCATTCGCGCATTTCCCTTGACGCGGAATCCTTCAAACATCGAATAGTCCACGCGCATGTGGTGTGTTGTGGCGCTGATGGTGTGCTCGATGTCCGGATCCCAGATGACGATATCGGCGTCCGAGCCTGGCGCCAATTCGCCTTTGCGTGGATATAGCCCGAACAGTTTGGCGGGTGAGGTCGAAACCAGCTCCACGAAACGGTTCAGGCTCAACCGGCCTTGATTCACTCCGTGATGGTAGATCAACTGCAAGCGGTTCTCGATCCCCGGGCCGCCGTTGGGGATTTTGGTGAAATCGTCTTTGCCGAGCACTTTCTGATCTTCGAAGCAGAACGGGCAGTGGTCGGTGGAAACCACCTGGAGATGATCGTGTCTTAAGCCGTCCCAGAGTTTGGGCGGATGATGCTTGTCACGCAGCGGCGGCGTGAAAACGTACTTTGCACCTTCAAAATCAGGCCTTGCGAGATCGTCCACCGAGAGCAGCAGATACTGCGGGCACGTTTCCGCGAAAGCAGGCAACCCTCGGTCGCGCGCTTCCCGCACTTTGTTCAGGGCATCTTCGGAGGAGAGATGGACAATATAGACCGGCACGCCGGCGATTTCGGCCAAGGCGATGGCGCGATTGACGGCTTCGGCTTCAGCAGTGGCGGGACGAGTGAGCGCGTGGTAGATGGGCGCCCGTTTTCCCTCGGCGAGCGCACGTTTGACGATGACGTCGATGACGCCGCCGTTTTCGGCGTGCATGCAGATGAGAGCGCCGTTTTTCGCACTGCGGGACATCATCTTAAATATGGTGGCGTCATCGACCATCAGCACACCCGGATAAGCCATGAAGAGCTTGAAGCTGGAGACGCCCTCATCGACCATCGCGTCCATGTCTTCGAGGCCGGCTTCATAAAGATCGGTGACGATCATGTGCAAGCCGTAGTCGATGGCGGCGCGGTTGTCTGCTTTCTTCCACCAGGTATCGAGGGCGTCGCGCATTTTCATGCCGCGCGCCTGGATGGCGAAATCGATAATGGTGGTGGTGCCGCCGAA
>Ga0187893_10008426_pt1 | contig 16252 bp, 20 predicted proteins | sample MA1701074metaG_FD_139574 | JGI IMG/M metagenome (GOLD analysis project Ga0187893, IMG submission 139574) | White microbial mat communities from a basaltic lava cave in the Kipuka Kanohina Cave System on the Island of Hawaii, USA - MA170107-4 metaG ...
CCCAAAGAAGGCGGCCGCGCCGGCCGCGCCAGTGGCTGCCGAGCCCGAGCCGGTTGTGCCCGCGCCCGCCAAGCGGACGAGGAAGAAGGCGGCCGCCGCGCCGCCCGAGCCCAGTTCCGCCGCCCCCGCCGCCTCGGCTGCCCCGGCCGCGCCGGTCAAGAAGGCTCGGTCTCGGGCGAAGAAGACAGCTGGCTGACGGTCTCCGCGAAATCCTGCCGGGGGACGACACCGGCGATCAGCATCCGCCCGCCCAGCAGCCACGTGGGCGTGGCCCGCACGTTCAGGCTGGCGGCGGCGACGGCCGCGTCCCGCACCGCGTCCCGCATCTCGCCCGCATCCACCGCCCGGCGGGCCTCGGACGCGTCGGCGCCGGCGGCGGCGACCAGCTCGTCGACCACGGCCGGGTCATCGAGCGGGCGCTGGTCGACGAACTGGGCCGCGAAGAAGAACCGCTCCAGGGCGTCGAACGCGGCCGGGGCCATGTGCCGCGCCCACTCGGCCGTCTCCAGCGCCCGCCGGGTGTTGGGCACCCACGCGGGCCGGGTGAACGGCAGTCCCGCGGCCGCGCACTCGGCCTCGATGCGGTCGTACATCGTCAGCGCCTCGCCGTAGCCCCGGCCCCACCGATCCTCCAGCGATATGCCCCCGACCGGGATCTCGGGGTGGATCTCGAGAGGCAAGGTGATGACGTCGACGCCGAGCTCGCGCAATGCGGCGGACCGGTCCAGGCCCACGTAGCACCACGGTCAGAGGTAGTCGCTCCACACGAGGGCGTTGATGCAGGGAGCGTAGGCTCGGGCGGCGATGCGCATCGCCACCTGGAACGTCAACTCGCTCAAGATCCGCATGCCCCGGGTGGAGGAGTGGCTGGGGTACGCCCAGCCCGACGTCCTCTGCATGCAGGAGACCAAGCTGGCCGACTCGGCGTTTCCCGCGTTAGCCTTCCAGACCCTCGGCTACGAGTCGGCCCACTGCGGCCAGGGGCAGTGGAACGGGGTGGCGATCCTCAGCCGGGCGGGCCTCAAGGACGTCGCCGCCGGCTTCTCCGACCAGGCCGACGGCGAGGTGGTCGAGGCCCGGCTGCTGTGGGCGACGTGCGGCGGCGTGCGGGTGGGCAGCGTGTACGTACCCAACGGGCGCCAGGTGGGCAGCGAGCACTACCAGGCCAAGCTGGCGTGGCTGGACCGGCTGCGCCGCCACGTCGAGTCGGCGTGCGACCCCGCCGAGTCGCTGATCATCTGCGGGGACTACAACGTCGCCCCCACCGACGACGACGCGTGGGACCCCTCCAAGCTGCACGGCGCCACCCACGTCAGCCCGCCCGAGCGGGACGCGGTGCAGGCGCTGCTGGACTGGGGCCTGGTGGACACCTTCCGCGTCCTCCGGCCCGAGCCCCGGATCTTCTCCTGGTGGGACTACCGGGCGGGCGACTTCCACGAGGGCCGGGGGTTGCGCATCGACCTGGCCCTGGCGTCCCGGCCCCTGGCCGAGCGGGCCGCGTTCACGTTGATCGACCGCAACGCCCGCAAGGGCAAGCAGCCGTCAGACCACGCCCCGCTGCTGGTCGACTTCGACCTCTGACTTCAGCTGTGACGCGGCAACCTAGGCGTTGAGGTGGATGCGCAGCTTGGCCAGGCCGCCGGCGAGGGCCTCACGCACCTCGGCGCGGCTGAGGCCGAGGTCGGCGTGCAGCTCCTTCATCGACCGGGGGTCGGCGCCGTCCAGGCCGTAGTGGGCGGTGACCACCCGGCGCTCGAGCGGGTCCAGGGTGTCGAAGAGGTGAGCATGGGTGGTGCGGAGCGACAGGATGTCGTCGTCCACCGAGGCGTCGAGGTCGACCTGCTCGGGCTCGCCGTCGGCGTAGGGCCATCCGCCTTCTGCTGGGTACAGGGAGCTCATACGTCTGTTTTCGCGCCTCAGGGCGGCCACGTCAACCCGCAGCCTGAGCCACGAGGGACAACAGGGCCTCGCCGTAGCGCTCGACTTTGACCGGGCCGACGCCGGGTAAGGCGAGCAGGCCGGCGCGGTCGCGGGGCTTGGCCTCCGCCACCGCGGCCAGCGTGGTGTCGTGGAACACCACGTAGGCGGGCACGCCGGTGGCCCGCGCCGTCGCCGCTCGCCAGGACTTGAGCGCCTCGAGCACCCTCGGGTCGGCGTTGCGGCCCACCTCGGGGCCGGTCGGCTTGGCGCCGCGGGCCGAACGCAGCTCGGCCCGGGTCTTGGCCAGGTGCTCCTGCCAATCGGGCAGGGGACGGCCCTCGGCCAGGGCCTGGACCGCCGCCTCGATGCGTTCGAGATACGGCGACGGCTGGCGGGTGGCGGTGCGAGCGCCGAACGTACGCTTCTCGGCCCACGAGCAGTGCAGCTCGCGCCGGGCCCGCGTCAGGCCGACGTACAGCAGGCGCCGCTCCTCGGCCCGGGCCTCGGGCGTCTCGGCGTGGCCGATAGGGATGAGCCCCTGTTCCAGCCCGGCCACGAAGACGACCGGCCACTCCAGCCCCTTGGCCGCGTGGAGCGTGGCCAGCTCGACGGCGTCGGCGCCGGTGTCGGGCTCGTCGCCCCGGAGGGTGGCGACCAGCCAGGCCAGGAACGCCGCCACCACCCCGCCCGGCTCGGCGGCCAGGTGCTCGCGGGCCAGCCGGATCAAGCTCTCCAGGTTGGCGGCCCGCTCGGCCGGCTCCGCACCGGCCTCCTCGGCCATGGTCAGCAGGTCGGGCAGGACCTCCTCCATCGGCGTCATCGGGGGGAGGCGCTTGAGCTGGCCCAGCGCGTCCCGCACCTCGGGCTGGCTCAGAAACCGGGCCGAGCCCCGCACCCGGAAGGGCACGCCCGCCGCCCGCAGCGCCTCCTCGAACAGCACCAGTTGGGCGTGGGTGCGGGTGAGCACGGCGTGGTCGGACCATGCCCGCCCCGCGCCGTGGCTGCGCCGCACGGCCCGGGCCACCCCGACCGCCTCCTCCCGGTCAGTGGGAAAGGAGGCGACGGTCGGGAGCGGCCCGTCGGGCTCGTGCGCCCGGAGCCGGTGGCGCCCGCCCACGACGACATTGGCGACGGCGAGCACCTGCGGGGTGGAGCGGTAGTTGTCGTCCAGATGGACGGCGGTGGCTCGGAACCGGCCGGGGAAGCCGGTGAGGATGGACGGGTCGGCCCCGTTCCAGGCGTAGATGGCCTGGTTGGGGTCGCCCACCACGCAGAGGTCGCTGCGCCCGGCGCGCCACGCCTCCAGGAGGCGGAACTGGGCGGGGTTGACGTCCTGGAACTCGTCGACGAACAGGTGGCGGAACCGCCACCGCTGGGACGCGGCGAACTCCGGGTCGGACTCGATGGCGGCGGCGCACGCCAGCAGCAGGTCGTCGAAGTCGACCAGCCCCCGCCGGCTCTTCTCGTGCTCGTAGCGCTCGTAGATTCGGGCGATGGCGGTGACGGGGAGGGGCGTGCGGCGGCCGGCGGCCACGGCCTCGGCCTCGTACGCCTGGGGCGTGACCATGCGGGCCTTGGCCCACTCGATCTCCGACGCCACGTCGCCCGGTTGGACCCAGCGGGCGTCGGGCCCGCCCCCGCTCCGGCGGGGCAGCAGGGGGGCGATCAGGCGGACCTTGCGGTCGAGCAGGGCCGGCGCTCGCTCACCCCGCTCCGCCCACCGGCGGCGCAACTGGGCGTAGGCGAGGGAGTGGAACGTGCCCGCCGCCACCTGGTCCCGGACCCCCAACTGGGCCAACCGGGCCCCCAGCTCGCCCGCGGCCCGGCGGGTGAAGGTGAGGGCGAGGACGTGCCGCGGGTCGGCGCGGCCCGCTTGGACCCGCCACGCGATGCGCCGGGTGAGCACCCGGGTCTTGCCCGAGCCCGCCCCGGCCAGGATGCACAGGGGAGCGGCCTCGGTGGTGACCGCCTCCCGTTGCGCCGGATTGAGCCCGTCGAGCACGTGTTCGACCGTACCGAGGGGGTACGACAGAGTGGTGGATGGTCCGCGGCCCCGCCCGGGGGCGACCGGTCCGGGGGCGACCAGCACGGCGACCGGCCCGGGGGCGACCGGCGCGGCGACCGGCCCCGGGGGCGACCGGCGCGGCGACCGGCCCGGGGGCGACCAGCCCGGCGACCGGCCCGGGGGCGACCAGCGGCGGCGACCGGCCCGGCGGCGACCAGCACGGCGACCGGCCCGGGGGCGACCAGCCCGGCGACCGGCCCGGGGGCGACCAGCGGCGGCGACCGGCCCGGCGACCGGCCCGGCGGCGACCGGCCCGGCGACCGACCAGCTCGGCGACCAGCACGGCGAGCGGCACGGCGACCGGCCGGGAACCGAGAAGGCCCCGAGTAGCCATCGAGCAGAAGCTCTCCGACTTCTCGGGGCCAGTCCTCGTGACTGCTCGCCCGGACGGGCTCGCAGCCGGTCGTCGACAGCTCCGTTCCTCCCGCTCAGCGGTGGGTGACTTGTAGGTCTCCCGATCCGTGAGCCCGAGGCCCTTCGCCTACGACAGAGCGCACTATGGACCTCGCCGGAGGTTTCGTCAAGGGGAACGTTAGATTTGGGGTGATGCGGCGCCGGCTTTCGCTTGCCCTCGCTTCGGCGATCATCGCGCTGGCCTCGGCCGGGTTCGTCAGCGGCGACCGTTCCGCCGCCGAGCGGCATGCGACCGAGCGCGCCCTCACGTCCCCGCTGGTGGAGCTGCAAGCCGTCCCCGCCACCACGCCGAAGGCCGGCGCCCTCGCCGCCTTCTCCGGCGCCGTCGCCCTGCTCAGCGTCGCCGCGGCCGTCGCCGCCGCCGGGGCCGGCTACGTCCTCCAGGCGAGCCGCGGCCGGCGCGCGCCGGCCGCGACCCTCGCCTGGAGCGCCCCCCGCCGCGGTCCTCCTCGCCTGGCTGCCCGCTAGCCGCGCGAGCGCGGCCGGACCGCCGGCCGCACAGGAGGACCCTTGAGCAGCACTCGTTCCCTCGTCCTGTCCATCGCCGCCGTCGTCGCCCTCACCGGCGCGGCGCTGGCCGCGACCGTCCTCGGCGGCCGGTCGCCCCAACTCGGCCTTGACCTCCAGGGCGGCGTCTCGGTCGTCCTCGAGCCGCGCACCCCGGCGGGCGAAGGCGTCCTCGACCAGGCCATCGAGATCATCCGCAGCCGGGTCGACGGCCTGGGCGTGGCCGAGGCCGACATCAGCCGCCAGGGCTCCACGATCATCGTGCAGCTCCCAGGGGTACGGAACAGGGACCGCGCCCTCGAACTGGTCGGAGAGACCGCCCAGCTCCGGGTCCGGCCGGTCATCGAGCCCAGCGCCGGACCGGCCGGCGCGCCCGACCCCGCCCTCTCCGGCGACGAGCTGTCCCGGGCCACCGTCGTCCTGCCGGAGAAGGACGGCAACGGGAACGTCGTGCGCAATCTCCGGCTCGGGCCTTCGACGGTGGGCGACCGGGTGATCGACGGGCGGATCCTGTCGACCGCGCGCGCCTCGGTGGAGCCGACGGTCGGGGAGTGGCAGGTCGACCTGACCTTCACCGGCGACGGCGGGCGGCTGTTCGACGAGTTCGCCCAGCAGGTCGGCGCCGGCAACGCCTTCGCCTTCGACCTCGACGGGGTGGTCAAGTCGGCCCCCAGCTTGCAGAGCGTCGACTTCGGCGGGCGGGCCCGCATCACCGGCGCCTTCACCGAGCGGGAGGCCAAGGACCTGGCGCTGGTGCTCCGGTACGGGTCGCTCCCCGTCGAACTGGAGACCCAGACCGTCCGCACCGTCTCGGCCAGCCTGGGCAAGGACTCCCTCCGGGCCGGCCTGGTGTCGGGGCTGGTCGGCGTGGGACTGGTGGCGGCCTACATGGCGCTGTACTACCGGGCGCTGGGCGTGGTGGCGTGGGCAGGCCTGATCCTCACCGCCGCCATCCTGTGGGCGCTGGTCTCCTACCTCGGCGAGGCGTGGGGCCTGGCCCTCACCCTGTCCGGCGTTGTCGGGCTCATCGTGTCGCTCGGGGTGACGGTGGACTCCTACATCGTCTACTTCGAGCGCCTGAAGGACGAGATCCGGGGCGGGCGGACGCTGCGCTCGTCGGCCGAGCGGGGGTTCGGGGGCGCGTTCCGGACGATCGTGGCGGCCAACTCCGCTTCGCTCATCGGCGCCGCCGTCCTGTACCTGCTCACCGTCGGCTCGGTGCGGGGGTTCGCCTTCTTCCTCGGCCTCTCGACCGCGATCGACCTGGTCGTGACCTACTTCTTCACCCGGCCGGTCGTCGCCCTGCTGGCCCGCGCCCGGTGAGCCCGACCGCGACGCGCGACCGCGGCCTCCGCCTCCGCGACCGCCGCCACGGCGTAGCCGACCTTCTGGTCGCCGCCCTCGCGCTGGCGATCCTCCTGGCCGCCGGCGTCGTGGACCGGCCGCCTTCGTTCATCGACCGGGTCGAGGTGGTAAACCCGACCATGTTCCATGTCGAGGTCGAAGTCCGCGGCGACGGGGGTGGGGGCTGGATGACCCTCGGCGCCGTCCGCCGGGAGTCCAGCCGCACCGTCGAGGACGTGCTCGACCAGGGCGACCGGTGGCGCGTGCGCTTCCGCTACGGGGGGCGGCACGCCGGCGAGCTGACGCTGGGCCGCGCCGAGGCGCGCCGGATCGCCGTCCCGCCCGAGGTGGACCAGCGCCTGGTAGAGGCGGGCTTCACCCCCTCCGCCTTCTGATGGACGAGCAGTCGCTGCCGGGTATCGGCTACCGGTACGAGATCGAGGCCGAGGGCGGGCCGGTGAGTGTCTGCATCCACCACTCCGGGCGGTGCGACCTGTACGTGGGATCGCCGCCCGTCGCGGTCACCCTCGACGAGGACCAGGCCCGGCGGCTGGGGGCGGTGCTGACCGGCCCCAGCGGGCTGGTGATCGAGTCGGTGGAGCTGGGTCTGCGGCCCAAGAGCGCGGGGAGGACGATCGCCGAGCTGGAGGTGCGCCGCCGGACCCGCATGACCATCGTGGCCATAATCCGGGATCGGGCGACGTTGCTGTCGCCCGATCCCGACGAGACGTTGCACGGGGGCGACCGCGTGGTCGTCGTCGGTCGCCCGGACGACCTCGACGGCCTCATCGGGCTGCTGACCTAGGTGCTCGCCGCCGGGTTCGCCGCCATGCTCGCCGCCGCCGGGGCCGAGCTGGGGCGGGAGCTCATCGCCCTCGGCGCCGCCTTGCTGGCGGCCGCCCTGCTGGCCCGCGCCGGGCGGCGCATCGGCCTGCCGACCATCCCCCTGTTCATGATCGCCGGCGTCCTCGCCGGCCCTCACACCCCGGGGCTGGTGCTGGTCAGGGACCCGGCCCAGTTGGGGTTGCTCACCACCCTCGGCCTCGTCCTCCTGCTCTTCCACCTGGGCCTGGAGTTCTCCCTGGACGACCTCCTGGCCGGCGGGCGGAAGCTGCTCGTCGCCGGCGTCGTCTACCTCGCCCTGAACGTGGGTGGCGGCATCGGGGTCGGGCTGGGATTCGGCTGGGGCGGGCGGGAGGCGCTGGTCGTCGGCGGCATCATCGGCATCTCGTCCTCGGCCATCGTGACCAAGCTGGTGGTCGAGCTACGGCGCCTGGCCAACCCCGAGACCCGCCTCCTGCTCGGCATCATCGTGGTGGAGGACGTCTTCCTGGCCATCTACCTGGCCCTCCTCCAGCCGGCCATCGGGGAGGCGGACCCGGGGCTGGAAGCGGCGCTGACCGTGGTGCGCGCCTTCGCCTTCCTGGCCGCCCTGACCGTGATCGCCCGGTGGGGCCGGCGGGTGATCGCCCGGCTGCTGGGCCGGGGCGGCGACGACGAGCTGCTGACGGTCTCGTTCGTCGGCCTGGCCGTGATCGTGGCCGGGGTGGCGGCGACGGTGGGCGTGTCGGAGGCCATCGGCGCTTTCCTGGCCGGCCAGATGGTGGCGGCCACGCCGTTGCGCCACCGCATCGAGCGGCTCGTCCTGCCCTTGCGGGACCTCTTGGCGGCCACCTTCTTCTTCGCCTTCGGGCTGTCGATCGACCCCGGCGAGGTGGCCACCGTCCTGGGCCCGGTGGGGCTGGCGGTCGGCTTCACCGTCGCCGCCAACCTGGCCGCCGGCGCCATCGCCGCCAAGCTCCACGGCTACGGCCGCCAGGAGGCGTTGAACATCGGCCTCACCGTCTTGGCGCGGGGCGAGTTCTCCCTGATCCTGGCCAGCCTGGCCGCCGTCGCCGGCCTCGACGGCCGCTTGAGCCCCTTTACTGCCGGCTACGTCCTGGTCCTGGCGTTGATCGGACCGCTGGCCGCGTCGCGGTCCGATCGGCTCGCCAGACGGCCCCGGCGGCCCCGGCGGCTGGGCGCCGGGGCCGACTCTGCGCCGGCCGAGCCTGCTACAGAGCGTCCGGGCCCGCCTCCCCAGTCCTGACCCGGTACACCTCCTCCACGGGGACGATCCACACCTTGCCGTCCCCGATGGAGCCGGTGCGGGCGGCCTCGATGACGGCGTCCGCCACCCGGGCGGCGTCGGCGTCGTCCACCAGCGCCTCGACCCGGATCTTGGGGACGAAGTCGATGGTGTACTCGGCCCCCCGGTAGACCTCGGTGTGGCCCCGCTGGCGGCCGAAGCCCCGGACCTCGGACACGGTGAGGCCCTGCACGCCGACGTTCTTCAGCGCCTCCTTGACCGCGTCCAGCTTGAACGGCTTGATCACGCCTACGACGAGTTTCATGGCTCCCCCTCTCAGGCGCGCTCGAGCGCGTAGCCGGTCTCGGAGTGCTGGGTGAGGTCGAGGCCGGTGTACTCCTCTTCCTCGGTGACCCGGATGCCGCCGGGCAGGACGGTCTTCAGCAGGACGGCGATCCCGTAGGACACGAGGAACGAGAACGCGGCCACGACCACGACGGCGAGGATCTGCTCGCCGAGCAGGCTGGCCCCCCCGCCGAGGAAGAGCCCGTCGACGGCCAGCTCGTTGACGGCGTCGTCGGCGAACAGGCCGACGGCCACCGACCCGAGGATCCCGCCGACGAGGTGGACGGCGATGACGTCGAGTGAGTCGTCGTACCCGAACTTGAACTTGAGCTGGATGGCGAGGAAGCACACCGCCCCGGTGACGAGGCCGATGATGACGGGGGACATGCCCCCGACGAACCCGGCGCACGGGGTGATGGCGACCAGGCCGGCCACCGCGCCCGACGCTGCCCCCAGGGTGGTGGCGTGCCCGGACTTCAGCCGCTCGACGATGAGCCAGCCCACCATGGCCGCCGCCGCTGCCACGAAGGTGTTCAGGAAGGCCTGGGCGGCGACCAGGTTGGCGGCCAGCGCCGAGCCGGCGTTGAACCCGAACCACCCGAACCACAGGATGCCGGTGCCGAGCAGCGTCAGCGGCAGCGAGTGCGGCGGCATGGCCTCCCCGGGCCAGCCCCGGCGCTTCCCGAGCACGAGGATGAGGGCCAAGGCGGCCGCTCCGGCGTTGATGTGCACGACCGTGCCGCCGGCGAAGTCGAGCGCCCCCCGGTCAGCCAGCCAACCGCCGGCGAAGACCCAGTGGGCCACCGGGTTGTAAACGATGATCGACCACAGGACGATGAAGGCGACCCACGCCACCCACCGCATACGGTCGGCGACCGCCCCGGTGATCAGGGCGGGCGTGATGATGGCGAAGGTGAGCTGGAAGGCCACGAACGCCAGCGTCGGGATGGTGCCCGTCAAGCCGTTGGTCAGGTCCTTCAACCCGACGTTGTCGAAGTTCCCGATCCAGCCGGCGTTCCCGAAGTCGCCGAAGGCCAGGGAGTACCCGAAGAGGACCCAGAGCACCGTGACGATGCCCATGGCGAAGAAGTTCTGCATAAGCATGGCGAGCACGTTCTTGGATCGCACCATGCCGCCATAGAAGAGGGCGAGGCCCGGGGTCATGAACAGGACCAGCGCCGAGGATGCGAGGACCCATGCGGTGTCCCCAGCGTTTATCTCCAACGGAGCAAACCTCCAAGTAGTGGGCGCCCCCCGGCGCCCAGCGACCAAGTAGCGGGCGCCCCCCGGCGCCCAGCGTCCACCGATTCCCCTATCGAGCGGTCACGCGTGGAGGGCCCCGTGCCATCGCGCCCCGCAGCTTGACGCCCTTTTGTTTCCACTTCGCTCGCGGAACGTTTCTGAAATGTGAACATGCCGGCCGCCGAGCGGCCGGGCCGGGCGTCGCTGTCACATGCCGCCGGTAACCTGCGGGCCGTGTTGATCGGGCTCGATCTCGACGGGGTGGTGTGCGACCTCGGTCCCGGCGTGGCCGCCCGCATCGCCGACCGGTTCGGCGTGGCGAGCCATCCCGACACGTGGCGCACCTACGACCTGCGTGAGCTGCGGCTGGGCGTCCCCCAGGTCCCGTTCACCGCCTTCCTGGACGGGGTGTTCGCCGACCCGGCCTTGTACGAGGCGGCGGCGGTGGCGGACGGCGCCGCGGCCGGGGTGGCGGCGCTGGTCGAGGCCGGCTACCGCCTGGTGGGCATCACCGCCCGCCCCGGGCACCTGGTCGAGGTCACCCGGGCCTGGCTCGACACCGCCGGGATGCCCCTCGAAGCCGTCCACCACACCCGCCTGGGCGGCAAGGCGGGGGTCGCGGCCCGCCTGGGCGTGATCGCCACCGTCGAGGACAACCCCCGCGAGGCCGACCTCCTGGCCGAGGTCTGCCAGTCCTGGCTGCTCGACCGCCCCTACAACCGCGACTACCCGGCGGGGCGGGCCCGGCGGCTGCGGTCGTGGGACGACGCCGTCGGCCGCCTCTGCCAGCTCCGGCTGTTCGCCTGATGGGGGGCTGATGCCGCACGTCGCCGTCACCGCCGTCGGGGCCGACCGTCCCGGCATCGTCGCCGCCGTCACCGGTGTGCTCGTGGACCACGGCTGCAACCTGGAGGACACGTCGATGACGATCCTCCGCGGCCACTTCGCCATGATGCTCGTCGTCGACCGGCCGGCGGCGCTGGAGCTGGCCGCGCTGGAAGGCGCCCTGGCCGTGCCGGCCGAGGCGCTGGGCCTGGTCATCACCGTGTGGGCGATCGACGAGTCGATCGCCGCGCCGGCGGAGGGCGACGCCTGGACGGTGTCGGTCTACGGCGCCGACCGGCCCGGGATCGTCCACGGCGTGGCCGCGCTCCTGGCCGAGCACGGCGTCAACATCGTCGACCTCACCACCCGGGTGGCGGGCCCCGCCCGCAACCCGGTCTACGCCATGGTCCTGGAGGTGATCGTCCCGCAGGGCGTCGGCGTGGCCCGGCTGGGGGAAGCGCTGGACGCCCAGGCGGGGGAGCTGGGCGTCGAGTGCAGCCTGCACCCTTCCGACGCCGACATCCTCTGACGCCGCCGGTGCCCGTCCGCCCCGTCGTCCTCCTTCCCGACCCGCGCCTGAAGCGGCGGTCGGCGCCGGTCGGGCGGGTGGACGAGGCGGCGCGGGCATTGGCCCAGGACCTGGTGGACACCATGCGGTCCCGGCCCGCGTGCGTGGGGCTGGCCGCGCCCCAGATCGGCGTGGCCCGGCGGGCGTTGGTGGTCGACGTCACCGGGCACCGCAAGGCCCGGTCCTGCCACGGCGAGCTGGTGCTGTTCGACCCCGAGGTGGTGGCGGCCGAGGGGCCCGTGCTGGCGCGGGAGGGCTGCCTGAGCGTTCCCGACCTCACCGGCGACGTCGCCCGCGCCAGCCGGGTGGTCGTCCGGGGGCTGGCCCTGTCGGGGGAGGCCGTCGCCGTCGAGGCGGACGCCTTCGAGGCCCGCGCCCTGCTGCACGAGATCGACCACGTGGACGGGTGCCTCTTCCTCGACCGGGTGGCGTCGCACGAAGCCGTTTTCCGCCGCAAGGTGTACCGGTAACCTGGCCGCTGACCATGCCGTTCCCGCGCAAGTACCTGAACGAGGGTGAGGAGATCGTCCTCGACCTGCGCCCCCACTGGTCGTTCTTCGCCGGGCCGGTGGCGGCGCTGGCGCTGGCGCTGGCGCTGGCCGTCTGGGCCCGTAACGTCCGGTACCTCAACGTGGTGATCCTGCTGCTGGCGCTGGTGGCGCTGGGCTGGTGCGTCGGGCGATGGGCCCGGTGGGTGACCACCAACTTCGTCGTCACCACCGACCGGCTCATCTACCGGCACGGGGTGTTCGTCCGCAAGGGCAAGGAGATCCCGCTCGAGCGGCTGAACGACGTGAGCTTCCACCGCTCGCTGGTGCACCGCATGGTCGGCGCCGGCGATCTGTTGATCGAGTCGGCGGGGGAGCAGGGCCAGCAGCCGTTCGACCACATCGCCCACCCCGAGGTGGTCCAGAACCTCATCCACCGCACCTGCGAGGCGGCCCAGGCCCGGGACGCCGACCGCATGGCCGGCCGCCGGGAGCTGTCGCCGCTCGAGCAGTTGGAGAAGCTGGATGAGCTGCGCCAGCGGGGCGTGATCTCCCAAGCCGAGTTCGAAGCCAAGAAGGCGCAACTGCTGGACCGCTTGTAAGAGGAGGGCTAACCATGGGCAACCCCGTCGTCCACTTCGAGATCATGGGCACGGACGCGGCGCGGACGCAGGCGTTCTACCGCGAACTGTTCGGCTGGAGGATCAACGCCGACAACGAGTTCAACTACGGGCTGGTGGATAAGGAGGAGGGCGGGATCGGCGGCGGCGTGGGGGCCACACCGGAAGGCCGCCCGGTGGTCACCGTGTACGTGCAGGTCCCCGACCCGCAGGCGGCGCTGGACAAGGCGGTGGCGCTGGGGGCGGCCGTGGCCATGCCCGTCACCGAGATGCCGATGGTGACCATGGCCCTGTTCACCGACCCCGACGGCAACCTGGTGGGGATCGTCAAGGAGTAACCGGGCCCGGCGGGGGGCCGGCGCCGCCCGCGCCGCGCAGGGCGGCGGCCGCCTCGGCCGGCGGCACCGGGTTGAAGAACACGCCGGCCCCCAGTTCGGCGGCGGAGGGCGGGGTCGGGGCGGCGGCGACCTCGATGTGGACGTGGGCGTTGGGCCACGGCCGCCCGTCGGCCGGTTGCTGGTGCACCCACAGGAAGTGGGCGAGGTCGAGCCGGGCGAAGCGGCCGAGCACGTCGGCGAGCAGTTGGGCCAGGGCGTCGCGCTCCCAGGTGGCCAGGGAGGCCAGGTCGGGCCGGTGGCCCACGGGCGCGATGACGGCGGCGTACGGCCACGACGCGTGGTCCGACGCCCACACCCGCCATCCCATGGCCTCGGTCACGAGCCGGTCGCCGGGGTGCTCCCCGCAGATGGAGCACGGCACCGCGTGCAGCTCGGCCAGGGGCGCGGGCGGCACGGCGGCGAAGGCCCAGATCTGGCCGTGGCCGGCGGCGGCGTCGTCGGTCACCAGGACGTAGCCGACCTCCGCCCGGGCCCCGATGGCCGCCGTCCGCTCGGCCCACAGGTCGATGACCGCCCGGGCGGCGCCGGCGAGGGTGGCCACGTCCTCGGGCTCGCCGTAGATGACCGTCTCGTAGCGGTCGGCGGCCTGCCAGCGGGGGCCGGCGGTCACGGCCGCGCCAACTCGGCCGCCAGTTGGCGGTACGCGGCGGCGGCGTCGCCGCCGAACACGTCTCGGTCCGACCACCGCGGGCCGGCGGCGGTCTGGTCCACCCGGTACAGGCCGAAGCGGTGCTCGTAGGAGCCCCACTCGTAGTTGTCGGCCAGCGTCCAGTGGTAGTAGCGGGTCAGGGGAAGGCCCTCGGCGACGGCGGCGGCCAGGGCGGCGCCGACGGCCGCCAGGTAACGCGCCCGGTCCCAGCCGTCGTGGCGTCGGTAGGTCACGCCGTCCTTGACCCTCGTGCACACACCGTTCTCCGCCACCCACAGCTCCAGCCCGGGTTCGTGGTTGGCCCGCAGGTAGCGCAGCAGGCCAGCGGGGTCGACGGCGTCGTCCCAGATCTGGCGGAACGGCGACCAGCTGCGGCCGCCGACGGTGCGGCGGCCGGGGAGGCGGAGGCGGTCGGCCGCGGCGGGGTTGTAGTAGTTCAGCTGGACGGCGTCAAGGGGCCGGGGCGTGTCGGGGTCGTCGTACACCGCGGCCACGGCGCGGGGGACGGCCTGGTCCAGGGGGAACATGCCGGCGGCGCAGGTCCGCATGGCCCGTTCCCGGGCGGTCGGCGGCGGGAGGGCGGCGTGGTAGTCGGCCCGGCGACTGGCCAGCCAGCCGGTGAGGTCGTGGCGGTCGACGCCGTGGGCACGGGCGAGCAGCACGTCCAGGAGGAGGCGGTCGAGCTCGTAGATCGACTGGGCGTGGTTGTTGGTGGAGATGACGGCTTCGGGCTGGAGGCGGCGGACGGCGCGGTAGGCGAGGACGTGGGCGGCCAGCAGGTGGCCGGTGGCGCGGACGGTTTCGCCGGTGCGGCCGATGCGCCCCGGCGGGAGGCTGCCCGTGAACCACGTCTGGAAGGCGAGGGCGTTGATCTCGTTGATGGTCAGCCAGTGGCGGGTGCGGTCTTGGAGACGGGCGGCGGCGACGGCGGCCCACTCGGCGAAGCGGTCGGGGGAGCGGAGGTCGAGCCAGAAGCCGGGGCCGAGCCAGTGCGGGTGGGTGAAGTGGTGGAGGCAGACGACCGGTTCGAGGCCGCGGGCGTGGCAGGCGTCGAGGATGCGGTTGTAACGGGCGAACGCCTCGTCGTCGTGGGCGCCGGGGGACGGCTCGCACCGGGCCCACTCCACCGACAGCCGGATGGTGCGGCAGCCGGCGGCTGCGGCCCGGTCGAGAATGGGCTCGTGGTCGTTCCAGAAGTCGAGGGCGCGACCGGCCGGAGGCACGCGACCGTCCCGCTCCCAGTGGCCCCAGTTGTTGGCGGGCTGGCTCGGGCCGTTGTACCCCCCCTCGATCTGGAAGCCCGACGTGGCCACCCCGAACAGCACGGGCCGCGACCCTATCGCCGGCTCTCGAGGCCACCCCGGTCCGATGCGCGGGCGGCTCGGGCGGCTCGGCGGCGTACCTCCGTCGGCGGCGGGGGTAGGGTCCGGTCGATGGCAGCGCGCACGCTCGTGGTCTTCCACGCCCATCCCGACGACGAGGCGATCGCCACCGGGGGGTGCATGGCCAAGGCGGCTCGCGAGGGTCACCGGGTCGTGCTGGTGGTGGCCACCAGAGGGGAGCACGGCGAGGTCCCCGACGGATACCTCGAGCCGGGCGAGCCGTTGTGGGAGCGGCGGGTGAAGGAGACCCACGCCGCCGCCGAGATCCTGGGCGTCAGCCGGGTCGAGTTCCTGGGCTACGTGGACTCGGGGATGGTGGGAACGCCGGAGAACGACGCGCCGGAGTCGTTCTGGCAGGCCGACGTGGAGGAGGCGGCCCGTCGCCTGGCGGCGGTCTTGGCGGAGGAGGGCGCCCACGTCCTCACCGCGTACGACGAGAACGGGGTGTACGGGCACCCGGACCACATCCAGGTCCACCGGGTGGGGTTGCGGGCCGCGGAGATGGCGGGGACGCCGAAGGTCTACATGGGCACGATCGACAAGGACCGGGTCAAGGCCTTGATGGCGGCCGCGCAGGAGGCGGGCGAGCTGGGCGACGTCCCCGGCGACTTGGACCCGGCCGAGTTCGAGCTCGGCGTGCCCGGCGAGCGGATCACCACCCGGGTGGACGTGAGCGAGTTCACCGGCCTGAAGCGCAAGGCGATGGCCGCCCACGGGAGCCAGATCAGCGACAGCTCGTTCTTCCTGGCCATGCGCGATGAGCAGTTCGCCGTGGCGTTCGGCCAGGAGGAGTTCATCCTTTGCGGCGGCGACCCGTCCCGACCGGAGACCGACCTGTTCGATGGCCTTTGACCGCCAGCCTGCTCGACATCCACGAGGGGTGGGCGTGGGTACTGATCATCGGTAACGGCATGGCCGGGCTGTGGGCGCTGGCCGCCATGCGCTGGCCGTCGCTGCGCACGCGGGCGTTGTGGTGGTTCACCGCCTTCGCCGAGGTCTCCGTGTTCGTCCAGGTCGGGTTGGGTGTGGGCCTGACCGCGGGTCAAGGCGTCCCCGCGCCCCAGTTCCACATGTTCTACGGGTTCATCGCCGTCATCGCCGTGGGGATCATCTACTCCTACCGCCACCAGCTCCGCCACCGCCTGTACCTGCTGTACGGCCTGGGGGGGCTGTTCATCATGGGCCTGGGCATCCGGGCCATGCTGGTGGGCCAGGCGTGACCCGGGCCGGGCCGGGCGGCGCGGGCGGCGGGCCGGGTGGGTACGGCGGGCGGGGCGGCCGGGCCGGGCGGGTTCGGGCGGGCCGGGCGGCGAGGGCGGGCACAGAGGGCGGGCAGGCCGGCGGGCCATGCTGGTAGGCCAGGCGTGACCTGGGGTGGGCCGGGCGGCGCGGGCGGGTTCGGGCGGGCCGGGCGGCC
>Ga0187893_10008427_pt1 | contig 16250 bp, 10 predicted proteins | sample MA1701074metaG_FD_139574 | JGI IMG/M metagenome (GOLD analysis project Ga0187893, IMG submission 139574) | White microbial mat communities from a basaltic lava cave in the Kipuka Kanohina Cave System on the Island of Hawaii, USA - MA170107-4 metaG ...
ACTCCTTAATCCTGCATCGCCACCCCCACCCCCACCGGCCCCCATGCCGCCCGCCATCGGCGCCAGTCCGACGAGTCTCTCCTTCGCGGCCACCCAGGGCGGTGCCAACCCCGCGAATCAGACTGTCACCATCAGCAATACGGGCGGCGGCACGCTCAGCTGGACCGCCAGCGACAATGCCGCTTGGTTGACGGCAAGTCCGGCCGCGGGCACTGGGAACGGCACGCTCACGTTGACTGCGGCCACCGGGACCTTGACCACGGGCAGCTATAGCGGCCTCGTCACGTTGTCGGCCACGGGCGCGACACCTGTCACCGTCCCCGTCGCGTTCACCGTCACGGCAGCGCCCGTGCCTCCGGCGATCGGCGCCAGTCCGACCAGTCTCTCCTTTGCCGCCACCCAGGGCGGTGCCAACCCCGCGACTCAAACCGTGAGCATCAGCAACACCGGCGGCGGCACACTCACCTGGACCGCCAGCGACAATGCCGCCTGGTTGACACTCACTCCGGCCTCGGGCACCGGCAACGGCGCCGTGACACTGACAGCGACCACCGGCACCTTGGCGGCCGGGAGCTATAGTGGCGTGATCACGCTCTCCGCTACCGGCGCGACACCTGTCACCGTCCCCGTCACGTTCACGGTGACCGCGGCACCGACCCTTGGCGTCAGCCCGGCAAGTCTGACATATACTGCGACACAAGGTGCCGCGAACCCAACGAATCAGACCATTATTGTCAGTAATACCGGAGGAACGCTGAGCTGGACTACGAGCGACGATGCCGCTTGGCTATCAGTCACTCCTGCTACCGGCTCTGGGAACGGCACGCTGACTGCCAGCGTGAATACGGCTGGTTTAGCAACTGGAACTTACACTGGCACGATAACTGTTGCTGCGAGTGGAGCTACGTCGCAGACGGTAAGTGTGACATTGACCGTGAATGCACCCGCGTCTTCATCGGCAACCTTGAATTGGAATGCCAACACGGAAATCGATCTGGCAGGCTATAAAGTGTACCGCGCAACTGCTTCCGGCGCATATGGTGCGCCAATTGCCACAATCACAGGGAATGTCACCAACTATGTTGCAATGGGGTTACAGGTCGGAACGACCTACTTTTTTGCTGTTACAGCATACGACAACGCAGGGAATGAAAGTACTCTATCTAATGAAGTCAGTAAGAGTATCTTCTAGTAAGACGCAGTCAACATAAGATTCGACGCTTCTGCCACGCTCACAGAAGTTAGGCCATCCCCCTGTGCTAGGAGGGGACTCTTTCGCCTGCGGCTCAATAGCAAGGGATGGTCTGCTGACTCTCCTGTCATTTCATTTATTTTGTGCTTGGGAATATGATGATAATTTGGCGAGTGCGGTCTTAGCCTCAGTTGCTCCAGGGTGGTTTGCATCAAGCTGAAGCGATTTCTCAAGGGCTTTGCGGGCCTCGGGTTTGTTCTCGTTTTTGTATAGAGCCATGCCGTAGTGGTACAAGACCACGGGATTCTCATGTAGTTGCTCGGCTGCTTCCTTCAGAAGAGATACAGCTTTAAGATAGACCTTCTTCTGGTAATAGATCCACCCTAGCGTATCCGCGACGTTTGGATCGGTCGGCATCACCTCCCGCGCCGTCTGCGCGTATCCCAAGGCGACATCTGAGTTCCCGCCGCGTTCGATCATGAGCCAGGCCAGATTATTGGCTGCCGGGCCGAACCGTGGATTGATTTTGAGGGCTTCCTGATAGCGTGCCTGTGCCTGGTCATACTGCTTGCGTGATTCGTAAATCATGCCGAGCATCATGTGGGCAGGGACCAGCTTGGGGTTTTTGGAGAGGGCGGTTTCATATTCTCGGATTGCCTCATCTATTCGTTTCGTCTGTAGGTACAGCCCCGCCAGACCGGTATAGGACTCGAGTACAGAGTCATTCAGTGCGATCGCCTGCTTGAATGCAGCTTCCGCCTGGTCATATTCCTTGGTCGAGATAAACAGTTGGCCCAGCAGGTTATAGACAAGCGGGTTCTTGGGGACCAATTCGCGATGTTGCTTGATACGATCACGCGCTTCTGCCGGCTTGCCCTGACTGACCTTGATTGTGGCAATCTGTGCGAGTGGCTCAATGAAATCAGGATTGGCCTTGAGCGCCTGTTCGAAATGTGCCAGGGCATCGGCATCTTTTTTGTTGGAGCGCGCGATCAAGCCCAGGCGGTGGTGGGCGAGCGCATCGTTCGGTACGGCCTTGGTGATCGATTCGAACACCTGGCCGGCTTTTGCGGTATCGTTTTTCCGCAAGTAGGCCTCCCCCATGATCGTGGCCGCTTGGACGCTCCGAGGATTCATGCGCAACACGGTCTGTGCTTGTTCGATGGCGAGGTCTGCCGATCCCTGGCTGAGGTAGATGGCGGCCAGGGCGCCATGCGATTCGATCGAATTCGGAGCCAGTTTGACGGCTTCGTTGAGTTCCTGAACAGCTTGTGGAAGGTCGCCTTTCCGCGCATAAGCCATGCCCAAGAAGTGATGCACGGCCGGTGAGCGTGACTCCTCACTGCTCAAGGATTGAAGAAGCGGTAGGGCATTGTCGATCTGTCCACGGGCCAGCTTGAGCTGGGCCTCGAAGAGACGGCCGCTGGAGTCCTTGCTGTTCGCTTTCAGAATGGCGCTGGTCTGTTGCTCGGCTTCGTCGAGCTTGTTCGTGTCAAGATAGAGGGCAATCTGTCGATCACGTGCGGCGATGGATTTCGGATTCACGGCGAGCGCTTTTTGGTAGCTAGCCAAAGCTTTATCGATTTGCTCTGTTACACGATAGAGGTCGCCCAAGGCAAGCAAGGGACTATCGTCTTGCGGCCTGGATTGGGCCCAGGCTGAGTAGATCGCTTCGGCGTCTCCGAGGCGGTTGACCGAGACGTAGAAGCTTGCCAGCTTGATGCGAGGTTCCGGTCGATCCGGCGCATCGTTGAGCGCACGCTTGTACTCGGCTTCGGCCAGATCGGCTTTCCCTCTGATGAGGTGGAGATCGCCGAGGGCGAAGCGGGCTTCAAGCGACTGCGGCTTGGTTTGCAAGGCTTGCTGCAATACGGATTCAGCAGAACCATAATCTTTGATGTGCACGTAGGCCCGGGCAAGATTGATGTAGACGCTGATGTTCTGGGGATCCAACACGATCGCCCTCTTCAGTTCTGAGATGCCTTCCTGGAATTTCCCTTCGTTCAAAAGACTTGACCCACGAAGGATGACCCCCTCTTTGTTATCCGGTGCCGCGGTAAGCACGATGTCGGCGCGCACGCGCGCTTTTGCCGGTTCATTGGCGAGGAGAAGCAGCTGTCCGAGCTTCAGCTGAGCATCCTGATTCGCGGCGTTCAGCTCGACGGTGGTGGACAATTCCTTGAATGCGTGCTGGAGATCCGTGGGAGTTCCGAGCTTCAGATAGGTAAGAGCCATGCGGTAGTGGGCGTCGGAATCATTCGGGGCGATCTGAACGACGTTCTTGAACTCGAGGAGCGCCTCGCGATATTCGCCTTTGTCGAAATAGGCGATGGCTCGTTCTCGGTGGTGAATTGCCTTTGTTTCCGCAGATTCCTGGGTGCAGCCGACCGCGGCGATCAATACCAGCTGAAGCACAACGGCTGAAATAAGCCAGTAGCGGTTCATAGCCATGGATGCTCCTAGAATGTTGGGGCGATAATCTAGACTCGATGTTACAGGCTTACGCAAGATGGGCGAAGAAGTATCTTCTTCTCTACGAGAATTCAGGGGAGATATGTGCTCGCGCAATTCACCAGAATGAACTTCAATGGAGCCTGAGGCAGGATAAGGGATTTGCCCGGAGGTGACAAGGAAAATAATGCCTGAGAGCCTGCTGGTCACGCGAACTCGCTCACCAGCACGCCTTATTCATGTCCGATCCAGCCATGCTGGCACAAGGCAACGTCTTCTCTATTTCTCACCTATACAGAAGGCTTCGGATTGAGCTGAGGCATGAGCTCTCCATCATCACCGCATGTTGAAGTTCCCCGGCCCAAAAGCACAGGGCCAGTCCCTTGTCGAGGACTGGCCCTGCTTGTCCGACTCTCTTCTTGAAAGAAAAGAAATTAGATCTTCGTGGACTTCCGTCTCCAGAGCCCGATCCCGGCCAAGCCGGCTCCGAGCAATATCAATGATGCAGGCTCCGGAACCGATTTCGCGATCAGGGTGCCTGCGTAGCTACTATTGATCAAACGCGTAGCTCCTGTGGTACCTCTCACCTCGAGTATTAAAGACCCATTGAAGCTGAACGGCGAATAGTTGTACGCGTATTCGAAAACGCCAGCCGGGCTTAGGGTGAGTGCATACCCATTCAGTGTGACTGAGGTGAAGTTGATGTTTGTCTGGGGGGTAAGTCCGATGTTGCCCAAGAGCGCAACGGTACTGCCAGAGACGAGGTAAGAACCAGAGCTATTAAAAGTGAACGTATCAATGAAGTTGTTAGAATCGGTGTGGACCGCTGCGATCAGATTTATCGGTAAAAGAGAAGTGACCTGGGTTATATTGTTCGCGCGTACCTCTGTAGCAACAACTGCCATGGCGGCAATCACGACTGCGACTATGAGATGTTTCACTGAAAATCCCCTGTTACCCGCAAAATTGTTGACCAATACCCTCACCGCTGCTCTCATCTTTTCTGGACTTTCTTGCTACTTTGAACCCATCCTCTGAGTGATATGTACTCACGGGGTAAGCACATTATGTGCCAGAGTCGTAAATAATAATTACTTATTTAAATACAATGCCTTATAAAGTTTTCTTTTCACGAACCGCCCAGCGTCTGTTAAAGCTTTTTACAGCAAATGGGTTAAAACTCCCTTCAAATCACCCTAGTATTTAAATCTTTCAATAGTTTACATCATTGTTCCTCTGTAAATTCGTTTTACACACGGTCGATGAGCATTTCGAATGAGAAAAATAAAATATGTTTAATAAATTCAATATCTTGATGTACAAATCCTCAGTCTGAAATCAAGCCGTCTGGATTGATCTCATGGAGCGCAGCCTAGGATGGCAGCCGAATGGGATGCGCATTTCATTCGGTACAGATACTCAGCGGTGGGGATAACGTGGTCGCAGCGGAACACCTGGCTGTGAGAACGCTAGGCCTTCTCTTTCTGGTCCTCGGATTTCGTCTTCTTCAATCCATACCGCGCCATTAGCTGGTAGAGCGTGGGCCGGCTGATCCCCAGTTCCGCAGCCGCCCTGGACACATTCCCTTCGGCTTTTTCCATCGCTAGGCGCACCAGATCCTTTTCGCGGCTGTCACGTGAAGCTCTGAGTGTGGACGCTTCCTCTTCGGCTGAAGAGGGGTCTTTCAATTCCAAGTTTGCGGGGGTCACGTATTTTCCTTCCGCCATCACGACCGCGCGCTTGATCCTGTTTTCCAATTCCCGGACGTTTCCAGGCCAAGTGTGCGACGTCAAGGCCTCCACCGCTTGGGGCGTAAACCCCTTCAACGGTTTTTTTTCCTCTTCAGCAAACTTCGTCAAGAATGTCCGCGCCAGCAGTGCGATATCAGAACCCCGTTCACTCAGAGCAGGCACTGCGATCGTGACCACGCAGAGCCTGTAATACAAATCTTCCCTGAACCTCCCCTCACTGATCGCCTTCTTCAGATCGACATTGGTCGCGGCCAGAATCCGCGCATCGACGGCAATCGTTTCTTTTGCGCCCAGTCGCTGTATCGTGTGATCTTGCAAGAACCGCAACAGCTTGACTTGCAATCCCAACGGGATGTCTCCGATTTCATCCAGGAAGAGCGTGCCACGCTGTGCGCTTTCGATGCGCCCTCTTCGTTGCTGCGTCGCTCCGGTGAAGGACCCCTTCTCGTACCCAAATAGTTCGCTCTCGAGCAGCGTCTCTGGAATCGCTCCGCAGTTGATGGCGACGAACGGCTCGCCCTTTCGCACGCTCTGCCGGTGTATCGCACCCGCCACCAATTCTTTCCCCGTGCCGCTTTCGCCGGTGATCAACACGGGCACATCAGACGGGCCAACACGGCGAATCATGCGAAACACGTCCTGCATTTGCGCACTGTTTCCCACCAACTCTGAGAACTCATTCTGGCCCGCTTGCTCTTGGAGTACTCGATGTTCCGCCTCAAGGTTGGAAAGATAGGCCGCGCGCTGGAGCACGATCTTCAAGACATCGAGCTGGACGGGTTTTTCGATAAAATCATAGGCGCCGCTTCCGATCGCGGCGACGGCCTTTGCTCGATCGCTATTACCCGTAATCACGATCACCTTGGCCATCGGATTGAGACGAAGGATTTCTCGCAAGATTGCCAAACCCTCAGAAGCCCCATCGATATCAGGAGGTAACCCTAGGTCAAGCAGGATCAGTCGAGGCATAGCTTTCCGGACATGCGCAAGCGCCGTCAAACGATCCGAGGCCTCCTGTAGTTGGTAATCCGATGCGAGGGCCCACTTCATTTGGTCCCGAATCTCGGCATCGTCGTCGACCAGCAGCAGAGCAGGTCGAGTGTTCATGGGTTCCTCAGACATACAGGGCTCGTGAATTTATGGTTCAGGTCAGAACGTGGAAAGGAATTCGTGCCTATATAGTAGCAGGTGGGCGATAAATGGGAAGCGCAATCCGAACCTGTGTCCCCTTTCCTTCCTTGCTTTGCAATTGAATAGTTCCCTGATGCGCCTCCACGATCTGCTTGCATTGGTAGAGTCCAACTCCAAGCCCGCCGGATCTACTGGATTGCGACGGTCGAAACAACGACTCAAGCATACTCGAGGGAATTCCGCTCCCCGTATCGTCAACCGTGACTACTACGGAACCGTTCGATTGTTCGATCGCGATTGAGATGTCCCCCTTCTCGCCGATGGCTTGTTTGGCATTGAGCACCACATTCAGCAGCACTTGGTGAATGTGCTCCCGAACGGCCATAACCGGCGGGACAGGCTTACCACTGACGTACAGCCCCACGTTTTCCTCTCCTCTGATCGGCGCCACCGTTTCATCGATGAGATTCGACATATCTATTGATTCCGGCATCGCCACAGGCATGGGCTTGAATGATTTCAGGGAGAGCTTGCTCATGAGAATCGTCATCTTTTCAGCCGTGTCAGCCACCGTCCTCATGGCGGACTCCTGGAACGCGGGATCCTTGCCGTAGCTCTCGGCGTTCTGAGTCACCAAGGACAGTCGCGCAGCGAGATTTTTCAGGTCATGCAGACAGAACACGGAAAACCGATGCAGCGCTTCGAGTTCAGCCGACGCCTGACGTTCATCTGCCAAAATCGCGTGAGAGAGCAGAACCCCGACGTGATGTGCAATACCGCGCAGCAAGTCGCAATCATCGGTACCATAGAACTCTCCATGAAGTTGCTTGCCTAACGCTATAAATGCCCTGAGCTGCCCCTGCGCACGGATGGGGAAACATAGCGCTGCCCCAGCAGCCGTCAGGGGATCTTCTCCGAAGCCTGATCCCATGCTTTTTCTCGGATCATTGTCTTCGATCAAAACCGGCTCATCCTGCTTCAAGAGCTGCACGATCACAGGATGAGAAAGCTCCAACGGAGTCGGTTCCTTCTCAGGAGTCATTGAACGGAATTGGCAAAACAGACGATCGGCTTCACGAAACGACCAGACCGAAATCGCGGTGGTAGAGAATGTCTTGATGAGAAGATCGAGCAGACGATCCATGATCGCCTCTTTGCTCGCCGCCTGCTCAAAAGCCTCGGTGACCTGAAGCCAATGCGCCCGGTAGTCGTACTTGGATCGATAGAAGTTCCGGGTGAGAAAGCGTCGGACATCGGCGCGTACCGTTTTTGAGAATGCCGCGATCGCCAGCCCGACCAGGGCTCCGAACACCACAACGACGCTGAGTCCTATCCCCAGCGGTTGATCAGTTCGCCGAAGCCACTCTCCGACGGCGCCCACTGCCAGCAGGTAGAGCCCGATGACGATGAACGAAATCGATCCGAAGAGGGCCTGTTGGGACACATAGGTGTTGACAAGAACTTCCCGCAACCGTGTTCGTCCCAACCCGTAGGCGGTCAGGCAAAGCGCCAGGGCCATCGCGATGCTTGAGACCAACACGCGTTCGGACTGCCATACTGGGAGCAGAAGCATCTGGCTGGCCTGATAGATTTGGAAACCTGCCAGCCCACCCAACCCGATCACAACGAATTTCAGCTTGTGGCGGACTGGTTCGCGACTTGCCCGCAGGACCAACTCCAGTTGCGCTAACCCCAGAGCCATGCCGATCACAATAAAGGCATAGGGGATGCGTCCCCATGTGGTCAAAGCAATTGCTGTCTGGTCGTGCTCAAAAACCTTCCACTCAAAGACCTGGCCGGTCGCCACGAAACCAGCCAGCAGCAAGCCCACCCACCCAAAGATGCGGGCCCGCCACAGCGCGGCCCTATCGCTGCTCCTCTCAACCGGGTCCAGGAATGCCAGTCCGACGTAGAGTAACGCGGTGGGTTGGACGAGCTCTGCCGCCATGGCGGTCCCTCGCCAGAACAGTGCATGGGTCTCGTCGAGCAACCCCACACCGTTTGCCAGGTTGGCGACTGCCGTCGCTCCCAACAGCGCCGCGAGACTCCGGTGTGAGGCACTGGCCTGTTTTCTTACAAACAGTACGCAAGCCATTCCACCGGCAATCGCCGAAACCAGAAACGCCGCTACTGAAACCCATGTCGGGAGAATCATGCTAGACCTGCACAATTTGGGGACTGGCGCGGTCAGAAGGCTGAAGGACGGGGTTCGAAGTTCAGAGTTCGAAGTTCTGAACACTTCAGCCTTCAGACCGCCTCACGTCCTACCCATCTCGCTCGTCCCGCGTTCATCCAATATGCCGGTACAGGATTCGACCGGCCATCGTCAACACGCTGTCAGGCAATCGCGCGAAGACCTCCTTCGCACATCGAACCTTCAAGCTTTCCAGACGTGGAGACGAGGCCACCATCGGTGCACGCCAAGTGGTGAGGGTGGAGCACTCTGCGGACCAACGGCCCTTGAATGCGATCAGGCTGGGATTATCGAGGTCCGATCGCCCTAAGTCGAGTTCTTCTGCCCCGGCTTCTTTGGCCTCTTTGATTGCCTGCCAGAATAGCATCGGCGTGGCGCCAAGATTGTTAAATTTCGCATCTGAGCCGCCGTACTTGTAAACCATTTTCTTTCCATAATTCAAAGTTAAGATGCCTGCAATGGGCTGTCCGGCCTTGGAGGCGATTCTAATACCGACATCCTTCCCCATCCATGTCACGAGATTTTGAAACCATTCGAACGGCTGCGGTGGGACACGGTGGCGCGACCGTGTCAGCTGAAGCAACCCGTACAATTGCTGGAGCAGCAGCGGGCCACGGCCCGCTTCATAGGTGAGCGACTCCCGCTCCGCACGCCTGATCTTACGCTGAATACAATCCTTATGAAATCCTTTGTGCAAGGCATCGAGACTCGGGCGAAGATCAAGCCGATGGAGGGTATAGGTATTGGCGCGACCAAATTCCTTGGCAAATTCGAGGTAGGGGTTCGCCGAACGCATTTCCACATATTTCCGCCCTTCCCTTACTCTCAGCGCCTCGGCGTGGGCACAAAGTGTCCTGAATTGCTCGGCACACTCAATGAGTGGCTCGCAATGATCGGAAAAAGGCAGCGAGACGAGCCGGCTACCGGTTAGCCAGCTGCGCACGTTGCAAAACAGAACCGCATTTGTCAGATTTTCATTTGGAGCGGAGGTCGTAAGAGCAACCGGTGCAAATCCATAGGTTTCCTCCAAGGCTCTCAACCATCCTCGCGTATGGAACACTGAGGCGTATGGGTGTCGGGCAATGAGCTCAGGCCACCGACTGTCTCGTAGCGGATCGATTGCATAGACATCAGGGTACGACAAAGACATGATTCCCCAGGCTGCGGATCAAATTGGAACAGGTCGGAACGACAGCCCTCCCCCTCCAGGAGTCACGATAGGATACGATCATTCAGCGAGGAAATATCCAAGCTTTTTTCTCAAATCTACGTAACAACCAGACAAGAGAAAGTAGCACGACGAGGGAGAGGAGAAAGAGAGGAATGCCTCCGCTGCGGTGTAATGCGCTGTCTGTTATGAAAGTTGGATCCACATAATTGGCTAAGAGGGATAGCCCAACAATACGGACGGCATTCTTCACGATTGCGAGGGGAATGACGATCGCCACTAGCCCCATCTTCGTCCAGGCGGACCGAAGAAAGAAATGCCCGGCTACGAGACTGGTAATGAAGAGGGAGAGGGCCGATCGGATGCCGCTGCATTCCTCCGCAACATGGATCGTGAAATTCGACAGACTGAACAGGAACCCCTGCCGAAAGAACGAAACGCCGAGAAGCGAGAACAGGACCTCAGCAGCCTCTGCTGAACTGCGTTGCAGGATTCCAATGATGGCATCTAAGAGAAAAGAGGGAAGCGGCACCATAAAGAGGAGAAAGAGCAGCCCAAACGAAACCTTGCGGCAGAGCGTGACCCCGAAGCAGGACACAAATATACCCCAGCACATCACAACCGACGCCAATATTGTCATCGACAACTGGTCTGGGGCAAAGATCGCAGCGTCGGCAGACCAGTAGCACCAGGCCCCCATCCCTATCACAAGCGATCCCAGCCATGGGCTCCACTCCCTTGAGTCGAAGATCGCCTTACGGCCAAGATAGAGCACATACATGCTCAGCAACGGGATGAGCACAATGTGTGAATAATGTTCCTCCTGTTGCGTGAGAGAAAATAGCGAAACCAACGGCTGCCAAAACCATGCGACGGCAGCAAGCAACAAGAGAAGGGACAGGCCATTGCGGGTCTTCATGCTGAAGGGCAAGGGCTGGCTCAATGCTTGAAAGGGTCCTCCCTCAATATGGTTGGCCCTTTCGCCAGCATGTTTCTTGTCTTCAAGCGGCGCCGTGATGCTCAGATGGTCGCTTAGAGGCATATCATCTTCCCAAGCAAGGCCGCAGCTCCACAGCTGACCCTCGTTTCACGTTTAACGCATCACGGTTCACGGTTCCAATTCAGCACGCCCCTTTGCCCTTAATGACTGCCGCAGGAGTAGCAAGGAGAATCTTGATGTCGGCCCAGAGTGATCGCCCCCTGGCATAGCGAAGGTCCAGCCGGACCATCTCGTCGAATGTCGTCCGGCTCCGGCCAGTCACCTGCCACAGCCCCGTAATGCCCGGTTTGGCTTCCAAGACTCGGTGACGATGCCATGGCTTATACTGTTGCACCTCATACCACAACGGAGGCCGCGGACCGACCAGCGACATTTCTCCTCGGAGCACATTCCACAGTTGGGGCAACTCATCGAGACTCGTCTTTCTCAGAAAATGTCCTATCGGAGTGATCCGTGGATCGTTGGTCAACTTGAAGATCTTATTCTTGTCCTGCTCTTGCCCCTTGCCGCTCGAAGTAATGAACCAGCTCACATAATTATGATGAATCCCATGATCTGCATTGGCATACATGGTTCTAAACTTGCACATCATGAACGGTTTTAACATCTGGCCGATTCGCAACTGGCGAAACAACACCGGCCCACGGGATGATAGTTTGACAAGCCCCGCAATGCCCAAGAGCAGCGGCGAGAGGATGATAAGGAGCGCAAGACTACCGACAATATCCATGCCCCGCTTCAATACCTGAAACTTATTGATTCTATCTTGCTGTGCTTGCAATTCCGGATACAGAAACGGATCCACCGCCTGAAGTTCTTCCTCTCCGAGTTGCCGTGGCTCAGGATAGACGCGCAGCCTGATCGACAATTGCTCGGTGAGATCCCCTTCAAACCGATTCGTGATCTCTTTTCGAAATGCGGATTCGAGCCGCTCGCAGGTGCTTTCCAAGTTCGCCGTATCGATCTCGGGAACGATCAGACCCATGATGGACTGTCGTTCAAACCACCCGAGAATATCGATGTCCGACTTTATCGCCGACAACGCGTCGGCAATCCTGGCAAACAGTGCTGACGTGTTTTCGCGCCGGCTATCCTGGATGCCGATCAATAGCATCACTATGGCCAGTCCGGATCGGTCCGTGCGTTTGCGCTCTCTCGTAACGGTATCCCTAAAGAGCTCTTCCTCGAAAATCGGTTGAAGGATCCCGACCATTTCCCTTTCCGCGCACGAAGAAATCATACTTCCTCCCCTCGGGCCGATTCGTGAGATGTGACGTGCTATTCGCGCGAAACTCGCGAGAATAGCGGGACAAGCGAGACGGATGAGGGTTCGAAGTCCGAAGTTCGAAGTTTTCGGAACTTCGAACCCAGAACTTCGAACATCTAGTCGCTCCTTTCTCGCCTGTCCCGCGCGTCACACGCCACGGTGCGTGGCGCTGTCACCGAACCTGACCGCTTTATTCATGACAGTTCGTCGCGAAATCGCTGAGCCGCGTCATGAGACCGGCGCGCGGAACCCTGAGGACCCGATGCGTACTCGTGCAGTACGGTGAGGGTCCAAGGGGCGAGCCAGCCGGCCGAAGGCCTGTCGGAGCAGCGGATCGGCGATTGCAGCAGAAGTGCTCATGAATAATGCGGGCTAAGTGTAAGCAACCTCTTTATGCTGCATGAGCGACTGTTCCGCCGCTTCCAGAATACGCACGACGCGCAGACCAGCTTGCCCATCGTTGAAGGGTTTCGTGCCGTCCTTGATACAATCCAAGAAATATCGGGTTTCGAGCTGAAGCGCTTCCAGCTCCTCCACCTTCGGTGCCCACATATCGCCGCTTCGATAACTGACCAGAAGTTGGTGAACTCCCTGCTCTGTCTTTACATCAGCGCCCTTATCGTACACCCGTACTTTTTCAGCCGGATCCAGATCGTTCCATACCAGCATCTTCTTCTGACCCCCAACGAGCGTCGTACGCACCTTGACCGGTGAGAGCCAGTTGACGTTGATGTGAGCGAGTACATTATTGGGGAAATACACCGTCAGATGCGCAACATCTTCCTGGCAGTTCACATGTGCGCTGCCCGTCGCCACCACCAAATCAGGCTCCAACCCGATCAGATAATCCATGATGGACAGATCATGCGGAGCGAGATCCCACAACACATTGACGTCATGCTGGAAAAGCCCCAAATTGACGCGCGTCGAATCATAGTAATAGAGAGGCCCCAGAGTCCCATCGTCGACAAGCTGCTTGATCTTTCGAACCGCGCCGGTGAAGAGAAACGTATGGTCCACCATGATCTGCAGATTCTTACGTTCGGCCAGTTCGACGAGTTCCTCCGCTTGTGCGGAGGTCGCCGTAAAGGGCTTTTCTACAAACACGTGCTTGCCATTCTCAAGCGCTTGCTTGGCCAGCTCGTAGTGGTACGAGACCGGCGTCACGATCGCCACCGCGTCGATTTCAGGAGACGCGACGATATCATCTACCTCGGTTGTGACTCGGACCCCTGCGTGTCTGCCTAACACCCGAGCCAAAGCCGCGGGGTTCTTATCGCATACGGCTACGACTTTGCAGTCTTGGTGTCCCAAGAAGTTGCGCACAATGTTCGGACCCCAGTACCCGTAACCGATCACTCCGAGTTTAATCATGGCTTCGCTCCACACAAATGTTACGACCGTTGATAAACATCGCTTTTCCCTGGAATCAACCGCACGGACACCGAAACGACCACACCTTAATAATCGAACCTAGGAGCCTGTCCGAAAAATCATTCAATCAAATTTACGACTCACGCAATTGACGCAGGATCAACGATCTCAATCCGATGAAGGATCTCGCTACCCTTGAATCATTGATTTTGACAATACTCGGATTGGCTCCCAGCTGACGGCAATGGTTTCCTCGCCTAACTGCATTCCTTTGAGCTCGTGCTGTAGGCAGACTCGAGTCTGAAGGCGGCGGTTTTTCTCAATGCTCAACTCCGACTGTAGGGCTTCTGCCAGCCGTTCCTGAAGGCGGCGGGACACTTGCGCCATAGATTTTTCCACCAGAACCGTTAAAACAGCTCCGACGATGCGCTCATCGCGATACCAACCGATGTAATCCGTTTCCCGAAGGCTACGGGATAACGCTGCCATCACTGTCTTGGCGACATGGGAATCCATCTGCACGATCTTCCCCTGTGCATCGGTCCAATACACGAGTAGGATCTGGCAGAAATGACCGGAGCGCTCGGAACGCTTTGATTCGCTTTCCAGGAGGTACCGAAAAGTTGCTTGGTCGTACGCGCCACTCTGTATGAAGCTCGCCATACCGTTCATCGATCCATTCAACCTGGTCGCTGAGAACATATTGACAAAACCACTGGTCATCTCGTTGCTCACCAGAAACAAGTTGAATTTAAACGTCTTTTCCACCCCCGATTCCCTGCACGCATCGCAACTATCACCCGACTTCTCGCCTCCAACAATACCGACGACGTAGGGACGCCCCCCTCTTAGGTACTATATGAAAAGCTCTAGGGATTTGAGGAATGCTCTAGGGGTACAAGGAGGCCTGAATTTCCAGCACGGATGGACTAGTTTTTTGGGAGGAAGTCAGGCCCATGACAGCACAGTTGAACTTTCTAGCCACTGGTGTAATTTTCTGGGGGAAGGTCAAAGGTCATAGGGTATCTCTTGAGTGTCACTAGCTGGAGACAGGCGTAGTTCCAAATTCGAATGCAAGCTTTCCATCTCTCTCGCTCGCATAGGCAACACGAGCCCGCTCACTACCCTCCCCTTCAATTCGTATACCATGATCATCTTCCACGAGTGTCATCTTGGCTCGTTGCCTCCACCACCGATCGACCTCACCAGTCGTCGGAATCCAGAGTCCCCTTTCATCTCGTAACTGCGCGAGGTGTGTTAACAACGATTCGTAGACCTTCCATTCTCGAGGTTTCGTAATGTAATCCGGATGGACAATGAAACTGACCAGACCATGTTGCTCCATGACAAGATCGATCTGGCGTCTCCACAGGTCAATCGAGTACTCGTTCAAATAGTTGAAGAGGGCATAGTCTTGAGTCGTGGTAACTGGCAACTCCAGGATGTCCCCGACAAAGTAGGGCGTGACAGTACAGCAGCCTCCACGTTGTGGCTCTAAATGTGCCACATTAGGAACTGACATGTCGTAAGAAAATTTCAGTTGATCAAACCACAGCTGGTTTCGGTACAGGACAGCGGATCGGAATCCAGTCGCTCCGTATTGTTTGCCATAGGCATTAATCTTCTCAACGCGTACCAGATATTCTTCCCGATCTTTGAAAAGATGGCCGTCATGGTTCAAGTCCTGGACGCATACTTCGAAGCCGCGCTTCCAGATCGAATCCACGTACTCTGTGGTCACTTCATAACGAAGCTCGGGCACGATTGAGATGGAGGCCTTAATTCCATACGCATCATCAAGATCCATCACCGTCGCGCAGAAGTCACGTCCCCGTATTGTCTCCAAGTCGTGGGTCATGACCGCACAACTCGGTACCCCATCCGGCCAAAACCAAATAAATGGGATTCGTTCTAGCCCCTGTGATCTGAGAGACGCAAGCAATAACTGCTCAAACAGGAGATCGACGCTTCGATCAACAGGCCATCTGGGAAACTTCAGAGTCTTCCAATTCGAGAGTCGTGCCTTCTGGAGAAGTCTTCTGACGCCCCGCGGCAGCAGCGGACGGATGCGGTAGTATATTTCGTTCAGCATTGAGCTGAAAAGGGATTCATCATGGAGAGAGTTCTTTGAATACAACTCGAGTCTAAGATTATCCACGACCTGTGTAACGTCAAATGGAAGATACGTGATCCCATTCTCGGTGGCAGCATGGCTTATCACGTCATAAAGTTTTCCATTCGGTATCGCGGATGGCGTTTCTCTACAAAGCTGTCCGTAGCAAAGCCCGTCGTTCCCAAATCGGAAATAGCCATTTTCCTGAGAGAGCTGACCTGCAAGGTCGAACCTGATATGTCTTTCCGGGCACCGATAGTACTGTGTCACGTATTCTTTCATGGTCGAGGAGATGGGAGTGCTATTGTGAAGGGTTAAGTCGATACGTTCGGCTGGATGATTTACGATGCTGCGATGATCCCACTGCTTTCTGGGTTTGGTCGCAAATCCAGAAATGTTACCTCAATGCCCTCTCATCTCTGATGTCGCTTAGAGACTAAGAGCGTCCCATTGCCTGAGCAGTGAATTGCTGCATAACTAATCTGGGCAGCATTGCTGCTCCGTAAGCTTCCCCGTCAAGGAGACACTTTCAAAGGAGAACTTCTGGCTGTGATCTGAGCCCGATACGTCGCGGGCGGTACCCGGGTCAAGGCGTCATGGGGCCGCTCC